>Ga0196958_10000044_pt1 | contig 62509 bp, 57 predicted proteins | sample S1v_10metaG_FD_148654 | JGI IMG/M metagenome (GOLD analysis project Ga0196958, IMG submission 148654) | Soil microbial communities from Anza Borrego desert, Southern California, United States - S1+v_10 | ecosystem: Environmental > Terrestrial > Soil > Desert | place: USA: California | collected... | reverse complement strand
CCTGCACCAACACCTACGCCGCATCCAACAACGACCCGACCTCCTGGACGGCTTCCTCGCCCACACCGGACTCACCCCCGACACCGACTAAGCCCAACAAATCAAGCTCAGTACGGGGAGAACACGAAGCGACCGGTCTGCACGGGGCCGTGCGGACCGAAAAGCTTCAAGCCGTCGGCGGTATCGGGTGTTGGCGTTTGTCCACAGTGGACTTACTGTCGGAGGAAGACGTGTGCTGCCCAGGGTTGCAGGGTGATGTGGTCGTCCTTCGTGTGCACTGACTCGACGTTGGACAGCACGAGGTCCGTTGGGGACCAGTCGCCCTCCACGGTGGCGATGCGCTCCTGACCGCTGAGGTTCGCCACCACCAGCAGCCGGGTGCCCTCCAGGGTCCGTTGGTAGGCATACACGTGCGGGTCGTCGGGCAGCAGCATCCGGAAGTCGCCCAGAGCCACCACGGGATGCGTGTGGCGCAGCTCGATGAGTTGTCGGTAGTGGTGGAAGACCGACTCGGGGTCGTCGTACTGGGCCTGCGCGTTCAGCCAGGTGTGGTTGGGGTTCACCGGCATCCACGGGGTGCCGGTGGTGAAGCCGGCGGCGTGGGAGGCGTCCCACTGGACCGGTGTCCGGGCGTTGTCGCGGCCCATCGCGCGCAGGCCGCGCAGCACCGCCTCGGGTTCGGCGCCCGCCGCCACCGCCTGTCGGTAGTGGTTGAGCGATTCCACGTCGTGCATGTCCTCGATGCTCGCGAAGGGAGCGTTGGTCATGCCCAGTTCCTCGCCCTGGTACACGTAAGGCGTTCCGCGGTGCAGGTGCAGCACCGTCGCCAGCGCGGTCGCGGACTCGCGCCAGTGCCCACCGTCGTCGCCGAACCGCGACACCACGCGCGGTTGGTCGTGGTTGTTCCAGTACAGGCTGTTCCAACCGGTGTCGGCCAGCGCGGTCTGCCAGTGGCCCAGGGACGCCTTGAGGTCGCGCAGGTCCAACGGCTTCGGGTCGAACTTGCCGCCGGGGCCGTGGTCCAGCGACACGTGCTCGAACTGGAAGACCATGTCCAGTTCGCGGCGCGCGGGATCGGTGAACAGCCTGGCCTGCTCCCAGGTGACACCGGGCATCTCGCCGACGGTCAGGAGGCCGTCCCCGCGGCCCTCGAACACCTCGCGGTGCATCTCCTGCAGGAACTCGTGGATGCGCGGGCCCGTGCCGTAGTGCGGGAAGCCGTCACCGAGCGCGCCGCGGCCGGTCGGCGCGCCGTCGGGCAGCGCCGGGTCCTTGGAGATGAGGTTGATGACGTCCATCCGGAAGCCGTCGACGCCGCGGTCCAGCCACCACCGCATCATGGCGTGCACCGCCTGCCGCACCTCGGGGTTCTCCCAGTTCAGGTCGGGCTGCTTGCGGTCGAACAGGTGCAGGTAGTACTCGCCGGTGGCCTCGTCCAGGGTCCAGGCGGGGCCGGAGAAGAACGACTCCCAGTTGGTCGGCTCCGCGCCCGGCTCGCCGGGCCCGAAGCCGTCGCGCGCCGGGCGCCACCAGTACCAGTCCCGCTTGGGGTTGTCCCGGGAGGAGCGGGACTCCGCGAACCACGGGTGCTCGTCGGAGGTGTGGTTGACCACCAGGTCCATGACCAGCTTCATGCCGCGCGCGTGCACCTCGGCGAGCAGCCGGTCGAAGTCCTCCAGCGTCCCGAACACCGGGTCGACGGCCTGGTAGTCGGAGATGTCGTAGCCGTTGTCGGCCTGGGGCGAGGCGTACACCGGGGACAGCCAGACGACGTCCACGCCGAGCCGCGCCAGGTGGTCGAGCCGGGCGGTGATCCCGCCGAGGTCGCCGATCCCGTCGCCGTCGGAGTCGGCGAAGCTGCGCGGGTATACCTGGTAGACGACGGCGGAGGTCCACCACGGGGCCTCGGTCACGCTCGCGACCTCCCATGTCCGGTCCGGTGCGGCGCCCATCGGCCACCGGACGGCCACCGGGCCCACCCCCGCGCACGGCGCCGCGTCCGGTCACAGGAAGCCGGTGTCCGGGAAAAGGACACCGGCGACTCCGAAGAGACCTGCCCGTTGCGCCACCTGCCGCAGTGGACCCGCTTCCACCCACTCGGGTTACCGTTTTCCGGACCACACAACCCTACGTACGGGTCTGGTCATCCTCGGCTACGCATGGTTACTTGAGAGCGGGAGCCTTCCCTGTCAACCGGCTCCCGGCTGTTCCCTGCTCAAAGGAGATCACCATGCTCGTGCGAAAGGCCGCGCGTGCTGCCGCACTGGCCCTGGGTCTGCTGCTGCCGCTGGTGGCGGTCGGTGCGCCCACCGCGTCGGCGACGGCGGACACGAAGGCGCTGGTGCGCACGCTGTACTACGACACCAGCCAGGCCCAGGAGTTCGTGGCGGACTGGGACAAGGCCGCGGAGAACTGGAACAAGTCCGTGGTCAACGTCAAGCTGGCCAAGAAGGGCCCCGGCACGCCGACCAACATCCGGATCTACGCGGACAACGGCTGGCCCCGCGCCATCACGACGTCCCTGGGCAACGGAACCGTCTACATGGGCCGCCAGGCCGTCCAGCAGGGCCACTACCGGCCCCGCATCACCACCCACGAGATCGGCCACATCCTCGGTCTGCCCGACCGCCGGACCGGCCTGTGCACGGACCTGATGTCGGGCTCCAGCGCCCCGGCGTCGTGCAAGAACGACCTGCCGAACGCGGCGGAGCGGGCCGAGGTCGACCGCAAGTTCCGCGGTGCGCTGGCCACGGCCGACGTCCGCGCGGCGAACTACGCGAGCGAAGAGTGCTTCGTGTACTGAGCCCGTGACGCTCCCGCGGGGCGGCGACCGGCCGCCCCGCGGGAGCACCGGCCGCCCTGCGGGCGCACCCCTCGTGACCTGCCGCTACGTTCTCCGGCATGACGACCGCCGCCGACCACGACACCCCGTGCCCGCACGGTCACGCGGACGACCCGGCGTGGAGCGGGTGGCAGCGGCCCGGCCCCTCCCCCGCGCGGCGGCGGCAGGACGTCGGGCTCGCGCTCGCCGTCGCGGCGGGCGCGCTGGTGATGACCGTCCTGGTCAACAGCATGGGCGCGGGCGTGGGCGCCGACGCGCCCCACCTGGCCGAGCAGCTGCTGTGGAGCGTGGCGGTGCCGCTGCCGCTGGTGGTGCGGCGCAGCTTCCCGCTCGCCGTCCCGGTCGTGGTGGGCGCGCTGTTCATCGCCGCCCAGGCGCGGCAGGTCGGCGACAACCTGGTGCCGTCGATCTCGCTGTTCGTCGCGCTCTACACCGCCGGCGCGTGGGGGCGCGACCGGACCGCCGCGCGGCGCGTGCGGGTCGCCGTGGTCGTGGTCATGTTCTGCTGGCTGGGCTACGGGCTCGTGCGGTTCCTGGTGCGGCCCGCGCCGCCGTTCGAGGGCGCCGCCGGCCCGCTCGACCCGATGCTCGCGTCGGTGCTCTACGGGATCGCGTTCAACCTCGTGTTCTTCCTGTCCGCGTACTTCTTCGGCGACATGGCCTGGCTGTCGGCGCGCCGGCAGGCCGAGCTGGAGCACCGGGCCGAGCAGCTGCGGCGCTCGCAGGAGCAGAACACGCGCGGCGCGATCGTCGCCGAACGGGTGCGCATCGCCCGGGACCTGCACGACGTGGTGGCGCACCACGTGTCGGTGATGGGCGTGCAGGCGGGCGCGGCGCGGCGGGTGCTGGACCGCGACCCCGCCCTGGCGCGGGACGCGCTGCGGACCGTCGAGGGCACCGCGCGGACCGCGATCGGCGAGCTGCGCGGGCTGCTGGGCGTGCTGCGCGCCGAACCCGCCGACGAGGTCCCCGACGCGGCGGGCGGCGAGACGTCGTCGCCGGGGCTGGACCAGCTGCCCGCGCTCGCGTCCGCGGCGCGGTCCGCGGGGCTCGACGTGGAGCACGGCGTGTACGGCGAGCCTCGGCCGGTGCCCGAGGGGGTGGCCCTGTCGGTGTACCGGGTGGTGCAGGAGTCGCTGACCAACGTGGTCAAGCACGCGGGCGCGCGCAAGGCGGACGTCCGGGTGCGGTTCCTGGAGTCCTCGGTGGAGGTCGAGGTCGCCGACGACGGGCGCGGCGCGGCCGCCGGGGACCGGGGCGGCGGGCTCGGCCTGCTGGGCATGCGGGAGCGGGTCGCGGTCCACGGCGGCGAGCTGGAGGCCGGGCCCCGCCGGGACGGCGGTTACCTGGTCCGCGCGAGGTTCCCGGCGTGAGCGCGCTGCGCGTGGTGCTGGCCGACGACCAGGACCTGGTGCGGGCGGGCTTCCGGGTCATCCTCGGCACCGAGGACGACATCGCGGTGGTCGGCGAGGCGCGGGACGGCCTGGAGGCCGTGTCGGTCGTCGAGCGGCTCCGGCCCGACGTGGTGCTGATGGACGTCCGGATGCCCGGCGTGGACGGGCTGGAGGCCACCCGGCGCATCCTCGGGCCGGCGGGGGCGGACAACCCGATCAAGGTCGTGATCCTGACCACCTTCGACCGCGAGGACTACCTGTTCGAGGCGTTGCGGGCGGGGGCGAGCGGCTTCCTGCTCAAGAACTCCTCGCCGGAGGACCTGGTCGAGTCGGTGCGGGTCGTGGCGCGCGGGGACGCCCTGCTGTCCCCGGAGGTCACCCGCCGCGTCATCGCCCGCTTCGGCACGCCCTCGCCGGCGGCCGGCTCCCACCGGCCGCCGCAGCTGACCGACCGGGAGTTCGAGGTCCTGGTGCACCTGGCGCGGGGCGCCAGCAACGCCGAGATCGCCACGGCGCTCCACCTGGGCGAGACCACGGTGAAGACCCACGTGTCGCGCATCCTGGCGAAGCTGGACCTGCGGGACCGGACGCACGCCGTGGTCTACGCCTACGAGCAGGGGATCGTCGCGCCCGGCCGGAGCTGACCGGCGCGCGCCCCGGAGGCGGGGGTCCTCCGCCAGGAGGACCCCGGCGGTCGGTCGCGCGCGGGACGCGCCGGGGTGCGCGCGGCGCATAGCCTCGCGGCCATGTTGACAGTGACGTCGATCGGCCGGAGCTTCGGCGACCACCGGGTTCTCGACGGGGTGTCGTTCGAGGTCCGGCCCGGCCGGATGACGGGGTTCCTGGGGGCCAACGGTTCGGGCAAGACCACCACCATGCGCATCGTCCTGGGGGTGCTCGCCGCCCACAGCGGCACGGTGACCTGGCAGGGCCGGCCGGTGGACCAGGCGGTGCGGCAGCGGTTCGGCTACATGCCCGAGGAGCGCGGGCTGTACCCGAAGACGGGCGTGGCCGAGCAGATCAGCTGGCTGGGGCAGCTGCACGGGCTCGACCAGGCCACCGCCCGGCGCAACACCGAGCGGCTGCTCGACCAGCTCGAACTGGGCCACCGCGCGAAGGACCGGCTCGAGGAGCTGTCCCTGGGCAACCAGCAGCGCGCGCAGATCGCCGCCGCGCTGGTGCACGACCCCGTGCTGCTCATCCTGGACGAGCCGTTCTCCGGCCTGGACCCGATCGCCGTGGAGACCGTGCTGGGCGTGCTGCGGGAACGGGCCGCGGCGGGGGTCCCGGTGCTGTTCTCCAGCCACCAGCTGTCGGTCGTGGAACGCCTGTGCGACGACGTGGTCATCATCTCCGGCGGCCGGATCGCCGCCGCCGGCGCGCGGGACGAGCTGCGGGCCCGGTACGGCACCACGCGGTTCGAGCTGGTCGTCGGCTCCGACGCGGGGTGGGTGCGCGACGTGCCCGGCGTCCGGGTGGTCGACGGGGACGGCGCCCGGGTGGTGTTCGAGCTCGACGGCCGGCCCGACGCCGAGCAGGAGGTGCTCGCCGCCGCGCTGGGCCGGGGACCGGTCCGCAGCTTCACCCCCGTCGTGCCGACGCTCGACGAGATCTTCATGGAGGCGATCTGATGCCCACCGGGAGCAGCACGCGCGGCTTCGTCGCCGCCACCCGTCTGATCGCCGAGCGCGAGGTGAAGACCTTCCTGCGCGCCAAGGGTTTCTGGATCGGGCTGGCGGTGGTCGTGGTCGGCCTGTTCGCGATGTCGATCCTGCCCACCGCGCTCGGCGGCGGCACGACGAAGGTCGCCGCGGTCGGCGCCGAGGCCGCGAAGGTGCTGGCGGGCACGGACCTGGAGGTCCGCGAGGCGCCCGACGTGGCCGCCGCCCGGGAGCTCGTCCGCGCGGAGGAGGTCGAGGCGGCCGTCGTGCCGGACACCGGCGGCGAGTCCGCCACCGGTGTGCGGGTGGTGGCGCTGGCCGACCCGCCGACCGACGTCGTGGCGGCCCTGCGCACCGCGCCGCCGGTGGACCTGCTGGACCCGTCCGAGGTCGGCCAGGGGCAGCGACAACTGGTGATCATGGTGTTCGCGCTGGTGTTCCTCGTGTTCGGCATGGGCGGCACGGCCATCGCGCAGAGCACGGTGACCGAGAAGCAGACCCGGATCGTGGAGATCCTGGTGTCGACGGCGCCGGTGCGGGCGCTGCTGGCGGGCAAGATCGCGGGGCACGTGCTGCTGACCATCGGGCAGGTGCTGGTGATCGCGGTGGCCGCGCCGCTGGCGCTGCGGCTGGGCGGCCACTCGGACCTGCTGGCGCTGGTGGCGCCCGCGCTGGGCTGGTTCGTGCCGTTCCTCGTCCTGGGCTTCGTGCTGCTGGCGGCGATGTGGGCGGTCGCCGGGTCGCTGGTCAGCCGCCAGGAGGACCTGGGGTCGAGCATGGGCCTGGTCGTGATGCTGGTGCTGGGGCCGTACTTCGGCGTGATGTTCTTCGCCGACAACGAGCCCGTGCTCACCGTGCTGTCGTTCGTGCCGTTCTCGTCGGCCATCGCGATGCCCGTGCGCCTGTTCGCCGGGCAGGCGGCGGCGTGGGAGGTGCTGGTGTCGATGGGCCTGCTGGCCGGCACGGCGGTCCTGGTCGTGCTGCTGGCCAGTCGGCTGTACTCCGGGTCGCTGCTGCACACCGGCGGCAAGCTCGGCCTGGCGAAGGCGTGGCAGCGCCAGGAGTGACCGCCCCGGGAAGTGGCCGCCCCGGGGGTGACGACCCCGGGGCGGCGGCAGTGCCCGCCGGCGAGCCGTTGCGCCGCAACCGGATTCCCCGCGACCGGCGCCTATACTGCGCACCACCGATCTTGTGGGGGGCGTGCGGTGGCGGTGGGCAGTGACGAGTTCTTCCGGGTCCTGGACGGGCTGGCCGGCGTGGAGCGCGTGCCGGGCGACCGGCACAGCTCGTTCAGCGTGGGCGGCAAGCGGTTCGGCTACCACTGGCCGCGCACCGGCACGGTCGGCCTGAAGCAGACGCTGTCGGAGCAGCGCGCGCTGGTGGCCGAGCGGCCGGAGGTGTTCGAGGAGCAGTTCACCGCCGGCGGGTTCGGCTGGGTCGTGGTCCACCTGGCCGGCGTCGACGCCGACGAGCTGGCCGAGCTGGTCTTCGAGGCGTGGCGGCTGACCGCGCCGGCCGAGCTGGTCGCCGCGGCGCCCGACCCGGCCGCCCGCCCCTGCTGAAGCTGTGGCCGGCGCGATCCGGCAGTAGCGTTTGTGACCACTCGTTCGGCTGATGCGGGGTGGTTGTGGACGGCTACGGATTCACCGTCGCGCTGGTCGTGGTGCTGGTGCTGCTCAACGCGGTGTTCGCGGGCAGCGAGATGGCGCTGATCTCCCTGCGCGAGGGGCAGTTGCGGGCGCTGGAGCGCGACGGCCGGGCGGGCGCGCGCACCCTGGTGAAGCTGGCCCGGGACCCGAACCGGTTCCTGGCCACCATCCAGATCGGGATCACCCTGGCCGGGTTCCTGGCCTCGGCGACGGCCGCGGTGTCGCTGGCCGCGCCGCTGGTACCGCTGCTGTCGTTCCTGGGCGGGGCGGCCGACGCGGTGGCGGTGGCGCTGGTGACGGTCGTGCTGACGTTCCTGACGCTGGTGTTCGGCGAGCTGGCGCCCAAGCGGCTGGCGATGCAGAACGCGCTGCGGTGGGCGCTGCTGGTGGCCCGGCCGCTGGACGTGCTCTCGACGATCTCCCGCCCGGCGGTGTGGGCGCTGAGCGCCTCCACCAACCTGGTGGTGCGGCTGCTGGGCGGCCGGGCCGAGGTGGACCCCGACCAGCTCTCGCCGGAGGAGCTGCGGGAGCTGGTCTCCGCCCAGCGCGGCCTCAACCCCGAGCAGCGGATGATCATCACCGGCGCGCTGGAGATCCACGAGCGCCGGCTGCGCGAGGTGCTGGTGCCGCGCCGGTCCGTGGTCACGCTGGCCGCGGAGCTGGGCGTGGCGGCGGCGCGCGCCGAGCTGGCCGCCTCCGGCCACTCCCGCGCGCCGGTGGCCCGCGGCGGGCACCTGGACGACCTGGTCGGCGTGGTGCACCTGCGCGACCTGCTGGGCGACGACGTGCCGCTGGCACGGGTGGCGCGGCCCGCGCTGGTGGTCCCGGACTCGGTGCGGGTCTCCGACGCGCTGCGCCGGTTCAAGGCCGAGCGCGAGCAGCTGGCGCTGGTGGTCGACGAGCACGGCTCGGTGGCGGGCATGGTCACGCTGGAGGACCTGCTGGAGGAGGTCGTCGGCGAGATCTACGACGAGACCGACCGGGACGTGATGGCGGTCCGCAACGCCCAGGACGGCTCGCTGGTGCTGCCCGGCACGTTCCCCGTGCACGACCTGGTCGACGTCGGGGTGGAGCTGCCGGACGCGCCCGAGGGCGACTACGCCACCATCGCCGGCCTGGTGCTGGTGCTGCTGGGCCACATCCCGGAGCGGCCGGGCGAGCGGGTGGCGGTGTCGGGCTGGACGGTCGAGGTCCGCCGCGTGGAGCACCACGCCATCACCGAGGTGCTGCTGCGGCGCGGGTCAGGGCAGGGGGAGGTCGGGCGGGATCTGCAGGGCGACGGTGATCAGGGAGTGGACGCGGGTGGCGACGGCGGCCAGTAAGCCGTGCACCTCGGGCGAGGCCGCCTCCGCCGCCGTCTGCAGGGTGCGCAGGTCCTCGTCGATGCGGTCCAGGATCGCGCCCACGTCGACCTGCGGGCCGCGCAGGGCCGACGCGATCTCCTCCAGCGGCACGCCCTGCACCTCCAGGCGCTGCACGAGGTGGATGCGGTCGACGTCGGCCGGGTGGTAGAGCCGGTAGTTGCCCGCCGTGCGCTTGGCGGGGCACAGCAGGCCCAGGGAGGTGTAGTAGTCGACGGTGCGGGGGCTGACCTGGGCGCGGGCGGCGAGTTCACCGATCTTGAGCAGGACGTCGGTCACCCTGGCCACACCTCCGCGTACTCACCGTCAACCGTACAGTGCCACGTGCTAGTGTGAAGTATGCCCGACAGCGCCGACACCGACGGCTGTAGTAGGAGGCCGGGCCCGACCCGGCTGATCATGGTCCTTCCGCTCGTGGCGGGTGCGCCGTGCTGATCCTCAGCGGCCTGCTCGCGATCGTGGCCCTCACCGCGGCCACGGGTTACTTCGTCGCCCAGGAGTTCGCCTACATGGCGGTCGACCGGGGGCGGCTGCGCCGGATGGCGGAGAACGGCGACAGGGCCGCCGCCCGCGCCCTGGACGTCACCCAGCGGCTGTCCTTCATGCTCTCCGGCGCCCAGTTCGGCATCACGGTCACCGCGCTGCTCGCGGGCTACGTGGCCGAACCGCTGCTGGGCACCGGCCTGGCCGACCTGCTCGGCGTGACCGGCCTGCCGCAGGCCGTCGCCGTGTCGCTGTCGATGGCGGTGGCGCTGGTGTTCGCCACGGTCGTGCAGATGGTGCTGGGCGAGCTGCTGCCGAAGAACTTCGCCATCGCCCGGCCCGAACCGCTGGCCAAGGCGCTGAGCGCGTCCACCCTGGGCTACCTCAAGGTCGCGGGCCCGGTGATCCGGCTGTTCGACGCGGCGGCCAACCGGCTGCTGCGCGCGGTGGGCATCGAGCCGGTGGAGGAGCTGCCGCAGGGCGCCACCCCGGAGGACCTGAGGCAGATCATCGGCGACGCGAGCAGCGAGGGCCACCTGGACCCGGAGCTGTCCGGCCTGCTGGAGCGCGGGCTGGGCTTCCGCGAGCTGGTCGCCGAGCAGGCGATGACGCCGCGCGTGGCCGTGCGGACCGTGCGCGCCGACGAGCCCGCCGCCCGCGTGGTCGACCTGCTGGACACCGGCCACTCCCGATTCCCCGTGTTCGGCGAGGACCTGGACGACCTGCGCGGCGTCGTCGGCCTGGCCGAGGTGCTGACCGTGGCGCCCGAGCGCCGCGCGGGCACCCCGGTCGGCGACATCGCCTCGCCCGCCCTGGTGGTGCCCGCGACGCTGCCGCTGCCCGCCGTGCTGGAGCGGCTGCGCGCCGAGCGCCGGCAGCTCGCGTGCGTGGTGGACGAGTTCGGCGGCTTCGCCGGCGTCGTGTCGCTGGAAGACCTGGCCGAGGAGCTGGTCGGGGAGATCCGCGACGAGGACGACCCCGACGAGGACCGCATCGAGCCGCTGGGCGAGGGCGCCTGGCGGGTGCCCGGCCGGATGCGGGTGGACGAGGTCGCCGACACCACCGGCGTGGAGCTGCCGCCGCACGACAGCTACGACACCGTGTCGGGCCTGGTGCTGCACCGGCTCGGCCGCACCGCGCGGGTCGGCGACGAGGTCGGGCTCGACGGCGTGTCGGTGCGGGTCACCGCCGTGGCGCGCAACGTGCCCGCCAGCGTCGTGCTGGCCACCGCCGGGCGGGGTGAGGTCCGATGAGCACCGCCTGGTCGCTGTCGCTGTCGCTGGTGCTGCTGGTGGCCAACGCCTTCTTCGTCGCCGCCGAGTTCGCGCTGATCGCCGCCAAGCGGCACCGCCTGGAAGCCGACGCCGGCACCAGCCGCGCCGCCCGCGCGGCCGTGGCCGGGGTGCGCGAGCTGTCGCTGATGCTCGCGGGCGCGCAGCTCGGCATCACCCTGTGCACGCTGGGCCTGGGCGCGCTGGCCAAGCCGGCCGTCGCCGACCTGCTCGACCCGCTGCTGGCCGCCACCGGGCTGCCGGCCGGGGTGTCCTACGGGGTGGCGTTCGCGATCAGCCTGGTGCTGGTGGTGTTCCTGCACATGGTCGTGGGCGAGATGGCGCCCAAGTCGTGGGCGATCTCGCACCCGGAGCGCTCCGCGCGGCTGCTGGCGCTGCCGTTCCGGGCGTTCGCGCACTCGGTGCGCTGGGTGCTCAGCGGGCTCAACGGCGCGACCAACGCGCTGCTGCGGCTGATGAAGGTCCAGCCGCAGGACGAGCTGGCCCAGGCCCACCGCCCGGACGACCTGCGGATGCTGGTGCGCCAGTCCGCCGAGCACGGCCTGATCCCCGAGGGCCAGCAGCGGCTGCTCACGCGGATGCTGCAGGTGCAGAACACCACCGTGGCGCAGGTGATGGTGCCCGTCGACCGCACGCTGAGCGTGCCCGAGGACACCGGGGCGCGCGAGGTCGAGCGGCGCAGCCTGGAGTCGGGGCGCTCGCGCTTCCCGGTGACCGACGCGCGCGGCCGGTTCGTCGGCCTGGTGCACGTGCGCGACGCCGTCCGCGCCACCGCGGCCGGCGGCGAGCCGCCGGCCCGCGAGCTGATGGGCGAACCGCTGACGCTGCGGGCCGCCATGCCGGTCGCGCAGGCGGTCACCGCGATGCGCGCCGGGCGCGCGCAGCTCGCGCTGGTGGCCGAGGACGACCGCGTGGTGGGCATCGCCGCGCTCGAAGACCTCCTCGAGGAGCTGATCGGCGACTTCGAGGACGAGACAGACAAACCGCCCCACCCCAGCTGAAACCCCTCCCGGAGGAAGAAGCCTGATGTTCAAACGGATGCTGAGCGCCTTCGGCGTCGGCGGACCGTCCGTCGACACCGTCCTGGACACCCCGCACGCCACGCCCGGCCAGGTGATCACCGGTCAGGTCCGCATCCAGGGCGGCACCGCCGAGGCGCGCATCGACCGGGTCGTGCTGTCGCTGGTGACCCGCGTCGAGGTCGAGAGCGGCGACCACGAGTACGGCGGCGTGTCGGAGTTCCTGCGCGTCGAGGTCGCGCGGGACGTGCGGGTGGCGGCGGGGCAGCCGCTGGCCGTGCCGTTCCAGCTGCCGCTGCCGTGGGAGACCCCGATCACCGCCGTGGGCGGGCAGCCGCTGCCCGGCATGACCGTCGGCGTGCGCACCGAGCTGGTGATCTCCGGCGCGCCCGACAAGGGCGACCTGGACCCCGTCCTGGTCGGCCCGCTGCCCTCGCAGGACCGCGTGCTCGACGCGTTCGGGCAGCTGGGCTTCCAGTTCCGCAGCGCCGACGTGGAGGCCGGGCGCATCCACGGCGTGCACCAGGAACTGGGCTTCTACCAGGAGATCGAGTTCTTCCCGCCGGCGCAGTTCGCCGGCCGGGTCAACCAGGTCGAGCTGACCTTCGTCACCAGCCCGCACGAGCTGGTGGTGGTGCTGGAGGCCGACAAGCGCGGCGGGATGTTCTCCTCCGGCGGCGACGCGTTCGGCCGCTTCCACGCCTCGCACGAGGACGCGGTGCGCACCGACTGGGCCGCGGCCGTGGGCCAGTGGCTGGCGCAGGTGGCCGAGCGCGGCGGGCACTCGGCGTTCGGCCAGCCTGGCTACGGCCAGCCGGGTTACGGCTACCCGGAGCACGGGCACCACGGCCACCACGGGCACCACCGCGGTCCGGGCATGGGCGGCGTGGTCGCGGGCGCGGCGGCGGGCGTCGTCGGCGGCATGGTGCTCGGCGAGGTGCTGGACGACGCGTTCGAGGGCGGCGAGGAGGACATGGGCTTCGAGGAGTGAACCGGCCGCCGGCGGGGTATGTGCGACACACCTGAACCCCGAAGGAGTGAACGTGACCGTCACCGGAATCATCAGCGCGCTGATCGTCGGCCTGATCATCGGCCTGCTGGGCCGCCTCGTGGTGCCCGGCAAGCAGCGCATCCCGATCTGGCTGACAATACTGATCGGCGTCATCGCCGCCCTCATCGGCACGTTCCTCGCCAACGCCCTGGGCGTGGGCGACACCAACGGGATCGACTGGATCGAGGTGTTCATCCAGGTGGCCCTGGCGGCGGTCGGCGTCAGCCTCGCCGCCGGGATGTACGGCCGCAGGCGGGTCTGACACCCCACGGACCGGCGCGGCAGGCGGCTCCCCTCACCGCCTGCCGCGCTTTCGGCTTCCCGGCCCCGGTTCCCCGCCCGCCGGGCCTGCGCGGAACCGGCCGCACCGGTGCGGGCCCGACACGCTGTCCACTGTGGACTGACAGCTCCCACCACCCGGGCGGTCGAGCGGACAGGTGTGGCAGACCCCTTGCCGCACAAGGTAAGCAGCGCTCAGGACACCGAGGCCCGCTGCTCCCGCGCGCCCACCGCGGCGTAGTGCGCGAGCCCCACGACGCCGAGGACCACGGCCGCCGCGGTCGCGGCCGGCGCGTCGGGCGGCTGCGCGGGCCACGTCAGCACGCGCACCACCAGCGGGCCCCCGGTCACCGGCACGACGGCCGCGACACCGGCCCACACCACGGGCGGCGCCCACGACAGCCGCCTGCCCAGCACCGCCGCGCCCAGCGCGGTGAGCCCGGCCAGGCCCACCGCGGCGCGCAGGACCAGGCCGACGGGCGCGAAGCCCGCCGCGGCGACCGCGGCGGCCACCACCGCGGCGATGGCCAGGACGTGCAGGCCCCGCCGCAGCGGCCAGCGGATCGCCGCCGTGCGCTCCAGCGCCGGGTCCGCTCCCCCGAGCCCCGCGCCCAGGACCGCCGCGCCGAACCCGACGGCGAGCACGGCGAGGACCGGGCCGTTGCGCTCGTGCACCGCCGCCCGCAGCGCCGCGGTCGCCACCACCACCGCCACCAGCGCGCCCGGCACACGGCGGGAGCGCAGGTACAGCCCCAGCCACCTCACCGCGCACCGCCCGCGGCCGGCAGGGCGCCCGGACCGCCCTCGCAGCCCAGCGCGGCGGTCCGCCACGCGACCACGCTCCGCGCCTGCTCCTCGGCGGGCAGGGCGCGCAGCCGCTCCCACACCAGGCGGCGCTCCTCGATCGCGGCGCCCGACTCCGGCAACGAGCCCGCCAGCCACGCCCCGACGACCGCCCGCACGTCCCGGTCCCCGTCGTGGCACGGCCGGGTGCCCGCGCCGGCCAGGACGCGGGCCACCAGATCCGACCCCGTCCCCGACCACGCCCCGCCCGGCTCCAGGTTGTCGCTGTGGAACCAGACCTCGTCCGCGGGCTGGCGGCGGGTGCGCCACCGGTCCAGGTCGCCGGTGATCTCGTGGAACGACGTGGGCGCCTCCGGCAGCGCGCCGAGGACGGCCAGGGCTTCCCGGGCGGGGCCGGTGAGGGCGGGCAGCGCCGCGGCGTGCGCGGCGGCCACGCAGACCCGCGGGCCCCCGTCGGTCGTGCACACCTCGGCGCTCGCGCGGGCGTCGTCCTCGAATCCGGTGGCGGGCGCCGCGGCGAGCAGCGGGAGCGCCAGCGCCAGCCCGGCCGCCACCGGCGCGGCGGCCGGCGCGGCGGAGCGCGCGCGGGCGGCGGCGGCCAGCACGAACCCGCCGGCGGCGAGGGCGGCGAACCACAGCGCCTGGCCCAGGTTCACCGCCCCGGCGACGCGGGCGAACTCCCCCGCGGTCGTGCCGAACGCCGGCGACAGCAGGGCCACCGCGCCGACGGAGCCCTCCTTGGCCAGCTGCACCGGGGTGAGCAGGAGGACGAACCCGACCAGCACCAGCACGGGCGGGGTGTGGACCGAGGGCCGCAGCCGGCCGATGCCCATGCCCAGCCAGGCCGCCGCGACCAGGGACAGCGCGCCGACGGCCGTGACCGCCACCCAGTCGAGGTGGGCGTAGGACGTCGCGCCCGCCACCCGGACGGCCCCCGCCGCCGACACCGCGGCGTAGGCCGCCACGAGTGCGATCGCCAGCGCGCAGGCCGTCGGCGCGACGCGCTGCCGCACCGGGCGCGGGGTCGTCGCCAGCAGCTCCACCACCCGCGCCCGGTGGTCCCGCCAGGCTTGCCACGCGCCCGCGCCCAGCACCAGCGGCCACAGCACCACCAGCGTGATCCGCTGGAACACCGCGAGGGAGGTCCACTGGGTGTCCCACAGCGAGGTCTGGTCGGTCAGCGCCGGCGCGTAGAGGGCCAGCGCGCCCAGCAGCCCGACCAGCAGGCCGGCGGCGGGCGCGGACGAGCGGCGCAGCTCGACGCCCAGGACCCGGCCGGTCACGCGGTCCGCTCCCGGTGCGCGGCCAGCAGCGCGGAGTACCCGCGCTCCAGGGGGCTGTCGCCGACGTCGCCGGTCCCGCCGCGGGCCGCCACCTCCTCGGGCGTGCCCTCGAAGACCAGCCGGCCCGCGTCGACCAGCACGACCGCGGTGCACGCGGCGGAGACGTCCTCGATCAGGTGGGTGGACACCAGCACGCACGACTCCTCGCCCAGGGCGCGCAGCAGGGTGCGGAACTCCAGCCGCTGCGTGGGGTCCAGCCCGACGGTCGGCTCGTCGAGCAGCAGCAGGTCGGGGTCGTTGACGACCGCCTGCGCGATCCCGGCGCGCCGCAGCATCCCGCCGGAGAGGGTCTTCATCCGGTCGTCCGCGCGCTCGGCCAGCCCGACCCGCTCGACGGCGCGCTGCGCCGCGCCCGGCACGTCGCGCGCGGGCACCTCCTTCAACCAGGCCATGTACTCGACGAACTCCCGCACGGTGAACTTCGGGTAGTAGCCGAACTCCTGCGGCAGGTAGCCCAGCCGGCGGCGGAACGCGCGCAGGTCCGCGCCCCGGCCGATCCGGTGGCCGAGCAGCTCCAGCGCGCCCCGGTCGGGCGCGAGCACCGTCGCCAGCGCGCGGATCAGGGTCGTCTTGCCCGCGCCGTTGGGCCCGAGCAGGCCGTGCACGCCCGTGCCCAGCCGGAGGTCCAGCCCGTCGACGGCGACCCGCCGCCCGGCCCGCACCCGCAGGCCGCTCGCGTCGACGTGCCAGCCGTAGCCGGTCGGTTCGACGTCCACCGCGCTCAACGCGCGCACCATCGCATCTCCTCCGTGCGCTTCTGGTCCAACAGGTCAGTTCCGGCACCGCACCACGAGGTAGGCCGCCGCCCGCAGGCGCACCGCCACGGCCGCCACCGCGGCGGCCAGCCCCCACCAGGGCAGGCTGGCCGGTTCGAGCACCACCGGCGGCGCGGTGCTGCCCCAGCCGGCCAGGAGCACCGCGACGGCCCAGCAGGCGGCCAGGGCGGACGCCGCCCGGCCCACGCCGACGGCCGTGCCCAGGGCGAGCGCGCCGAGGGTGAACGCCAGGCACGGCAGCAGCCACAAGACCGGCGACACGCCGGCGACCAGGCCGGCGACCGCCACCACCGGGATCACCACGGCGAGCACCGCCGCGGTGCGCTGGAGCACCAGGCGCAGCCCCGCCCTCGGCGCGGAGGCGATCAGCTCGTGCATCGGGTCCAGCGGGCGCGCCCACGCCGCCGCGACGCCGAGCAGCGGCGCCACCGGCGCGATCAGCAGCACCGGCGAGGGCAGCGCCACGTGGCCCGACCACGCCGAGACGTCCAGCAGCAGCGCCGCGAGCACCACGAGCACCGTCATCGCCGGCCAGGGCCCCATCGCCGGGGACGCCCAGGTGAGCAGCCACCGCGCCACCCGCGACCGGACCGGCGCCCGCGCGGCGCCCTCGCCCGCGTCCACCGCGGCGTCCACCGCGGCCCACACCGCGTCCAGCGCCTCGACCCGCTCCGGCCGGCCCGCCGTGAACGCCGCCGCGAGCCGCTCCCGGCAGTCCGGGCAGGTCTCCAGGTGCGCCTCCAGCGCCCACTCGCGGTCCGGCGCGATGGCCGGCGAGCCCGCGGCGTAGGCGTCGAGCAGCCGCGCGGACGCGCACCCCGACCGGTCGTTCACGACATCGCCTCCCGCATCGCGATCCGCGCCCGGCGGGCCCGCGTCTTCACGGTGCCCTCCGGGATCCCCAGCAGCACGGAGGTCTCCCGCACCGACAGCCCGTCGAGCACCATCGCCCGCAGGACCTCCCGCAGCTCCGGCGCCAGGCTGTCCAGCGCGTCGCCGACCTCGCCGGACAGCGCCCGGGCGAGCGCGGCCTCCTCCGCCGCGGGCTCGACCCGCTCGGCCGCCGCCGCGGCGGGCAGCCGCGCCGCCCGCCCCTCGCGGCGGAACGCGTCGACCAGCCGCCGCGCCGCGATGGTCCACAGCCAGCCCAGCGAACTGCCCCGGGCCGCGGCGCCGGCGAACGAGCCGGCCGCCTGCCACACCGACAGGTAGGTCTCCTGGAGCACGTCGGTGACCAGGTGGTCGTCGGCGCAGCGGCGGCGCAGCCGCGCCGCCAGCCACGGCGAGGTCCGGCGGTAGAACTCGTGGAACGCCGAGCGGTCGCCGCGCGCGATCGCGCGCAGCAGCTGCTCCTCGTCGGCGGTCCGCCGGGCCATCGGTTCGCCCCTCACACCCGGTCTGTCGTCCGCGGGCGCCACCGAGGTTCTCCGACGGGTGTGAAGCGCGCCACCCGGCCGGCGATGTCACCGGGACGAGTGGCTTGGTTCACACCCCCGGTGGGAAACCCCGCACGGTGGAACTCCTCGGGGCCGGTCCCGCGCGGTGCCGGTGATCCTGCTGGGCGGCAACCTCGGCGAGATCGCGTTCAGCGTGCCCGGCTCGGCGCTCACCGGGCGGTCCCCGCCGACCGCCCGGCAGCTGCTCCTGGTCAACCTGCCGACCGACCTGGGGCATCGCGCCGGCCGCCGCCGGCGCGAACCTGCTCGGCCCGGTCCTGGGCCCGCTGCTCGAACCGCGCGCCGACCCCGAGCCGGCCGACGGGGCCGGCTGACGGGGCCGACCGTCGAGACCGACCGGTCCGGGGTCCGGCGCCGGGCGGTCGAGAACCGCCGCGCCGGCGCGGTCACCGCTCCACGTGCTGGGTGACGGCGCCGCGCACGAAGTGCCGCTGCGCCACCAGGAACAGCAGCACCACCGGCGCGGTGGCGATCGCGCTCGCCGCCAGCACCAGCTCCCACTGCTCCTCGCCGCCCTTGCCGAACCGGTCGAGCACCGCCTGCAGCCCGCGCGGCAGGGTGTAGAGGTCCGGCTCCCGCAGGTAGATCAGCGGTTTGATCAGGTCCGTCCAGGCCGCCTTCAGCTCGAACACGAACACCACGACCAGCCCCGGGCGCGCCAGCGGCAGCGCCATGCCGGTGAACAGCCGCCACGCGTTCGCGCCGTCCACCTTGGCCGCGTCGAACACCTCCCGCGGCAGGGCCAGGAAGAACTGCCGCAGCAGGAAGACGTAGAACGCCGAGCCGAACAGGTTCTGCGCCCACAGCGGGATCTGCGTGGTGGCCAGCCCCAGCGCGTGCCACTCCAGGTACACCGGCACCATGGTGACCGCGCCGGGCAGCATCATCGTGGCCAGCACCAGCCCGAACAGCAGGTTGCGACCGGGGAAGCGGAACAGCGCGAACCCGAACGCCACCAGCGCGCTCGCCAGCGTCGCCGCCACGGCGGCGGCCACCCCGACGGCGACGCTGTTGCCGATCCAGGTCAGCAGCGGCACCGCCCGCCAGACCTCCGCGTAGTTGCCCGGCGAGAACGGGTCCGGCAGCAGCGCGTTGTCGAACACGTGCGCCCGGTCCTTGAGCGACGCGCTCACCAGCCACCAGAACGGGTAGCCGAACGCCACCGTGACGACCAGCAGCCCCAGCCACGTCGCGACCCGCTTCACGACCGCTCGCCCTCGTAGTGCACGTAACGGCGGGACAGCCGCACCTGCACCGCCGTGATGGCCGCGATCACCACGAACAGGCCCCACGCCAACGCCGACGCGTACCCCATCCGCAACGAGTCGAACGCCTCGCGGAAGAGGTGGATCACGTAGAACAGCGCCGCGTCGCCCTCGCTGGACTGCGACGCGCGGGCGCCGAAGAACATCGAGTACGCCTCGGTGAACACCTGCAGCGACGCGATCGTGTTCACCACCACCGTGAAGTACACGGTGCCGCTGATGCCGGGCAGCGTCACGTGCCAGAACTGCCGCCACGGGCTCGCGCCGTCCAGCTGCGCCGCCTCGTACCGCTCGGCCGGCACGCGGGTGAGCGCCGCCAGGTACAGCACGGCGGTGCTGCCCACGGTCCACAGGCTCATCAGCACCAGGCCCGGTTTGACCCACGCCGGGTCGGTCGTCCAGTTCGGCCCGGTGAAGCCGAACCAGCCGAGGAAGGCGTTGATCGCGCCGTTCTGCCCGTTGAGCAGCAGCAGGAACATCGCGGCCAGCGCCACCGGCGGCGTCATCACCGGCAGGTACAGCACCGTGCGGAAGAAGCCCGCCGCCCGCCCGGCCCGGCGCAGCAGGCCCGCCAGCGCCAGCGCCAGCGCGACCTGGGCGGGCACGTGCAGGGCCGTGTAGAACAGCGTGTTCCCCATCGCCGTCGCGACGCGCTCGTCGACCAGGGCCTCGCGGTAGTTGTCCAGGCCGATGAACTCCGGCGGCTTGAGCATGTCGTAGCGGGTCAACGACAACCACAGGCTGAACAGCATCGGGCCCGCCGTGAACGCCAGGAACCCGACCACCCACGGCAGCAGGAACAGCAGCCCCGCCCGGGACTCGCGCCGGCCCACCGTCGCCACGGCGCTACCTCCCGCCCACGCGCCGCAGCGCCCGCTCGGCTTCCCGCTGGGCCTGCGCCATGGCCTCGGCGGGGTCCTGCCGCCCGGTCAGCACCCGGTTCACCCCGCCCTCCCAGGCGCGCACCAGCTCGCTCGCCGCCGGGCTGGGCGCCACCGCGAAAGCCTTGTCCTGCAACGCCAGCACCTGCGGCACCCCGCGTTCGAGGATGCGGTTGCCGCCGGGGTCGAACACCTCGCGGAAGATCCGCTCGTCGGCCGCCCGGTTGGCGGTGAACGTGCCGCCGTAGGGCTTCCCGGCCCGCGCCAGCGCGTCCCGGCGGGCGGTCGCGGCGGCGACCCAGGTGTCCTCCGCGGTCATCTTCACCAGGAAGCGGCAGGCCAGTCCGGGGTGCCGGGCCCCCTTCGGGATCGCCCACGCCTGCCCGCCCGCCTCGGTCAGCGGCACGCCCCGCCGGTCGGTGAACGGGGCGATGGTCACGTCGGCGTCCGGCGAGTTCGCCGCCAGGGTGTTGAGGTACCAGGACTCCATCGGCATCGCGGCCAGCTGCCCGGTCACGTAGGCGTTGTCCGCGCCGAACTGGTCGAAGGTGTCCCGCAGCGCCTTGAACGACGCCCAGCCGCCCTGCCGCCGCACCAGGTCGGTCGCGTAGCGGACCGCCTCCACCACGCGCGGGTCGTCCAGCCGCGCGCCCAGGCCGTCCTCGCCCACCAGGTCCGCGCCGTTCGCCTTGGCCCACGTGGGCAGGAACTCGGGCACCTTGGGGTCGAACCCGATGCGCCGGGGGCGGCCGTCCTCCAGCCGCGCCAACCGGTCGGTCAGCTCCACCAGCGCCGGCCAGTCCGCCGTGGACAGCGCGGCCGGGTCGAGGCCGGCGGCGCGCACCACCGGGTTGTTGACGATCAGCAGCCGGACGCCGGCGAAGTCGGGCAGCCCGTGCACCTCGTCGCGGTAGGTCACCTCGCGCAGCGCCGCCTCCCGGAACCGGCCCAGGTCCACGCCGTGCTCCCGGACGCAGTCCGCCAGGCTCAGCACCGCTCCCCTGGCCGCGTAGCTGCCGAGCTTGCGCCGCTCCGCGTAGACGACGTCGGGCGGGTCGCCCGCCGCGACCGCGGACAGGAACTGCTGCTCGTCGAACGCGCCCTCGTTGATCCGCAGGTCCACCCGCGGGTTAGCGGCGCGGAAGGCGGCCACCCGCGCGGTCGCGTGCTCGTCGGGCAGGCCGAACCCCATGGTCACCAGCGTGTCGGGCCCGTCGGCCCCGTCGGACCCGAGCCCGCCGCAGCCGCTGAGCACCAGCAGGGGCAGCACCGCCGCGACCAGCAATCCCCGCACGACCGCCTCCCCCGCGTCGAGCACCAACGGTGCTGTTCCCGCCCGGCGCGCCGGCTACACCCGGCTCACCCGGACGGCGCAGCGGGCGCGGTGCGCCGTAGGGTGGCGGTCGCCGCCGCCCCCGCACCCGAGGAACACCGAAACCATGCGCGTCGACATCTGGAGCGACCTGGTCTGCCCGTGGTGCTACATCGGCACCACCCGCTTCCACCGGGCGCTGGAGGACTTCGAGCACCGCGACCGCGTGGAGGTCGTCTACCGGTCGTTCGAGCTGGACCCGACGCGCGAGCCCGGCCGGACCGAGCCGGTGACCAGGATGCTCACCGACAGGTACGGCCCGCAGGGCGCGGGCATGGACGACCAGGTCGCCGAGCTGGCCCGCGCCGACGGCCTCGGGTACCGCACCGACCGCGAGGTCGGCAGCACGCTGGACGCCCACCGCCTGCTGCACCTGGCGGCCCGGCACGGGCTCCAGCGCCGCCTGCTGGCGGCGCTGTTCGAGGGGCACTTCGCCGAGGGCGCGTCGCTGTTCACCCCGGAGGCGCTGGTCGGGTTCGCCGAGCGGGTCGGGCTGGACCCCGACGAGGCGCGCCGCGTGCTGCACGACCCGGACGCCTACCTGGAACCGGTCCGCGCCGACGAGCAGGAGGCCGCGCGGCTGGGCGCCGGCGGGGTGCCGTTCTTCGTCGTCGACGGCCGCTACGGCGTCTCGGGCGCGCAGCCGGTCGAGACCTTCGCCCGCGCGCTGCGCGCGGCGTGGGACGAGCGCGAGCGGGGCTGAGCCCGGCCGGGTGTTGATGTCAAAAGCCCGACCGGCGCGGCCCCGGGTGGGCGTGACCAGCCGGGGTGGGCCGGTGACCACCGGTGACGGCGTCGCGGAGAACCTGCCGACGGCAGCCCGGCGTGCTTAGGTAGGTCTGTGACAGCGCAGGAAAAGGGCCCGTGGACACGGGTCGAGACCGCGGCCGAGGGCCAGGCGGTGCTGGTGAAGGTCGGCGGTGACATCGACCAGGGCACGATCGCCACCTTGGACGAAGGCTTGGACGAGGGCCTGGCGCGGGCCAAGGACGGCGCCGCCGCGCTGCTGGCCGTCGACCTGCACGAGGTCGGGATGCTGGCCTCGGTCGGCCTGTCCTCCCTGATCAGGGCGCACAACCAGGCCCGGGAGGACGGTGTGGAGCTGGTCGTCGTGGTCGACTCCGACCACCAGCTGACGCGGCTGCTGTGGACCACCGCGCTGACCCGCATCCTGACCGTGGCCACCTCGGTCGGGGAAGCCCTCACCCGCGTGCCGCGCAACCCGGCCTGACGAGGCGGGATATCGGGCGCGGCGGCGAGGCGGTCGCGGTCACAATCAGGGCGTGACGGAGCAGAAGGAACTGCCCCCCTGGCCCACCACGCCCCCGGCGCACGGCCCGGTCGTGCTGCGCGAGTTCGCCGACGAGGACGTGCGCCTGGCGCTGGAACTGGGCGACGACCCCTACATCCCGCTGATCGGCAGCCTGCCCGCGTCCCCCACCGAGCAGCAGGCGCTGGAGTGGATCGAGCGCAACCGCGGCCGGCACGCGGAGGGCTTCGGGATGTCGTTCGCCATCGCCGACGCCGCGACCGGCCGCGCCCTGGGCACCATCGGGCTGTGGCTGGGCGAGCTGCCGACGGGTCGCGCCACGGCCGGGTACTCGGTGTCGCCGGCGCACCGGGGGCGGGGCGTGGGCAGCAACGCGCTGCGGGCGCTGACCGCGTTCGCCTGGACGATCCCCGAGCTGCACCGGGTGCAGCTGCACATCGAGCCGTGGAACGACGGGTCGGTCCGCGTGGCGGAGGCGGCCGGGTACCGGCGGGAGGGCCTGCTGCGCAGCCACCAGGAGATCGGCGGCGTCCGGCGGGACATGCTGCTCTACGCCGCGATCCGCCCCTGACCGCCGCAGAGCCCCGCCCCTGACCGCCGCGGGGCCGCTCCGACCGGGCGGCGCGCCCCGCGGCGCTCGCGGGCGGGGGCGCGGCGGAGCCAGATCAGGCGGGGTCGGGTCGGGCGGGGTCAGGTCGGCTCGGCGCCCGGCGTCCCCGACCAGGGCGGCACCTCTTCGGCCAGTTCGCGGTACCGGTCGACCTCCTGCGGTGTGGGGTCGACGCCCACGTCCTCGGCGAACTCCTCGGGGTCCCGCTCCGCGCCCGTCTCCGCGCCCGTCGGGTCGGTCATGGTCCGCCTCCTCCTCCGATCGCCCCGGGGGTGGGTGCCCGCGGCCGGCCGGCGCAAACCCCGCCGCGGGCCGGCCGGCGTCGCGCCCACCTGGTCCCCCGGTCGCCGTCGCGGCAGGTAGGGTCCCGGTCCGGGAACCGCGGAACGGGCGTCGGGGATCGGGCGCGTCGAGGAAGTTGAGGTCCATGAACGCACGCAGCCAGGATCCCGACCACGGCCCCGGCGCGCCGCGGGACGTGCTCGACGAGCTGCCGGCGGTCGTCTACGAGGCCGACGCCCGCACCGGCGAGGTGCTGTCGGTCAACCGGTGCGCGGAGCGGCTGTTCGGCCGCCCGGTCGTCTGGTGGCGGGGCAACCGGGCCGCCTGGGACTCCGTCGTGCACCCCGACGACCGCGCCGACACCGCCCGGGACCGGGCCGCGGGCGTCGCCGGGGGCGAGGAGTTCGCGCTGGCCTACCGCGCCGTCGCCGCCGACGGCCGCGTGCTGTGGGTCGACGAGCGGGTCCGGGTCGCCCGCGACGCCCGCGGCGAGGCCCACCGGCTGCGCGGGGTGCTGCTGGACGCCACCGAGGAGCGGGCGGCCCGCGAGCGGGAGCGCTTCTTCGCCCGGCTGGACGGCGAGCTCCAGCGCCTGGACGACGCCGAGGAGATCATGTCCGCCGCCACGCGGCTGCTCGGCGAGCACTTGGCGGTGGACCGGTGCGCCTACGCCCAGACCGAGGCCGACGAGAACCACTTCCTGATGAGCGGCGACCACGCCACCGGGCTGCCGCCGCTGCCGGGCCGGTTCGCCATGCGCGAGTTCGGCGAGGGCGCGCTGCTGGCCATGCGCGCCGGGCGGCCCTGGGTCGTCGTGGACAGCGAGGACGACCCGCGCCTGGCCGAGGAGGACCTGGCCGCCTACCGGCTCACCGGCATCCGGGCGGTGATCTGCCTGCCGCTGCTGCGCGGCGACCGGTTCGTCGCCGCGATGGCCGTGCACCAGGCCGTCCCCCGGCGGTGGACCGACGCCGAGGTGGACCTGGTGTCGGTGGCCGTCAACCGGTGCTGGGAGTCGCTGCAGCGGGTGCACGCCGACCGCGCCCTGCGCGAGAGCGAGCAGGTGCACCGCCAGCTGGTCGAGCAGGCCACCGACGCCATCTGGACGCTGGACCGGGACCTGCGCTTCACCGAGGCGAACCCGGCCGCGTGCGCGTTCCTCGGCTACCCGCGGGAGGACCTGGTCGGCGTCGACTTCGCGGGCCTGGCCGAGCCGCGGGACGTGGCGCGGCTGCGCGAGCTGGTCGCCGACGTCACCCGGCCGGAGTCGGTCATCGACGTGTGGAACCTGCGCCGGGCCGACGGCTCGGTCGTCGCCGTGGAGCTGAGCGCGCAGACCACCCGCAACGGCGTGCAGGCCATCGGCCGGGACGTCACCGAGCGGCTGCGCGCCGAAGCGGAGCGGGAGCTGCTGCTCCAGCGCGAGCACGAGATCGCCGAGACGCTCCAGCACAGCCTGCTGCCCCGCGAGCTGCCCGCGCTGGACCGGCTGGCGGTCTCCGCCCGGTACCTGCCCGCGTCCGCGCACGGCCAGGTCGGCGGCGACTGGTACGAGGTGCTGGCCCTGGGCGGCACCTCGGTCGCGCTGTCGGTCGGCGACGTCGTGGGCAAGGGCCCGACCGCCGCGGCCGTGATGGGCCAGCTGCGCAGCGCCCTGGCCGGCTACCTGCTCGACGGGCACTCCCCCGCCGCCGCGCTGGAGCGCCTGGACGCGTTCGCCGCGCGGGTCGACGGCGCGGTGGGCAGCACCTGCGCCTGCCTCACCTTCGACTGGTCCACCGGCGACCTGCGCTGGGCGGTGGCGGGCCACCCGCCGCCGGTCGTCGTCGACCGGGACGGCACCCGGCTGCTGCCCGGCGACGGCGCCGTGCTCGGCGCGCCGGGGCGCGCGCCGTACCGGGACCGGCGGGCGGCGCTCGCGCCCGGCACCTCGATCCTGCTCTACACCGACGGTCTGGTGGAGCGGCCCGGCCACCACCTCGACCGCGGCCTCGACGCGCTGCTGGCCGTCACCGGGCAGGCCCACGAGCAGGCGCCGGACGCCCTCGCCGACGCCGTGGTGGACGCGCTGCTGGCCGACGGGCAGGACGACGACGTGGCCCTGGTCGTGGCCCGCTGCCTGCCCGCGCCGCTGCGCCGCCGGGCGCCCGCCCGCCCGGCCGAGCTGGCCGTCCTGCGCAGGTGCGCCGGCGACTGGTCCCGGCTCGCCGGCCTGTCCGCCGACCAGGCTTACGACCTGCAGCTGGCCCTCGGCGAGGCCGCCGCCAACGCGGTCGACCACGCCTACGCCGGCGACCCGGGCGATTTCGACTACCTGGTCCGGCACACCGCGACCGGCATCCGGGTCACCGTCCGCGACCACGGCCGGTGGCGACCGCCGACGACCGGCCCGACCACGCGCGGCCGGGGCCTGAAGATCATCCAGGCGCTGGCCGAGGACGTGGTCCTGCGGCACGACGACGGCACCACGATCACGTTCGTGCTGCCCTCCCGACCGGTGGACGGCCCGGCGGGCGGCCCGGCGCCGCCGCCCCCGCCGGCCTCGGAGCAGGGCGCGGTCACCCTGCGCGACGACGAGTCCGACGACGCCGTGCAGCACCTGCGGCTGACCGGCGACCTCGACACGCACACGGCGGCCGGCCTGCGCGAGCCGCTGCTGGCCCGGATCGGCGGACCGGACCGGCGGCCGGTCCGGGTCGACCTGACCGACCTGGGCTACCTCAGCAGCTCCGGCGTCGCCCTGCTGCTGGAGGCCAGGGCCGCGGCCGCCGCCCACGACCGCCCGCTCACCATCGTGACCGCCCCCGCGAGCCCCCCGGCCCGCATCCTGGCCCTGTCGGGGCTGGCGGAATCGGCCACCACGGGGCCGCGGGGCGCCGCGCCGGGCGGAGCGGGCGGATCCACAGGTCTCCCGCCGGCGGGAATGGGTACACCGGGGCCATGACCGAAACCGAGAAGCCACCGCTCAACCCGGACCCGCCGCACTCCCCCGGCACCCCGGAACCGCCCGACCTGGACGTGGACGCCGAGCAGTTCCTGAGCGACGAGGAGCGGGCGGACCGGCGGCGCGGGACCGACGAGCCCCCCGAGCCGCCCTCCTGAGGGGTCGGCGCCGCGGACCCCCGGCGGGCCGGCGAGACCGGTCCGCCGGAGGGCTGCGGTCCAGATGACCGCCGGTCCTCCCGCGGGGTTTCAGCGGGGGCAGTCCCGGGCGGTCGTCGCGCCCACCGGGCCGGCCACCGCGCGCAGGGCCGCCTCCGGCGTGGCGTGCAGGTCCACGGCCCGCGCCACGTCGGTGATCTCCAGGGGCCTGAGCACGCAACGGCTGTCGGCGACCACCGCGAACCGGGTGCCGCCCCTGACGGCCGCCCGCAGGGCGTCGACCACCAGGGCCACGCCCTGGGAGCCGAAGAACGTCACCCGGCGGAGGTCGAGCACCAGGGCGCGCGGTTGCCGCGCCAGCAGGGCGAGGACCCGGTCCCGGGGATCGCGCTCGGGGGCGGCGTCGATCTCGCCGGCCAGCCGCACGACGACCGCGCCGTCCCGCTCGGCCTGCTCGACCGCGACGGGGGTCGGGTCGGATGCGGTGTCGTTCACCAGAGCAGCCTCCTGGTGTCGCTTGAACCACGCACGCAGGCTGGCTGCTCAACCCGCGACCGTGTCACCTGCACGGTGGCGGTCGATCGCACTCTTCGGGAGCCGACTCTACTGACCGCGCCCTCCCGGCACAAACAGCGCCTCGACCCGGCGTGGCGGCGCCGCGCGGGGCGGTCCGCGACCGGCGGCCGGCTCAGCGGCGGCGACCGCCCGCGACCCGCAGGCACGCCCCGGACATGACGGTGAGCACGCCCGCGAAGATGAGCGGGAACACGACGGTGACCGCGCCCAGGGCGATGAGGAACGCCCCGACGACGGCCACCGCGAGCGGGCTCGCCCACCGGCGGCCGGGCGGGCGGGGGCCGTCGCCGAGCAGGCGGGCCAGGGCGGGGTCGGATTCGGCGAACCGCCGCTCGATGTCGGCGAGCTCGCGCCGTTCGTGGGGTCCGAGCATCGGGTGCTCCAAACCGGTCGTCGTCGCGCGCGGCGAGTACCCGGCGCGGTGACCGGCAAACTGCGGCCGGACCGGTCCCACCCGAACGGGGAGCCGGTTCAGCGGTCGCCGCCCTCGCGGACGAGCAGGTCGTTGTCCCGCACGTCGGCCAGGGCCAGGGTCTTGTAGCCCACCTCGTCGAACAGGACGGTCACCCGGTCCTGCTCGACGGACATCACCGCGCCGGCGCCCCACTCCGGGTGGCGGACGGTGCTGTCCACCGGGAACCCGCCGTCGTCGGCCGGGCGGCGCGTGGCGGTCCCGGCCTCGCAGGTGTCGCAGTTGCCGCACGGGTCGAGCAGCCGCTCGCCGAAGTAGCCCAGCAGGTGCTGCCGGCGGCAGCCGGTCGTCTCGGCGTAGGCGCGCACCATCCGGATGCGCGAGCGGATCAGCCGCTGGTGGGCCTCGGCGGCGGCCACGGCCTGCGCGACCGCCTCGTCCGGGTCGACGCCGGGCGCGGCGGCCAGCCTGCCCCCGGTCGCGGTGACGGCCCCGACCTGCTCCAGCAGGTTGACGGCCCTGGTGCGGCGGGCGGGCGAGGCGTCGACCTCGGCGGCGAGCCGGCCCGGCCGGACCGGCTCGCCGAGCCGGCGCAGGGCCCGCGCGACCTCGGCGAGGGTGTCCTCGGGCGCCCTGCTCGCGGTGAGGAACTTCTGCAGGCTCAGGTCCTCCGGGCGGTAGCACAGGACGATCGAGGCCGGCTCGCCGTCGCGGCCGGCGCGCCCGATCTGCTGGTAGTAGGAGTCCAGGGAGTCCGGGACCGAGGCGTGCACGACGAACCGCACGTCGGGCTTGTCGATGCCCATGCCGAACGCCGAGGTGGCCACCACGACGTCGACCTCGTCGGCGAGGAAGGCCCGGTGCACCTCCTCCCGGTCGGCCGCCTTCATCCCGGCGTGGTAGGCGGCCACGCGCACCCCGGCGGCGGCCAGCGCGTCCGCGTGCTGCCCGGTGTCCTTGCGGCTGGCCGCGTAGACCAGCCCGCGGCGGGTCGCGGGGTCGGCGGTCAGCGCGCGGACCCGCTCGACGACGGCCGCGCGCTTCCCCGCGTCCTCGGTGAACCGCTCGACCGCCAGGTGCAGGTTGGGCCGGTCGAACCCGGCGACCACCTCGCGGTGGTCGCGCAGGCCCAGCCGCGCGGCGATGTCGCGGCGCACCGGCGGCGCGGCGGTGGCCGTGAGCGCGACGACCCGCGGGTGGCCGAGCCGGTCGACCACGTGGCCCAGCCGCAGGTAGTCCGGCCGGAAGTCGTGGCCCCAGGACGAGACGCAGTGCGCCTCGTCCACGACGAACAGCGACACGTCGAGCCCGGCCAGCGCGTCGACCAGCTCGTCCTTGGCCAGCTGCTCGGGCGAGAGGAACACGTACTCGGCGGAGCCCCGGCGCAGGGCGTCCCAGGCGTCCCGGCGCTCGGCGCCGCGCTGCGCGGAGTTCAGCGCGACGGCCTCCGGCGCCCGGCTGTCGTCCAGGCCCTCCATCTGGTCGTTCTGCAGCGCGATCAGCGGCGAGACGACCACCGTCGGGCCGTCCAGCAGCAGCGCGGGCACCTGGTAGATCGCGGACTTGCCCGCGCCGGTGGGCAGCACCACCAGCACGTCGTGCCCGGCCATCACCTGCTCCATCGCCGCCGCCTGCTCGTCGCGCAACCGCGACCAGCCGAACTTCTCGGCAGCCAGCCGCCGCAACCGGTCGCCGTGCCCGGGGGGATTCGTCACCGCGGGGGCATACCACCACCCGGCCGCCGGAAACGCCGGGCGCCGGATCGGGTCGCGTTCGCGGCCTCGATCACACTTCGCTTTCGACCGGCCGCGCCCCGCGCGGCGATGCCTTCAGCACGGCGGCGCTGTCAGCACGGCGGCGCTGTTCAGCGCAGCCGTGTGCCTCGTGTTCTCCCCGTACGGCCTGGGCGCAGCCCAATCATGTTTTCCGGGGGGCGTCAAGCACGCTCTTCGCTTGACGCCCCCCGGAAAACATGATTGCCTCCGGCAGGCCGTACGGGGAGAACACGACGCACTTCCCTCCTCCTTGGGGGCCTCTCGGCCGCTCTTCATACCAAGATCGCGCACCGAGCCAGGAAATATTTGGTGCGGTACGGATCCAGGTAAAACCCAAAAGAGTCCTCGCCGGACAGGCAGGCCGCCAAGGAGAATGAAAAGAAACAGCGGTCGTGTTCCCCCCGCATGACCTGTCAAAGACAACCATGCTTTCTTGGGGGGTGCAAGCGAAAAGCGTGCTTGCACCCCCCAAGAAAGCATGGCAGCCCTCCGGGCAGGCCATACGGGGAGAACACGAGGCGATCGGTCTGCACGGGGCGTGCCGAAAACCCAAAAGCCGAAAGCGTAAAAGTGGTGGGCGGTTAACGGCCGGGGTCGTGTTGGCGTGTGGTGTCGTCCTGCGGGTGTCGGGGGTGAGGGGGGAAGTGCTGTGGGGAATGGGGTTGGTGCTGGGTGGGGCGCGGGTGTTGGCCGGGGTGGGGGCGTTGTGCGGGCGGGCGTGGGGCGGGGTGGGGGCGTTGTGGCTGGGGCGCCCGTCCGGGCCGGCGCGGGGTGTCCTGCGCCGGCAGTCGGACCGTGCGCTCGTCGGCGGGTGCGCGTTCGATGACCCGGGTGGGCGCGTCGCTCGGCGCGGGCGGGGTCGCGGCCAGCAGGCGGCCGAGCACCGGGTGGCCGGTGAACCGGGTGACCAGGGCGCCGACCGGCGCGGTCAGCACCCGGACGAGCAGCCACGCCACGACGGCGCCGAGGGTCAGGCCGGCGAGCACGTCGTGCGGGTAGTGCGCGCCCACGAACACCCGTGAGAACGCCATCGCCACGGCCAGGCCGACCACCCACGGCGCGAGGCCGCGCGACACGAGGATCAGCCCGACGGCCGCCGCGGCGGCGATGGTCGAGTGGTTGCTCGGGAACGACCAGTCCCCCGCCTCGGGGCACGTGACGACCGTCGCGCCGGCGGGCAGGCCGCGGCACGGCCGCTCCGCGTCGAAGACCGTCTTCAGCAGCTCGCTCACGACGTACGCGACGACCGTGGCCACCGGGGCCAGCAGGGTCGGCGCCACCGCCCCGGGGTCACCGCCGCGCCGCGCCCGCCACCACACCACCAGGAACAGCGCCCCGAAGATCAGCAAGCCGACCTCGGTGTAGAGCGTGAACAGGCCGCGCAGCCAACCGGGCGCGGCGCCCGCGAACCCCGTGATGCCGTCGTACAGGCCGCTGCCCGACCCCGCCCGGATCCGTTCCACCGCCACGTCGGCACTCCCCTCCTCCTGGCCCGCGACCGCGCGGGCCGACCTCCGGCTCGTCGGCTGAAAGCTAGGGGCGGGGAGGGGGCCTGCACCGCGCCCGATCGGCACCGGTCCGGTTGACCTTCGACATCCCGTTGATCTTACTTTTGTCAGTTTTCCGGGTTTGTTCACCCCTCGGCAAGGCCCGCTTCATATCCGGCGATCACCAGCTGGGCGCGGTCGCGGGCGGCCAGCTTGGCCATCAGGTGGCCGATGTGGGTCTTGACCGTGTGGCGGCTCAGGTGCAGGGCCTGCTCGATCTCGGTGTTGGACAGGCCGCGGGTGATCAGCGCGAGGACCTCCCGCTCGCGCGGGGTCACGCCGGGCAGCGGCCGGGCGCGGCGGGGCGGGGTGCGCAGGAACTCCGCGATGAGCCGGCGGGTGACGGTCGGCGCGAGCAGCGCCTCGCCCGCCGCGACCGTCCGGACGGCGTCGAGCAGCCGGGCCGGCGGGACGTCCTTGAGCAGGAAGCCGCTCGCACCCGCGCGCAGCGCCTCGTGGACCACGCCGTCGAGGTCGAACGTGGTCAGGATGAGCACCTTCGGCGCGCCGGGCGGCGCGGTGATGAGCCCGGTCGCGGCGACGCCGTCCAGGTCGGGCATCCGGACGTCGAGCACCGCGACGTCCGGCCGGTGCTCCCGGGCCGCCGCGACCGCCGCCCGGCCGGCGCCCACCGCCGCGACGACCTCGATGCCGGGGTCCGCGGCCAGCAGCACCCGGACGGTGTCGAGGTAGAGCGGTTCGTCGTCGGCGAGCAGGACGCGGATCGGCTCACCCGGCACGGCGCGCGCCCTCGCCGAACGGCAGCGCGGCGTGGACGGCGAACCCGCCGCCGGGCACCGGCCCGGCGCGCAGGGAGCCGCCGTGCAGCGCGACCCGCTCCCCCATGCCGAGCAGCCCGTGCCCCGGCCGGGCGGGCGCGGTCGCGGCGCCCTCGTCGACGACGGAGACGAGCAGCCGGTCGGGTTCGAGGGTCGTGGTCAGGTGGCAGCGCGGCGGGCGGCTGTGCCGCCGCACGTTGGTCAGCGCCTCCTGGACGATGCGGTAGGCCGAGACCCGCACGGCGGCCGGCGCGCGGGCCAGGTCGGCCTGGTCGGCGGTCACCGCGACGCCGGCCGAGCGCGCGTCCGCCACCAGCCGGTCCAGGCTGCCCGCGCCCGGCGGCGCGGACGGGTCGCGCAGCCCGCCCAGCACGGTCCGGACGTCCTCCAGCGCCGCGCGGCTGACCTGCTCGATGCTCCGCAGCGCCGCCTCCCGCTCGTCGGGACCGCCGCCGCCGGCCGCGAGGTGGTTGGCCACCGCGGCCTTCATGGCGATCAGGCTCAGGTTGTGCCCCACGACGTCGTGGATGTCGCGGGCGATGTGCAGCCGCTCCCGGGCCACCGCCTGGCTCGTGCGCAGCTCGGCGAGTTCGGCCGCGTGCCGCCTGCGGGTGCGGACGGCGGCGGCCAGCGCCCAGGAGCCGGTGATCAGCACGGCGCTGTAGAGCAGCGTGGTGACCGGCGCGGTGCGGAACGACTCCGCGCCTTCCTCCACGGGGACCAGGGCCAGGCCGGGGAACGCCGCCACCGCCGCGCCGGCCGCCGCCACGACCGCCACCGCCGCGACCGCGCCCACCACACCGGACCGCGCCGAGGACAGCACGACGGGGTAGAGCGCCGACGCGATGGCCAGCAGCACGGCGTCGTTGCCGGCTCCGACGACGACGACCGCCGCGCCGACCGACACCACGACCGCCAGCACGGCCACCGGTCGCCGCCGTCGCAGCAGCAGCGCGCCGCCCAGCGCCGCCACCACCCACGTGAGCGCATCCACCTGCGGCGCGCGGAAAAGCGCCAGCACCACCACGACGACCGCCACCGCCGCATCGCTCGCCGGCGCGACCCACGGACCGAGTTTCCCCACCCCGGCACGGTAACCCGGACGCGGCGGGCGCAACTCGGACCACGGTCCGATGCCGACCCCCGGCAACCGGCCGAGAATCCGGTCGTGCTCACCTCGATCCTCTCCACCGCGCTCGTCACCGCCGCTTTCCTCGGCCCGACCACCGGAGCGCCACCGGCCACCGTCGACGGTGCGGCCGTCGACGCCCTCGTGGAGCAGTACCGGGAAGAAGCGGCAGTGCCCGGTGTGGCGGTGGCCGTCACGCGGGGCACCACCGTGGTGCACACCGCCGGCTACGGCCGCGCGCCCGACGGCGAGGCGGTCTCCGACCGCACCACCATGGCGGCGGCCTCGGTGAGCAAGTCGTTCACGGCGTTGGCCGCGGTGCAGCTCGCGGAGAGCGGGCGCATCCGGCTGGACGACCCGGTGCGGGCGCACCTGCCGGAGTTCGCGATGGCCGACCCGCGGGCCGACGCGATCACCGTGCGGCAGCTGCTCGACCAGACCTCCGGCATGTCCGACACGACCTTCCGCTCGTTCAGCGGTCCGCAGGTGCGCACGCTGCGCGAGGCCGTGGCGTCGATGCGCGGCGCGGGGCTCGCCGCCGCGCCCGGCACGCGCTGGGAGTACCACAACCCGAACTTCCAGGTGGCCGCGCGCCTGGTCGAGGTCGTCAGCGGGCTGTCGTTCGACGACTACCTGCGCCGCACCGTGTTCGGGCCGCTCGGCATGGTCGACAGCCGCACCGCCGACACCGCGCGCGACCTGCCGCCCGGCGCCCGGGGGCACCTCAAGGTGCTCGACCGGCCCGTCGCCCTGCCCGAGCCCCCGGCCTTCGGCAACGGGTCCGGCGGCGTGCTCACCTCGGCCCGTGACCTGGCGGCGTGGTTGATCGCGCAGAACGGCGGGGGGCGCGGCCCCGACGGCACGTCGATCGCCTCGCCGCAGGGCATCGCCGCGACGCACACCCCTTCGGCCGCGTCCGGTTCCTACGGCCTCGGCTGGTTCGTGGGGACCACGCCGTCCGGCGCGCCGCTGGTCCACCACGGCGGCGACCTGTTCACGTCCACGGCGTACCAGGCGCTGCTGCCGGCGTCGGGCCACGGCATCGCCGTCATGGCGAACACCGGGATGCAGTACGGCGACGCCCAGGCGATCGGCGACCGCCTCGTCGCCCTGGTCGAGGGCGGGCGGTCGTCGGCCGCGGGCGATTCCTACCTCGTCGCGGACGTCGTGCTGCTGGTCCTCGCCCTGGCCGTCGTGCCGGTGTCGGTGCGCGGGGTGGTGCGCTCGCGGCGGTGGGCGGCGCGCCGGTCGTCGGGCTGGTGGGCGGTGGCGCGCCTGCTGCCGCTGCTGCTGCCGGCCGCGCTCGCCGCGGTGGTCCACCGGGTGGTGGGCTTCCTCTACCGGGGCCGCGACGTGTCGTGGGTCCAGGTGTCGTACCTCTACCCGACGTTCATGGTTCTGCTGGTGGTGGCGGCGCTGGGCTGCACCGCCGTGCTGGTGGGCAGGGTGCTGGCGCTGTTCCGAGAAGTCCACACGTCCGTGTGAGCCGTCACGACGAAGGGCGAAGGGGCGAGGTCTCGAATCCCGCCACCATCCCACGAAAGTGGACGTGCACGACCCGCCCGTGGGAGACGGCGCCGGCCGGCCCGCACCGCACGGCACGGCCTGGCGGACGACGCGGGTGTCGCACCTTCGGGTGGAGGGGCGACCGGGCTGTTCCGCGACGCCGGCGGTACGCGCGATGCTGTTCGGCGGGCCGGCCCGGTGAGGCCGGCCGGACATCGCGGGTCGGAGAGAATCCCCATGCGCTTCACCACGAACAGCACGCCGCCCTCCGCCGACGGCGGCACGACCGCAGTCGGAGCCGCCGGCGCGGCCGCGGCCGGCCCGGAGCACGCGGAGGGGCGGTCGCACGCCCCGGACCCGCTCGTGCAGCCGCCGGGCGGGCCGATGGGATGGCAGCTGGACGCCCTGCGGATGATCGTCGTGTGACGGCGGCGCTCCGGGCGGGGACCCGTCCGGAGCGCCGCGGCGCCGGCGGCCCGAGCAGCCCCGTCCCCACCGGCCCACCCGGCCCGGCTCCGCACCACCCCACCGCACCGCCGCCCAGGGCGCACCGCCCCGCTCGTGACGCGTCACCGCTCGTGGCACACCACCGCTCGTCCGCTCGCCGGCGCACCACAGGGGGTCGGCGATCGGCACGTCGTCCCATCGCGTCGTGGCCCAATGCGCCGTCCCACCGCGTTGTTGCCTGATGCGCCGTCGTCCAGTGCGCCGTCCCACCGCGCCGTCGCCCGATGCCTCGTCGCCCGATGCGCCGGCGCTCGGAGCGTCGTTCCGGGGCAGCGGGAAAGGCTTGCGCCGCAAGCGCTTTCACCGCGCCCCGAGCCGCCACAACGAGGTCACCTCGGCCGCGCGCGCCGCGTGCAGCGGGTCGTCCCGGTCGGCCGCGCGCGGGTGGCGCGGTCGGGTGTCCGCCCGGCCCAGCACGCGCAGCCCCGACGCGTGGACGGCGGCGAGCAGGTCGGCGCGGGTGCGCAGGCCCAGGTGCTCGGCCAGGTCCGACAGCACCAGCCACCCCTCCCCGCCGGGGGTGAGGTGCCTGCCCAGCCGGTCCAGGAAGGCGCGCAGCACCCGGCCGCCCGGGTCGTAGACCGCGTGGTCCAGCGGCGAGGCAGGCCGGGCGGGCAGCCACGGCGGGTTGCACACCACCAGCGGCGCCCGGCCGGCCGGGAACAGGTCGGCGCGCACCAGGTCGACGCGGTCGCCGAGGCCGAGCCGGTCGAGGTTGTCGCGGGCGCAGCGCAGCGCCCGCTCGTCCCGGTCCGTGGCCACGACCGACGCGACGCCGCGGCGGGCCAGCACCGCGGCGAGCACGCCGGTGCCGGTGCCGATGTCGAACGCCCGGAGCCGCGACGGCAGGGGCGTCCCGGCGACGAGGTCGACGTACTCGTGGCGGACCGGCGGGAACACGCCGTGGTGCGGGTGGATGCGGGCGGCCAGGCCCGGGACGGCGATCCCCCTGCGCCGCCACTCGTGCGCGCTGATCACGCCGAGCAGGTCCCGCAGCGACACCACCGAGGGCCCGTCGGCGGGGCCGTAGACCTCCTGGCACGCCTGCCGCGCGTCCGGGGCCCGGCGCAGCGGCACGACGTGCCCCGGTCCCAGCGGCACCAGCAGCAGGCCGAGCAGCCGGGCTCGCCGGCCCCGGCGCCGCCGGTCCAGGTGGAACGCCTCGGCGGGGGTCGCGCCGGCGCGACCCCCGCCGGCCCGGTCGACCCGCGCGCCGAGCGCCGTCAGCAGCCGCCGCGCGGCGGGGAAGTCCCCGCGCCACAGCATCGCCGTGCCCGCCGCGGCCAACCGGTGCGCCCGGTCCGCGGACAGGGAACCGTCCACCACCACGACCTGCCGCGGCGGTGGGGCGCCACCACCCGAGCGCCACCGGGCGCGAACCACCTCGCCGTCCTCGACCCAGCTGACCAACGGGCCACCACCGGACGTGGCGGGAGAAGCCATCGAACCATCCCCACGGGAGCACGGAGACCCCGCGGACCGCGCCGGGCGCAGCACGAAGCGCCCACCGGTCGACACGGGGAACGACGAAAACCGAGGGGTCCCGGGACGACGGGTCGGCCCGTCGTCAGCAGGAGCAGGGGCGGCGAGGAGCCGGCCCGCGCCGGGGACCCGAAAGTCCTGGGGTCAGCGCAGGACCGCGGCGTGCAGCGGTGTCGTCACGCGCCGGACTCTAGCACGTGCGTGAAAACCCCTTACGGCGCACGACGCCGATACCGTCCACTGAGGACGGTCGGGGTGCGAGGCCGCCGTTGGCCGGCAACCGCTGCCGCACCCGCTCGTCCCGGCGTTGGACCCGGTAGAGCGCGAGCGCCTCCTGCCACACGACGTTGGCCTCGTCCCGCTGCCCGAGGGCGAGGCAGGGGTCGCCGAGGCAGTCCAGCGCCTTCACCGCCGGGTAGACGTCACCGACGTCGTAGAGCAGCGCCGGGGACCGCCGGGCGTGCTCCACGGCGCGGCGGTCGTCGCCCCGCAGCGACCAGGCGTTGGACAGCCCGCGGTGGGTGTGCAGTCGGGCGGTGCGGTCACCGGCCCGCTCGGCCGGGGCCAGGGCGCGGACCAGGTGGTCCTGCGCGTCGTCGTGCCGCCCGGCCAGGGCGTGCACGACGCCCAGCCCCGGGTGCGCGGCGATGCCGGCGGCCGGGTCGCCCAACCGCTCCGCCGCGGCCGGCCCGGCCCGCCACGCCGCCAGGGACTCGTCGGCGAACCCGTGCGGCCGGCTGCCACACCGCCCGGTGGTCGCCGACCTCGACCCGCCGCGCGCTGCACGGCAGGCGGGCAGGCGTGCTCGGCCTCCGGCCAGGCCGGCGCCGCCGAGCGCTCGGTGAACGTCTCCGGCCGGCCGGGCGCCGCCGGCTCACCGGGCACCCGCGCTTCCACGTCAGCCCCTCGCCGACGGACTCCCAGGCTCCGCGCGCGACCGTCGCCCGGGACCGCCGGCAGCGGTCCTCGCGACGGCGGCGGTCAGACCTTCGACCAGCCCGGCACCCAGGCGCCGTCGCGGACCTCGAAGTCGCCGAACAGGGCGGGCGCCTCCGCGCGCATGACGCGGCCCACCTTGTCGAACACCAGCCGGATCTCCTCCTCCGCGCCCGGCGCGGTGCGGGCCTCCAGGACGTGCCGGATGGCGCGCACGTTCGCCGTCCACACCAGGCCGGTCGCCACGCCGTCGGGCGCGAAGCGGCGCATGAACGACGTGCGGTGCTTGCGGTAGCCGAAGTCGCGGTCGTCGGAGTCCAGGTCGAAGTGCTCGGACAGCCACTGCTGGAACCGCTCGGACTCCTCCAGGAACTCCGCCGAGCGGGCCATCAGCTCCTCGTCGCCCTCCGCCCACTCGGGGAACGGGAAGGGCAGCTCGGTCAGCCGCACGAACCGCATCGACTCCTGCGACACCGCGGTCCCCGCGCGGTGGCGGACCAGCTCGTGGGTCAGCACCCGCGACACGTTGTGCAGCACGAACGTGAAGTTCGCGTGCTCCAGCACCGACCCGTGCGCCTGCTTGAGCAGGTTGCGCAGGTAGTCGTCCTGGTTCGCGCGCACCCGCCGCACGTTCGGGTTCAACCCGGGCTCCCACGACCGGTAGCACAGCCGCCCGGCGAACTCCAGCAGGTCCGCGGTGGCCCGCGGCCCGACCGGCTCCCGGTCGCCGTCCTCCGAGCGGGACAGCCACGCCTGCCCCGACACCGCCTTGAGGTAGCGCGACATTTCGTCGTAGTCCACGGCCGGACGGGCGATCAGGAACACTTCCGGTTCAACTCGCTTCACGCGGCCACCCTACTGCCGGCGATCACGGCCGGAACCGCACCGGCACCGACCAGTACCCGTGGGGGTTGAGGTGCGGGCCGAGCACCGGCGGGCCGTCGGCGCGCAGGCCGGGGAAGGCCGCGAACAGCTCCGGGACGGCGATCCGGACGTGCAGCCGGGCCAGCGGCGCGCCCAGGCAGTAGTGCACGCCGCCGCCGAAGCCCAGCGCCGGCCCGGTCCGCCCCAGGTCGATCGCGTCCGGCTCGGGGAACACCGCCGGGTCGCGGTTGGCCGCGCCGAGCAGCAGCACGACGTGCGCCCCGTCGGGCAGCGCCGCGCCGGCCACCTCCGCCCCGCCCCGGACCCACCGGTCGACCAGGTGGATGGGCGTGCCGATCCGGACCAGCTCGTCCACCGCCCGGTCGTCGAGCGGTCCGGCCGCCACCGCCGCGGCCACCGCGGGCTGCCGCAGGATCGCCGCGGTCGCGTTCGCCAGCAGCCCCACGGTCGTCTCCACCCCGGCGACCACCACGGCCGACAGCGTGGCCACCAGGTCGTGCCGCGCGAGCCGCCCGGCGCGCTGCTCGCCCACCAGCACCCGGACCAGGCCGTCGGGCGCGCACCGGTCCGCCTCGCGCGCCAGGGACTCCAGGAACGCCACCAGCCGGTCGCTCGCCGCCGCGGCCCGCCGCCGCCAGGCGTCGTCCGACCACATCCGCGGCGTGCCCAGGACCACCAGGTCCGGCATCAGCCCCCGCACGTGCGCGACCGCCGGGCGCGGCACGCCCAGCAGCGCGGCCAGCGAGTTGAGCTGGACCGGCCAGGCGAAGTCCTCGTAGGCGTCGAACGCCCCGGACGGCCGCGCGGCCAGCTCGCGCAGCAGGTCGCGGGCGAACGAGCGCAGCCGGTCCTCCAGGCGCGCCAGCGCCCGCGGGGTGAACAGCGACTGCACCACCGAGCGCACCCGCCGGTGGGCGTCGCCGTTGAGGAACAGGATCGAGTCGTAGAACGGCGACAGCTCCCCGTCGCCGACCGACCGCGCCCGTCGCCGCAGCGGCCGGTCCTCCACGTGCAGCCCCGGCTGGCGCAGCGCGTCCCGGCAGGCCGCGTACCCGGAGACGTACACCGTGCCCAGCGGCGACCGGAAGCTGCTGCCGCGCGCGTGCAGCTCCTGGTAGAGCGGGTGCGGGTCGGGCCGGGGCTCGGTCCGGAACAGCTCGCCCAGCACTCGGACCGCGCTGCGCGGCCGGTCGGTCGCCGCCGTCACGGCGCACCGGTCCCGACCGCGCTGACCCGGCCCGCCAGCAGTTGCGCCTCGGCCCAGTCGCGGTCGCCAAGGCGCACCCGCAGCGCCACGGACCGCCGCCCGCGCAGCACGTCGTGCTCGGCGGTGCGCTCCAGCAGGTCGACCAGGCCGACGCGGGTGGCGGCGTCCAGCCGGTCCACCAGCACCTCCACCGGCCCCGGCGCCGCCAGCGCGGCCGCCGCGCCCGGGTCCTCGGGGTAGCGCACCGCCCGCGCGCCGCCGGCCCCCGCGACCGGCCGCTTGCGGGCGCGCGCCACCAGCTCGTCGTGCAGCGACGGGTTGTCCACCCGCAGCCGCGACGTCGTGCCCTGCCCCGTCCGGGTCACCAGCGACCACGCCAGCTCCGCCTCCGACAGCTCCGACCAGCGCGCCGGCAGCGACGCCCACCACGCCGCGCTGCGCCGGCCCAGCGCCTGCACGCGGCCGGTCTCCGGGCGGCGCACGGCGGCGTAGCCGTCCATCCCGGTCGCCACGTCCGGCGCGTCGCGCAGGTGCTCGGCGAGGCTGAGCGCGTCGTCCAGCGCCATGGTGGTGCCGGAGCCGACGGAGAAGTGCGCGCTGTGCGCGGCGTCGCCGATCAGCACCCTGCGGCCGGTGCGCCACCGCGGCGCGGTCCGGGTGCGGAACGAGCGCAGCCGCGTGGCCGCGCCGAGCAGTTCGTGCCCGGCCAGCACCTCCGCGAACGCCGACCGCACCGCCGCGCGCAGCCGGGCCCCGTCGTCCGGGCCGCGCCGCCCGCCCAGCACCGCCCGCCACGCGCTCGCCGGGCCCTCCACGATGAACGCCGACCGGTCCGGCCCGTACGGGTAGGTGTGCGCGGTCAGCACGCCCGCGCCGGTCTCCACGAGCACGAACGTCAGGCACGGGAACCGGCGGTCGGTCGCGTACCAGACGTGGTGCACCTCCTCGGTGCCCGCCTCGACCTCGGCGAGCGTGAACGCCCGGTGCCGCGCGCCGCGCGCGTCCACGACCCCGTCCGCGTCGGGGAAGTCGGCCTCGTCGGCCTCCGCGCCGTCGACCAGCGCGCAGCCCAGCGACCGGGCCTCGCGGCGCATCGCGCCCACCAGCAGGCTGCGGGCGACCGCGCGGGCCGGGTGGCCCGCGACGGTGACCGGCTCGCGCGCGGACAGCACCGCCAGCCCGCCCCACGAGGCCGTCGAGCCGGCGACCTCCTGCGCCCAGGCGAAGCCCAGCGCGGCGTAGCGGGCGACGGTGCGCGGGCTCAGGATCAGCCCGAAGCCGTCCTGGCCGGGGTCCCGGCGGTCGTGCACGGTCACCTCGGCCCGCGGGCCGAGGGCGCGTTTGACGGAGATCGCGGCGCCGAGACCGGCCGGCCCGCCTCCGATGACGGTGAAGCGCATGTCACCCCCGGGAGATCACCTGGGTCAGCTCCGCCTGGCAGCAGAGGACCCCGAACTGCTCGACCCGCACGGCCACGTCCACCAGCCGCGCCCCGACGCCGCGCAGCACGGCGGTGAACGTCACCGGCTTGCCGTCGACCGGCCGCACGAACCGGACCCTCAGGTCCGCCGTGAGGAAACCCGCGGCCGACCCCAGGTGCGCGGCGGTGGCGACGCCCGCGACGTGGTCGACGACGCACGCCAGCCACCCGCCGAACACCGTCTCCCGCTGCCCCAGCAGGTCCGCGTCGGGCTCGGCGCGCGCGACGAACGAGCCGTCCGCCGCCGCCGTCACCTCCGGCAGCGCCAGGCGCCGCCCGAGCGCGCCGCTCCACAGGTCCGGCACGGCGGCCGCGCCCGGTGGCCCGCTCACGTCGCGCCCCGCCGCTTGGCGGTGAGGAACAGCAGCGCCACGGCCGCGAACAGCACCGCCTCGTAGCCCAGGCCGCGCAGGAACGCGGTGGACACCACCTCGTGCGGCACGCCGCCGAGGTCGAGCGGGAAGAACAGGCCGAACACGACGATGCCCAGCGCGCCGCCGATCTGCTGGCCGGTGGTCAGCGCGCCGCCGACCGCGCCCGCGTCCGACGGGGGCGCCAGCGACAGCACCACGCCCAGCACCGGCGCGACCACCAGGCCCAGGCCGGCGCCGGTCACCAGCAGCGCGGGCGCGACCCCGTAGGCCAGGGCGCCCGCGGGCAGCGCCCACACCAGCACGCCGGTCAGCGCCGTGCCCACCACGCAGACCGCCGCGCCCGCCGCGACCACCAGCCGCGGCTCCCACCGGCCGGTCAGCCGCGCGGACAGCCGCGAGGTCACCGCCGCGCCCACGCCGTAGGGCGCCAGCGCCAGGCCCGCGACCAGCGGCGAGGCGTCGGCGCCGGTTTGCAGCAGGAGGGAGAAGTACAGGAAGAAGCACGTGCTGGCGGCGAAGAACAGCAGGTAGCCGAACACGCCGCGCAGCAGCGTCGGGTCGCGGAACGCGCCGATCGGGACGATGCACTGCCGCCCGGCCGCGTACCGGCGCTGCTCGTAGACGCCGTACCCGACGGCCAGCGGCACCGCCGCCACCGCCACGACCCACGCCCACACCGGCCACCCGAAGGAGCGGCCCAGGGTGAGCGGGACGGCGATCGCGGCGATCGTCGCGGCGGTCAGCGCCCCGCCCACCGCGTCGAGCCCGCCGCCGGCGTCCCCGCCGCCCGCCGCCCGGCCGCGCACCGCGAGCCACCACACCAGCAGGCACACCGGCAGGTTGACCAGGAAGATCAGCCGCCAGCCCACCGCGTCCGGCGCGACCGCCACCAGGACGCCCGCGACCACCGGCGCGACCACGGTCGCCAGCGCCATCACCATGCCCAGCGAGCCCAGCGCCCGGTTGCGGGCCTGCGGGTCCTCCAGCGCCCGCACGATCGCGAGCACCTGCGGGAACAGCAGGCCGGCCGCGACGCCCTGGACCAGGCGCGCCGCGATCAGCACGCCCATCCCGCCCGCCGCGCCCGCGGCCAGCGACGCGAGCGCGAACAGCACCAGGCCCCAGCGCAGCACCGGGGGCCTGCCCCAGCGGTCGCCCAGCCGGCCGCCGATCACCAGCACCGAGGCGTAGGCGACCTGGTAGCCCGCCACGGCCAGTTGCAGCTCGGCCACGCTCGCCGAGAAGCTCCGCTCGATCAGCGGCGCCACCACGTTGAGGATGGACGTGTCGGCGAGCACCATCGCCGCGCCCAGCAGGACCGGCCAGACGCGCGCGCCGCCTCCCCCCTCAGCGGTGCCGTTGGTGCTCAACCCTTGCACGGAGCTCACGACGCAGTACCTTTCCGGACGGGCTCACCGGGATCTGTTCCACTACCACGATCTCGGAGGGCAGCTTGTAGCTGGCCAACCGACTCGCGCACCACTGGGTGATCTGGGCGGGGGTCACGTCGGCCCCGGGTTCGAGGGTCACGAACGCGACGGGCGTCTGTCCCCACAGCTGCGACGCCGCGCCCACCACGGCGGCCTCCGCGACGCCGGGCAGCCCCCGCAGCACCGACTCGACCTCCGCCGGGTACACGTTCTGGCCGCCGCGCAGGATGAGGTCGGTGCGGCGGTCCAGGATCCAGTGCAGGCCGCTGCCGTCGACCAGCACGACGTCCTGGGTGCGCAGCCAGCCGTCGTCGTCGACCGCGGCGGCGGTGGCGCCCGGGTCGCGCCAGTAGCCGGTCATCAGGCCGGGCCAGCGCAGCCGCAGCTCGCCGGGCTCGCCGACCGCGGCGGGCCGGCCGTCCTCGGCCACGACCCTGGCCCGCACGCCGGACATCGGGACGCCGATGGGGGTCGCGCCGGCGGCGGGCGCCTCGGCGGCGCGGGGCAGCGGGCCGCCGATCGCCGGGCCGCCGCCCTCGGTGATGCCGTAGACGCTGTGCAGCTCCACGCCCAGCGCCTCGCGGCACCGCCGCGCCAGCTCGGGCGGCATGGGCGCGGCGCCGTGGCCGATCAGCTCCAGCGACTCGAACTGCGTGGTGTCCAGGTGCGGCGTCCGCAGCAGCAGCTCCACCATGGTGGGCACCAGGAACGTCTGCGTGATGCCCCACTTCCGCACGGCCGCCGAGAACGGCCGGGGCGCGAACCTCGGCAGCACGTGCACCGGGCGGCCGGCGACCAGGTAGTCCAGCGCGATGACCGAGCTGCCGTGGAACAGCGGGCAGGCGCTGAGGAAGCGCGCCGGGCCGTGCGCGGGCAGCACGTCCAGCGCCCAGGCCAGCGCGTTGGCCATCAGCGACCGCTCGGCGACCTCGACGCCCTTGGACCGGCCGGTGGTCGCCGAGGTGAAGAACACCACCGCGGCCTCGTCGTCGGTCAGCGGGTCCGACGCCGCGCCGTCACCGGCCCCGGTGTCGGACCTGGCGTCGTCCAGCGGCACCACGGCCACCGGCGCGTCGCCCACCGCGTCGGTCGCGAACCCGACCAGGTCCGGTTCGGCCACCAGCACCGCCGGCTCGACCAGCGCCAGCTGGTGCGCCAGCTCCGGCGCGGTGAGCGAGGGGTTCATCGGCACGAAGGTCCGCCCCGCGCCCGCGCAGGCGAACAGCAGCTCGAAGTGCTCCTTGCGCCCGTGGGCGAGGTAGGCGACCCGGTCGAGCCGGTCGGTCGCGCCCCCCAGGAACGCCCGCCGCGCCGCGACCCGCGCGGCGAACTCCCGCCAGGTCAGCTCGCCGCCCTCGTCGACCAGCGCCACCGCGTCCGGGGACAGGGCCAGCCGCCCCCGCAGCACCCGCGTCAGCCACATGGCCTACCCGGCCTTCAGCAGGCGCGCCACGTCGGTGATGGTGGCGAGCGAGGCCAGCTCGGCGTCGGAGAGCGGGCGGCCCAGCCTGCGCTCGCACTCCACGGTCACCAGGATCAGCTCACCGGAGTTCACGCCGGCGGCCAGCAGGTCCTGGTCGTCGGCGACCTCGTCGAGCAGGTGCGGCGAGTCCAGGCAGCCCTGGACCAGTTCACGCGCGTTCGGGGCTTCGGGCACGGTCATGCCTCCGCGATCGGACCGGCGCTGATGGCGGCCGTCACCCAGTGCGGCGCGGTGCCATCGGCGAGCGTGAGCAGGGGTTCGGCTTCGGTGGTGCGGCAGGGCAGGAAGCGGTTGAAGCTGCTGCCCAGGCAGGCGTCGAAGAAGTCGGGGTGCGGGGTGAAGCCCAGGTCCCGCAGGCGGCCCGTGGCCAGGCCGGCCGCCACCGGGTCGACCTGCTTCCAGCGGCCGTCCTCCCACACCTCGGCCCACGCGTGGTCGCTGCCCATCAGGCCGAGCAGGTACCCGCGCCGGGCGCGCGCCCGGAAACCGCCGGCGCGCAGGCGTTCGGCGAGGACCTTGGCGACGACCACGCAGTCGGCGACGCCGAGCTCCCACGCCCGCCCGGCCGCGCCGCGCAGGTTCTCCGGCACCGTCTGGTAGGACACCGCGCCGGCCAGCAGCGCGTCGAGCACCTCGGTGTGGGCGGCGACGACCTCCGGCGCGCGCACGGTGTCGTGCCTGCCGCGCAACCGGACCCGGTAGCCCAGGCCGGCCCGCGGCAGCGCCACGCGGTCGGCGCCCGCCGCGACCCCGTCGGCCGGGTCCAGCGGCGCGACGTCCAGCTCCCGCACCGCGTCGCAGTCCGCGTCGGGCAGGCGGACCAGCAGGTCGACCCCCTCCGGCGGCTTGACCTTGACCGACCAGTCGCGCGGGGCGAACCAGGTCTCCGGCGGCTCGGCGGCGAACCGCATCAGGAACCGCAGCGCCAGCTCGAACAGGCTGCGCCCGCGACCGCTGAGCGCGGCCAGGTTGTACAGGTCGGCGAACTCGAACAGCGGCACGCCGCCCGGCCCGGTCCGGTGCCGCACGCCCTCGTCGGCCAGGCCCACCACGTCCTCGCGGGCCACCTGGAGGAACCGGGCGGCGACCTCGGGCGTGGTGGAGTAGTCGGCGAAGTCCGCGGGGACCGGCCGGAGCCGGTGCACCGCGTCGGCCAGCCGGGCGACGTCGCTCACCGCCGCCCCTCCCCCAGCACCCAGTCCGCCAGCTCGTCCAGCGTGCCGATCCCGTAGAGCGCCTCGTCCGGGATCACGACGCCGAGCTGCTCCTCCAGCACGGCGACCGCGCGCAGGAAGCGGACCGACTCCATGCCCGGCAGGTCGGCCAGCGGCCCCGCCGGGTCGAGCTCCGCCTCCGGCGCCTCCAGCGCCCTGGCGAACGCCGACCGCACCACCTTCACCACCACGTCCCGGTCACCGCGGACCGGCTCGTCGGGCACCGCCATCGCGAACTCCCCCATCGTCGAACCGTCAAGCGCGCAGCGACAGCTGCTGCCGCTGGACCTTCCCGGAACTGGTGTGCGGGATGGACCGGGGCAGCACGCCCACCACGTCCACCGGGATCGCGCCCAGCGCGTGCGCGATCCCCTCGCGCACGCGCTTCTCCTCCGCCGCGCGGTCCGCGCCCTCCGCGGAGGTCTCGAACACCACGCGGACCGACTCGGCGCCGTCGTCGTCCACCCCGGCCACCGCGCCGCACCGGACGTGGCCGCCCAGCACCGAGCGCACCACGTCCTCGACGTCCTCGGCGTGGACGTTGTGGCCGTTGACCGACGCCATGTTCTTGAGCCGGCCGGTGATGAACAGCTCGCCGTCCTGCACGAAACCCAGGTCGCCGGTCCGCAGCCAGCCGGTCGGGGTGCGCGGCCCGGCCGACGGCGGCAGGTCGAGGTAGCCGGGCGTGATCGTGGGGCCGTGCAGCTGGACCTCGCCGAGGCTGCCCGGCGGCAGCTCGCGGTCGCCGTCGGCGATGCGCAGCGCCGTGCGGCGCAACGGCCTGCCGCAGGCCACCACCGCCCGCGCGCCCGGCCCCCCGGCGCGGAAGGCGACCGGGGCGCCGAACGCGAGCCGGTCGCGGTCGACGTGGCGGACCGCGTACGGGCGGCCGGGTTCCTGCAGCGTGCCGGGCAGGGTCGCCTCGGCCAGCCCGTAGACCGGCCACAGCGCGGCCGGGTGGAAGCCCAGCGGCGCGAGGGCCTCGGTGAACCGGCGGACGCTCTCGGCGCGCACGGTCTCCGCGCCGTTGAGCGCGAACCGCCAGCCGCGCAGGTCCGCGGCGGGCGGCTCGTCCGCCTCCGCCACGGCCGTCGCGAGGGCCTCGTAGAAGAAGTTGGGCGCCGCCAGCGTGGTGCAGCCCGCGGCGGCGAACTGCTCCAGCCACCGCAGCGGGCGGCGCACGGCCTCGCTCGGCGCCCACAGCTCGACACCCGCGCCCGAGGCGAACGCGGTCAGCGTCATGAACAGGCCCATGTCGTGGAACAGCGGCAGCCAGCTGCCCAGCCGGTCGGTGGGCGTCAGGAACAGCTGGTCGCGCAGGATCTCCAGCGCCGCCACCACGTTCGCCTGGGTCAGCACGACGCCCTTGGGCCGGCCCGTGCTGCCGGAGGTGAACTGCACGACGCACGGCCGGTCGGCGTCGGCCGGGGCCGGCGCGACGTCGGTGACCGGGCACTCGGCGATGTCCACGAACTCGACGCCGGGGGCCCGCTGCCGGATGCGCTTGAGCGTGGGCGTCATCGCCGCGCCGTGCACCAGGACGGCGTCCAGCCGGGCCGTCTCCGCGATGAGCAGGACGTGCTCGACGTAAGCCTGCGGGCCGACGAAGCCCGCGGGCAGCGGCAGCGGGATCGCCATCGCGCCCGCGGCCATGGCGGCGAACAGCGCCTCGTACCAGGAAGCGCTGTTGGGCATCAGGATCCCGACGCGCGCCTGGCCGTCGCGGCCGGCCGGGACGGAGCCGGCCTTGCCGACGCCGGCGGCGAGCAGGTCCGACAGCGGGCGGGTGCGACCGGCGACGTGGTCGTGCAGCGCGGGGTCCACCCACCGCGCGGCGCCGGCGAGGGCGGCCAGGACGAGGTGCTCGCTCATCGGGCGCCACCCACCGCGCCGCGCAGGACGTGCCGGCGCACCTTCTTCGAGCCGGTCACCGGCAGGTCCTCCGGCGCGAGCGCGACGACCTCCTCCGGCGTCGCGCCCAGCTCCTCGACCGCCTCGCCCACCAGCGCCCGGTCGGCCGACGCGCCGGGCCGGGCCACCACCACGACCCGGACGCCCCGCCGCGCGCCGGGCAGCACCAGCGCCTCCTGGAGTTCGGGGAACCGGTCCAGCAGCGCGTCCTCCAGCGCCAGGGTGCTGGCCACGCCGGGGACCCGGTCGACCACGCGGTCGAGCAGCTCGATCGCGCCGTCCGCGCGCAGGCGGCCCCAGTCGCCCATCGGCCACCACTCGACGCCGGGCGACTCCCGCCCCACGTAGCCGACCATCCGGGACACCGCGCGCACCTCGATGTGCCCGGCGACGCCGACCGGCACGGGCTCGCCCGCCTCGTCCACGACCCGCGCCTCGCGGCCCTCGGCCGGGACGCCCACCACGCGCGTGTCGTGGCCCAGCGGGTCCTCCCGCGTCATGGCCCGCGCGGCGACCGGGCCCGTCTCGGTCTGGCCGTAAGCCTGGAGGAAGAACGCGTCCGGGACGTCCGTGCCGGACAGCAGGCGGCGCACGGTGCGCGGGTGGATGGCGTCGAACGTGCTGCTGAACCGGGCGACCGAGGCCAGCGGGCGGTCGGGCAGGTCCGCGATCGGCTCCCACCGGAGGTAGGTGTTGGGGTGCGCCTCCAGGCTGTGCGGGCGCAGCAGGGCCAGCAGCGCCGCCACCGCCTCTGGCCGGTCGTCGGTCGCGAAGGCCAGCGGTTGGCCGACCACCAGGGCGGTGATCAGCGCGGAGGTGGCGCGCGCGTGCACGCAGGAGATGGCCTTGACGGCCAGGCGGTCCGCGCCGAACTCCAGCATCAGCCGCACCTGCGGCGCGGCGTGCTCGTGGATCGAGGCGGAGGAGTGGGCGACCAGCTTGGGCGCCGCCGTGGTGCCGGAGGTGTGCGTGATCAGCGCGACCTCGTGCGGGTTCAGCGCGCCGACCGGGAACGCCGCGGGCGCCGGGAGGTCCGCGCGGCGCAGCAGGCGGGTGTGCGCGCCGAGCAGGTCGAGCACGCCGGGGGCCGGCTCCGGGGCGGAGCCCTGCGGGGTGTTGTCGGCGGCGTAGCCCGGGGCGTCCTCCCCGGAGTCCACGAGCGTCCACGCCGGGTGCAGCGCCGCCACCGACTCGACCAGGTGCTCGGCGGGCATCGAGGCGGCCAGCAGCGCGGGCACCGCGCCGAGGCGGTGCAGGGCGAACGCCGCGAGCTGCACGCGGGGGTGGTTCGGCAGCACGACGGCGACCACCTGCCGGGGCCGCACGCCCGCCGCCCACAGCCGGCCCGCCAGGTGCTCGACCGCGGCGTGGAACGACGCGACGTCGCGCACCGGTCCAGGCTGCTCCGGCCACCCGTCGTCGGCGAACAGCGGCGTGGCCGGGTGCTCCCGGGCCGCCGTGGCGACCAAGCGGGATAAATCGGGCGAACGCCCCGATTCCAGGCGCGCGTCAACCGATGTCGACATAGCTCCCCCTAATGCCTGTCGATCAATTCCACCCAGTCGGTCCGATTCGACCGGCCACCTCCGGCGGGCTCTCCCACCGGGCCCGGCCGACACCGGGTCTGCCCCACGCGGAGTGGCCGTCGAAAACTGGCACACACCGCACGGAGGTGTCAAGCGGTCCCGAATGCGGACCCGCTCGGCGGGGCCGCGGAGTGGTGGTTGCCGGGCCGGGCCACCCCGGCTACGTTCCAATGCGGAACCGCCGCGGCGCACGCGGTGAACCTGCGCTTCCGCGATATGACACACGCTGTGGAATAGGTGGTCGGCGCTGATCGCGGGCTCGTGGGGAGCGGTGCCGGTGCGCCGCGCCCCGCCCGGCGGGTGCTCCGGGGAGTCCCGGTAGCCGGCGGGCCCGCGCGACCGGCATCCTGCCGCGCACCCCGGCCCACCTTCCGCACACCCGGGCAGACCGGGTCCGACCTGCGCAAGAACCACCTCGGGGGGATGTCCGACGTGATAACCGCGATAGTCCAGATCGACTGCGGGACCGACGCCGTCACCACGGCCGCGAACGCCCTGGCGAACGTGGCCGGGGTCGCCGAGGTCTACTCGGTGACCGGGCGCAAGGACCTGATCGCGATACTGCGCGTGCCGCACCTCGATTCCGTGGCGGACGTGGTGACGACGAAGATCCTGCGGATACCGGGAGTGGTGAATACGCAAACCCAACTCGCGTTTCGCGTCCACGCCACTCGCGGGGCGGACCGCGAGTCGATCGACGACGTCCCCGAATCGACCACCGGCGTCCCGGAGCCGGCAATCCGCTGACCGGTTTCGCGCGTGCGCCACCGGACGACTTCGCGGCTCCGCACCCGGCCGCGAAGTCGTGTTGTCGTGATGTGATTCACAGCCGGTCCCACCGCAGCCCGAAAGCGGATCCGGAAGCGGGCGGGGACGGCGTTCGGCATTCACCGGCCCGCGCCGCGAACCGAGACGGGGGACGGGCTAATTCGCCATCCCGGACCCGCCGGGTCCCGCGGCCCCGACAACGGGGGCGCCCGTGCCACCGCCCGGCGCGGGCTCGGCCCCGAGGGCGTGGACCCGACCGGCCGCTCACCGCTCCCGGCCGGACCGCGGGCCTGCCGGCGCGACTCCGGACAGTCCTCAGGGGACCTCCGGACGGCCGGCCCCCGACCGCCCGCGGACCTCCTCCAGCTCCGCCCGCGCCCTGGCGGCTTCCGCCGGCCGACCGAGCAGGTCGTGCAGGCGGGCCAGTTCCTCCAGCGCCAGCGCCAACTCCTGGGCGTCGTGCTCGCTCCTGCCCGCCAGCGGGCGCAGCGTCGCCACGGCGTCGGCCACCGCCTCGGCCGCCTCGTCGGGCCGGTGCATCCCGACGTAGGCCCGCGCGAGGTTGCGGTGCAGCACGGCGAGCGTGCGCCGGTGCCGCAGCGCCCTCAACCGCCGGTGGCCCCTGATCGCCTCCAGCAGGGTGTTGCGGGCGTCCCAGTAGCGACCCATCCGCATCAGCTGGTCCGCGTAGTGCCGCAGCAACCCCGCCAGGCGCGCGCCGGCGTTCAGCGAGCGCCGGATGTCGACCGCCTCGGACAGCGCCGGCAGCGACTCCTCGGTCCGGCCGAGGCCGTCGAGCAGGTCGGCGTGCTGCACCAGCGCCGCGGCCAGGTCCGACCGGCGCTGGGGCAGGCCGTCCGCGGCGAGCGCGCGCCGCAGGTCGACCGCCTCCTGGGCCGCGGCGCCCGCCCGCTCGCCCAGGCCGGCGCGGACCAGGAAGCCCGCCAGGTGCAGCAGCGCGCCGGAGAGCTTCTCGCCGCCGTCGTGGGCGGCCAGTCCGCGGTGGACGGTGACGCACTCCTCCATCGAGGCCAGCGCCTCCTCCCCGCGGCGCAGCGAGTCCAGCCACTCCGCCCGCAGCTGGAGGGAGCGGGCCAGCGCCAGGGCGTGCGGCTCGCCCAGCTCCCGGTGCAGGGCCGCCGCGTCGGCGGCGAAGTCCCCCGCCTCGTCGACCGCGCCGTGCGCCACCAGGCACTGGGCCGCCGTCATGAGCGCGGTCGCGAGGCCGGCGCGGTGCTGCTCCGGGCGCGCCCGCACCAGGGCGCGGAAGACCCGCACGAGCTCGCGGCCGGCCGCCGCGGCGGGCCCGGTGCGCCCCAGCTCGGACAGCCGCCGGGTGAGGTTGCCCAGCGCCATCGCCAGGTCCTGGTCGTGCGCCTCGGGGTTGGCCTCGGCCAGCCGCCGCAGGATCGCCACCGCCTCCTCGCTCGCCCGCAGCCCCTTCTCGGTGTCCTCCCGCCGCCGGTACTGGTTGGACAGGTTGTTCAGCGACGAGGCCAGCTGCACGCCGTAGGCGTCCGGTTCGGCCTTGGCCAGCTCGCGGCGGATGCCCAGCGCCTCCTCGATCGCGGCCAGCGCCTCGCCCCGGCGGCCGTCCAGGCCCCGCTGGACGCCCAGGATGTTCAGCGACGTGGCCAGGCCGGGCCGCTGGGCCTCGCCGCCGGGCGCCCGCACCAGCTCGCGGTTGATGTCGACGGCCTGCTGGGCGACCCTCGCGGCCTCGCGGTGCCGCCCGGCGAGCCCCAGCCGGGTGGCGAAGCCGTTCAGCGCGCCGGCCAGGTGCGCCTGCGCGGCGGGGTCGGCGGTCGCGGCGCGGCGGGCGATGGCGACCGACCGCTTGCTGACCGCCAGCGACTCGGGCAGCCGGTGCAGCCGGCTGAGCTGGTCGGCGAGCCCGTCCAGCGCGTTGCCCAGGTCGACCAGGTGGGTGCTGTCCGCCGGGTCGACCAGCCGGTCGAACAGCTCGATGGCCTGCTCGTTGACCCGGACCGCGTCCTCGAACCTCCCGCGGTTGCGCAGCCGCCTGGCCAGCTGCGCCAGCGCGCGCGGGCGCGCCAGGGCGTCCGCGTCCGGGGCGGCCTCGTAGGCGGCGGCGAGGCGTTCGAGCACCTTGATCGCGATGTCGTTGAGGACCTGCGTGCGCACCGGGATGGCGGCGGCGAGCGCGGCCAGCAGCCCGGTGTCGGCGGAGGCCACGACCTGCTCCAGGCTCGCCAGCAGCGGCGCCGGGTTCTCCGACCGCACGGCGACCGACAGGGCGGCGGGCCCGGTGACGCGCGGCGCGGCGGCGACCACCGCCCCGATCACGGGGTCCAGGTGCCGCGCGTCGACGGCGGCGCGGGTCAGCACGGTGAGCGCGTGCTCCACCTGGGCGGGGGACGCGACCCGCACCAGCGCCGTGGCCAGCTCGGGCCGCACGCGCAGCACGCGCGCGACGTGGTGCTCGCCGAGCCGGTCGGGCTGGAGCGCCCCCCAGTGGCCGCCGGAGCCCGGCAGGGCGTCCGCCAGCCAGCGGACGGCGGTGTGGCGGCGGTCCTCGGGCAGGCCGGGCAGCGCCGCGACCAGCGCCAGCGCGTCGTGCTCGGTCGCCGCGCCGAACAGGGTCGCCATGGCCACGGCGGACGCCAGGGTGTGCTTCTCGGCCGTGAACTGCCGGGCGCCGGCCAGCCACTTCCAGTACCGCTCCTCGTGGCGGAGCAGGGTGTCCACCGGCGAGCTGCCGGTCTTGTCCGGCTCGGTGGCGGCCAGCAGCGCCGCCAGGGCGTCGATGTGGATGCCGAGGATCGGCCCGCCGTCGCCCTGCTCCTCGGTGAGCGAGCGCGGCGGCGCGGCGGCGACGGCGTCGGCGTGGGCGCCCGCGCCCTCGTAGCCGCGGAACCGGGACAGCGCCCGCGCGAGCGAGGACACGGCTTCGCGCCACGCGTCCAGCCGGCCGTGGGTCGTGCGCTCCAGGGCTTCCAGCTGCAGCACCGGCGCGTGCACGAGGTACTCCAGGTAGTGCTCGACGGCGCTGTCGTCGCGCCACTCGCCGGCCGACCTGGCCAGCAGCAGCAGGCGCACGGCGGTCTCGGTCCGCCGGGTGGCCTCGGTGAGCGCGCGGATGGTGCCCGCGCTGGTCTCGGCGTAGTCGACCACCAGCAGCGCGGGCCGGCGCAGGGCGGCCAGGCCCGCCGCCGCCTCCCGGTCCAGGTCGCCGGTGACGAAGCCCGCGACCCACCCGGCCGCGGCCAGCTCGTCGGCCAGCCGGGCGGCGAGGCGGGTCTTGCCCTGCCCGCCGGGCCCGGTGACGATGTGCGCGGAGAACCCCTCGTCGCGGGCGCACCACTCGCGCAGCCGCGCCAGTTCGGCGTCCCGGCCGCGGAAGCCCACCGTGTGCGACCGCGCGACCAGCAGCGTGGCCGGCGAGGACAGCGGCTGCACCTCGGTGAACAGCGTGTCGAGGTCCACCGGCCGCAGCACCGGTTCCCCGTCGCAGACCTCGGCGACCAGCCGGCGGAACTCCGGGTCGGCGGCGCACCGCTCGACGGGCACGGCGGCCAGCCGCCTGCTCGCGAAGTGCGCCGCGTCGTGCCGCACCACGCCGACCACGGCGCCGCCGCAGACCACCGCGGCGCCGGACATGCCCTCCCACAGCGACCGGTCGCCGGTCAGCTCGACCGGCGCGCTGTCGACGTCGATCGACAGCCGCTCCGCGTCCACCCCGGTCAGCGGGTTGATCCGCCCGGTGACCTGGGACGCGACCAGCTCGTGCGCGGGGCCCCGCCCCTCGTAGGCCGGGAAGCCGACCGCGTGGCAGGGCTGACCGGGCGCGGAGGTCGCGAAGCGGCCCCACCGCACCGGCTGCCGCCGGACCGGCAGCTCCGCCCCCGGCGTGACGACCCGCAGCAGCGCCGCGTCGACCTCGTCGGCCCCGCACCAGACCACCTCGCAGCCGAGCAGCGCCGCCGCGCCCCGGAGGTGGATCAGCACGTCCTCCCGGGGCGAGCCGTCCTTCGCCCGCACGACGTGGCGGGAGGTGAGGACGAGCGACCCGCCGAGGTGGTACCCCGAACCGGTGGACCAGGCCCCGCCCGCGGCCGGGCGGGCGTAGACCGCGACGTGCCGGTCAGCCTGCGACATTCGGCAGGCGCGTGGTCGTGCCCTCGACCTCGATGGGCTTCTCACCCGCGCTGGGCAGCAGCTCCAGCCGCAGCTTGTGCGTCGTGGCGGACGACCGCGACCCCTTGCCCTCGGCCGAGACGATGCCGAACTTGAAGCCCGCCTTGCCCTCCGCGGTCGCCCGGACCTCCAGCGCCAGCTCGATCTCCGCCTTGCCCACGGTGAACAGGATCTCCTCGCCCGCGGCGAGGTCGCGGGCCTCGGCCAACTGCTGCCGCAACTGCCCGATCGCCGAAGCCAGCTCCACCCAGTCACCATCGGTCACGAGAGCACCCCTTCGCCGCAGTCACGATGTCGAGGAAGTCGACAGCACCGCACAGCGCGTTACGGTCCTCTGATCATTGTGCCCTGCCCGCCCGCTCGGGCGGGGAACGGGGCGACCGGCGCGACGCCGGTCGCGGGGCGTCACCGCCAGATTCACCCGAAGGTGCTACAGCCCTGTTCTGCCGGTCGCACAAGGGAAATAGCCCTGGTCCGCGCCCCGCGGCCGGGTGGCCGCCGTGGGGACCGCATAAGTGCGGACGGGCTCCCGGCGTTGCGCGGACGCACGTCTGCGCTGCTCGCACCGCGTTCGCGAGGCCGGGACCGCGCCAATGAGTTGATCTTGTGAGTCGGGTCGTCGGAATTTGCCCGGAAAGGCGTCGCTGAGCCAGAGTCCTTGCCATGCCGAAGGTGTCCGCTTCCTCAGGCGTGGCCGGGGAGCACGGGCCGGCGGGGGACGTCCCGTCGTACGTGCCCGTGCTGCCGCCCGGGGAACCGCACCTCCCACCGCGGGTGCAGGGCGCGTTGTGCCTGGCGGAGAACGCGGCCGGCGAGCTGAACCAGGCGCTGCGACGGGTTCCCGACCCCGAGGCGTTCGTGGCGAGCCTGCGGCTGCGCGAGGCGCTGCGGTCCGCGCGGCTGACCGACCTCACCGCCATGCCCACGGAGGTGTGGGTGGTGGCGCTGCGGCTGCCCACCCTCGACGACGCGGGCGACGCGGGCGACCCGGCCGCGGACGGCGGGTCGCCCGCGCTCCGCCACCCCGTCGGCCGGTTCGTCCACGGCTCCGCCCTGCTCGACCGGGAGGTCGCGCGCGGCGGGCACAACGGCGTCGCACTGCTCGGCGCGGTCAGCGCGGTGCTCACCGGCCGCCCGGCGAGCCCGGCGGCGCGGGGCCTGCGGCAGGCCGAGGGGTTCCTCACCGCCGGCGACCGGCGCACCCCCTACGTGCGGACCGCGCCGCCCGGCGAGCCGCTGGCGCGCGCGGTGCGCGCGTGGGACCGGTGGGTCGCGCAGCCCTACGAGGGGCCGCGGCTGGCGAAGATCGCCACGGCGCACCTGCTGCTGGAGCTGCTGCAGCCCTACCCGTGGGCCAACGGCCACCTCGCGCGGCAGTTCACGCGCGGGGAGGTGGTGCGCCGCGGCGTGGTCGACCGGCCGGTGCTGTCGCTGTCGCCCTGGCTGGACGACCACGCCGACGAGTACCGCAGCCGCATCCGGGCCGTGGTCGCGGGCGGCCCGCCGTGGGAGTGGGTGGAGTTCTTCGCCCTCGCCGTGCGGGAGCAGGCCCTGCGCAACGTGGCGCTGATCGACCGGTTGGCCGACGTGCGCGCCGAGCTGGTCGACCGGGCGTGGGCCTCGCGCCCGGCGCGCCGGGTCCTCGCCGCGCTGCCCACCTCGCCGGTGACCGACGTGCCGACCCTGGCCGCGCAGCACGGTCTCCCGACCCGGGGCGCCGCCGCGATCCTCCGCCGCCTGGAGGCCGAGGGCGTGCTGCGCAAGCCGCCCGGCCACCCCGTCAAGGTGTTCGTGTGCGACGCCGCGCTGGACGCGCTGGTCTTCGACGACCTCCCGCCCCCGACCGACCGGCAGGTGCTGGAACCCGCGCCCGGGGCGGGCGCCGATGAGAACCACACCCGAGAAGAGCAGAAGTGACCCGTTACCGGAGCCCCCGCCCCCTTCGACCCTCCTGCCTGCCGGCGGCCCGCCGGCACGGCCCGCCCCGACGCCGGGCCGCCGCGCCCGCGCCGCCCCGGACCCGGCGGTCCCGGCTGCGCGCGGTGGGCTCCGCCCTGGTGAAGGGCGCGTCCCTGGTGGTCGGGATCTCGAACTTAGCGCTCGACCACGTCATCCCGTGGTTCTCACGCCGCGGGTGAGGGCTCCGGGGGCGGGTAGCGGTCGGGCGCGGCGGGCGGCAGCGGGCGGTCCTGGTCGTGGGCCAGCAGCAGGCGGACGCGGTCGGCCCCCTCGTCGTCGACGTCGACCAGCAGCGCCAGGGCCTCGCTGAACCTCCGCCGGGCCGGGCCGGTCGCGCCGGCCGCCCACAGGGCGCGCCCGGACCACTCCAGGACCAGCGCCTGCTCCACCGGGGGGAAGTCGGGCAGCGCGCGCACCACGCCCTCCGCGCGGCGCGCCCAGTCCGCCGCCGCGTCCGCCCGGTCGTAGGACAGCAGCGCCGCCGCCGTCGCCGCCCGGACCCGCGCCAGGGCGGCGCGGTCGCCGGTCTCGTCGCACAGCGACTCCAGCCGCTCGAAGCAGCGCAGCTCCAGGTCGCCGCGACCACGCAGGCGGAACATCCCGGCCCGCCACCACAGCAGCCGGGCGGCCTCGGCCGGCCGGCCCGCCCGCCGCCACAGGTCCCACTCCCGCACCGCGTACCGCTCCGCCGCCGCGGGGTCGCCGCGCCGCGCGAACCACACCCACGCCGAGCGCAGCAGGTCGGCCATGGTCCCCGCGGCGCGCTCGGCCACCGCCGCCCGCGTGCCCACGTCGGTCAGCGCCGTGACGAACCCCGCGTCGGAACCCGCGTCGGACCCGGCGTCGGGCGGGCTGTCGGCCGGGGTCGCGCCCCCGACCCCCCACAGCAGCACCGCCAGAGACAGCGCGGTCGAGGTCAGCCCCGCCTCGTTCGCCGCTCCCGCCACGCCCAGCAGGCACTCCCGGTGCTCGCGGACCCAGCGCCCGGCCGGGCCCGGCGACGGCTCGCCGCGCGACCGCGCCGCGGCGGCCCCCAGCCGGTCCAGCGCTTCCGCGGCGACCCGCCCGACGACCTCGCGCCGCCGCCCGGCGTCGACCGGCCGGCGGGTGGGCGCCAGGACGACCCAGCCGTCCGGTCTCCGGCCGGCCGGGAGCAGCCCGGCGGGCAGCCCGTCCACGGCCGCCACGTCGACCCCGGCCGCCCGCGCCACCAGCCAGGCCGGCGCGGCGCCCGCCCCGAGGGCACCGGACAGCACCGGTAACACGTCGACCACGGCGGACCCGTCCCGCGCCTGTCCCACCGGCAACAACTCCTCGGCCGCTCCTGCAACTGCCCGCCCGCGGCCGTCCCGACCGCCCCGCGACGCGACGCGCGCAACCACTGATCATCCCAAAAACGGGGACCGGGCCAAGTCCCCTCCACCGTTGCGCGCAGCCCCGCCGGGTAACCCGAACAGCCCAGCGCCCGCCGGCGGCCAGCGGGAACCACCCCAGTCATCCCACGAAATGATCATCAAAGTCAACCGTTGGGGTGAACGCCCCGCAGGGTGCGGACGGGATCGCCGGGCCCCGCCGGAACGGCGCCGTGCCCGGCCGGCCGCAGCCGGGACCGGAGCAGGGCAGGCCCGGCCCCCGAAGCCGCGCCACCGTCCACTCAGGACCGACGAGCCCCCGGGCCCCGGTGGCGCGCGGGCGATGCCGGCCTCCCGCGGAGGGGTGAACCAAGTCGGCGGGTGGATTCCGATGATTCCTCATCACCGGTGGGCAGGAATTACCGGAATTCGCCCGGCCCGCGTCGCGCGCGAATCCGCGGCGGAACGCGGGTGGCCGGGACAACCCGGACCTGCGGCGCGCTTTCCCGGTCGGAATCCGACCCCCGGCCGCGGGAACGCCGGAGGCCGGGACGCCACCGCGTCCCGGCCTCCGGCGCGCCCGGCCCGCGACGCTACGCCGGGCTCTCGTGCTTGCCGCCGCGGACGGCGAAGGAACCGGCCACCGCGACCACCGAGAGGACCGCCGCCAGCAGGAACGCCGTGTGCAGGCCGCCCATCTCGGCGGCGACCTTCGCCTGGCCGGAGTCGAGCAGGCCGGCGGCGCGCGCGCTCATCACGCTCACCAGCAGCGCCACCCCGGCCGCCGCGGCGAGCTGCTGGGTCGTGCTGAAGATCGCGCTGCCGTGGGAGTACAGCCGGGCGGGCAGCGCGCCCAGGCCGGAGGAGAACAGCGGCGTGAACGAGAACGCCAGCCCCAGGCTCAGCACCAGGTGGAACACCAGCACCAGCGCCGCCGGCGTCGAGCCGTCGAACCCGCTGGCGAACCACAAGGACGCGCTGGTCGCGACCGTCCCGACGACCAGCAGGACGCGCGGGCCCACCCGGTCGTAGAGCCGGCCGACCACCGGCGAGAGCAGGCCCATCAGCAGGCCGCCGGGCAGCAGCAGCAAGCCGGTGGCCAGCGGTTCGAGCCCCAGGACGGTCTGCAGGTAGATCGGCAGGATCGTCGCGACGCCCAGCAGCAGGCCCATCATCACCATCATCAGGCCGCTGGTGACGGTGAACGTGCGGAAGGCGAAGGTCCGCAGGTCCAGCAGGGCGCGCTCGTGGCGCTGGAGCGCCACCTGGCGCAGCACGAACGCCGCGATGCCCAGCACGCCCACCGCCAGCGACACCCACAGGGTCGCGGCCGAGCCGCCGCCGGAGTGCCCGATGCTGGACAGGCCGTAGACCAGGCCGCCGAAGCCGAACACCGACAGCACGACCGACAGCAGGTCGATCGGCGTGCTGCTGGTCTCGCCGATGCTCGTCACCCGGCGCAGGCCCAGCGCCAGCGCCGCCAGCGAGATCGGCAGCACCACCCAGAACATCGCGCGCCAGCCGAACAGGTCCAGCACCACGCCCGACACCGTCGGGCCGATGGCCGGCGCGACGGAGATGACGATGGAGATGTTGCCCATCAGGGCGCCCCGGCGGGCCGGCGGCACCAGCGTCATCACCGTCGTCATCAGCAGCGGCAGCATGATCGCGGTGCCGCACGCCTGCACGACGCGGGCCGCCATCAGCACCGGGAAGCCCGGCGCCAGCGCGGCGAGCAGCGTGCCCGCGCTGAACAGGCTCATCGCCACCCCGAACAGCACTCGGGTCGGCACCCGCTGGATGAGGTAGCCGGTGACCGGGATGACCACCGACATGGTCAGCAGGAAGCCCGCGGTGAGCCACTGCCCCACGGACGCCGTCACGTGCAGCTCCTCGAGCAGCACCGGGAGCGCCACGCCCATGATGGTTTCGTTGAGGATGACCACGAACGTGGCCACGAGTAGCACGCCGATCACGGTGCGATCACCGCGGCTGAGCGCGGGCGGCGACACGGCGTCGGCCACACCTGCGGAAGTCATGCGAAATCCCCCAGAGAAGAACGGGCGCGGAAAGGGCTGCGGCGCCGGCGAACACGCCAACCCTACCCGTGCCGGTCCACCGGCGGGCCCCCATTTCCGCCGGCGGTGAACGTTGTCACGGCGCGGCGGGCGGCCCCGCGGGGTCCGGCGGCGCCGCGCGCCGCCGCCACCCCGGCCACTGTGGAGGAACGCGGCGCAAACGTTGCCGTTGCGGGTATTCCGGTCGACCGCGCGGTGAACCTCCCGGGCCGGCGCGGGTCGCGGGTCGCGCCGAGCCCGGTCCGCGCCCCGACCCGGCCCACCAGGTGGGAACGTGTCCCATCACACCCCGCGGCACGGGTCGCGGCGCCGGTTCCGCGCCGGGCGGGACGCCGGTCGGCCCCTTTCGGCAGCCGCCCCGCGCCACCCTCCCGCTCGCGGCGGCCGCCCGGCGGCGGAAATCGGCGCCCCCTCCGCGAACGGGACAGCCGAATTCCCTCCCCGTCGTGGCGACAATGCCGATCGGCGGCGTCCCGGACCGCGGGAATTCTTTTTCACGACCCCGGTCGACCGCCGCATTCCCGAATCGGGGCGGCCGTCGATTCCGCGCAGCCCCCGCCCACCGCCCGGGACGCGGCCCCGCGCCGTCAGCCGGCGGTCCCCGGCTCGTCGCGCACGGCCGCGACCGCCTCCACCTCCACGAGCTGGTCGTCGTAGCCGAGGACCGTGACGCCCAGCAGCGTGCTCGGCACGTCGTGGTCGCCGAACGCGGCGCGCACCACGCGCCACGCCGTCACCAGGTCGGCCTGGCGGGCGGTGGCGACCAGCACGCGCGTGCTGATGACGTCCTCGACGCCCGCGCCGGCCGCGGCCAGCGCGGTGCGCATGTTCTCCACCGCCTTGGCCGCCTGCGCGGCGTAGTCCCCCACCCCGACGGTCCTGCCGTCGGCGTCCAGCGGGCACGCGCCGGCCAGGAACACCAGGCGGGCGTCGGCGGGCGCGGTCGCGGCGTACGCGTACTCCGCGACGTCGGACAGCGCGGACGAACGGATCAGCGTGACGGACTTGGCCATCGACTCCCCCTGGCGCGGATCGGTGCTCGGCCCGCCGATCATGGCACGAGCCGGGACGACCGCCGGCACGCGTTTCCCACCGGGGGTCGCCGACCCCGCCCGGCCGCTGCCCGCACCGACGCGTCCGCCGATCGTGCGACCCGGTCACACGTCCGATGCCGTTCACCCGCAAGCCGTTTGCCGACCCGCGGCGGAGGTGTTCCAATCCACAGTGGACTCCGGCACTGGGCGTCGCGGCACGGGAAGGGCACGACATGCGCATCGGGTACAAACTGGCTTCGGAGGCGTACGGCCCGCAGGAGCTGGTCCGCCAGGCCGTGCGCGCCGAGGAAGCGGGCTTCGACTTCGTCGAGATCAGCGACCACTTCCACCCGTGGGTGGACAACCAGGGGCACTCGCCGTTCACCTGGGCCGTGCTGGGCGCCATCGCGGCGCGGACCGAGCGGGTCGGGCTGGTCACCGGGGTCACCTGCCCGACCGTGCGGTACCACCCGGCGATCATCGCCCAGGCGGCGGCCACGCTGGCGCTGGTGTCCGACGGCCGGTTCGCGCTCGGGGTCGGCTCGGGCGAGCGGTTGAACGAGCACGTGGTCGGCCGCGGCTTCCCCGCCGTGCGGGTCCGGCAGAAGATGCTGCGCGAGGCGCTGGAGATCATCCGCCTGCTGTGGCGGGGCGGTTACCGGTCCTACGACGGGGAGTACCTGCAGCTGGAGGACGCCCGCGTGTTCGACCTGCCGGACACCCCGCCGGTGATCGCCGTGGCGGCCGGCGGCGGGGACGCGGCGACGATCGCGGCGGAGCTGGGCGACGGGCTGTTCGCCACCGAGCCGCGCGCCGACCTGGTCGAGCGGTACCGCGCGGCCGGCGGCGCGGGCCCCCGCTACGCCGAGGCCCCGCTCGCCTGGGCGCCCGACGAGCAGACCGCGGTCCGGGCCGCGCTCGACACCTCGCGGTGGGCGGTGACCGGGTGGAAGGTGATGAGCGAGCTGCCCAACCCCGCCAACTTCGCCGCCGCCACCACGACGGTCACCGAGTCCGACGTGCGCGCGCAGTTCGCCTGCGGCCCCGACCCGCGCCGGCACCTCGAAGTGGTGCGGCCGTTCGTCGAGGCCGGGTTCGACCACGTCGTGCTGCAGAACGCGGGCCCCGACCCCGACGGCTTCATCGACTTCTTCCGCGCCGAGCTGGCGCAGGAGCTGCGCGCCCTCTCGCCCCAGCCGATCGGGCTGTGACCCCGGCCGCCGGGCCGGGGTCACAGCCCGGGGTCCGGCTGCGCGCCCCCGCCGCGGGCGGCGGGGGCGGCGCCGCGGTGATCAGGTGTACCAGGTGGGCTCCGGGATCTCGCCGAGCAGCGCGTACCGGCCGACCTCGGCCCGCTTGTGCGCGATCGGGTCGTGCAGGCTGTGGGTGCGGATGTTGCGCCAGAAGATGTCCAGCCCGACCGAGTTGGCCGTCGCCCGCGCGCCGGTGACCTCGAAGACGCGGTTGCCGATCTCCAGCCCGGTGTCGATCGCGCGCTGCTTGGCCGCCGCGATGACGACCGCGGCCTCGCCGCGCTCCCGCTCGGTGACCTCGTCGGCGTGGGCGTTGATCGCCTCGATGAGCCCGGCCGCGCGGTCGGCCAGGGCCTCGGCCGCCCACAGCTTGGCCTGGAGGTCGCCGTAGGTCTCCAGGACGTGGAACTCCTCGACCGCGGAAGGCTTGACGTCCAGCGCGTAGGGCCACGGCCGGGTCTTGTCCTTGGTGTAGGCCGCGGCCGTGGTGAGCGCGCCCTTGGCGATGCCGAGGTAGAAGTTGGTGAACACCAACTGGATCAGGGGCACGTTGAGCGTGTTGTACGTCCTGGGGCGGAATTCCCCGTCGACGTACCCGGCGGCCTGGGACCAGGGCACGCGCACGCCCTCCACCCGCACGCCGCCGCTCTCGGTGAGCCGCTGGCCGAGGTTGTCCCAGTCGTCCTCGAACACGATGCCGTCCTGGTGGGACGGGACGATCGCGAAGACGTGCCGGTCGGTGCCCGCCAGCACGCCCTCCAGCACCGTCACGTCGGAGACCTTGCCGCCGGTGGAGAAGGACTTGCGGCCGGTGAACACCAGCTCGTCGCCCTCCTCGGTGATGACCAGGTCGTCGTCGCGCGGGTTCACCGCGCCGCCGAAGAACCACCGCTCGCGGGTCGCCCGCTCCTCCACCGCGGCCACCTGCTCCGGGGTGGCGACCAGCCGGGCGGCCCAGGACCACAGGTAGTGGTAGCCGATCAGCTGGCCGATCGAGCCGTCGCCCGCGGCGACCTCGCGGGTCACCCGGTAGGCCGTGGTCCAGTCCTGCCCGCCGCCGCCGTGCTCGGCCGGGCCGAGCAGGGTGACCAGCCCGGCGTCCTTGAGCAGCCGGACCTCGGCGTGCGGGGTGGCGCCCGCGCGGTCGCGGGCCACCGCGTCGGTGGCCAGCAGCGTGGCGACCTGCTGCGCGCGGGCGACCCACTCCTCGGGACCGGTGGGCGTGGTGTGCCAGGTGTGCTGTGCGGAGAGGGTCACGGTCGGGCTCCGATCGGTTCCGGGTCGGTCTTCGGCTCGGGGCCGGCTGCCGGCTGGGCGGCGGACGGTTCGGCGGCGGTGGTGGGTTCCGCGGCTGTGGTGGGTTCCGCAGCAGGCGGTTCGGCGGCGGCGATCGGCTCGACGGCAATGGGCTCGACGGCAATGGGCTCGGTGGCGGCGGGCTCGGTGGCGGCGGGCTCGGTGGCGGCGGGCTCGGTGGGGGCGGGCTCGGTGGCGG
>Ga0196958_10000043_pt1 | contig 62998 bp, 61 predicted proteins | sample S1v_10metaG_FD_148654 | JGI IMG/M metagenome (GOLD analysis project Ga0196958, IMG submission 148654) | Soil microbial communities from Anza Borrego desert, Southern California, United States - S1+v_10 | ecosystem: Environmental > Terrestrial > Soil > Desert | place: USA: California | collected... | reverse complement strand
GCACCATCCGCATCCCGGTGCACATGGTCGAGGTCATCAACAAGCTCGGCCGCATCCAGCGCGAGCTGCTCCAGGACCTGGGCCGCGAGCCCACCCCGGAGGAGCTGGCCAAGGAGATGGACATCACGCCGGAGAAGGTGCTGGAGATCCAGCAGTACGCGCGTGAGCCCATCTCGCTGGACCAGACCATCGGCGACGAGGGCGACAGCCAGCTCGGTGACTTCATCGAGGACTCGGAGGCCGTGGTGGCCGTGGACGCGGTGTCGTTCACGCTGCTGCAGGACCAGCTCCAGTCCGTGCTGGCGACGCTGTCCGAGCGCGAGGCGGGTGTCGTGCGGCTGCGCTTCGGCCTGACCGACGGCCAGCCGCGGACGCTGGACGAGATCGGCCAGGTCTACGGCGTGACGCGGGAGCGCATCCGCCAGATCGAGTCGAAGACGATGTCGAAGCTGCGCCACCCGTCGCGGTCGCAGGTGCTGCGCGACTACCTGGACTGAGCGCGAGTCGGACCGGGTAGGACCCGGAACGGTGCCGGTGGCCCCGCGCGGGGCCACCGGCACCGTTCCGTCCACGGCCGTGGACGATCCCGTCGCGCTCACGGTCCGCGCCTCCGTTGTCACCAAAGGTGATCGCCGGCGGGCGGGTCGAGTGAGGACGGTGTGAGTTGCCGGCCGGTGAACCGGGCGTGTCCCGCCCGCATCGTGGAAAGCGGAGGCGTGTTCGCTCTGGGCTGACCAAAGTGTTACCGGTCACAGCCCGGCCCACCGGAGACCCACCGTTCGGAGCAGCGGCGGTGGGTCCGGCGCCGTATCCGCAGGTCTGAAAGCCTTGACACGACAGCGGAACGTGAGCGCCGGCGCGGCGAACCGGGGCAACCGCCAGGTTCGAACGCCCTGTGGCGCGGGTAAATGACCAGTGACGCGGGTCGCCACGGCCCAGGGAACACTGACTTACGCCCGTGCGTCTGCAAGAGTGGAGCCAGCGAACACGACGCACCAGCCAGTTGTGGAGTGGTCGCAGCTAGGTGTGAGGGCACCGATCCCCGGTGCCGGGACGGAGGGAGATTTCCATGACTACCACGCTCACCCGCCCCGAGTTGACCGCTGCCGACCGCTGCGACCGCTGCGGGGCTGCTGCCCAGGTACGCGCCGTCCTCCCCTCGGGGGGCGAGTTGCTGTTCTGCGGGCACCACGCCCGCGAGCACAGCACGAAGCTGCGCGAACTCGCTGCCGAACTGCAGCAGGGCTGAACACGAGCGGGCCGCGAGGCCCGCGAGCACCCTGGCCGTCCGGGGCGGGGACCCACCGGGTCCCCGCCCCCCTGCACGTCCGGGCCCGGTCCGGTCGGCCGCCGAGGGGTCAGAGCAGGGTCAGCACCGGTTCGAAGGCCAGCTCGGCCGCCCCGACGAGCTTCGCGTCCCGCCCCAGCGGCGAGGACACGATGCGCGTGCCCCCGATCGCCCGGCTGACCAGGCTGCGCTGCCGCACGGTGGCGCGCACCCGGTCCACCAGCACCTCCGGCAGCGCCGTGAACAGGTCGCCGAGCACCACCTGCTCCGGCCCGAGCACGTTGACCACCGTGACCAGCCCCGTCGCCAGCCACTCGGCGAACTCCCCCAGCCGGTGCGCCACCGCCTCCGGCGAGGCCGCCAGCGAGCGCAGCTCGGCCACCACCGCGCCGCGCGGCGCGTCCTCGGGCAGCGCCAGCGCCCGGCACAGCGCCGCCTCCCCCACCTCGGTCTCCCAGCAGCCGCGGCACCCGCAGTAGCAGGGCCGGCCGCCGGGGCGCACGACCATGTGGCCCAGCTCCCCCACGTAGCCGCCGGCGCCGCGCAACGGGGCGCCGGACGAGACGACCCCGCCCCCGACGCCGACGTCGGCGGAGACGTAGACGACGTCCGACGCCCCGCGCGCGGCCCCGCGCACGTGCTCGGCCAGCGCCCCCAGCTCGGCGTCGTTGCCGACCCGGACGGGCGCCCTCAGCACCGCCGCCAGCCGCTCGCCCAGCGCCACGTCGGTCCAGTGCAGGTTGGGCGCCTCGTGCACCAGGCCGTCCGAGCGCCGCACGACGCCCGGCACGGACACCCCGACGCCGACCGCCCGGACGTCCAGCTCGTCGGCCAGCAGCTTCGCCGAGTCGGCGACGCGGGTGATCACCTCGCCCGGTTCGCGCGACCGGTGGTGCAGCTTCCACGAGTCGCGGCCCAGGATGTCGCCGCCCAGGCCGACGAAGGCCACCGCCACCTGCTCCACGCGGACGTCGACCGCCAGCACCACGGCGGCCTGCGGCTGCGGCAGCACCAGCAGGGACGGCCGGCCCGCGCCGGAGCGCTGGGCGGGCACGCGCTCGACCACCACGCCCGACTCCGCCAGGCCGTCCACCAGCGCCTTGATGGTGCTGCGGTTGAGCCCCAGCTCGGTCGCGAGCGAGGCCCTGGTGGCCGGGCCGTCCACGTGCAGCCGGCGCAGCAGTGCCGTGCGGTTGTGCCGGCGGACCTCGTCGGGCCGCGCGCCGGCGGTGGGGGGTGTGGTCACGTCAGCGCGCGGGGACCGCCGCGCGGCGCCGGGACAGCGCGTCGACACCGGCGGCCAGCAGCAGGACCAGGCCGGTCACGATGAACACGGCGGCGGCCGGCAGGTCGAGCAGGCCCATGCCGTTGTCGATGGTGGCGAGCACGGCCGCGCCGATCACCGCGTCGCGCAGCCTGCCCCGGCCGCCGAACAGCGACGTGCCGCCGATGACCGCCGCGCCCACCGACAGCAGCAGCGTGTTGTCGCCGCCGGCGTTCGGGTCGACCGAGCCGACCTTGGAGGAGTAGACGATCGCGCCGACCGCCGCGGCCGAGGAGCAGATCACGAACACGCTCATCCGGATCCGCTCGACGTCGACGCCCGCGCGCCGGGCCGCCTCCCGGTTGCCGCCCACCGCGTACACGTGCCGGCCGTACCGGGTGCGCTCCAGCACGAACGTGCCCACGACCAGCAGCGCCAGCACGATCGGCACCACGTGGGGCACGCCCTCGATCACCACGGCGTCCGACACCGCCCGGTCCAGCGCCAGCAGGTGCGTGCCCACCGCGGCGAGCACGACGACCGCGCCGACCTTGGTCAGCACCAGCGGCGTGGGTGGGGCCACCAGACCCTTGCGCAGCCTGGAGAAATGCCTGCCGAGCACGACGGCAGCATAACCGCCGGCGGCGACCGCGCAGAGGACCCAGGAGCCGGCGGTCGACAGGTTGCCGTTGGCCACCGCGAACAGCACCTCGTCGTCCAGGCCCAGCGTGCCGCCCTGGCCGACGAGCTGGAGCACCACGCCGCCCCACGCGAGGAACAGCGCCAGCGTCACCACGAACGACGGGATGCCGACCTTGGCGACCAGGAAGCCGGTGACGCAGCCGATGGCGGAGCCGACGCAGACCGCCAGCAGCATCTCCACCCACGGGTTCGGCGGCACGCCGACCAGCGCGATGACCAGCGCCGCGGCGGAGAGCGCCGCGCCCGGCCAGATCCGCATCACCGCCGCCAGCACGACGGCCAGCAGCAGCAGGCCGCAGAACAGGGCGAAGACCACCACCCCCATGCCGCCCAACAGGTTGCCGCCCTTGACCAGGTGCAGCGCCATGACGGCCGCGGTGACGCCGGACGCGGTGCCCGCGGACAGGTCGATCTCGCCGAGCAGCAGCACGAACACCAGGCCCATCGCGATGATCGTGATGCTCGCGCCCTGGGCGAGCAGGTTGGCGATGTTGCCCAGCGTCAGGAACGTGTCGGCGATCGCGCTGAACGCGACCAGCAGCACGACCAGGCCGAGCAGGGCGGGCAGCGGGCCCAGCTCGCCGCCGCGCAGGCGGGCGCCGTAGTCGCGCAGCGCCTCGCCGGTGGAGCGCGACGTGGTGTCGATGCCGAAGTCGGAGAGCGCGGCGGCGGGCGGCGGAGTCTGACTGGTGGTGTTGGTCATGCCGGGATCCCTCAGGTGGTGGCGGGTTCGGGGCGGGCGATGCCGAGGTCGCCGGAGCGGCCCGCGGTGATCAGCTCGACCACCTGGCCGCGGGTGACGTGCCCGGTGCGCACCTCGGCGGCCATCCGGCCGAGGTACAGGCACGCGACGCGGTCCGCGACCTCGAACACGTCGTTCATGTTGTGGCTGATCAGGACCACGCCCAGGCCCTGCTCGGCGAGCCTGCGCACCAGGTCGAGCACCTGGCGGGTCTGCGCGACGCCCAGCGCGGCGGTCGGCTCGTCCAGCAGCACGACCCTGCTGTTCCACAGCACGGCCTTGGCGATGGCGACGGTCTGCCGCTGGCCGCCGGACAGCGACGCGACCTGCGTGCGCACGGACTTGACCGTGCGGACCGACAGCGAGGCGAGGGCCCGGCGGGCGGCCTGCTCCATGCCCGCCTCGTCCAGCAGCCCGAACCGGCCGCGCTCCCGGCCCAGGAACATGTTCTGGACGATGTCGAGGTTGTCGGCCAGCGCGAGGTCCTGGTAGACGACCTCGATGCCGAGGGCCGCGGCGTCGCGCGGCCCGCCGAAGCGCACCGGCCTGCCCTCGAACCGGATCTCGCCGGAGTCCGTCGAGTGGCTGCCCGCGATGCACTTGACCAGCGTGGACTTGCCCGCGCCGTTGTCACCGACCAGCGCGGTCACCTCGCCGGCGTGGACGGTGAAGTCGACGTCGTGCAGGACGCGCACGGGGCCGAAGCTCTTGTTGACACCGCGCAGCTCGAGGATCGGCTCGCTCACTGCTCGCTCCTGTGTTGGATGGCGTCGCTGTGTTGGATGGCGTCGCCTTCGGCGCCGCGGCGAGGCCGCCTGGTAGTCGGCTCATCGCGGCGCGTTTCCCTCCGATCGAAAAGCGTGATCGGAGGGAAAGGCGTCGCGACAAGCCGACGCGGCCTCGCAGGGGGGCGGGTGGGTGGGGGAGGTTGAGGGAGAGGGAAGGGGAGGCGGAGGGAAAGGGTGGGGTGGGAAAGAGGGAGGTGGAGGGAGAGAGGGGAGGGAGAGAGGGAGGTGGAGGGAGAGAGGGAGGTGGAGGGAGAGAGGGAGGTGGAGGGAGGGAGAGAAGGGGGGAGGGAGGGGAGGGGTTAGTTGATGCCTTGTTGGGTGCAGGCGGGTTGGGTGTCGGGGACGCAGATGTCGGAGACCTCCACGAAGCCGGCGTCCACGACGGCCTTGACGTTGTCCTTGGTGATCAGCTGGGCGGTGAGCAGCACCGACTTGACCTCGCGACCGCCCTCGGGGTCCTTCGAGACGTCCTTCGCCAGGGCGTCGGCGGCGGCGGTGTCGCCCCTGGCCAGCGCGCCCGCCAGCTTCGCGGCGGCCCGCGCCTCCTCCTCGATCGGCTTGAACACGGTCATGTACTGGTCGCCGCGCAGGACGGCCTGGAGGCCCTCCGGCGTGGCGTCCTGGCCGGTGACCGGCACCTTGCCGTTGAGGCCGTACTTCTTCAGCACGGTGATCACCGCGCCGGCGAGGCCGTCGTTGGCGGCGACGACGCCGTCGACCCGCTGGCCGTTGCCGGTGAGGATCTGCTCGAAGGTCGTGCCGCCCTTCTGGTTGTCCCAGCCGTCGATGGGCTGCGACCGGACGAGTTCGTAGTCGCCCGCGTCGTACCTGGGCTGGAGGACCTTCCGCTGCCCCTCGGTGAACAGGGTGGCGTTGTTGTCGGTGGGCGCGCCCTGGATCTCGACGACCTCGGCGGGCCGCTTGCCCGGCGCGAGTTCGGCCAGCCCCCGGACCAGGCCCTCGCCCTGCAGCTCGCCGACCGCGACGTTGTCGAACGAGACGTGGTACTCCGAGCTGCCGCCCAGGTTGAGGCGGTCGTAGTCGATGACCTCGATGCCCTGCGCCTGGGCCTTCTTCGCGACCGAGGCGCCGACCTCGCTGTTGGGGGTGGCGATGATGAGCACCTCGACACCGGCGTTGATCATGCCGTCGGCGAGGGTGGTGAACTTCTGGACGTTGCCCTGGGCGTTCTGGATGTCGGGGTCGAGCCCCTCGGCTTCGAGCGCCTTCTCCAGCAGGGGCTTGTCGAAGCTCTCCCAGCGGGCGGAGGTGGCGGTCTCGGGGAGGATGACGCCGACCTTCGCGCCGCCCGCCGGACCACCGCCCGCGGTGGACCCCGGGGCGCTGCCACCACCGGACGAGTTGGCGCCGCACGCCGTCATGGCCACGGCCAGGCCGGTGCCGAGGGCGATCAGGGCGAGGCTGTTGCTGCGCATCCGCCATCCCTTCAGAACGAGTCCGGGGAAATGTTGTGGCGCACAACGTATGCCGGGCGACGCGGTGACCGGAAGCACACTGGAACGATCAACTCGTCACCATGCGCTAACGAGACAGTAACCGGGAGGTACCACCACTGCCCCGAACGGGCCGGCGCACTACGCCTGGGCGCGTGAGGGGAAGCGGGTCACCAGGACCGCAGGGTGGCGATGCGCTCCTCCAGCTGCTCGATGCTGGCCATCGCCGTGGGCGGGCCGCCGCAGTACTCGCGCAGCTGGTTGTGGATCTTGCCGTGCGGCTTCTTGGTCCGGTGGTGGTGCATGGCCACCAGCGTGTTCAGCTCCTTGCGGAGCTGACCGAGGCGCTCCTGCACGCTCGCGGGCCGGGTCGGCTGCGGCGGCGGGGGCGTGACCGGGGCCGGCTTCCGGCTCGCCTCGACGAGCTGCTTCTCCTGGCGCTGGCGCAGCAGGGCGCGCACCTGGTCGGGCTCCAGCAGGCCGGGCAGGCCCAGGTACTCCTGCTCCTCCTCGCTGCCCGCGAACGCGGCCGTGCCGAACGACGAGCCGTCGTAGATCACCTGGTCCAGCTCGGCGGACGCGCCCAGCGCCGTGAACGCCCGCTCCTCCTCGCCCGGCTCGTCCTGGACCTGGTTGGCCTGCGCCAGCAGCTCGTCGTCCCAGCCGTCCTTCTCCCGGTGCGGCTTGCCCAGCACGTGGTCGCGCTGCTGCTCCAGCTCGCTGGCGAGCCCGAGCAGCACGGGGACGCTGGGCAGGAACACGCTGGCCGTCTCGCCCTTGGCGCGCTGCCGCACGAACCGGCCGATGGCCTGGGCGAAGAACAGCGGGGTGGACGAGCTGGTCGCGTACACGCCGACGGCCAGGCGCGGGACGTCCACGCCCTCGGACACCATGCGGACCGCGATCAGCCAGCGCTCGGTGGACCGGGAGAACTCCGCGATCCGGCCGGAGGCCCGGGGGTCGTCGGACAGCACGAGCGTGGCCTCGTGGCCGGTGACGCGCCGCAGGATCTCGGCGTAAGCCTTGGCCACGGTCTGGTCGGTGGCGATCACCAGGCCGCCGGCGTCGGGCATCCCGCCGTTGCGCAGCTGGGTCAGCCGCAGGTCGGCGGCCTTGAGCACCGACGGCATCCACTCGCCGGTCGGGTCCAGGGCGACCCGCCACGCCCGCGCCGTCTGCTCCTGGGTCAGCGGCTCGCCGAGGCGGGCGGAGAACTCCTCGCCCGCGCTGGTCCGCCAGCTCGCCTCGCCGGAGTAGGCGAGGAAGATGACCGGGCGGACGACGCCGTCCTTGAGCGCGTCGGAGTAGCCGTAGGCGTGGTCGGCCTTGCTGCGCTGCGCGCCGTCCGGGCCGGGCTCGTAGCTGACGAACGGGATCGGCGAGTCGTCGCTGCGGAACGGCGTGCCGGTGAGGCACAGCCGCCGCACGGCGGGCGTGAACGCCTCGCGGATGGCGTCGCCCCAGGACTTCGCGTCGCCGCCGTGGTGGATCTCGTCGAGCAGGACCAGGGTCTTGCGCTGCTCGGTGCGCACCCGGTGCAGCGTCGGGTGCGCCGCCACCTGGGCGTAGGTCAGCGCGACGCCGTGGTAGTCGCGGGAGGTCACGGCGTTGGTGTTGCGGAAGTTCGAGTCGATCGCGATGCCCGCCTCGGCCGCCGCCTGCGCCCACTGGTGCTTGAGGTGCTCGGTCGGCGTGACGACCGTGACGGCCTCCACCGTGCGGTCGGCCAGCAGCTCGGCGGCGACCCGGAGGCCGAACGTGGTCTTGCCCGCGCCCGGCGTGGCGACCGCCAGGAAGTCCTTCGGCTTGGCCGCCAGGTACTTGGTCAGCGCGCGGCGCTGCCAGGCGCGCAGGGGACGGGTCGTGGCGACTTGCGGTTGCGACAAACCTCGAACCCCTTCTCTCCAGCTCAACCGTGGTGGGGCATGGCCGCCGCGGCGCCCGGCGGCGCGGCCCGGCGACGTTGGGACATGCGAATGCCCTCGTGGTGGTGACCGGCGAGGGCAGCGACAGCCTACCCGCTGCGCCCGCGACACCCGGGCTCCGATGCCGCGAAATGACCCGCGATGCACCATGCTTGGCGTTGCGATGGGTCCGCCGGGTGAGGGAGCAGCGCGCAGCACGGCCCGGAAGGGGCCGCTGCGCCTGTTGGCGCGCACGCTGTCCAAGGCGTGGGAGGGCAGCATCTTCTCCGAGGCCGCCGAGGCGGCGTTCTGGCAGACGCTGTCGTTCCCGCCGCTGCTGCTGGGCCTGCTGGGCTCGATGGGCTACCTCGGGGACTGGCTGGGCCCCGAGGTGGTCAGCGCGGTCAAGGACCGGATCATCTCGTTCTGCCAGACGATCTTCAGCCGGGACGTGGTCAACGACGTGATCACCCCCACCGTCGACCAGATCCTGACCACGGGCAAGGGCGAGATCGTCTCGGTGGGCTTCCTGATCTCGCTGTGGGCGGGCTCGTCGGCCATGTCGTCCTTTGTGGACGCGATCACCGCGGCGCACGACCAGTACGGCGTGCGCAACGAGGTGTGGCAGCGGATCTTCGCGCTGCTGCTCTACGTGGCGAGCCTGGTGCTGCTGATCGTCGGGCTGCCGGTGCTGGCGCTGGGGCCGGACCTGCTGCTGCTGGTGTTCCCGACCGGGTGGCGGCCGACGATCGAGTTCTGGCTCAGCGCCTTCTACTACCCGGGCATCGCGGTCCTGCTGGTGCTGGCGCTGGCGGGCCTGTACAAGCTGTCGCTGCCGAACAAGCTGCCCTGGCACCGGCTGGTCCCGGGGGCCGTGCTGGCGATGGCGGTGTTCGTGCTCTCCTCGATCGGGTTGCGGCTCTACATCCAGTGGATCACCACGACCGGGTACACCTACGGCGCGCTGGCCACGCCCATCGCGTTCCTGCTGTTCGCCTTCTTCATCGGGTTGGCCATCACCATCGGGGCCTACTTCAACAGCGCCGTGCAGGAGATGTGGCCGGCCCGGATGACCCGCCGGCAGCGGCGGCGGTGGCGGCGGCTGGAACTGGAGCGGGCCGCCGAGCGCATTCGGGCCGACGAGGGCAGGGCCGCCTGGGCGTTGCGCGGGAACGCGGCCGGCCGGCGGGAGGCGAACGGCGGCACCCCGGTCGCCGGGAAGTCCGCCGACGACGATTCCGCCGCCGGGAAATCCACCGCCGAAAAATCCGCCGACGAAAAATCCACGGCCGCCGAAAGGACTGCGGATCGGGCGCCCGGAACCGGAGAACCCGCCGCCGGAGAACTCCCCGCCGACCGGCCCGCGACCGGCGGTGCGCCGCCGGGAGAGGGCGGCGGGGCGGCCCGGGGCGCGTCGGCGGCGCGGGACGAGAGGCGCGGCGCGGCGCGCACCTGGCCGTTCGGGACCGACCGCAGGCGCTGATCACCGGGCACGGGCGCGCCCGGCCGCGCGGCGGCGGGGGTGGTCAGCCTCGGGCCCCGGCGCCTGGTCGGGGAGCCGGGGCGTGGGGGGTGCGGCGGGTCAGCTCACTGGCCGCCGCCGCCCTTGGGCAGGCCGTCGTAGATCTTCTTGCACTCCGGGCAGACGGGGGATCCGGGCTTCGGCGACTTGGTCACCGGGAAGACCTCGCCGCAGAGGGCCACCACGTGCGTGCCCATGACCGCGCTCTCCGCGATCTTGGCCTTGCGCACGTAGTGGAACATCTTCGGGGTGTCGTCCCCGGTGTGGTCCGTGCCTTCCGGCCGGGTCTCGACGTCGGGGAGGGTCTGCGTGCTCACGGGCCCAGCTTACCTGGGATGATGGCCCCTCGTGACTACGCCGAGCATCACCGAAGAGGTGCGCACCGCCCTGGCCGAGGACCGGCCCGTCGTCGCGCTGGAGTCCACCATCCTGTCGCACGGGCTGCCGCCGGGGCGCAACCGCGAGGTCGCCGCGCGCCTGGAGCGGGTGGTGCGGGAGGCGGGCGCGGTGCCCGCGACGATCGCCGTGCTCGGCGGCGTGGCCAGGGTCGGGCTGTCCGCCGCCGAGCTGGACCACGTCTGCGACCCGGCCAACGACCTGGTCAAGCTCTCCCGGCGGGACCTCGGGCCCGCGTTCGCGCTGCGGCGCGACGGCGCGACGACGGTCGCGGCCACCGCCGCGCTCGCCCACGCCGCCGGGATCGGGGTGTTCGCCACCGGCGGGCTGGGCGGTGTGCACCGCGGCGCCCGCGAGAGCTGGGACGTGTCCGCCGACCTGGGCGTGCTGGCCACCACGCCGGTGCTGGTGGTCTGCTCGGGGGTGAAGTCGGTCCTCGACGTCGGCGCCACGCTGGAGCTGCTGGAGACCGGGTCGGTGCCGGTCCTCGGGTACCGGACGGACGCGTTCCCCGCGTTCTACCGGCGCGAGTCCGGTTTCGGCGTGCCGTGGCGGGTGGACTCGGCGGCCGAGGCGGCGGCGGTCGTGGCCGCGCACCGGGCGGCCGTGCCGGGCACGGCCGGGGTGCTGCTGGCCAACCCGGTCCCGCACGCGTCCGAGATGCCCGCCGACCTGCACGACCGGCTGCTGGCCGAGGGCCTGGAGCTGACCCGCGACGTGCGCGGCAAGGACGTCACGCCCGCGCTGCTGGAGCACTTCCACGGGGCCAGCGGCGGCGCGAGCCTGGACGCCAACGAGGCGCTCGTGCTGTCCAACGCCGCGCTGGCCGCGGAGGTGGCCGTGGAGCTGGCCCGGTGACCGCGGTCGTCGTGGTCGGGGACGCCGGGCTGGACGTGGTCGCCCGGCACCGCGGGCCGATCGTGCACGGCGGCGACTCGCGGGCCTCGGTGACGATCGGGCCCGGCGGGGCCGGGGCGAACACGGCCGCCTGGCTGGCCGCGTGCGGCGCGTCGCCGACGCTGGTCGCGCGGGTGGGCGCGGACGCGGCGGGGCGGCAGGTGCGCGCCGAGCTGACCGCGGCGGGCGTGCGGTGCGCGTTCGCCGTCGACCCCGAGCGGGCCACCTGCTGCGTGGTGGTGCTGGTCGACGGGACCGGTCAGCGCAGCATGCTGCCCGACCGCGGGGCCAACGCCCGGTTCTCCCCCGAGGACCTCGACCCGGGGCTGCTCGCCGGCGCGCGCCACCTGCACCTGTCGGGGTACGTGCTGCTGGACGCGACCTCGCGGCCCGCCGGGCTGGCCGTGCTGGCCGCGGCGCGGCGGGCGGGGCTGACGACGTCGGTGGACCCGCAGTCGGCCGCGCTGGTCCACGACGGGTTCCTGGACGACGTGCGGGGCGTGGACCTGCTGCTGCCCAACGCCGAGGAGCTGGCCGCGCTCACCGGTTCCACCGCGCCGCCGGCGGCGTCCGCGCTGCTCGGCGCGGTGGGCGCGGTGGCGCTGACGTCGGGGGCGGGCGGGGCCTCCTGGGTCGACCGGGACGGGGTCGTCTCGGTGCCCGCGCTGCCGGTCGGGTGCGTCGACTCGACGGGCGCCGGTGACGCGTTCGACGCCGGTCTGCTGGCCGCGTGGCTGGCGGGGGCGTCCCGGCGCGACGCCCTGCTCGGCGGCGTGCGCGCGGCGGCGCGCGCCGTCTCCGCCGCGGGGGCTCAGCCCTCGATCACCTGATGGCCGCGGGCCTCGAGGGCCCGGTGCTCCTTGACGAAGCGGTTGGCCCTCTCCGCCTTGCGGGGCGGGCGGTCGTTCGCGATCAGCACCGCCATCCACGGCAGCGGCACCGACAGCACGAGGAAGGCCAGGGCCAGCCACCAGGTCTGGTAGAACACCATCGCCAGGACGAGGCACGGGATGCGCGCGCCCATCATGATCGCGTACTTGCGCTTGCGCGCGGCGTGCTGGTCTTCGTAGGAGGGTGCCGCTTCGGTGATGAGCACCGGTGTGCCGTCGCGCTCGTGGTCGGCCATGCCTCCATCGTCCCACTTCGCGGTACCGGCCGACACCTGTCGGCATGGGATTTCGGGCACTCGTGGCAGCGGGCGGGCGCCCCGGCGCGCCCGCACCGGGAGCCGGTGGGGCGCCCCGGCCCGGCGCGGGGCCCGTGACCTGGCCGGACCACGCGATCGGCGGCTACCCGCCCGCACCGGGCCCGGACTGACCGTACGATCCGACCGTGGTGGCCCTTGATCGCCTCGTGGACGTGCTCGGCAGCCTGGGCACGCACCTGAGCTGCGCGCCCCGGGGCCGCGAGGTGGAGCTGCGGGGCGTCGCCCTGCACGACCCGACCGAGCCCGCCACCGTCGCGCCGGACGACGTGCTGCTCGGCCTCGGCGTCCCCTCCCCCGCCGCCGCGGCCCGGCTGGTCGCGTCGACGACCGCGGCGGCGGTCGTGCTGCACGGCGCGCCGCCGCTGGACGAGCGGGTGGTCGCGGCGGCGAGGCGGTCGGGCGCCGCGGTGCTGCTGGTCGACCCGTCGGTGCCGTGGGGCCAGCTGGCCAACGTGGCGCAGACGCTGGTGCTCAGCGGGCAGCGCAAGGGCTCGGGCGACCTGTTCGCCGTGGCCGACGCCATCGCGGCGGTCGTCGGCGGCCCGGTGACCATCGAGGACCAGCAGTCGCGCGTGCTGGCCTACTCCTACCGGCAGCAGGGCGTCGACCAGGTCCGGGTGCAGACCATCCTCGGCCGGCGGGTGCCCGAGGAGGCCCGGCAGGCGCTGGACGACTACGGCGTGTTCACCCACCTCGCCCGGTCCGACGAGCCGCTGTTCGTGCCCAAGCTCACCGACCAGCTCGGCGGGCGGCTGGTGGCCGCCGTCCGGGCGGGCCGGGAGCTGCTCGGCTCGGTGTGGGTGGAGGTCGACGCCGACGTGGGCGCCGGCCGGCACGCGGCGCTGCAGGACGGCGCGCGCACGGCCGCCCTGCACCTGCTGCGCGCGCGGGCGGGCGCGGACCTGGAGCGCCAGGCGGAGGCGGACCTGGTGATCGGCGCGCTGGACGGCGGCGAGCCCGCGAACCTGGCGCGGCTCGGGCTGCCGGCAGGCGACCTGCGGGTGATCGCCGTGCAGGCGCACGCGGGCGAGGGCGAGCACGGCGCGGCGCTGCTCGCGTTCGAGCGGGCCACCGCGGGGTTCGGCTGGTCGCGGCCGGGGCGCAGCGCGCTGTTCGGCAACGTCCTGTACACGGTGCTGCCGTGCGGCGAGGACCCGGCGGCGGCCGTCGACTGGGTACGGGCGCTGACCCGCGAGCTGCCCGCCGAGGCGGTGGTCGAGGCGGGCATCGGGGGGCGCGCGGACGCCGCCCAGCTGCGCGCGTCGCGCGACGAGGCCGACGAGTGCCTGGCCCTGTCGCGGGGCGAGGTGGTCGTCTACGACCAGGCGTGGGCGCAGGTGCTGCTGCGCCGGCTGGCGACAGTGGCGGAGGCCGGGCGGCTGCCCGCGCGCGGGCCGGTGGCCGACCTGGTGGCGCACGACCGGGTGTTCGGCACCCAGTACGCGATGACGCTGCGGGCCTGGCTGGCGGCGCAGGGCGACGCGCGGGAGGCGGCCCGCGCGCTGTCGGTGCACCCGAACACGCTGCGGTACCGGATGCAGCGGATGGCCGAGGTCACCCCGCTGCCGCTGGACGACCCGGACCAGCGGCTGGCCATGGCGATCGCGCTGGCCGTCGGCGCGCGCCGCGACTGACCGGGCCGCCCGGCCCGGCCGCCGGTCCGCCCCGCGACCGGCCACCCGCGCGGGCGGCGGGCGCGCGGGCGCGGGAGTATGGGCTGTGCTTCCCGATCTCTCCACTGAGCTGACCGCGCGGCTGCGCGGCGCATTCCGCAACGCCGGGTACGACGCCGACGGGGTGGTGGGCGCGCTCGGCCCGCAGGCGCACGCCGCCCTGGGCCGCGGCGAGCCGGAGGCCGCCCGCCGGGCCGCGCGCGACGCGGGCCCGCTGGGCACGCTGATCCGGCTGTTCCTGCTCGGCGACGCCGAGGACCCCGCCGACGTGGCCAGGGCCCTGGCCGGGCTGGACGTGGAGCAGGCGCTCGAGGCGCAGGTCCTGCGGCCCTGCGGCGACCGGCTGCGGGCCGGGCTGGACATCCGCCCGTACGGCGACGAGGACGGCTCCTGGTGGGTCGTCGCGGACCTGGACGCCGACCAGCGTGGCGGACCGGTGCCCGCCGACCACGTGCTGGGGGTGGGCCACGCGTCGATCAGCCTGGCCAGGGCCACGTCCCGCCGCCCGGTGGGCGCCCTGCTCGACCTGGGCACGGGCTGCGGCGTCCAGGCCCTGCACGCGAGCCGGCACGCGGAGCGGATCACCGCCACCGACGTGTCCGAGCGCGCGCTGCGGCTGGCCCGGGCCACCTTCCGGCTCAACGAGGTCGACGTGGAGCTGCGGCGGGGCGAGTGGTTCGCGCCCCTGCGCAACCGCAGGTTCGACCAGGTGGTGTGCAACCCGCCGTTCGTGGTCGGGCCGCCGCGGGTGGACTACGTCTACCGCGACTCCGGCCTGGCCGGAGACGACGCCAGCGCGCTGGTGGTCCGGCAGCTGCCCGCGTTCCTGGCGGAGGGCGGCGTCGGCCAGCTGCTGGCGTCCTGGCTGCACCGCAGGGGCGAGGACTGGGCCGACCGGGTCTCCGGTTGGCTGCCCGGGAACGTCGACGCGTGGTTCGTGCAGCGGGACGTGGCCGACCCGGCGCTGTACGTGGGCACCTGGCTGCGCGACGCGGGCGTGGACCCCCGGTCGGACGAGGGGCGGGCCAAGGCCGGCGCGTGGCTGGACTGGTTCGCCGAGAACGACGTCGAGGGCGTCGGTTTCGGCTTCGTCACGCTGCGGCGCACCGACGCCGCGCACCCCGACGTGGTGTGCGAGGACCTGCGCCACGCCTACGACGACCCGCTGGGCCCGGAGTCGGCGGCCTGGCTGGACCGCGTCCGGTGGCTGCGCGAGCACGACGACGACGAGCTGCTGGCCACCCGCTTCACCGTGCCCGGCTCCGTCGTGCTGGAGGAGGTCTCGGCGCCGGCGGACGAGGGCTGGGCGGCGGTCGTGCGCCGCCTGCACCGCACCGACGGCCCCGGCTGGCAGCACGAGCTGGACGAGACCGCCGCGCGCCTGCTGGCGGGTATGCGGGGCGTGCTGCCGCTGCGGGACCTGGTGGCGCTGCTGGCCTACGCCGAGGACCTGGACGCCGACGCGCTCGCCGGGGCGGCGCTGCCGGTCGTGCGGGAGCTGGTGCGGCACGGCGTGGTGGCGCCGGCGTGAGGGCGGTCGTGGCGCGCGTCACCGAGGCGGAGGTGGCGGTCGACGGCGTCCGCGTCGGGGCGATCGCGGAGCCGGGCCTCCTGGTGCTGCTGGGCGTCCACGTCGACGACACCGCCGACAAGGCCCCGCTGATGGCCCGCAAGCTGCACGAGCTGCGGGTCCTGCGGGACGAGGGGTCGTGCGCCACGACCGGCGCGCCGCTGCTGGTCGTGAGCCAGTTCACGCTCTACGGCGAGACGCGCCGGGGCAGGCGGCCGTCGTGGTCGGCCGCCGCCCGCCCGGAGGACGCGGAGCCGTTGGTCGACGCGGTGGTGCGGGAACTGCGCCACCGGGGCGCCCGAGTGGAAACCGGGCGGTTCGGCGCGATGATGTCCGTGCGCAGTGCGAACGACGGCCCGTTCACCGTGCTGGTCGAACTCTAGCCGCTTCTCAGGCAATCCTCAGGATTCGCGGCGCAACCGCTGTGACGGCAGTGACGTCTCCAGATCGGGGACGCGGGAACCATTTCGCTCCGGTCGACGTTTCCCCCAGTGACACAGGCCGAAAGGCGACGCCGCGCAGCGCAGCGCGGGATGCGTGACCGCACTGCCAGCCCGCGACAAGGGGGAGGGAAGCTCCATGACCGTCCCGAAGTTGCTCGACCGCGAGGTCGGGAACGAGACGACCACCACGAGCGCCGAGTTGGACCTCGACGCCCAGGGACCGGCCGCCGACCTGGTTCGGGTCTACCTGAACGGCATCGGCAAGACAGCGCTGCTGACGGCGGCCGAGGAAGTGGAACTCGCGAAGCGCATCGAGGCGGGGGTCTTCGCGCAGCACGTGCTGGAGACGGGGGCCGGGCTGTCCGCGACGCGCCGCGGGGAACTGCGCGCGCTGGTGCGCGACGGCCACGTGGCGAAGAACCACCTCCTCGAAGCGAATCTGCGGTTGGTCGTTTCGCTCGCGAAGCGGTACACCGGCCGTGGAATGCCGCTGCTGGACCTGATCCAGGAAGGCAACCTGGGCCTGATCCGCGCGGTGGAGAAGTTCGACTACACCAAGGGCTTCAAGTTCTCGACCTACGCGACGTGGTGGATCCGCCAGGCGATCACCCGCGGAATGGCCGACCAGGGTCGCACCATTCGCCTCCCGGTCCACCTGGTGGAGCAGGTGAACAAGCTCGCGCGGATCAAGCGGGACCTGCACCAGCAACTCGGGCGGGAAGCGACCAACGAGGAATTGGCGCGCGAATCGGGGCTGTCCCCGGAGAAGGTTTCCGACCTGCTCGACCACGCGCGCGACCCGGTGAGCCTGGACATGCCGGTCGGAGCCGAGGAGGACGCCCCGCTGGGCGACTTCATCGAGGACTCCGACGCGACCGACGCCGAGAGCGCCGTGATCTCCGGGCTGCTGCAGGACGACCTGCGCCGGGTGCTGGCGACGCTGGAGCAGCGGGAGCAGGCGGTGATCCGGCTGCGCTACGGCCTGGAGGACGGCCAGCCGCGCACGCTGGACCAGATCGGCAAGCGGTTCGGGCTGTCCCGGGAGCGGGTGCGCCAGATCGAGCGCGAGGTCATGTCCAAGCTGCGCCAGGGCGATCGCGCGGCCAAGCTGCGGGCCTACGCCAGCTGATCGCGCATCACCCGTTCGGCCGGGTTGACCGGTGACCGCGGTCACGGCACGGTCGCGTGGTACACGAGCTTTGCGACCTCCCCCGCCCCATCGCGCGGGGGTCGTCGCACGCCGAGGAAGGTCGGGGCGGTCGGGGGCCGGCCCGGCCTTCCGCGTTTCCGCCGGTCCCCGGCGGCCGTGCGGGGCCGGGGTCCCCGCGGCGCGCGACCGGGGGTCGCCGGCGCGCGGGCGGGCCGCACGACGCGAATCACACCGCGGCGGGCGCACCGGACCGGGCCGCGGGGTATAGGTTCGTCCGAACCCGAACGCCCGCAAGGGAGCCCGCGACGTGCCCGCCACCTTCCAGCACACCGATGTCCTTCCCCTCGCCGTGGACAGCAGCACGGAGTACCGCCTGGTCACGCCCGGCGGCGTGACGGCGGTCGAGGCCGCCGGCCGGACTTTCCTCCAGGTCGAGCCGGCCGCGCTGACCCTGCTCGCCAAGGAGGCGATCCGGGACATCCAGCACCTGCTGCGACCCTCGCACCTGGCGCAGCTGCGCGCGATCGTCGACGACCCGGAGGCCAGCGGCAACGACCGGTTCGTGGCCATGGACCTGCTGCGCAACGCGTGCATCTCGGCCGGCGGCGTGCTGCCGATGTGCCAGGACACCGGCACCGCGATCGTGATGGGCAAGCGCACCGAGTCGGTGCTGACCGGCGGCACGGACGAGGAAGCGCTCTCGCGCGGCATCTTCGAGGCGTACCAGGAGCTGAACCTGCGCTACTCGCAGATGGCGCCGGTGTCGTTCTGGGACGAGAAGAACACCGGCACCAACCTGCCCGCGCAGGTCGACCTGTTCGCCGCGCCCGGCACCGAGCCCCGCTACGAGTTCCTGTTCATGGCCAAGGGCGGCGGCTCGGCCAACAAGACGTTCCTGTACCAGGAGACCAAGGCGCTGCTGAACCCGGCGCGGCTGGCCCGGTTCCTGGACGAGAAGCTGCGCTCGCTGGGCACGGCGGCGTGCCCGCCCTACCACCTGGCCGTGGTGGTCGGCGGGCTGTCGGCGGAGCAGAACCTGAAGGTCGCGAAGCTGGCGTCCGCGCGCTACCTGGACGGCCTGCCGACCGCGGGCTCGGCGGCGGGCCACGCGTTCCGCGACGTCGACCTGGAGCAGCAGGTGCTGGAGCTGACCCGGAACTTCGGCATCGGCGCGCAGTTCGGCGGCAAGTACTTCTGCCACGACGTGCGCGTGGTCCGCCTGCCCCGGCACGGCGCGTCCTGCCCGGTCGGCATCGCCGTGTCGTGCTCGGCCGACCGGCAGGCCAAGGCGAAGATCACGCCGGAGGGCGTCTTCCTGGAGCAGCTGGAGCGCGACCCGGCGCGGTTCCTGCCCGAGGTGACCGGCGAGGACCTGTCCGACGAGGTCGTGCGCGTCGACCTGACCCGGCCGATGGCGGAGATCCGCGCGACGCTGGCCCGGCTGCCGGTCAAGACGCGCGTGTCGCTGACCGGCCCGCTGGTGGTGGCGCGCGACATCGCGCACGCGAAGATCAAGGAGCGCCTGGACGCGGGCGAGCCGGTGCCGCAGTACCTGAAGGACCACCCGGTGTACTACGCCGGGCCGGCCAAGACGCCGGAGGGCTACGCGTCCGGCTCGTTCGGGCCGACCACGGCCGGGCGCATGGACTCCTACGTGGAGCAGTTCCAGGCGGCGGGCGGCTCGCTGGTGATGCTGGCCAAGGGCAACCGGTCCCGGCAGGTGACCGACGCGTGCCGGACCCACGGCGGGTTCTACCTCGGCTCCATCGGCGGGCCGGCGGCGCGGCTGGCGCAGGACTGCATCCGCAAGGTCGAGGTCCTGGAGTACCCGGAGCTGGGCATGGAGGCGGTCTGGCGGATCGAGGTGGAGGACTTCCCGGCGTTCGTCGTGGTGGACGACAAGGGCAACGACTTCTTCGCCGAGACCTCCGCGCCGACGCTGCAGATCTCGTTCCGCAAGTAGCCCCGCGCGGGGTGCTCAGGCGGTGCGCTCCCGGGCCTCCAGCACGATCCGGCGGTCGCCCAGGGGCGCGTCCAGGGTGACGTCGACCGGCACCGGGAACAGCTCCTCGGTGCACACCCCGCCCTCCGGGCGGTGGTACGTCGTCACCAGCGTGATCAGCACCTGGTCGGCGGACTGGGCCTCGACCTCCGCCGAGGCGCGCTTGCAGCCGCCCGCGAGGCCGGCCACCTGCACCGTGCGCCCGTCCGGCGAGACCCACGCCTCGCGCCGGTAGGCGTCGGGCAGCGCGCTGCCGTCGACCTGCTCCGCCGGCACGGCCGTCGCGCCGGGCAGCGGCGGCGCGCTGGACTGCGGCGGCGGCCCGACCGGCGTCGACGCGGGCGGCGACGCCGTGACCGACGGGGTGGCCGACGCCGTGACCGACGCCGACGGCGGTTCGGTCGACGGGGTGAACGGGGGCGACCCCGAGGGCGACCCGTCCCCACCGCACCCGGCCGCGACGAGCACCGCGAGGACGACCACGACTTTGACGTTCCTCATAACGCCAGGACGGTACCGGCGCGCGCCGGATCGCACCGGGGGCGGCGCCCGGTCGGCGGAGGGGTGGGCCGACCGGGCGCCGGGGACGGGACGGCTACTTCTGGTCCTGCCGGGTGCTGAGCACCACGGTGCGGTCGCCCAGCGGCGCGTCCAGCTCGACGGCCAGCGGTGGGTACCGGATGTCCATGGTGCACACCTGCGCGTCCGCCGGGACGGTCTCGACCACGACCAGCTCGACGGTCTGCGGCCCCTGCCCGGCGATCTCGACGCTCGCCTTGCCGCAGCCGCCCTCCTGGCCGATCAGCCCCACCTTGCGGCCGTCGCCCTCCGTCCACACGGTGCGCGGCATGCCCTCGGGCACGGCGGTGGCGTCGAGCTTGGCCGGCGGCACTTCCGTGCCGCCCGGCGGCACCGGGCTCTCGGACTCCGGTCCGGTCGAGGGCGGTGGTTCGGACGGTGCGGTGGTCAGCGTCGGACCGCCGCCGCTGCCCGCGTCCTGCGAGGGCTGGGACGAGGCGCAGCCGGCCAGCACGACGAGCAGCAGCGCTCCGGCGCCGATCGCGGTTCCTGTGCTTCTCATGTGCAGAGGACGGAGCCGACCGGGGGTGCGGTTGCTCCGCCCTTTTGACAGTTACCCGATCAGGGGAACACCGCTGCGGGGCCGCGCGGGCGACCTGCGGCCGGTCGCGGCCCGCGCGCACCGGGGGCACCCGCGCCGCCCGGCGACAGCGGCTCGGCGGTACCGGGGCCGCACCCGGCGACCGGCGGCGGCCGACCGGCTCCGGGGCCCCGGGCGGCTCCGGGGCCCCGGGCGGCCCGGCGCCCGCGCGGCGGGCCGCCAGTCGCCTAGTCCACTGTGGACGATCAGGGGAGGGCGGAACCGCCGGTGCGCTGAATCGATCAGCCCCGGGCGCGGCGCGGACGGCCCGGCCCCCGCGCGGATCCCGACCGGACGCGTTCGCCGCGCACGTGCCGCGGCGGTCCGGGGCCGGCGCCGCGGTCGGTTCGAGGTCCTGCGGGAACTCGAACCGACCGCGGTCGCCGGCGGCCCGGAACCGCTGGAGCGCAACCCCGTCGACGACACCGCCGGGCACGGCCACGCGGGAGGCCGGCCGGAGGTGCGGTCGCGGGACGGGGCGCCGGTGGTGACCGACGCCCCGTCCCTACCGGGTCGAGGGGCTGTTCCGCCCGCTCCGCGGGATCGACCGGGTGCGGGCCGCGCACGAGCGCGGGTCGGGGCTCGGACCGTCCACTGTGCGCGCGGTCGCCGCTGCCCGCGGGGACGCGGTGACCGCGACCCCGCGGGTGGGCGGCGGGTTGGGAGTGACCGTCACGTTTGCCGGAGCGCGATGAGGAAGGCCCGGAATGGACGGTCCGCGAAGATCAATTCGGGGCCGGGGTGCTTGCTGTCGCGCACAACTGTGGCCGCGCGGGCGACGGCCAGCTCCACGCAGTTGTTCCCCGCGCCTGAATGCGAACTCCTACGCCACGTCTTCGTCGTGTTCATGTTTCCTTCAGTGCGGTTGCCAGTTTCCTGATCAGTGAAGCCGACTCCTTGGGCGACAGAGCGACCTCTCGTGCCATGTCCTCGAAGTGAAGCAGGTACTTCTCGACATCGGCGGGATTGTCCACCCACTTGCCTCCACCGGCGTACTCCAGGTACACGGAGGAGGGATCGCCGGCGTCGAAGCGGAGTGCGGTGGCCCCGCCACCCGACATCGTGCCGTAAGCCCCGGCGCCGAAGGGGATCACCTGGATGGTGACGTTGGTCTGCTTCGCCGTCTCCAGCAGGTGCGATAACTGGGCGAGCATGACCTCCCGCCCGCCCACGACCCGGTGCAGCGCGGCTTCGTCGATCACCGCGTGCAGCCGGAGGCCCGGCAGCCGGCGCTGCCGGCTCGCCAGCGCCGCGACCGCCTGGTCCACCGGTACCGACGGGTCCAGGAAGCGCTGCCCCGCCAGGCGCACGGCGGAGGCGTACGCGGCGGTCTGAAGCAGGCCCGGGATCACGATCATCTCGATGGTGAGCACCTCCGTCGCGTCCGCCTCCTGGCGCGCGTAGGTGCGCGCTTCGGGGGTGTACGCGGCGGCGTTGGCCAACCTGGTGCTGTCCTGCTTGGCGTCCTCCCACAGGGCTTCCGCTTCGCGCCGCTCGGCGTCGGTCGCGCCGTACAGCCCGAGCAGCGCGCCCAGCTCGGTCCAACTGGGACTGATGTACCCGTTCTCCATCCGGGACAGCGTCGACTGCGTCTTGCGGGTGAGCGCGTGGTAGTCGATCTCGGTCTTGCCGGCCCGCTTGCGCAGCGCGTTGAGGAACTGCCCGAGCTTGCGCTTGCGTCGGGTTTGGACAGCTGCCATTCGGATCGCTCCTCGCTGAAAAGAACTGCGAACACCCTAGTCGGCCCACCGGCTGCCTCGAGTTCACTCGATGGAACGCTTATACGGTGCATAAGCACCCATTAAGATGAACCCCGCCGGTGGGGTTGCGCGGTCGCGGGTTGGGCGCTCGCGACGCACGCCACGCAGCACAGCCCCACCGGCCCGCGTCACCCCGTCGTCACCCCCCTCGCGACCGCAGTCGGTCCCCTGTACATCTCGCAGGTCCGGCCGCCGGACATCAAGGGATTTCACGACTCGCACGAGGTGGGTCCGGCCTTCACCGCCCCCGGCCGGCGGTTGCGCAACCGCGCGACCGGTCACCGGTCCGACAGCACGCGGCTCATCCAGGTGGACGACTCGACCTCGAAGCCGTGCCGCCGGTAGAAGCGGCGGGCCGCGTCGTTGGGCGCCTCGGTCTCCAGGAACACCTTGTGCACGCCCGCCTCCCGGCAGGCCGCCACGAGCGCGTCGACGACCCGGCCGCCCACGCCGCCGCCCCGGTTGCGCACGAAGAACTCGTCGAGCAGCGCGTCCCGGCCGCCGGACTCCAGGGAGTAGCCCCACGTCAGCACGGCGTAGCCGGTGTCGAACAACCAGACCTGGCCGTACCGGTCGTCGGCGAGCAGCGGTCCGAGGGCGGCCGTCAGGCGGTCTTCGTCGTACTCGTGCCCGTCCACGGCGTAGAACTCCCGCACCAGGGGCAGGATGTTCGGAAGGTCCGATGTGGAGGCTCGTCGGATCGTCACACCACGCAGCGCACACCGTTTCGGCGATCGACGCAACTCGTTGGGCTCCCACCGGTCCACCCGAGGGATGCTCGTCTTGTGAATACGTCACTGAACGCGCAGGTAGCGGTCGAATTTGGACCGTTCGAGTGAAAAATGCCCCGCAATTGTCGTACCCAGGGTTCATCATGGCCCCCATGGCAGACGCAATCGTGGCCGAAGGGCTGGTCAAGCGGTACGGGTCGGTGGTCGCCTTGGACGGCCTCGACCTCGTGGTCCCCGAGGGCACCGTCATGGGACTGCTCGGCCCCAACGGCGCGGGCAAGACGACTACGGTCCGCGTGCTCACCACGCTGCTGGAGCACGACGAGGGCCGGGCGAGGGTGGCGGGGCTGGACGTGGTGTCCGACGCCGCGGAGCTGCGCCGCCGCATCGGGCTGTCCGGCCAGTACGCGGCGGTCGACGAGAACCTGACCGGGTTCGAGAACCTCGACATGGTCGGGCGGCTCTACCACCTGGGCAAGAGGAGCAGCCGGGAGCGGGCGCGCGAGCTGCTGGAGCGGTTCGACCTGGTCGACGCCGCGGACCGCCCGGTGAAGGGCTACTCCGGCGGCATGCGCCGCCGGCTGGACCTGGCGGGCGCGCTGGTGGCGAAGCCGAGCGTGCTGTTCCTGGACGAGCCGACCACGGGCCTGGACCCGCGCAGCCGGCTGGGCATGTGGGACGTGATCGAGGAGCTGGTCGCGGGCGGCACCACGCTGCTGCTGACCACGCAGTACCTGGAGGAGGCCGACCGCCTGGCCGACGAGATCGCGGTCATCGACCACGGCCGCGTCATCGCGCTGGGCACCGCCGACGAGCTGAAGGCGCAGGTCGGCGGCGAGCGGCTGGAGCTGTCGGTGGGCTCGGCGCAGGACGCGGCCAAGGCCCGCGAGGTGCTCGCGCCGCTGGCGATCGGCGAGGTGGCGGTCGACGAGCGCGGCCACCGGCTGACCGTGCCGGTCGCGGGCGGCGCGGAGGTGCTGGTGGACGGCATCCGCCGGCTGGACGCCGAAGCGATCAAGGTGCTCGACATCGGGCTGCGCAGGCCGACGCTGGACGACGTGTTCCTGTCGCTGACCGGGCACGCCGCCGAGGAGGAGCAGGGGGAGCAGGGGGAATGAGCACCATCGTGCAGGCGCTGGGTGACGGCGCGGTCGTCGCCAAGCGCAATCTCATCAAGGTCAAGCGGGTGCCCGACCTGCTGGTCGCCTCGACGCTGGCGCCCATCATGTTCGTGCTGCTGTTCTCGTACGTGTTCGGCGGGTCGATCGACATCCCCGGCATGGACTACCGCGAGTTCCTGATGGCCGGGATCTTCGCGCAGACCATGGTGTTCGGCGCGACCATCACCGGCAGCGGCCTGGCCGACGACATGCAGAAGGGCGTCATCGACCGCTTCCGCTCGCTGCCGATGGCGCGCTCGGCGGTGCTGATCGGGCGGACGACGTCGGACCTGGCGAACAACGTCATCGTCATCACCGTGATGTCGGTCACCGGCCTGCTGGTGGGGTGGCGCATCCACTCGTCGTTCTTCGAGGCGCTGGCCGGTTTCGCGCTGCTGCTGCTGTTCGCCTACGCGGTGTCGTGGGGCATGGCGATCGTGGGCCTGATGGTGCGCAGCCCGGAGGTGTTCAACAACGCCAGCTTCATCGTGATCTTCCCGCTGACGTTCATCGCCAACACCTTCGTGCAGGAGAGCAGGCTGCCCGGCGTCCTGAAGGTCTTCGCCGAGTGGAACCCGGTCTCGGCGGTCACCCAGGCGGCCCGGGAGCTGTTCGGGAACACGAACCCCGCGTTCCCGCCGCCGGACGTCTGGTCGCTGCGGCACCCGGTCCTGATGACCCTGATCTGGGTGGTGGTCTTCCTGGCCGTCTTCGTGCCCCTGGCCACCCGCCAGTACCGCAAGGCGGTCAGCCGCTAGCCGGTCCCGGGCGCCCTCCCCGGGGGGCGCCCGGGACAGCCGGTTCACCGGGCGGCGGCCCGCCCCGGGTGGTGCGCAGCGCGTCGGTCGGCGTGGGCGCCAGGTCGCCCTGCGCGACAGGTCCATTCGGGTGCAGCACGGCACGGGACAACCGGGGCGGAATGGGAAAGGGGTCGATATGTTGCAGGTTGGAGAAAAGCGCTCCCGCTGATCGAGGGGTCGGGCCGGGATCGGCGGTGGGACGCGCGTCGCGCGGTCCGGGCGGCCGGTGCGCGCGGGTGCGGGCGTGCCGCGGCGGGAACGAGTGGCGGGGCGGGCCTACGCTTCGTGCCATGGCTGCGACCACGGTCCCCGGTGGGGTTGTCGACATCCGGCTCTGGGCCGACCCGGCCGAGGTCGAGGAGCAGGCGCTGCGGCAGCTGCGCAACATCGCCTCGCTGCCCTGGGCGGTCAAGCACGTCGCCGTGATGCCGGACGTGCACTACGGCCTCGGCGCCACCGTCGGGTCCGTCATCGCGCTGAAGGACGCCGTGTCACCGGCGGCGGTCGGCGTGGACATCGGGTGCGGCATGACTGCGGTCCGGACGTCGCTGGGCGCCGACGACCTGCCGGCGAGCCTGCACCCGCTGCGCACCGCGCTGGAGGCGGCGGTGCCGGTCGGGTTCGCCGTGCACGACGAGCCGGTCGTCGCGCCCGACGCGTTCTGGGACGGGTTCGAGCGGCTGACCCCGTCCGTGCGGTTGGACCGGGCGCTGCGGCAGGTCGGCACGCTGGGCGGCGGCAACCACTTCCTGGAGGTCTGCCTGGACACCGACGACCGGGTCTGGGTCATGCTGCACTCCGGGTCCCGGGGCATCGGCAACGAGCTGGCCAAGCACCACATCTCGGTCGCCCGGGAGCTGGCGCACAACGCCGAGCTGCCCGACCCGGACCTCGCCGTGTTCCTCGCCGGCACGCCGGAGATGGCCGCCTACCGGCACGACCTGCACTGGGCGCAGGAGTACGCGCGGCGCAACCGGGCCGCGATGCTGGGGCTGGTCCGCGACGTGCTGCGGCGGTGGTTCCCCCGCATCGGCTTCGACGAGCCGATCAGCGCGCACCACAACTACGTCTCCGAGGAGCACCACTTCGGGGAGGACGTCCTGGTGACGCGCAAGGGCGCGATCCGGGCCCGCAAGGGCGAGCTGGGGATCATCCCGGGTTCGATGGGCACCGGCTCGTACATCGTGCGGGGTCTGGGCAACCCGGACTCCTTCGAGTCCGCCTCGCACGGCGCCGGGCGGCGGATGTCGCGGACGAAGGCCCGCAAGACGTTCACCGCCGCCGACCTCGCGGCGCAGACGGCCGGGGTCGAGTGCCGCAAGGACGTGGGCGTGGTGGACGAGATCCCGGCCGCCTACAAGGACTTGGACTCGGTCATCGCGCGGCAGAGCGATCTCGTGGAGGTCGTGACCCGGCTCAAGCAGGTGGTGTGCATCAAGGGCTAGGCGAGGTTTGCCCCTGTACCGCAACGGAAACCCGGTGGGCATCGAGAGCCCTAGGAGGCAAAGACGTCCACCGGCACCATCATCGGCGTGGTCGTCGTCGTGCTGGTCGTCGTGGCGGCGATCGCCGTGCTGTCGCGGTTCTTCTTGCAGCGCAAGAGGTTGCGCACGAAATTCGGCCCCGAGTACGAGCGGGCGCTGGCGCGCAACGACAACCGGATGGCGGCGGAGCGGGAGCTGGTCGAGCGGGAGCGCGAGCACTCGAAGCTCGAACTGCGCCCGCTGACCCCGGTGACGCGCGAGAGCTACGCGCGCAACTGGACGCGCATCCAGGAGCAGTTCGTGGACGCGCCGTCCACCGCGGTGACCCAGGCGGACCGGCTGGTGACCGACTTGATGGCCGAACGCGGTTACCCCACCGAGGGGTACGAGCGGCAGGCTTCGCTGCTCTCCGTGGAGCACGCCGACACCCTCGACCACTACCACGAGGCGCACGCCATCTCCGAGCGGCAGGGCCGCGGTGAAGCGTCCACAGAGGACCTCCGGACAGCGATGGTGCACTACCGCACGTTGTTCCAGGACCTGCTGGAGGACGGATCGAAGGGCGGCGCCGAAGGCCGGGCCGCCGACCGGGCCGCTGACCACCGGACCCGCACGGAAGGAGCGCGGTGATGACCGAACGCCTCACGACCGAGGACCTCGTCCCGCACGGGAAGCGGGAGGACCGCGTTCCCGGGCACGAGCAGGGCGGCCAGGTCGCGTACGGCGGGCCGGAGGACGGCTACGACCACCGGGCCGACGCCCACCGCGCCGACGACCGGCGGGTCGACGCCGCTCCGGTGGACTACGACCGGATCAGTGACGGCCGGGTCGACGACGGCCGGGTCGACGACGGCCGGGTCGACGACGGCCGGGTCGACGACGGCGGGATCCACGACAGCGGGGTCCGCGACGGCGAGGTCCACGACAACGGGATCGACGGCCGCGGTCACGACGGCGGTCAGGTCGACACCCGCGTGGACGGCGACCGGTTCGCGGCGGACGACCGCTTCGACGGCGAGCCGGCGCGCGAGCCCGCCGAGGGGCGGGCGGACGTCGAGCGGGGCGAGGGCGAAGCCCTCTTCACCACCGACGAGGCGGGCGGCTACCGGGGCGAGTGGCGTGCCCTGCAGGCGGACTTCGTGGACGACCCGCGCGACGCCGTGCGCCGGGCGGACGAGCTGGTCGCGCAGGTGATCCAGAGCCTGGCGACCACGTTCGCCGAGCACAAGCGCTCGCTGGAGGGGCAGTGGCAGGAAGGCGGTCAGGCCGACACGGAGGAGTTGCGGCTCGCGCTGCGGCGCTACCGCTCGTTCTTCGACCGCCTGCTGTCGGTGTGAGCCACCCCGTGGTGCGTCCGGCGACCCGGGCGCACCACGGGTGACGTCGCCCCTCAGCCGGGCAGCTCCCGGATCTCCATCTCCAGCACGTCGATCTCGTCGGTGATCGCCTCGTCCAGCATCCGGTCGAGCAGCTCCGAGCAGTCGTGCGCGTCCACGCCGAACCGCGGCACCTGCTCCCACCACACGGCGGGGTTGTTCCAGAACGACCCGGAACCCTGGTCGACGCCCGCGAGGCAGCGCAGCCGCAGGTCGTCCTCGGGCAACCGCCGGACGTAGTCGATGAACCGCGCGAGCGCCCGCGGGTCCCGGACCGGCACGGCGCCGTAGCCCCGCAGGCAGTCCTCCAGTTCCGCCAGGAACTCCTCTTTGAACGTCAAGGCACACCCCCCGCTTCCCCCGCGCCGTTGCGGGTGAGGAGCACTCACTTCCCGAGCACCAACGGTACTACCGCAGGGGCACGCCGCAGTGCCTGCCAATGGGCGCTATCAGCTCACGCTTGGCTAACGTTCGGCGGCGCGCGGGCGAACGGCGCCCAACGCCACCAGGCCGGCCAGCGTGATCCCCAGCAGCAGCACGGTCGACGCGGACGCGGCGAACACCTGGCCCCGGTCGGTCAGCGCGAAGACGCTCACCGGCAGCGTCCGCCAGTCCGGCGGGTACAGCATGATCGTCGCGCCCACCTCCCCCATCGACAGCGCCAGCCCCAGCGACGCCGACGCCGACATCGCGGGCAGCAGCACGGGCACCCGGACGCGCCACAGCACGCGCGGCGGAGCCGCGCCCAGGCTCGCCGCCACCGCCGCCGGCAGGGGGTCGGCCCGGCGCTGGGCCGCCGACACGACGCTGAACGTGAAGGGCAGCAGGATCACCAGGTGCGCCACCAGGACGATCCACCGCGTCCCGTTGAGCGGCAGCGGCGGCCGGCTGAAGGCGACCAGCAGCCCCAGGCCCACCACCACGGACGGCACGGCCAGCGGCAGGTGCGCCGCAGCGTCGAGGACCCGCCGCACCGCGCGGGGCGCCCGCGCCGAGCCCAGCGCGAGCCACGTCCCGAGCACGACCGCGGCCAGCGCCGCGATCACCGCCGTCTGGGCGCTCACGAGCGCGCCGGCCACCGCCTCGCCGCGGACCGCCTCCGCCAGGTGCTCCCCGGTCAGGTCGGACGGCAGCACGCCGTTCCACGACCCGGCGACCGACGCCAGCGCGATCATCGCCAGCGGCGCCACCACGACGACCGCGAACAGCACCGCGAACAGCGCGATGGCGACAGCGCGGCTACGCCGCGTCCACAGCAGCACGGCCCTCCCCTTCGCGAACACCTTCCGGTGCAGGGCGTACAGCACGCCGGAGAACGCCACGTTCACCACCGCGACCACGCACGCGGCCGGGTAGTCGAACGTCACGATCGCCTTGGTGTAGACCAGCATCGGCAGGGTGACGACGTCCTTGGCCCCGACGAACAGCACGATCCCGAACTCGTTCATGCACAGCAGCAGCGTCAGGCAGGCCCCGGACGCCAGCGCGGGCAGCGCGTCGGGCAGCACGACCCGGCGCAGCACCCGCCACGGCGAGGCGCCCAGGCTGGCGGCCACGTCCAGCTGCGCACCCGGCACCTGGCTGAACGCCGCGAGCGCCGGCCGCATCACGAACGGCGTGTAGAACGTGATCTCGGCGAGCAGCACGCCCCACGGCGAGTAGAGGAAGTCGACCGACCCGCCGCCCAGCGCGGCGTTGAGCACGCCCGCGCTGCCGTAGAGGAACGTGAACGCCAGCGCGATCAGGAACGACGGGAACGCGAGCACCACGTCCACCAGCCGCGACACCGCCCGCACGCCCGGGAACGGCGCGAAGGCGATCACCAGGGCCAGGAACACGCCCAGCACCAGGCACCCGGCCGTCGCCGCGAGCGCCAGCAGGGCCGTGCGGACCAGCGCGTGCCGGAACTCCGGCGACGCCAGCACGCCCTGCCAGTTCGCCAGGCCGAACGCGCCGTCGTCGGTGAGGAACGACTGGTGCAGCACCAGCGCCAGGGGGTAGCCGAAGAACGCCACCAGCACGGCGACCGGCGGCAGCAGCCAGAGCAGCCCGCGCATCACGCCACCCGCACCAGCGGACAACCGTCCGGGATGGACACCTCGACCCGCGACCCGACCGCCAGCCCGGCCACCTCGGGCACCTCGGCCCGCAGCCGGTGGCCCAGCTCCAGCTCCAGGTCCAGCCGGAAACCCGTGCCGCGCCACTGCACGGCCAGCAGGCGGGCCGCCAGGCCGGCGCCGGAGAACTCCCGCACGCCGACCCGGTGCGGCCGGACGCCCAGCGCGACGGCCCGGCCCGGCGGCAGCCCGGCGGAGGACGCGGCCAGCCGCAGGTCGCCCAGCCGCACCGTGGCCTCGTCCACGACCTCGACCGGCAGCAGGTTCGACGCGCCCAGGAACGACGCGGTGAACGACTCCGCCGGCCGGTGGTACAGCTCGGCGGTCGGCCCCACCTCGACCAGGCGGGCGTCGCGCATCACCGCGATCCGGTCGGCCAGCGCCAGCGCCTCGCCCTGGTCGTGGGTGACGTGGACGATCGCGGTGTCGGGCAGCTCCGAGCGCAGCCGCAGCAGCTCCGCGACCATCTCCTCGCGCAGGGCGGCGTCCAGCGCCGACAGCGGCTCGTCCAGCAGCAGCACGGGCGGCCGGATCGCCAGCGCCCGCGCGATGGCGACCCGCTGCTGCTGCCCGCCGGACAGCTGGCGCGGGTAGCGGTCGCGGAAGTCCGCCATGCCCACCAGCGCCAGCACCTCCGCCACCCGCTCGGCCACCAGCCGGCGCGGCGCGCGGCGGGCCCGCAGCCCGAAGGCGACGTTGTCGGCCACCTTCATGTGCGGGAACAGCGCGTAGCTCTGCACCACGACGCCCAGGCCGCGCCGGTTGGGCGGGAGGTCGGTCACGTCCCGCCCGCCCAGCAGCACCCGGCCGGTGGTGGGCCGCAGGAACCCGGCCACGGCCTTGAGCGCGGTCGACTTGCCCGAGCCGGACGGGCCGAGCAGCGCCAGGGTCTCCCCCGGCGCCACCGACAGGTCGAGCCCGCGCAGCGCGACCGTCCGTCCGAAGTGGACGGACACGTCGCGCAGCTCGACGGCCGGTGTCACCGCCCGACCGCCTTGGTGTAGGCGGCGATGTCGGCGTCCAGCGTCGCGACCACGGCGGTCCAGTCCGGCCGCCACACCTCGACGCCCGCCAGCAGCTCGGCGATCGGGCCCTGCGCCGGCACGTCCGACCGGGTGGCCTGGCCCAGCGCGTCGGTCGCGACGGTCCGCTGCACCTCCTCCGACAGCAGGAAGTCCAGGAACCTGCGGCCGTTGTCGGCGTGCGGCGCGCCGGCGGCCAGCCCGGCGGAGTAGGGGATGGCGAAGGTGGAGCGCACACCCCTGTCGTCGGCCGGGAAGAACACCTCGAACTCGGACCCGTCGTCGCGGATCGAGGTCAGGTTCATCTGCAGGTCGCCGTTGGCGACCCAGATCTCGCCCTTGGACACCTTGGGCTGGAGCTTGCCGGTCGACGACGACGGCCCGACGTTGTTGGCCTCCAGCCGGGCCAGGTAGTCCAGCGCGCCCTGGTCGCCGTAGACGTGCTTGAGCTGCAGCAGCACGGCGGTGCCGTCACCGGCCTGGCCGGGCGTGGAGTACTGGAGCCTGCCCTTGAACCGCGGGTCGAGCAGGTCCTGCCACGACGTGGGCACGGGCGTGGCGAGCTTCGGGTTGCGGATGAAGTTCAGGTAGTTGTTGACGATCGCGGTGTAGCGACCGGTGCGGTCGGCGACCTTGTCGGAGCCGGCCGGCGCGTAGTCGGCCAGCAGCCCCGCGTCCGAGGCGCGCTGGATGAACGGCGGCAGCGTCACCAGCACGTCGGCCTGGGGGTTGGCCCGCTCCCGCTCGGCGCGGGTGACCACCTCGCCGGACCCGCTCTCCACCAGCCGCACGGTGATGCCGGTCTTGGCCTGGAACTCCTCGGCGCGCTTGCCGTACCAGCCGGCGAGCCCGTCGACGGTGTAGACGGTGACCGTCCGGTCGCCGTCGGCGCTGCCGCCCGCCGTGCCGCCGCAGGCGGCGGTGAGCAGCAGCAGTCCGACGGCCGGAACCTTGCGCAGCATTGTCGTCACAGCCCTTCCAGGACGGCGGGGAGGTCGCGGATCGAGTCGAGGACGTACGTCGCGCCCGCGTCGGCCAGCTCGGCGCGGGAACCGGCGCCGGTCAGCACGCCCACCACGACGCGGGCGCCCGAGCGCAGGCCGGCCAGGACGTCGGAGGGCGTGTCGCCGACGACCGCGACCTCGCGGACGTCGGCCAGGCCCAGCCCGAGCACGGCGGCGAGCACCATGTCCGGGTACGGCCTGCCCCGACCGGCCTCGGCCGGGGTGGTCGTGAAGTCGGCCAGGTCGGTCCAGCCGAGCGCGGACAGGACGACGTGCTGGGTGGCGCGGGAGAAGCCGGTGCTGAAGGCGATCCGGGCGCCGTTCGCGCGCAGGCCCGCGATGACCTCGGCCGCGCCGGGGACCGGCGCGCAGTGCCCGTCGGCGACCAGCGCCGCGTAGGCGTCCTCGAACGCCGCGTTGGCGCGCTGCGCCGCCGCCTCGTCGCGCAGCAGCTCGCGGAACACCACGATCTTGGACTGCCCCATGGTCGCGCGGACGTGGTCCACCATCGCGGGCGTCGCGCCCGGCAGCGCCCGCCGGAACGCCCGCCCCACCAGGCCGTCGTCCAGCACGGTCGTGCCGGCCATGTCGAACACCACCAGGGGGATCACAGCCCCGCCTCCTCTGCCGTGTCGTGCGCGATGGCGGGTGAGCACGTCATGCCGCGCCCGCCGGGTCCGGTCACCAGCCACACGCCCGGGTCGACCTGCTCGCGGTGCGCGACCCGCCCGGTGTCGCGGCACTGCGCGTAGACACCGGCCCAGCGGCGCGCGATCCGCGGCAGCGGCCGGCCGAGGACCTGCTCGGCCACCGCCGCCAGGTGCTCGTAGGGCGCGTCCTCGGTGTCGAACGGGAACGGCTCGTCGTAGCCGTGGGTGTCGCCGATGGTCAGCCCGCCGTCCCGGCGCTGCACCACCAGCAACTGCATGGCGTGCTCGCGGGCCACTCCCGGCTGCGGCTGCTCGCGGTTGAGCGCGTCCAGCGCGGCGCCGCGGTAAGCCGGGTAGTAGCGCAGGCTGTCGCCGTCCGCCACGGACGTGGTCAGCGGCTCGCCCAGCGGCTCGGTCTGCATCATCTGCAACCGCACGCGGCGCACCGGCACGTCGCCCGCCAGCTCGCGGACCAGGCCGCCGAGCCACGCGCCCGTGCACAGCACCACCACGTCGCCCCGGTGCTCCTCGCCCCGGTCGTCGCGCACGACCCCGGTGGCCACCGACCGCACCTCGCGGCCGGGCAGCCACGTGTAGCGGCCGGTGGCCGCCAGGGCGGCCCGCAGCGCCGGCTGCGCCGTGCGGGGCTCCACGGCGGCGTCCCGCTCGCACCGCAGTGCGCCGAGGAAGTCGCCGCGCAGCGCGGGGTTCACCGCTCGCGCCGCGCCGGCGTCCAGCAGTTCGAGACCGCGCTCCCGCGCATCGGCCCGCGCGACGGTTTCCTGCGCCACGGCCAGTTCCAGCGGCGTGCGCAGCACGGTCAGCGAGCCGTTGGCCCGGAACCCCAGCCCCGGCGCCCGCTCACCGATCCGCTCCCACAGCTCGCGGGCGCGCAGGGCGGCGTCCAGCTCCGCGCCCGCCGCGCGCCCGCCGACCCAGATCAGGCCGAAGTTGCGCACCGAGGCCCCTCGCGCCTCGGGTTCCCGTTCCAGTTGGACCACTTCGTGGCCGCGTTCCACGGCTTGCCAGGCGTGCATGGTCCCCAGCACGCCGCCACCAACGATGAGCACTCGCACGCCGCGAACGGTGCGTGGCCGGAACGAACCGGCCATGTCCCCGCCGCTACGGCGAGGTGAACTCGAGATGTGGACTAGATGGGTTATCCGTTCGTTACGGGAACGGCCCGCCGTTGGACCGAAAGCAGGAAGCTAGACCTCCGCGCGGAGGCGTGCGACGAAGCTGAACCGGTCGCCCCGGTACAGCGACCGCACCCGCTCGATGGGCACGCCATCGTTGTCATGCGACACGCGGTGCAGCAGCAGCATCGGCAGCGCGGGGTTCGTGCCGATCAGCAACGCCTCGCGCGGCGTCGCCAGCACGGTCTCCACCCGCTCCTCCGCCTCGGTGAACACGACGCCGAGCCGGTCGGTCAGGCACGCGTACAGGGAGGTGGTCGGGTCGAAGACCTCCAGCAGCGTCGGGAAGCGCGCCTCGGACAGGTAGGTCGACTCCAGGCCCACCCGCTCGTCGTCGGCGAGCAGCACCCGCTCCAGGTGGACCACCGTGTCGCCGCGCGCGATGCGCAGGTCGCGCGCCAGCACGTCGTCGGCGGGCAGGTGCTCCACGGTGATCACGCTGCGCGCCGGGTCCACGCCCTGCCGCCGCATCCCCTCGGTGTAGCTGACCAGGGACAGCGGCTGCACCAGCTTGGGCGGCGCGACGTAGGTGCCGCTGCCCTGCCGGCGCTGGAGCTTGCCCTCCAGCACCAGTTCGCCCACCGCCTGCCGCAGCGTCACGCGCGAGACCGAGAACCGCTCGGCCAGCTCGCGCTCGGACGGCAGGGCGGCGCCCTCCCCCAGCGCTTCGATGAGCCACAGCAGCTCGGTCTTGACCGCGTAGTAGCGCGGGATCCGACCGTGCTCGGGGATACCGGCGCGGACCGGTCCGTCCGCGCGGTACTGGGGGACGAAATGAGAAGCGGGCACCCGGCGAGCCTACGACCTCGAACGCCCCGGTCAGACCGCTATCGGGGTGGGTCCCAGGTCACGGGACGAGCTCGGGCGGCTGCGGGATGGCGTAACCGGACTGGCCCACGTTGGCCTCCAGTGACCTGCGCCACTCGCCGGAGTCCATCATCTTCTGGACGGCGGCGGCCACCTTCGCCTTCCCGGCCGCGTCGCCGCGCCGCAGTCCGATGCCGTACTCCTCCTTGCTGAACGGCTTCCCGACGACCCGCAGCAGCTCCGGGTTCTGCGCCGCGTAGCCCGCGAGGATCACGTCGTCGGTCGTCATCGCGTCCACCTGCTCGGCCAGCAGGGCGGTGACGCAGTCGCTGAAGTTCGGGAAGTTCACCAGTTCCACGGCCTGGGCGAACTGGTCTTTGACGTACTGCGCGGAGGTGGTGTTGTCCACCGAGCAGAGCCGGACGCCGGCGGTGAGCGACTCGGGGCCGGCGATCTGCGTGTCGGTCAGCCGCACCAGCAGGTCCTGGCCCGCCACGAAGTAGGGCCCGACGAAGTCGATCACCTCCTTGCGCTTGTCGGTGATCGAGTAGGTGGACACCACCAGGTCGGCCTTGCCCTCGGTGAGCAGCTTCTCCCGCTGGGAGGGGGTCGCCTCGATGAAGGTGACGTTCTCCGTGCCCAGTTCCTTCGCCACGTACCGCGCCACGTCGACGTCGAAGCCCTTGTGGACGCCGTCCAGCCGGCGCACGCCGAGACCGGGTTGGTCGTAGCCGACGGCGATCACCAGCTTGTTGGCGCCCGCCCTGCCGATGACGGTCATGTCGTCGTCACCGGAGGAGCACGAGGCGAGGACCAGCGCGGCGACGCACGCCAGGGCGAGGGCGCGCAGCGATGCCAGTGCCATTCTTCCCCTTTTCGGGTCCTCGTAAGATGTCGGAAACCTAAGCGCCGAAAGGGTTTGCGTCCATAGGCAAAGCGCAGAAAGGGGCATCGGGATCGGTTAAGGGCAACGGTTGCGCATCAACCTCGCCGCGCCGGCTAACGCAGCGCGCTCAGCGGGGCGCGCCAGGTGACCGCAACCGGCGCGGACCGGTGTCGTGCCGGGACGGCGGCCGGCCCAGGGTCAGCCGGGCGCTGCTGACGTACGCGCCCGCCGCGCTGGCCAGCACCGGCTCCAGCGCCAGCTCCCGCACCTCCGGCAGGTCCTCGGCGAGCGCGGCCAGGCGCAGCACCAGGTCCTCCAGCGCCGGCAGGTCGGCCGACTCGCCGCCGCGGTAGCCGGCCAGCAGCGGGGCCGCCTTCGGCGCGCGGACCAGGGCCTTGGCGTCGTTCTCGGTCAGCGGCACGGCGCGGTACGCGCGGTCGCCCAGCAGGTCGCTGACGACACCGGAGAGCCCGAAGGAGACCAGCGTGCCGAACGACGGGTCGTCCTGCAGGCCCAGCACGCAGGAGATCCCCTTGGGCGCCATCCGCTGCACGTACACGTCGGGCCGCTCGGAGACCTCGGCGAGCATCTCGTAGGCCGTGCGGACGGCGTCGTCGCCGGTGAGGTCCAGCCGCACACCCACCAGGTCGGTGCGGTGGCGCAGCCGCTCGTCGGTGGACTTCATCGCCACCGGGTAGCCCAGCGCCACCGCGGCGGCCACCGCCTCCCGCGCCGACCGGACCACCCGGAACGGCACCACCTCCACGCCGTAGCAGGCCAGCAGCCGCACGGCGGTGTCGTCGTCGGCGTGCAGCTCGCCGCTGTCGAGGTCCAGCGACGCCACCAGGTCGTGCGCGGCGGCGGTGTCGATCCCGGCCGGCCGGGTGAAGCGCCCCTGCGGCGCGGAGCGCCACCGCGCGTACCGGGTCGCGCGCGCCAGCGCGAGCACCGCCCGCTCCGGGCTCGGGTAGGACGGCACGGAACCGCGCCCCGGCGCGCCGCCCGGCCCCGGCACGGCCAGCTCGTCCGGCACGCCCTCCACCGCGAGGAAGGTGGACACGACCGGCTTGGTCCCGGCCACGTCCCGCAGCGCCCGCGCGAACGCCGCGCCCGGCACGGCCAGCGGCGGCACGAACACCACCACCAGCGCGTCGGTGCCCGGGTCGCGCAACGCCTCCTGCACCGCCTCGGCGAACACCTCCGGCCCGGCCTGCGCGCCCACGTCCACCGGGTCGCCCGCCAGCTCCAGCCCCTGCGCCAGCGCCGTGTCGGCCGCCAGCAGCCCGATCGCCGTGGAGTTGCCCACCACCGCCACCCGCGGCCCGGCCGGCAGCGGCTGGTGCGCCAGCAGCAGCGCGGTGTCGAACAGCTGCGCCAGCGACTCCACCCGGATCACGCCCGCCTGCTCGAACAGCGCCTGCACGCTCGACTCGTCCACCGGCACCGACGTGGCCGCCAGCGCGGGCGTCACCGCGTGCCGCCCGGACTTCACCGCGACGATCGGCTTGGTGCGGCCCAGCCGGCGCGCCAGGCGGGCGAACTTGCGCGGGTTGCCGAACGACTCCAGGTACAGCAGCACGACGTCGGTCGCCGGGTCGGTCTCCCAGTACTGCAGCAGGTCGTTGCCCGACACGTCCGCCCGGTTACCCGCCGAGACGAACGTCGACAGGCCCAGGCCGCGCGACGCCGCCGCGGCCAGGATCGCGGTGCCCAGCGCGCCGGACTGGCAGAAGAAGCCGGTGCGCCCGCGCGCGGGCAGCTGCGGCGCGAGGGTCGCGTTGAGGCGGACCGCGGCGTCGGTGTTCAGCACGCCCAGCGCGTTCGGCCCGACCACCCGCATCCCGTGCGCCCGCGCCTCGGCCGCGAGCCGGCGCTCGGCGGTCAGCCCGCCCGGCCCGGTCTCGCCGAACCCGGACGTCACCACCACCAGCGCCTTGACGCCCTTGGCCAGGCAGGCGTCCATCACCTCGTCCACGCTCGCCGCCGGCACCGCGACCACCGCGAGGTCCACGTCGTCGGGGATCCCCAGCACCGACGGGTAGGCCCGCACCCCGCGCACCGACCGGTGCTCGGCGTTGACCGGGTAGACCGGCCCGTGGAAGTCGGCGGCCAGCAGGTTGGTCAGCACCGCGTGGCCGATCTTGGTCTGGTCGGTGGACGCGCCGATCACCGCGATCGACTTCGGGTGCAGCAGGTTGTGCACGCTGCGCGCCTCGGCGGCCTGCTCGCGGGCGCGCGCCACCGCCACCGACTCCTCGGTGGGGTCGATGTCGAACTCCAGGTGCAGCACGCCCTCCTCGAACGCCCGGCTCACCGAGTAGCCCGCGTCCCGGAACACCCGCACCATCTGGCCGTTCTCGGCCAGCACCTCGGCGGTGAACCGGCTCAGCCCGCGCTCCCGGGCCGCCGCCGCCAGGTGCTCCAGCAGGATCGAGCCCAGCCCGCGCCCCTGGTGGGCGTCCTCCACGACGAAGGCCACCTCCGCCGAACCGCCGCCGCCCAGCCGGTCGTAGCGGCCGACCGCCACGATGTCGTCGCCCAGCAGCGCGGTGAACGCCACCCGGTCGGCGTGGTCGACGGTGCTGAAGCGCTCGAGGTCCCGCCGGGGCATCCGCGGGTAGGGGCCGAAGTAGCGGAAGTAGCGGGTGCGCTCGGAGAGCCTGCCGTGGAAGGCGAGCAGCTTCTCGGCGTCGTCGGGCGTGATCGGGCGCAGGTGGACCGTGCCGCCGTCGCTGAGCACGACGTCGGCCTCCCAGTGCCGGGGGTAGTCGTAGGGGTCCACCGCTAGTCCCTCGGGTCCTCGGGGTCCAGGCCGTGCAGGGGGAACACCGCCCGGCGGGCGTCGCGCACCGCGAGGTCCAGCGGCGTCTGCGCGTCGCCGCCCCACGGCTCGAACGCCACGTCCGCGCCGTCGGACATCGTGGTGGGCAGCGGCCGGCCCGGCGCGAGGGTCGACGCGTGGGCCACCCAGTCCGCGGGCAGCGGCGCGCGCGGGTCGACGTCGCGGTCCAGCACGGTCGCCAGCAGGTGCGTCCAGGACCGCGGCACCACGCGCAGCAGCTCGTACCCGCCGCCGCCCAGGGCGAGCCACCGGCCCTCGGCGACCTCCTCGGCCAGCGACCGCAGCGCCCGGTAGACCTCCCGGTGCCCGTCCACCGTCAGCGCCAGGTCGGCCAGCGGGTCCTCCCGGTGCGTGTCGGCGCCGCACTGGGTGACCAGGACCTGGGGCCGGAACGCGCGCAGCAGCGACGGCACCACCGCGTGGAAGGCCCGCAGCCAGCCCGCGTCGCGCGTGACCGGCGGCAGGGCCACGTTGACCGCCGTGCCCTCCGCGCCCCGCCCGCCCAGCTCCGCCGGCCACCCCGTGCCCGGCCACAGGCTCAGCGGGCTCTGGTGCAGGGAGACGGTCAGCACGCGGGGGTCGTCGTAGAACGCGTCCTGCACCCCGTCGCCGTGGTGCACGTCGGTGTCGACGTAGGCGATCCGGTCGAAACCGTTGTCCAGCAGCCACGAGATCGCCACCGAGCAGTCGTTGTAGACGCAGAACCCCGCCGCTCGGTCGCGCATGGCGTGGTGCAGCCCACCCGCGATGTTCACCGCACGCCGGGCACCACCCGAGGCGATCGCGCGCGCCGCGGCCAGCGACCCGCCCACGACCAGCGCCGACGCCTCGTGCATCCGCTCGAACACCGGGTTGTCGGCGGTGCCCAGCCCGTGCCCGACGTCCCACCCCGCCATCGGCGCGGCCTGCACGGCCGACAGGTACTCCGGCTCGTGGGCGCGCTCGATCTCCGAGTCCGCCGCCGGCTGCGGCGCGAGCAGCTCCACGCCGTCCAGCACGCCCAGCGAGCGGGCCAGCCGGATCGTCAGGTCCAGGCGGACCGGGTTCAGCGGGTGGTCCCCGCCCAGGTCGTAGCCGAGGAACGACTCGTCCCAGACGACAGCGGCTGCCCCACCGGTCTCCACGCCCATGCCGGCAACCTAACCCACCGGGCACCCCGGCGTGTGATCACAGGTTGGTGGACGCGCGCATAAGCCCGGCGCGGCAGGTCTTACAGTTTCCCGCGACGAGGCGGGCCAGATTGCGGCCATCGAGGATGGAACCCCGCACGTCGGAACGGGGTCACACAGACATGCACCTGCGACGAGCCTCCACCCTGACTGCCGTGCTGGCGCTGGCCGCCACCCTGGGCCTCTCCGCTTGCGCCACGACGGTGAGCGGCTCGGCGGTGCCGGTCGCGGGCGGCGCGCAGACCAGCGAGAAGAGCACCGCGGCCAAGCCCACGTCGTCCAAGACCCAGACCAGCGGCAAGAAGGAGACCCCGACCACCGGCGCACCCACCTCCGGCACCAAGCCGGCGGGCAAGGTCAAGATCACCACCAAGAAGAAGACCGAGGGCTACGAGGACTGCGACGTCCTGAGCCCGGAGGACGTGGTGGCCGCGCTCGGCGCCAAGAAGGCCGGCGAGAAGGGCTGCGTGCAGAGCACCGAGGACCCGTTCGCCGTGGTGCTGTTCATGGTGACGTTCGCCGAGTACGAGGGCGAGGCCCGGGAGATCGAGGTGGGCGGCAACACTGCCTACGAGGTGAAGGAGAAGGGCGGCGACTGCACCGTCCTCGTCATGCTGACCGACGACCCGGACGAGATCACCCCGGCCTTCATGGCCACCGTCACGCCGATCGACTCGTTCGAACCCTGCGCGGTGGCCCTGAAACTCGCCACGAAGGGCTTCGAGAAGATCCCCAACGCCTGAGCGACTGCACACCGCGAACCGCCCCAAAAGCGCTCCAGCCGTTCGCGCGCCCGCACAGAAGCCTGCCTTCGTGTTCTCCCCGTATGGCCTGCCCGGAGGGCTACCATGCTTTCTCGGGGGGTGCAAGCACGCTTTTCGCTTGCACCCCCCGAGAAAGCATGGTCGTCTTTGACAGGTCATGCGGGGGGAACACGACCGCTGTTTCTTTTCATTCTCCTTGGCGGCCTGCCTGTCCGGCGAGGACTCTTTTTCTTTTCAGCTGAGATCCGTACGGCCCTAAATCTCACCCGGATCCGTGCGCGACAAAAGTATGAAGAGCGGCCGAGAGGCCGCCAAGGATGACACGAAGACCAAGCTCAGGGCGTCGTGCCACCCCCGCATGACCTGGTCAAAGACAACCACATGCGTCAAGGGGAGATCGAACCCGGGGTGGTTCCACCGGGTGTCCCGATCTCCCCTTGACACATGCGGTTCGCTGCGCGCAGGCCATACGGGGATGACACGCAGCCCACACCGGGGTGCGCGCTGCGCGCGGCTTCAAGCCGGTTTCGGGCGGTTCGGCGCGGCTTCAAGCCGATTTCAGGGCGGTGCGGTGTCGTTTTTGAGTTGGTGCGGCGCGCGGGATTGGGGTTGGTGGGATCAGGGGTTGGGGCCGGTGGCTGCTTCGCGGGTCGGGTCGACGCACCAGTGGGACCACGAGCCCGCGTAGAGGTCGGCGGGTTCGTCGGGGCTGGTGATGCCGGCGACCTCCAGCGCGAGCACGACCGACGAGGCCGTGACGCCCGAGCCGCAGTAGGCCCCGACCCTGGCGCCCGGGTCGACGCCGATGGAGCGGAAGCGCTCGGCCAGCGCCGTCGGGCCCAGCCAGCGGCCGTCGGCGGACACGTGCCCGGCGGACGGGGCGTTGAGGGCGCCCGGGATGTGGCCGGCGCGCGGGTCGACCGGCTCGGTCTCGCCGCGGTAGCGCTGGGGGGCGCGGGCGTCGAGCAGGACGCCGTCGCGGGCCAGGGCGGCGGCCTCGTCCGCGTCGATCACCGGCATCGCGCCGGGGGTCACCACGACGTCGCCGGGCTCGGGCCGCGGCGTGTCGGTGGCCACCGGGCGACCCTCGGCCACCCAGGCCGCGTAGCCGCCGTCGAGCACCGCGACCTCGGTGTGGCCGGCCCAGCGCAGCAGCCACCACAGGCGCGCCGCGACCGAGCCGTCACCTCCGTCGTATGCCACGACCGGGTGAGCTTTTCGGATTCCTGCGGAGCGCAGCGCGCGCTCCAGGTCCGCCGGGGCGGGCAGCGGGTGGCGCCCGCCGGCGCCCGGCGCCGAGGACAGGTCGGCGTCCAGGTCGAGGTAGCGCGCACCCGGGAGGTGCCCTACCTCGTAGTCTTGTCGTCCCGGGGGTCCGCCCAGGCGCCAGCGGACGTCCACCACCACCGGGGGAGCGGCGCCGGCCAGCGCGTCGGCCAGGGCTTCGGTGCTGATCAATGGATGCACGGCACCATCCTGCACCCGTCACCGGCCGACTAGCATTGGCACCATACGTAAGGGGAGCGGGTGTGAACGACCTCATCGACACCACTGAGATGTACCTCCGCACGATCTACGAGCTCGAAGAAGAGGGCGTCGTGCCTCTGCGCGCCCGCATCGCCGAGCGCCTCGGCCAGAGCGGCCCCACGGTGAGCCAGACGGTGGGCCGGATGGAGCGCGACGGGCTGGTCGTCGTCGCCGACGACCGCCACCTGGAGCTGACCGAGCAGGGCCGCGGCCTGGCCATCGCCGTCATGCGCAAGCACCGGCTCGCCGAGCGCCTCCTGGTCGACGTCATCGGCCTGGAGTGGGAGCACGTGCACAGCGAGGCGTGCCGGTGGGAGCACGTCATGAGCGAGGCCGTCGAGCGCAAGCTGGTCAAGCTGCTGGGCAACCCCACCACCTCCCCCTACGGCAACCCCATCCCCGGTCTGGACAAGCTCGGCGACGGCGAGCCCGCGCCGCCCGCCGAGGCGGGCCTCGTGCGCGTGGACGAGGTGGCGCGGCGGGGCGGTGGCCCGGTCGAGGTGCGGCGGATCGCCGAGCACGTGCAGCTGGACCCGACCCTGATGGCGGAGTTGAAGGCGGCCGGCGTGGTGCCCGGCGGCACGGTGCACGTCCTCTCCCTCGCCGGGGCGAGGGTGGTGCAGGTGCGCGGGGGCAACGGAGCGACCGCCGAGCTGGAGCCGGCGGTCGCGCACGCGGTCCTGGTGCAGGCCAGGTGAGCCTGGCCCACCGGAACCAGGCGGAGCGGGCCGCGGGCGCGTTCCGCGAACTGCACGCCGCGCCGCCGCGCGGCGTGTGGTCGGCGCCCGGTCGGGTCAACCTGATCGGGGAGCACACCGACTACAACGACGGCTTCGTGCTGCCGTTCGCCCTGCCGCACCGGACGGCGGTGGCCGCCGCGGCGCGCGACGACGGCCTGCTGACCGCGGCGACGCTCGGCGAGGACGGCGCCGTGCTGCGGGCCGAGCCGGTCGCGGTCGCCGACCTCGAACCCGGTCTGGTGAGCGGCTGGGCCGCGTACCCGGCCGGTGTGGCGTGGGTGCTGCGCGAGCGGGGGCTGACGGGCGGCGCGGACCTGGTGATCGCGGGCGACGTGCCCTCCGGCGCCGGGCTGTCCTCCTCGCACGCGCTGGAGTGCGCGGTGGCGCTGGCGCTGCTGGGCCTGGCCGGCGCGCCGGAGGACCGCCCGGAGATCGCCCGCTGGGTCCAGCGGGCGGAGAACGACTTCGTGGGCGCCCCGACCGGCCTGCTCGACCAGACCGCGTCCCTGCTGTGCACCGAGGCGCACGCGCTGTTCCTGGACGTGCGGTCGGGCCGGGCCGAGCAGGTGCCCTTCGACGCCGCGGCGCAGGGCCTGGAAGTGCTGGTGATCGACACGCGGGCGAGCCACTCCAACGCCGACGGCGGCTACGGCGCGCGCCGGGCGGGCTGCGAGCGGGCCGCCGCGCTGCTGGGCGTGCCGGCGCTGCGCGACGTGCCGGCGGCGGACCTCGCCGACGCGCTGGCCCGCCTGCCCGAGGACCTCCGGCCGCTGGTCCGGCACGTGGTGACGGAGAACGACCGGGTGCTGTGCGCGGTCGGCGCGCTGCGCGCGGGCTCGCCCGCCGACCTGGGCCCGCTGCTGGTCGCCTCCCACGAGAGCCTGCGCGACGACTACCGGGTGTCGAGCCCGGAGCTGGACGTGGCGGTGGCCGCGGCGCTGGCCGAGGGCGCGCTCGGCGCGCGGATGGTCGGCGGCGGGTTCGGCGGCTCGGCCATCGCGCTCACGCCCGTCGAGCGGCACGACGCGGTGGTGCGCCGGGTCACCGCCGACTACGCGGCGCGCGGCTGGACCGCGCCCAGGACCTTCCCGGCGGCGCCCTCGGCGGGCGCGCGGCGGGACGGCTGAGGGAAGACGACCGACAACAAGCAGGCACGACGAAAGCGGGGAACAGGGTGAAGCTGCTCGTCACGGGCGGTGCGGGGTACGTCGGCAGCGTGTGCGCGGCTCGGCTGGTCGAGTCGGGTCACGAGGTGGTCGTGCTCGACGACCTGTCCACCGGGCACGCGGACGCGGTCCCCGACGGCGCCCGGCTGGTCGACGCGAACATCGACGACGTGATCGGCTCGGTGCTCGCCGAGGGCTTCGACGGCGTGCTGCACTTCGCGGCCAAGTCGCTGGTCGGCGAGTCGCAGCAGGAACCGGCGAAGTACTGGCAGGGCAACGTGGTCACCTCGCTGCGGCTGCTGGACGCGATGCGCGAGCACGGCACGCCCCGCCTGGTGTTCTCCTCCACCGCGGCGACCTACGGCGAGCCGGAGCAGGTGCCGATCGTGGAGACCGCGCCGACCCGGCCGACCAACACCTACGGCGCGACCAAGCTCGCGATCGACCACGCCATCACCGGCTACGCCACCGCGCACGGCCTGGCGGCGGTGAGCCTGCGGTACTTCAACGTCGCGGGCGCGTACGGGCGGTTCGGCGAGCGGCACACCACCGAGACGCACCTGATCCCGATCGTGCTCCAGGTGGCGGCGGGCGAGCGGGCGGAGGTCGCGGTGTACGGCGACGACTACCCGACCGAGGACGGCACCTGCGTGCGCGACTACATCCACGTCGCGGACCTGGCCGACGCGCACCTGAAGGCGCTGGCCCACGCGGCCGCCGGCGAGCACCGGATCTACAACCTGGGCAACGGCCTGGGCTTCTCCGTCCGCCAGGTGATCGACGCGTGCCGCGAGGTCACCGGGCACCCGATCCCGGCGGAGGTCTCGCCGCGCCGGTCGGGCGACCCGGCGGTGCTGGTGGCGTCGAGCGAGCGCGCGCGGACCGAGCTGGGCTGGAAGCCGGAGCGGGTGGACCTGACCGGCATCGTGCGCGACGCGTGGGACTTCGCCCGGGGCCGGTCGGGGCGGGGCGCCCGATGAGCGGCGCGATCCGCGCGGAGGACTTCGCCGACCTGTCCGCGTTCGCCGCGCTGCCCCGGCTGGGGTCGCTCGCCCTGTCCCCCGACGGCACGCGCCTGGTGACGGTGGTCGCGGAGCTGTCGCCGGACGGCAAGGCGTGGCAGGGCGCGCTGTGGGAGGTCGACCCCGCGGGCGAGCGCCCGGCGCGCCGCCTGACCCGCGGGGCGAAGGGCGAGTCGAGCCCGGTGTTCACCCCGGACGGCTCGCTGCTGTTCCTGTCGGCCCGGCCCGACCCGGCGGCCAAGCCCGCCGACGGCAAGGCGCGGGACCGCACGGCGCTGTGGCTGCTGCCGCCGGTCGGCGAGGCCCGCGAACTGCTGCGCCCGGCCGGTGGCGTGGAGCGGGTGGCGGTGGCCCGCGACGCGGGGACGCTGCTGCTGACGGCGGGCGCGCACCCCACCGCGGAGTTCGGCGAGGCCGACGAGGCCCTGCGCAAGTCCCGCGAGGACGCGGGCGTCACCGCGATCCTGCACGAGTCCTACCCGATCCGGTACTGGGACGCCGACCTGGGCCCCGGCTACCCGAGGCTGCTCACCACCGCGCTCGACCCGGCGGCCGACCGCCTGGACCCGGCGGGGCTGGTCGACCTCACGCCGCGGGCGCGCGCCCGGCTGGACGACTCGGCCGCCATCAGCCCCGACGGCCGGTGGGTGGTGCACACCGAGCGGGTCGCCGTGAGCGCCTCCTACGGGTCGCGGGTGCGGCTGCGGCTGGCGGCGGCGGACGGCTCGTCGAGCCGGGTGCTGGCGGACGTGGAGGGTCACTCCTTCGGGCAGGCGGCGTTCCTGCCGGACTCCTCGGGCGTGATCGCGGTCCGCGCGCTGGACTCGACCCCGGACGCGCCGTGGCACAACGCGCTGGTGCGGATCTCCCTGGACGGCGCGGTCACCGACCTCGCGCCGGACTTCCCCGAGGAGCCCGAGCACCCGGTCGTCAGCCCGGACGGCGCGGCGGTGTACTTCACCAGCTCGCACCGGGGCCACCAGCCGATCTGGCGGCTGGACCTGGCGTCGGGCGCGCTGGTGCGGCTGACGGCGTCCGGCGCCTACACCGACGTGCAGGTCGGCGCGGAGCACGTCTACGCGCTGCGCAACGCCCTCGACCAGCCGGCGCAGCCGGTGCGCCTGGCGCCGGCCGAGCCGGAGCAGGAGGCCGTGCCGCTGCCCGCGCCGGGCCGGGTCGAGTCCCTGCCGGGCACCCTGACCGAGGTCGAGACGGTGGTGGCCGACGGCCGCACCGTCCGCGCGTGGCTGGTCCTGCCGCCGGGCTGCTCGCCGGAGCGGCCCGCGCCGCTGCTGCTGTGGGTGCACGGCGGCCCGGTGATGAGCTGGAGCGGCTGGAGCTGGCGCTGGAACCCGTGGCTGATGGCCGCGCGCGGCTACGCGGTCCTGCTCCCGGACCCGGCCCTGTCGACGGGGTACGGCCAGGAGTTCATCCGGGCCGGGTGGGGCAGCTGGGGCGCGAAGCCGTACACGGACCTGATGGCGATCACGGACGTGGCGGTGCGGCGGGAGGACGTCGACGAGAGCCGGACGGCCGCGATGGGCGGTTCGTTCGGCGGGTACATGGCGAACTGGATCGCCACCCGGACCGACCGCTTCAAGGCCATCGTCACGCACGCGTCGCTGTGGCACCTGGACTCGTTCACCGGGACGACGGACGACTCGTACTACTGGATCCGCGAGATGGGCGACCCGCTGCGGCAGCAGGAGCAGGTGCGGGCGAACTCGCCGCACCTCGGGGTGGCCGACATCAAGACGCCGATGCTGGTGATCCACGGCGACAAGGACTACCGGGTCCCGATCGGCGAGGGGCAGCGCCTGTACTTCGACCTGGTGCGCCACGGCGTGCCGGCGAAGTTCCTGTACTACCCGACGGAGAACCACTGGATCCTGACCCCGGGCAACTCCGCGGTCTGGTACGAGACGATCTTCGCCTTCCTGGCGGAGAACGTCCTGGGCGAACCCTGGCGCCGCCCGGACCTGCTCTGAGCCCGGACCTGCTCCGAGCCCGGCGCGGCGGTGATCGCGGACCCGGGGGCGGCGAACGGCGTTCGCCGCCCCCGCCCCGGTGACCGGCGCCGGGCGTCAGCCGCCGACCAGGTGGCGGTGGGCGCGGCTCCACTCGGCGCGCTGCCGCAGGGTGGTCAGCACGCCGGACTCCACCCAGGAGCGCTGGGGTTCGACACCGCGGGCGGCCAACGCCGCCACGTCCCGGACCGTCCGCTCCTGCCGCCGGATCACCGCGTCGACCAGGCCGTCGGTGTCCGCGAGGCCGTAGGCCCCGGCGAAGGTCTCGATCCGCGCCCGCCGGTCGGGCGGGGTGGTGAAGCGGTGCCAGTGCAGGGCTTCCGCATCGGCGCGGAAGGGCGCGACGTACTCCAGCGCGTAGGCGACGTCGTCCACCGGATCACCCGGCCGCGCGAAGTCGAAGTCCAGCAACCCCACCGGCGTCGACCCGTCCCACACGACGTTCCACGGCCCGAAGTCCCCGTGGCACACCACGCCGCTCGCCTCGTCGGGGGGAAGCGCCCACTCGGCGCCCTCCGGCGCCACGAAGCCCCGCGACGCCTCGTGGAAGTCCCGCAACAGCCGCGCGAACCCCCGCAGCCCCTCCTCGGGCACAACCCGGCTCCACCCCTCGGCGCCGGAGTCACCGGGGATGTGCGTCAGCACCTCCCGGTCGCCGTCGAACCCCAACGGCCTGGGCGCCCGGTCGAAGCCGACACCGCGCAGGTGCTCCGGGAACGCGTGGACCACGGGGCTCCACCACCCGGCCGGCCGCGACACCCGCCCGTCGGCGACGACGATCTCCCGCTCCCCCACCCACCGACCCCATCCGCGCCCCGGCCCGCCCACCCACTGGAAAACCGCGGCTGCCGGACGGCGGTTCTGGGATGCTTCGCGCATGTCCCCCCTCCCGCCGGCATCCGCCGAAGGCGTCACCGACCAGCCGGTCCGGGCCCAGTTCGAGGCGTTCCTCGACGAGCACCGGGCGGCGCTCAACGGCTGCTTGGACGGCCTGACCGAGGAGCAGGCGCGCCGATCGCTGGTGCCCTCCCGGACCACGCTGCTGGGCCTGGTGAAGCACGCGACCTTCGTCGAGGAGGTCTGGTTCGACGAAGCCGTCACGTGCCGGTCGCGCGCGGAGATCGGCATTCCCGCGACACCGGACGAGTCGTTCGTCCTCGACGACCGGGACACCATCGCCACCGTCCGGCAAGCCCACCGCGAGGCGTGTGAAGCCTCGCGCCGCGCGACGGCGCCCCTGGGGCTGGACGACGTGGTCCACGGCAACCGGCGCGGCCCGCTCCCGCTGCGCTGGGTGTACCTCCACGTGCTGCGCGAGCTGGCCCAGCACTGCGGGCACGCGGACATCCTGCGCGAGCAGCTCATCGGCGAGTGACGCGCCGGCCCCCGCCCGCGATCCGGCGGCCTGGCGGGAACGCGCTCGTGCCGGTGACGCGCGCGCCGGCCGACGTGCGCGTCACCGGCCGAGCAGGAACTCCAGGATCGGCCGGGTCTGGCCGGTGATCGAGTGCGCGACCTCGGGCAGCAGGGTCACGTCGGCGTGCGGCACGGCGCGGTTCACGCGTTCGGCCGTGTCGTGGGAGTCGAACATCGCGTCGCGCCCGCCGACGACCACCAGCACCGGCATGGTCAGCCTCCGCAGGGCCTCGTCGGGGAACACCGGCAGCCGGTCCCGGCGGGGCAGGAAGTGCGTGAACGTCAGCGCGAGGTACTCGACGACCTCCGGCGCCACCCGGGCGTCGACGCCCGCGACCGCCTTGATCGACCGGCGCACGCCCCACTGCCCGAACGGTTTGCACAGCAGGGCCTTGAGGAGGAACCCGACCTTCCGGCGCCCGACGCCGCCGGGGCACAGCAGTGCGAGCTTCCCGACCCGGTCCGGTCGCCGCGTCGCGTAGTCGAGCGCCAGCCACCCGCCGAGCGACACCCCGGTGATCGCGACGCGTTCGAGCCCGAGGTGGTCGAGGACGTCGTCCAGCCACAGCGCGTGGGCCGGGGAGTCCAGCGGCGGGCGCGAGGGCGCGGAGAACCCCGGCTCGCCGATCACGTCGACGGCGTGGACGCGGAAGTGCTCCGCCCACGCCGCGACGTCACCCAGCCACATCGCCGCGTTGGAGCCCGATCCGTGGAGCAGCAGGAGGGGCGGCGCGTCGTCGGGGCCGCACACGAGGACGAAGGTGTCGCCCTCCCGCGTCGGCACCCGCCGGTGCTCGGCCGGGACGGGCCACTTCGCGAGGGCCTGCTCGTAGCGGCGCAGGATCTCCCGCTCGCCGGCCTCGGTCTTGTAGATCACGACTCGAGCACCGCCTGCAGGTACTCGAGGATGTGCCTGGTGTCGGCCAACCCGCCGAGGATGACGACCTTCATGCGCGCCCTTCCTTCGTCGTAGGTGGTCTCCACTCGCAGCGGTTGGTCGGCGGCGTGCGTGCGCATGGCCGTGAGCAGGGTGCTGACCCGGTGGGCCGTCTCCGGGCCGACCGCGTCGATCTCGACGATGCTCGACACGTCGACGTGCCGGTGTTGCCCGCTTTCGGGCTGGTCCACCACCGGCGCACCGATGAACGCCTCGAGGTCCTCCCGCGTGATGCGGTACTGCTTCCCGATGCGGACCGCCCGCAGCCGCCCGTCGCGGAGGTAGCCGCGCACCGTGCGCACGTGCAGCCCGAGCCGCTCGGCCACCTCCTCCGCCGAGTAGAGACGCTTGTCCATGTCGTTACCTTAACATCCCTATCTGTATAGAAGAAAAGGAAGTTTAGGTAATGACAGGTTAGTGGTTACCGAGGAAGGCACCGCAGCGGATGGCCAGGTGAGGCGGAGGGCGACCGGGCACCGCGGCGGGTGGCTGGTGCGTTGACCACATACGTTCACCGGATTGGGGACACGCCGGACAAGATCCCCGATGCCGGTCGTGGTGATCCCGTGCTCGGCGGCGACGTAGTCGCCGCCGAGCACGGGAGGCATGGATGGCCGAGCCGGTCAGAGCACGTCGATCAACCGGGGACGAGGGCCGTCGCCTGCTGAACTACGTGCGTCGGGGCAAGCAGGGCACGATCCGGATGCGCCGGGCGGTGATCGTCCCGGCGTCGTCGTCCGGGACGCCCGCGCCGTCGATCGCGCGCCTGGTCGCGGCGGACGCCGACACCGTGCGGGACGTGATCCACGACTTCAACGCCCACGGCCTGGCGGCACTTGGACCCCAGGTGGGCGGGAGGCCGTCCCCGTCTGATCGGCCCCGACGACGAAGCGTTCGTCGTGGCGACGGCCAAGGCCCGCCCCGCGAAGGCGGGCCTGCCCCTCACCCGGTGGAGCCTGTGCAAGCCCGCCGCCCACCTGCACCGCAACCCGACCCGGTGGGTTCCGGATCGGCCGGGAACGACTCCGGCAGATCCCGCACCGACACGGCATCGGCTTTCAGCGCACCCGAACCTGGAAGACCTCCGACGATCCCGACTTCCACGCCGAACTCGACCGCATCGACGAGGTCCTGACCCGCTTCCCACAGCGGTGTTTCGCCTTCGACCAGTTCGGGCCGCTGTCGATCCGCCCGCACCACGGCTCCGGCCGGGCGCCGCGCAGGCGTCCCGACCGGTTGCCGGCGACCTACCGGCGCACGCACGGCATCCGCTACCCCCACGGCTGCCACTCCGTCGGCGACGACGCACTCCGGGGTGTGACCAGACGCCGCAAAGGCGGCGACCACAGCCTGGCCGCCCTCAAGTCGATCAGGGCGGCCAGACCGGACGGCGCGCCGATCCACGTGATCACGGACAACCCGTCGGCCGACAAGACCCCGAAGATCCTCACGCGGGCCGCCGACAACAACGTCGAGACCTGCCCGACCCCGACCCACGCCTCCCGGGCCAACCCCACCGAGCCGCAGTCCGGACCACTGCGCACCTTCGTCACCGCCAACTCGGACCACCCCGACCACACCGTTCCGGCCAGACGGCTCCAAGAACACCTGCGCCGGCGCAACGCCAACGCCCGCCACCCCGACATCCCCGACGCCGCGAACGAGCACACATCCGCAGCCAACGCCACCAACGCCGGGGCCGATCACGAGCAGCCTGACCAACCCGACGAACCTATGTGGTCAACGCACTAGGTAACGCGGCGCGTTCCCCGGTGCTGGTGGAGCAGGCCGATGGCACACTCGACGGCGTGGCACTCCACGGCATGGCGTCGCTTGTGGACCTCGCCGCCGCTGGATCAGCCCGACCACCGGGACGAACCGCGGGCTGTCACCCCTCCGACCACCGCCGACAAGGGCACACCTTCCACGCACCGGACAAGCCCCCGGTCGAACGGGGAGCGCGCCTGACGACCGCCCCGTCGCTGACCGCCTACGGCCACTGGCCGAGCCGGGGATCACCCGCCTAGGTCGAGCCCTCCCCTCCCGGCCGGTTGTCGGGCGGGGCCTCCGCCGGTGCGGGGCCGCCCCCGGGCGGGTGGTCGGCGGCCTCCTGAGCGAGGTCGGCCTCGGTGGGGAGCCAGGGGGCCGCGGCGGCACGTTCCGCCAGGTTGCGCACGGTGGACGGGGGCATTCCGCTGTCCAGTGCCGCCCGCAGCAGCACGGACAGGCGGTGGCCCGGTTGGGCTTCCTGGGCTCGGTCCAGCGCTATCCGGGTCAGCACCCCGTCACCCCGGACGTAGGCCGTGAACGCCAGCAGGGTCGCCGGCTCCGCCATCTCCGGGTGCGGGGTCGCCCTGGTCAGCTCGGTCCACAGGCGTTCCGCGCCCACGGCGTGCGGGCCTATCGCGTCGCCCATGCTGGCGTCCCGCACCCACAGGTCGGACAGCGCGTAGGCCAGGTCCGCCACCTCCGGGTCGGTCAGCGGCGCCGTCCGGTGCTGCGCCTTCGCCACCTGCGCCCGCACCAGCTCCCGCCGGCGGAACATCGTCGCCGGGTCGTCGTGGTCGTGCTCCCCCGCCGCCGACACCAGCTGGTCGAGCAGGGCCGACCGGCGGGACAGCGCCTCCTCCGGGTCCGGGGCGAGGGTGGCCGCCAGCGCCGCCCGGTCCCGGTGGGTGACGAAGCCCCGGACCACCGCCTCGGCGGCGACGGCCGTGGTCGTCGGGTCCGGCACGGAGCCGGAGTCGCCCAGGTCGCGGTAGCTCAGCCACGGCGAGCCCTTCGCCGTGGCCGGCGACCACACCGCGCACGTCACCGGCACGCCCGCGTGCGCCAGCGACGCCTCCAGGCACGCGACGAGGTGCTCGCGCGGCAGCTCCTCGGGCGGGTCGCCCCGGCCGCCGCCGATGACCAGGACCACCACCCGCAGGCCCGGCCGGCCGCGCAGCGGCAGGGCCAGCTCGTCGGCGGCCCGGCGGTCGTTGCGCGCGGCAGGCAGGTCGACGCGCAGGGTCCGGGCGATCGCGCCCGCCTCGAGCTGGACCAGCACGAGCGAGTCGACCGGGTGGAAACCGAGCAGGTACGGCAGGGCGGCGACCAGGTCTCCCGGGGTGTGCAGGCGACCGGTGGGCACGGTGAGGGGTGTCATGGGGTCGATCGTGGCGGCGGACCGGGGGTCGGGCCAGGACGGGGGAGGAATCTGTGGACAACTCGGCGGCATCACCCATTCGGGTTTGCCCGTATACGGGAATGCGCTCCCTTGCGGAATCCGCAAGGGAGCGCATAGGGGAAATCAGCAGGAGGGCGCTACGCGGCCATCGGAGCCCGTGTACACGTAAGCGTCAGAGATGTACCCGGAACCGATCCGGTCCCACAGGTTGGTGGTGCCGTACTTACCGGTCACCGAGCTGCCCACGGCCTGGCAGCGGATCGTCACCGACGAACCGTCGGCCACGGAGCCCACGGCCGGGTGATTCGTCCCCGGCCCCGACCGCACCGTCACCGCCGCCCCGCTGTCGGTCCCCACGGTCCCCGTGACGCCGCTGCACGAATTGCGGCTGGTGTAGCTGCGGGTGCCCCAGTAATACGCCTGCGAACCGTTGAAGACGGCCTTCCTGTCGACGCCGTTGAGCCGCTGCTCGTAGTGCAGGTGCGGGCCGGTGGACCCGCCCGTGGTGCCGACGTTGCCGATCTGCTGGCCGAGCCGCACCGACTGCCCCACGCTCACGCGCTGCGCGGACAGGTGCGCGTACCGGGTCCGCCAGCCGCCGCCGTGGTCGATCTCGACCCACCGGCCGTAGCTGGTGGCGCCTTCGTTCGCGACCCTGGACACGGTGCCCGCGGCGGAGGCGACGACCGGGTCTCCGTCGTCGTTCGCGCGGTTGAAGTCGACCGAGTTCGCGGGGCTGTGGTTGGTCCGCGTCTGGCCGTCCCACACCTGGTTGCACGGGAAGGGGAGTTGGAAGTTGGGCGCCGCCGACGCCTCGCCCGCGGTGAGGGCGAGGCCGACCAGCGGCGCGACGAGGACCGTGACGAGCGCTCGGCGCATCTGCCGACCTCCTTGACGACCGGGTGTGGTGATCGGACCACGCCCGGTCGTCGAGGCGGAAGGCTCTTCAGGTGGTCAAACGGTGAACTGACGCCTAACCGACCGCACCGCGCAGCGCCTGCTTCCCGCCGACCACGGGCAGCTCCACCACCGTGGACGTCAGGTCGATCGACAGCCCCGCGCCCGGCTTCGGCCGCAGCGTGTAGTCGTGGTCGCTGGAGATCAGCACGAACTCCAGCGAGTGCCCGGCGGGCACGACGTAGTCCTGCGGCTGCAGCTCGACCTCGACGCGGTAGGTCTCACCGGGCTTGATCGGCTTGGTCCTCGCCGGGTCGACGCGGTTCTGCGGGTCGGTCCACCCGCGCGTGATCACGTGGCCGGCCCCGTCCGGCGCGCGGTCGACCAGCAGGGCCGTCACGTTCGCCGCGGGCCGGTCGAACGACGCCGCCAGCTCGACGCGGGGGGTGCCCGACAGCCGCAGCGGCGTGGTCGTCGCCCGGGTCGCGTAGGACAGCCGGTTGCCGGAGCTGGGCAGGTCGGCCAGGTCCTCGGCGAGCTTGGACGAGTCGTCGCGCAGCGATTCCACCACGGGCCGGCCGGGCACGGCCGACGGCTTCAGCGCGCCCTTGGCCGAACCGCCCGCCCACGGGTGCAGCCGGGCCTTCGCGGCGCCGGGGGCGGGCCAGTCCGCCTCATCCACCCACGTGGTGCGGTCCTCGCGCTGGATGGTCGACTTCGGCTCCTTCTCGACGCCGTTGTCGATGCCGTACAGGTAGTGGCTGAACCAGCGGTTGATGGTGCGCCGCCACTCCGCGGACCGCAGCGTGTCCGGGTCGGTGTGCCCCGACTGGTGCAGCCAGATCTTGTGCTCGACGCCGTTGCGCCGCAGCGCCTCGTACCACTGCGCGACGTGCTTGGTCTTGACGTTCCAGTCGCCCAGGCCGTGCACGGCGAGCACCGCCGCGCGCACCTTGGACGCGTCCTTGACGTAGTTCCGCTCGTCCCAGAACGCGCTGTAGTCACCCGTCACCCGGTCCTGCTGGGCCGCGACCTCCGCGATGACCGGCTTGCAGATCTCCCGGTCCGCCCGCGTGTAGACGTACTCGGCGAGCACGTCCAGGTCCTCGCCCTGGAACGTGCCGGGCGCGACCACGGCGCCGTCGGCGCGGTAGTAGTCGTACCAGCTGGAGATGGCCGCGATCGGCACGATCGCCTCCAGGCCGCGCACCCCGGTGGCCGCCACGGCGTTGGGCAGGGTGCCGTTGTAGGACACGCCCATCATGCCGACCTTGCCGGTGGACCAGGTGGCCTTGACGCGCGCGCCGGACGCGTCGCGCGCCGTCGCCCGGCCGTTGAGCCAGTCGACGACCGACTTCGACCCGATGGTCTCGTTGCGCCCGCCCGAGGTGGGGCAGCCGGAGGACTTGCCGGTGCCCAGCGACTCCGCGTACACCACGGCGAAGCCCCGCTGGATGAAGTAAGCCTCGTACCGCGCGGACGTGATGGGGCCGGCGTTCGGCCCGACGGCCGCCGCGATCCGCTCGTCGGCCTCGGCCTTGAGCACCGAGCCGTCGCGCTTGGCGTGGCCGCCGCGCCGGTCGGGCACGTGCAGCTCGACGTCGACGTCGTGGTTGGCCACGTCGTTGCCGCCGGAGAAGTACGGGCTGTTGAAGAACACCACCGGCACCTTGAGGCCCCGGTCGGTCGCGGTCTGCCGCACGACCTCCGCGTAGACCTCGTCGTCCCGGCCGTCGCGGTCGCTGTCGACCGGCGCGCGCACCCAGACGCTCTGCCTCACCACGTCCTTCGCGTCGAAGACGGGTTGCGCCTCGCCGTCCTCGAACACCGGGCCTCCCGGCGCGGCCGAGGCCACCGCGGGCAGCAGGCCCAGCGGCAGCGTTGCCAGAGCCGCCAGCACCGCGGCTCTCCGAACACCCTTCACGGCTGTTCCCCCATCATGTGCAGGACAGGTTTGTGCAGACCTTTCCCCCACCCCGCAAGACGTGTCAAGGGCCGCTCACGTCCACTGTGGATGGACCGGGAACACCCGACGATCGGCCCTTGACCAGCGGCGACCCGGGGTGCAGACTCCTCCGCTCCCTCTTCCGGGGCCACGCGCGCGGCACCGCCGCCGGGCCGACGTGGTCGGCGCGGCCCGCCGGGCGGGTCCGGCGGCGCCGCGCCGCGGCCCGAACCGGCCGCGCTGCCACGAGGGCCCCGATCCGCTGACGTCGGCCTTCACCGGGCCGCTCGCCGGGGCAGGATGGGGCGCATGAGGCTGGTCATCCTGGGCGGCGGCGGGTTCCGCGTGCCGCTGGTGCACAAGGCGCTGGTCGCCGACGGGCGCGTGGACGAACTCGTGCTGCACGACGTCGACCCGGCGCGGCTCGCGCGCATCCGGGCGGTGCTGCGGGGCGGGCCGCGCGTGCGCGTCACCACGGACCTGGACGACGCGCTGCGCGACGCGGACTTCGTGTTCTCCGCGATCCGGGTCGGCGGACTGGCCGGGCGCGCGATCGACGAGCAGGTGGCGCACGCGCACGGCGTGCTGGGGCAGGAGACCGTCGGCGCGGGCGGCATCGCGTACGGGCTGCGCACCGCCCCCGTCGCCCGGGACATCGCCCGGCGGGTCGCCCGGCTCGCGCCGCGCGCCTGGGTCATCAACTTCACCAACCCCGCCGGCCTGGTCACCGAGGTCATGGCCGAGCACCTGGGCCCGCGGGTGATCGGCATCTGCGACTCGCCGGTGGGGCTGTGCCGCCGGGTGGCGCACGCGCTGGGCGTCGAGGGCGCGACGTTCGACTACGCCGGGCTGAACCACCTGGGGTGGCTGCAGGGCGTCCACCTCGACGGGGAGGACCTGCTGCCCCGGCTGCTCGCCGACGCGGAGGCGTTGCGGTCCTTCGAGGAAGGCAGGCTGTTCGGCGCGGAGTGGTTGCAGGCCCTCGGCGTCATCCCCAACGAGTACCTGCACTACTACTACGACACGCGGGACGCGATGGGCGACGACCGGGGTGCGTTCCTGCTGCGGCAGCAGGAACGCTTCTACGACGGCGAGGTGGACTGGGAGACCACCCGGCTGGAGCGCGAGGCGACGTACATGAAGCAGGACCGGGACACGTTGGAGGGCGGCGGGTACGAGCACGTGGCGCTGCGGCTCATGCGCGCGATCGCCGATGACGAGCGCACGACCCTCATCCTCAACGTCCGCAACGGCTCCACCCTGTCCACCCTGGACGCCGAAGCGGTCGTGGAGGTGCCGTGCGCGGTCGACGCGAACGGCGCCGAGCCGTTGCCGGTGAGCCGGCTGCCCGACCACGCCGCCGGGCTCGTCCTGTCGGTCAAGGCCGTGGACCGGCTGGTCGTGGAGGGCACGCGGGCGGCGGCGCTGAAGGCGTTCGCGCTGCACCCCCTGGTCGACTCGCTCTCGGCGGCCGAGGGCCTGCTGGACGCCTACGCCCGGCGGCACCCGGAGCTGGCCCACCTCAGCTGAGCGCGCCCCAGCGCGTCCGTGCGGCGGGTCGTCTCCGGCAGCCGCGTGACGCACAGCCGCAGCACCTCGGCGCACGCCCGGTCCAGGTCGACGCGGTGCCCGACGGACACGAACACCGGTTTCACCCCGACCCGGGTCCGCAGCGCGCGCCCGACGACCTCGCCGTCCTGCATCAGGTCCGCGGTCGCGCCCCGCTCGTCGGGGGGCTGCTCGAACCGCCCCATCGGCGTCTTGGCCACCCCGACGCTGGGCAGGTCGACCAGCACCCCGAGGTGGCAGGCGAGCCCGAACCGCCTGGGGTGGGCCAACCCCTGCCCGTCGCACACCAGCAGGTCGGGCGTGACGGTGAGCCGGCCCAGGGCCTCCAGCAGCGGCGGCAGCTCGCGGAACGCGAAGAGCCCCGGCAGGTACGGGAACCGCGCCCTGCCGCGGACGACCGCCGAGTCCACGGTCTCCAGCGTCGCCGCGTCCAGCACCACGACCGCGCCGACGAGCCGGTCGTCGTCGGCGTAGGAGACGTCCAGGCCGGCCACGTGCGCCACGTCCAGCCCGGGGTCGGTCGACGTCCGGACCAGCGGGCGCAGCCGTTCCTGCTCGGCGACGGCTTCCTCGGGGGTCACCCGCGCCCCACCGGGGCCGCGCGCCGCCGCTCGCCGGGAAGGCCCGGCAGGTCGCGCGCGGCCCCGGTGATCTCCTGTGGCATCACTCGAACTTATACGCCTTCAGGTCGCGCAGCAGCAGGTGGCAGTTCCGCAGCGCGCCGGAGGTGTCGCCGAGCGAGCGGTAGATGCCCCACTTCGGCCGCAGCCGGTCGCCGAGGAAGGTGTCGACGCCGGACCTCGTCCTGTCCAGGACTTCGGTGTCGCCGTCGCGCAGGACCCAGCGGACGCGCCCGGACTTGCCGTCGCCGACGGTGATCTCGACGTCGGTGTGGATCCAGCGGTCCTGGAGCGGGGCCAGCGGGGTGGCGCCGACGAGGACGCCGCCCTCGAAGACCTTGAACTCGATCGTCGGCACGCCGCCGGTGCGGCGCAACGACATGACGGTGACCGGCGAGGTGCCGGGGCCCGGTTTCTTGGTCTGCATGACGTGGGTGAACGTCTTGGTGGCCATGAGGGTCGACGGGATGAACATGGAGTAGCCGAAGCGCCAGCGCTCGCCCTCGCGGAGGATGACGTCCTTCCCGCCGGACCTCATGCCCGCGACCTCGTTGCGCTGCCGGTCGGTGTGCGTGTCGCGGTCCTGCGTGTGCATGTCGAACCGGTAGGCCCCGCCCTGCACGCGGATGTGCTTGACGCCGGGGTGCGAGCCGGCCCGGTCGTCCTCGACGCTCTCGAACGCGCCGAGGCCGTCGGTGTCCGGGCGGGGGCTCCACTTGAGCCGCCACGAGGCGGCCGAGGCCACTCCCCCTCCCGCGATGAGCAGCGGCGTGATCGCCGCACCTGTCAGGACCGATCGGCGGGTGATGCCCACGTCTGCTCCTCGTCGGTCTTCGGTGGTCGGTCGAGGGCGGCGGCAATTCGGAAAGACGTTTACCGAATACCTCGCATCAGACCACCGCGCCGCGAGGGCTGTCAACGACCGGTCGGGATGTCGACGTGGACCCCGCCTCCGGGCCGCCGACGCGGTCCCCCGACCGGCGCCCGCGTGACGCCCCCGGCGCCCGGCGGGGTCGAGGGGCTGCCCGCACCCGGGTCCCGGCCTGACATGCTGGCCCGATGTGGAACGGTGAACTCCTCGACCTCGACGCGTACCTGGCCCGGGTCGGCCTCCGGGTCGACCCGGAGGCCGACCCGGCGACCACCCTGCGCGGGCTGCACCGCGCGCACCTGGCCGCGATCCCGTTCGAGAACGCGGACATCGGCGCGGGCGTGCCGATCGCGCTGGACGTGCCCTCGTTGCAGGACAAGATGGTGCGCCGCAGGCGCGGCGGCTACTGCTACGAGCAGAACCTGCTGTTCGCGGCGGTGCTGGACCGGCTGGGCCACGAGGTGACCGGCCTCACCGCGCGGGTGGTGCTGGGCCGCGAGGGCGACGTGCCCCGCACCCACGCCCTGCTGCGCGTCGACCGCAAGTGGCTGGTGGACGTGGGTTTCGGCGGCGGCGGGCTGCTGACGCCGATGCCGCTGGCGCAGGGCGCATTCGAGCAGCAGGGCGACTGGACGTTCCGGCTCGACCGCGACGACGACGGGTGGCGGTTGCAGTCCCTGCAGGGCGGCACGTGGGTGCCGCTGTACGACTTCACCGAGGACCCCACCACACCCGCCGACTTCGCGGTCCTCAACCACTACATGTCGACCAGCCCGAAGAGCCCGTTCGTCGGCAGGCTGCTGGTGCAGCGCACCGACGAGCGGACCCGCCGGGCCATCACCGGCGACGTGCTCACCGTCGCGACCCCCGACGGCGGTCCGGAGAAGCGGACCCTGTCCCCCGAGGAGCTGGTCACCGCGCTGCGCGACGACTTCGGGCTGGAGCTGCCTACGGCCACGGGTTGAGCGCGGGCCGCCGCCCCGACAGCGCGCCCGCGGGTTCGCGGCCGGCGAGCCAGGCCACCAGGTCGTGCAGGTTCCCCGTCAGCTCGGCGGGTTCGCCGGAGCCGATCGTCCACCGGCGGCCGTCGTCCACCGGCGCCAGGGTCAGCCGGACGCCGTCCGGGACGCGCTGCCGGAGGAAGTCCACGGCGTGGCCGCAGAACTCCGGCGACCACCGGACCGGCGTGAGGTCGAGGTCGAACGCGTGGATCTCCACCTCCCGCCACAGCGCGTGCGCCGTGTCCAGGAGCGTGCCGTCGCGGAAGGCGACCCGGGAGGACCAGTCGCGCACGCCCGACCACGCCTGCGCCAGCCGGGCGACGGCGGCCTCGACCGCCGCGCGGTGCCCGGCGGCCGAACGCCCGGCCCCCGCCTCGATGGCGGCGTCCCTGGCCGGACGCCCGCCGGGGTACACCTCGACCTCCACGCCCTCGTTCTCGGCCTGGACCGCCATCGCCGTGGTGACGTTCGCGACGTGCGACAGCACGTGGCCGCGCGTCCAGCCGGGCAGCGCGGACGGCTCGCCGACCTGCGCGTCGGTCAGCCCCGCGATGATCGTCGCGAACCTGCGGTGCGCCTGGAGCGCGGCGGCGGGCACGGCGTCGTCGATCGGCACAACTCCCCCTAATGGTGTCAATCCGGTAAGCCATTAGGGACGATAGCGGGGCGCAACCGTGAAGTCCATTAGGATGCCGGGATGAACCGGGCGCTGGAGTTCGCGAGCACGGTCCGCCACGACGGGCGCGGCGGGCTGGCCGACGACCTCGCCACGACCGCGGGGCTGGCCGCGTGGGCCCACCTCGACGCCGCGGACGAGGAGCTGCGGCTGGAGGTCGTGCGGCTGCGGTGGGCCGTCCGGTCGCTGTTCGCGCACGCGGTCGGCGCCGGGGAGCGGATGGACTCGCCGCACCTGGTGCCGCTCGCCGACGCGGTGCGCGCGGTCAACGACGCGGCGGCGCGGGCGCCGAGGGCGGCGCGGCTGGAGTGGGGGCCGCCGCCGCTGCTGCGCTACGCGGACTCCGCGACGGAGGGCGACCGGCTGCTGGCGGACCTGGCGACCGCCGCGATCGCGTTCCTGACCGGCGAGGAGCGCGCGGACCTGCGCGCCTGCCCCGCTCCCCGGTGCATCAGGTACTTCGTCAAGGCCCACCCGCAGCAGCAGTGGTGCAAGCCCTCGTGCGGCAACCGCGCCAGGGTCAGCAAGCACTACCACCGGACCCGAACCTGACGACCCGAGCGCAGCGGACCACCGCGAGCCGGCCCGCTACCCCTGGGCGATGTAGGCCGTGAGCTGGTCGCGGCCCTGCTCGAGCTGGCTGATGCGGCTCTTCACCACGTCGCCGATGCTGACGATGCCCACCAGCCGCCCGCCCGACACCACCGGCACGTGGCGGACCCGCCGGTCGGTCATCAGGACCGACAGGCCGTCCACCGGGTCACCGGGCGAGCAGGTGAGCAGGTCGGTCGTCATGATCTCCGCGACCGGCGCCGCGAGCAGGTCCGCGCCCCGGTCGCGCAGACCGCGGACCACGTCCCGCTCCGAGGCGATCCCCGCGACGCCGTCGGGGCCCAGGACGACCATCGCGCCCACGTTGTGCTCCGCCAGCGCGGCGGCCAACTCCGCCACCGACGCCTTCGCGTCGACCGTCGCCACGGCCGACCCCTTGCTCCGCAACACGTCGGCGATCCTCACGCGGCGCCTCCTGGTCCCGGCCGGATCCGGTGCTACCCGATCCAGGCTAGTTCGCGCGCGTCCGCGCCGGCAGACCGCACGCCCGAAAGGACCAGGAAACGGGCGCGACAGCAATCACCGCCGGCGCCGCGAAACGGTTCGCGGCACCGGCGGTGCGGGCAGGCCGGCCCGGGGTGCGGGCGCGTTCCACGCGCCCGGCGCCGCGGACTGCCGCGACGCCGGACCACGTGGTGGAATCAGCCGCCGGTGCGGCGGAACACCCTGCGCCCGACGAAATCCGCCTGGTGCGGCCGGCCGGGGGTCACGTGAACGCCCCCGTTCTTGCGTGCGTGACCGCGGCGATCGCGGCGATTGGGGACGACGCCGGCCTCGGGCTCGGGCAGCTCGTCGTCACCGGGGACGTTCTTCCGATCGGTCATGGGACCCTCCTGGGGTGAAGGCGAAGTCGCTGGTCAGCGACGCCGCATGGCGTACTGGCGCGGGTTGACGACGACGCGGCCGCCGGAGCGCGGCCGATCGGCGCCGCGCGAGCGCCGGGCGCGCCGGTTGGTCGGCTGGCCGTCGTCGGGTTGTTCTGCGCGCATGGTGGGCATACGACCGCCTCCTGGGAAGAATTCGAGGCGTGCAAAGGCATACGACCCCGGAGAAGAAGCGCGGGGGTCGTCGAAGAGCCGCTAGGGCCACCAGGGAATCGGCGCTCGGCACCGGCTCAGCGGCCGGGTGCGGCGCGAAGGAGGAAATCCTCAGGAGTAGATCTGGAAGAACATGGGGAAGACGTTAGCGCGTTCCTCCCCGCGCTGCCAAGGGCTTTTTTCGGCGACCGAGGGCGCACCCGCGGGGAATTCCACTCAGGACGGTGCCGCGCCCGGGTGACGGACCGGCGGACGGCGGGTCCCGGCGCGGCTGCCGCTGCACCGTCCACAGTGGAACGACAGGGCCTGGCGGCAGCGCGTCCCGCGAGCGCGGAGCGCGGCGCCGAGGCGGGCGCGCCGTCACCCGCCCGAGCGACCACGAGCCGCCCCGCGCGCCCGGCCCGGGAGCCGGTTCGGCCCACCGCGGGAGCCGGGCCGGCGCCGGACCGCGGGTCGGTCAGTCGTGCTCGGTGATGTCCACGACCTCGCCCTCGAGCACCTCGGGCTCCACCACCCGGCCGTCGACCACCAGCGGGCTCTCCGGGGCGGACGCGAAGAAGCGGCGCGCGAAGCCCCCGACCGCCCGCGTGGTCACCGCGTCGAACCCGCCGCCGATCACACCGCCCACCAGCGGCACGCCCTTGGCCAGCGTGATGCCCGCCCGCGACGTCCCGTGCTTGGCCAGCAGCGTGAAGCCCACCCGCTTGTTGACCTCCCGGATGAGCTGCGCCGGGATGCGCTCGATCAGGCTCATGGTGAGCTTCGAGCCCACCTTGATGCCCGCCTTCTTCAGCAGCTCGGCCCCCGCGTTGCCCAGCAGGCACACCATGATCGCCGTGCGCACCTCGTCGCTCTCCAGGTCGTGCCCCTGCACGGCCGCGATGGACGCGATCAGGTGGGTCTGCACGAGGTACGCGGCGGCCACGTTGGCGGGCAGCGCCACGGGCAGGGTGATCAGGCCGCCGAGGTTCATCGCGAAGCCCTGGACGCCCGCCGCGGTCACGTGCGTGCGGATCAGGCTGCGGATCGCCTCGTCCCTGGTCAGACCGCCGGCCAGCAGGTCGCGGGCGGCCTGCTGGGCGCCCTTGAACGGCCCGAACCCGTCGATGCCGACCTTGAGGAGCTGGTCCACCGCGCCTTGCTGCGCCTTCACCAGGGCACCGGGTTCCTCGACCATGGCTCCGAGGTTACGCGGCGTCCTGGCGGGTAGCCGTGTCCCATGGACATGTCCACCTTGGGAGAGATCGTCCGGGATCGCGGCCCCTTCGCCTCGGTCTACCTGGACGCCTCGCACGACACTGAGGACGCGGCCAAGGCGCTGGAGCTGCGCTGGCGCGGGCTGCGCGAGGACCTGGCGCGGCAGGGCGCCGACGAGGAGACCCTCGGCGCCCTGGACGCGGCGGCGCTGGAGCCGGCGGTGGGCAAGGCCGGCCGGGCGCTCATCGCCGCGCACGGGCAACTGCTGCTCAACCGGGCGCTGCCGCGCCCGCCCGCGGCCGACACGGCCCGCTGGTCGCGGCTGCCGCACCTGCTCCCGCTGGCCAACCTGGCCGGCACGGCGCTGCCGCACGTCGTGGTCGTCACCGACCGCGCGGGCGCGGACCTGCACGGCTACGACGGGCACGGCGAGCAGACCACCGAGGTGCAGGGCGACACGCACCCCCTGCACAAGGCGCGCGGCGGCGGGTGGTCGCACCGACGGATGCAGAACAAGGTCGAGGAGACCGCCCAGCGCAACGCCGCGCTCATCGCCGAGGCCGCCGACCGCATGGTGACCGGGCTCAACGCCCGGCTGCTGGTGCTCGGCGGCGAGGTGGCCGCGTCATGAAATGGATCG
>Ga0196958_10000042_pt1 | contig 63734 bp, 58 predicted proteins | sample S1v_10metaG_FD_148654 | JGI IMG/M metagenome (GOLD analysis project Ga0196958, IMG submission 148654) | Soil microbial communities from Anza Borrego desert, Southern California, United States - S1+v_10 | ecosystem: Environmental > Terrestrial > Soil > Desert | place: USA: California | collected... | reverse complement strand
CGCTCCGGCGGGCTCAGACCACCACCATCGGGATACCTCATACCACCGGGTACCCCACCACCCCACACCCACCACACCGACCACCAAGCCCAACAATTCAACCTCAGTATGGCCTGCCCGGAGGGCTACCATGCTTTCTTGGGGGGTGCAAGCACGCTTTTCGCTTGCACCCCCCAAGAAAGCATGGTCGTCTTTGACAGGTCATGCGGGGAGAACACGACCGCTCTTGCTTTTCCTTCTCCTTGGCGGCCTGCCTGTCCGGCGAGGACTCTTTTGTTTTTTGATCTTAGATCGGTACGGCACCTGGTATTTCCTGGATCGGTGCGCGATTTTAGTATGAAGGGCGGCCGAGAGGCCCCCAAGGAGGAGGGAAGTGCGTCGTGTTCTCCCCGCACGGCCTGCCGGAGGCAATCATGTTTTCCGGGGGGCGTCAAGCGAAGAGCGTGCTTGACGCCCCCCGGAAAACATGATTGGGCTGCGCCCAGGCCGTACGGGGAGAACACGAGGCACACGGCTGCGCTGAACAGCGCCGCCGCGCGGAGCGCGGCCCACGTGCAAAGCCATGTGGAGCGCGGCTCGGTTGAAGACTCGGCTCGGTCCGCCTCGACGCTGCTCAGCCCAAATGGCCGGCCAGCGCCTCGGCGATCGCGGCAGCGCTCACCCAACCGTCCGATTCCCGGGCCACCTGCTCGACGGTCACCACCGCAGGCCCGGCAAGCGCGATTCCCGGACCGGCCGGGTAGATGCGCACGACAGTCGAACCGGGGCGCAGCGGGATCACCACCGGAGCGCCCGCCACCGACCCCGCGACCGCCATCACCTGGTGGTCGTCCTCAGCGGGATCGACGCGGACCTGGTCGACTTCCGCCCGGATCCCCCGCGCGGCCAGGAGCGCGACCACCGCGTCCGCCAGGCCGTCGCTGATCGCGATCAGCCGGGCACGGCGGAGGATGTCGGTGTACCGCTCGCCCGGCGCGTGCTCCACGCCCCGGTCGTCCCGGACGGGCGGGACGGTCGTGTCGAGGTCGGCGAAGCGGCTGCGCGCTTCCTGTTCGAGGCGTGCGGGATCGGCGGTCTTCGCCACGGTCGGGGTGCTCCTTGCCTGGTCGTGCTTGCGGTGCGGACAGACCATACGTCGCCGGGCCGCAAAATTGCGGTTCGACCTACACCCGAACGGCCGATCACGCGCGTCCTGTTGCGTACGGTCATGGCATGACCACAGCAACGCGTCGCCGCCCCCTCCGGACGGCGGTCCGGCCATGACCGTCGCCCGTTCGCTGGTGCTGTTCGCCCTCGCGGCGCTCGCCGAGATCGGTGGCGCGTGGCTGATCTGGCAGGGCGTGCGCGAGCACCGGGGTCTGCTGTGGATCGCCGCCGGCGTCGTCTCGCTCGGCGCGTACGGGTTCGTCGCGACCCTCCAGCCCGACGCCGACTTCGGCCGCATCCTCGCCGCCTACGGCGGGGTGTTCGTCGCCGGCTCCCTGGCCTGGGGCGTGGTGGTCGACGAGTTCCACCCCGACCGGTGGGACTACCTCGGCGCGGCGATCTGCCTGCTGGGCGTGGCCGTGATCATGTACGCGCCCCGCGGCTGACGCCCTCCCGCAGCCGTCCGTCGCGCACCTCGACCACGCGGTCGACCTCCGCCAGGTGCGCGTGGTCGTGGGTGACCAGGACCGTCGCGGTGGGCGTCCGGCGGGTCAGGTCGGTCAGCAGGGCGACGACCGCCGCGCCGCGCTCGTGGTCCAGGGCGCTGGTGGGCTCGTCCACCAGCAGCACGGCCGGCTCGTTCACCAGCGCTCGGGCGATGGCGACGCGCTGGCGCTGGCCGCCGGAGAGCTGGTGCGGCCGGCGGTCGGCCAGGTCGGCCAGGTCCACGGCGGCCAGCAGGTCGCGGGCGCGGCGGTGGGCGCGGTGGCGGGTGGCGCGTGGTGGCCGGCCGCCGAGGTGCGCCATCACCAGCAGCTGCTCGACCGCCGTCAGCGACGGCAGCAGGTTGGGCTGCTGGAAGACGATGCCGACGGTGTCGCGGCGCAGGCGGGCCAGGTCGGACCGGCTCAGGCCGGCGGTCGGCGTGCCGTCGACGACCACCGCGCCGGAGTCGGGCTCGACCAGCGTCGCGGCGACCGCCAGCAGGCTGGACTTGCCCGAGCCGGACGGCCCGATGACGGCGGTCACGCAGCCCTTCGGGACGTCCAGGCCGACACCGTCCAGCGCGGTCAGCCGGCCGCCGCCGTCGGGGTAGGTCAGCGTGACGTCGGTCAGGCTCAGGCTCATCGGACGCTCCCCAGCGCGGTCAGCGGGTCGACGGAGGTGATCCGGCGGACGGACAGGGCGGCCCCGAGCGCGCCGAGCGCGACCATCACGGCGGCGGGGAGCAGGACGGTGCCCGGTGACAGCGCGAACGGCACGGCGGAGCCGCCGACGAGCGCGCCGACCCCCGCGGCGAGCGCCGTGCCGACGAGGGTGCCGCCGATCAGCAGGACGAGGGCCTGGCCCAGCGCGTCGCGCAGGACGGCGGACGTGGGCGCGCCCAGGGCTTTCAGCACCGCGATGTCACCGCTGCGCTGGATCGTCCACACGGTGAAGAACGCGCCGACCACCAGGGCCGAGATGGCGAACAGGAAGCCGCGCATCAGTTGCAGCGAGCCGTTCTCCGCCGCGTACGAGCCGATCGCGGGCAGCGAGTCGCCGACGGTGGTGGTCCGGGTGCCGAACCGGGCGTCCAGCGCCGCGGTGTCCACCCCGGGAGCGGTGTCCAGCGCGATGACCGTGGCGCCGGACCCGCCGGTCCGCTGCCAGTCGGCCAACGTGGTCCACACGACCGGCAGGTGGCTGTGGGCCGCGTCGCCGGACACCGCCGCCACGGTGGCCGCCCGGCCGCCCACGGTCACGGTGTCGCCGGGCCGCGCGCCCAACTCGTCGGCGGCGGTGCGGGACAGCACCACGCGGCCGTCGGCGGGCGGGGCGGGCGCGAGCCCGGACCCCGGCGGCACGCCGAACGCCGCGACCGGGAGGCCGAGGTCGCCCGCGCCGGCCCGCGTGGTCGCGATGCCCAGCGGGTGGGCGGCGGTCACGCCGGGCGCGGCGGCCCACTGCCGCCACTGCTCCTCGGTGACCTCGGAGTCGGCGTAGGACGGCGACCGGCCCGCGGCCGGGGCGGCGAACGCGATCCGGTCGGCCGGCAGCCCGGTGATCGCGGAGGTGTTCTGCCGCGCCAGGCCGGCGGTCAGGCCGGACAGCAGTCCCACCAGCAGCGTGACGAGCACGATCACCGAGCCCACCAGGGCGAACCGCCCCTTGGCGAACCGCAGGTCGCGCCAGGCGACGAACATCGGGAGTCCCTTCGGTCGGGGCGTGGTCGGTACCTCCCCAGCGTCGCCGCCGGACCCGGCGCGGGCATCGCGCCGAGGATCGCCCCGTGCGCGCCGGAGGTGGGCGCCGGACTTCAACCCTTCGATCGATGCGCCCGGCGGCAGCGCCCCTAGGCTGGGACGATCGTGAACGTGACAGCGCCGACCCGTGTCGCGCCCGTGCTGGTCCGGTGCGTGCACCTGCTGGTCGCGGGCCTGCTGGCGTTGGTGGCGGTGCGCGCCGCGCTCGGCGGCGACGCCCCGGCGCTGGTCCTGTGCGGGGTGCTGGCCGCGGTGTACGCGGTCGGGCCGGCGGCGCGGGTCGGTTCGTCGGGCGTGGCCACCGCGCTGTGGCTGCTCGCGCTGGGCGGCGCGTGGCTGGGGCTGCTGGCCGTGTCCGCCGACGGGATCTGGTTGGCGTTCCCGCTGTTCTTCCTGCAACTGCACCTGCTGCCCCGGCGGGCCGGCCTGATCGCCGTGGTCGCCACCACCGCCGCCGCCGTCGCGGGGTTCGCCCGCCAGCAGGGCGCGTCGTCCCCGGCGGTGGTCATCGGGCCGGCGCTCGGCGCGGCGGTGGCCGTCGCCGTGGTGCGGGGCTACCAGTCGCTGTACCGGCAGAGCGAGGAGCGCCGCAGGCTGATCGAGCAGCTCACCGCCACCCGCGCCGACCTGGCCGCCGCCCAGCACACGGCCGGCGCCCTGGCCGAGCGGGAGCGGCTGGCCCGCGAGATCCACGACACCCTGGCCCAGGGGCTGTCCAGCATCACGCTGCTGCTGCGCGCCGCCGAGCGCGCCCTGCCACCCGGGGCCGACACCGCAGCCCGCCACGTCGGGCAGGCCCGGCAGGCGGCGGCGGACAACCTCGCCGAGGCCCGCCGCTTCGTCGCCGCGCTCGCGCCGCCCGCGCTGGACGGCACGACGCTGCACGCGGCGCTGGAGCGGCTGTGCGCCACCACCGCGGCCCGGCACCCGGTCACGGCGGCGTTCCACCTGACCGGCGACCCGGTGCCGCTGCCCGCCGCGCACGAGGCGGCGCTGCTGCGCGTCGCGCAGTCCGCGCTCACCAACACCGTGCGCCACGCCGACGCCCGCACCGTCGACGTCACCCTGAGCTACCTCGGTGACGCGGTGGCGCTCGACGTCGTCGACGACGGCAGGGGCTTCGACCCGGCCCGACCGACCCCGGCCGCCCTCGCGGCGGGTCCTCCGACCGAGGCCGCCACCGGTCCCGCCACCGACCCTGTCACCGATCCCGCCACCGACTCCGGGGGCGGCCCCGCGGCCGGTTTCGCGGCCGGCGGTTTCGGGCTGGCCGCCATGCGGGCCCGGATGCACGCGCTCGGCGGCGCGCTGACCGTCGAGTCCGCGCCCGGCGCGGGCACCGCCGTCGCCGCCCAGCTCCCGCACCCCGGCGGGCGGCCGTGACCACCCGGCTGCTGATCGCCGACGACCACCCCGTGGTCCGCGCCGGGCTGCGGGCCGTGCTGGAGACCGAGCCGGACCTCGTCGTCGTCGCCGAGGCCGCCACCGCCGAGCAGGCCGTGGCCCTCGCCGCCGAGCTGGAGGTCGACGTCGTGCTGATGGACCTGCGCTTCGGCCGCGGCATGACCGGCGCCCAGGCCACCGCCGCCATCACCGCCCGGCCCGACCCGCCGCGCGTGCTGGTGGTGACCACCTACGACACCGACGCGGACACCCTGCCCGCGCTGGCCGCCGGCGCGACCGGCTACCTGCTCAAGGACGCGCCGCCGGAGGACCTCGCCGCCGCCGTCCGCACCGCCGCGGCGGGCCGCGCCGCCCTCGCCCCGTCCGTCGCGGACCGGCTGGTCAGCCGGATGCGCACCCCGGCGACCTCGCTGACCGGCCGGGAGACCGAGGTGCTCGCGCTGGTGGCCCGGGGGCTGTCCAACCAGGCCGTCAGCGCCCGGCTGCACCTGAGCCAGGCCACGGTCAAGTCCCACCTGGTGCACATCTACGCCAAGCTCGGCGTCGACTCCCGCACCGCCGCCGTCGCCGCCGCGACCGAACGGGGCTTCATCCGCCCGCACGGCCTCTAGTCCACTGTGGACATGGTGGAACCACCGCAAGGCGCACCGCACCGGATCCGATTGCGTCGTGTGTCCACAGAGGACTCAGCGGGCATCGGCCCCGGACGACCGGTGGCGCGCGAGCACTCGATCGGTCAAGCGCGCCGACGCCCCCGTGTAGCCCGCCGGGTCGCACAGGGCTCGCCAGTGGTCCGCGTCGCCGTGCTCCGGCACCCGCTCGGCCAGCACCTCCGGCAACCGGGCCGGGTCGTCGGCGGTCGCCCGCGTCGCCTCGGTGAGCAACCGCTTCGCGGCGGCCTTGCCCAGCAGCGGGGCCAGCACGGCGGTCAGGCGCTCCGAGACGATCGCGCCGCCGGTCAGCTCCAGGTTGGCCCGCATCCGGTCCGGGTGGGCGGTGAGGCCGCCGGTCAGGTCGGCCGCGTTGCGGGCCGCGCCGGCGGCCAGGCGCAGGCACTCCCGCAGCGGCTGCCACTCGGCGTGCCAGCCGCCGGCGGACCGCTCGTCGGGCACGACCATGGACTGGTGCAGCACCGACACCAGCGCGGGCACCTGCCGGGACGCGGTCAGGATCGCCGTGGCGTAGACCGGGTTGCGCTTCTGCGGCATCGCCGAGGACCCGCCGCGCCCCGGCGCGGACGGCTCGGTCAGCTCGCCGATCTCGGTGCGGGAGAGCACTTCCACGTCCGCCGCGAGCTTGCCCAGGGTGCCGGTGACCAGGGCGAGCAGACCGCCGGTCCGGGCGACCGGCGCGCGGGAGCCGTGCCACGGCACGAGCGGGGCGGCCAGCCCCAGCTCGGCGGCGAACGGCCCCACGAGGTCCAGCGCGTCGTCGGTGGCCTCCTGGTAGGCGGCCAGCGTGCCGGCCGCGCCGCCCAGCGAGACCGGCAGCTCGTGGTCCGCCAGCAGGTCCAGGCAGTCCAGCACGGCGTTGAGCCAGCCCGCCGCCTTGAGCCCGAACGTCATCGGCACGGCGTGCTGGGTCAGCGTGCGGCCGGCCATCAGCGTGTCGCGGTGCTCGGCCGCCAGCGCCGCCAGGGCGTCGGCGACGCGCGCCAGGTCCTGCCGGACCCGGTCGAGGACCGAGCGGCAGATGAGCATGGTGGCGGTGTCCAGGACGTCCTGGCTGGTGCTGCCCCGGTGCACGTGCTCGGCGGCCTCCGGGTCGCGCTCGGCGACGAACCCGGTCAGCGCCCCGACGAACGCCACGACCGGGTTGCCGCTGGCCCGGACCCCGGCCGCCAGGGCGGGCAGGTCGAACCGGTCCGGGTCGACGGCGGCGATCGCCTCGGCCACCCCCGGCGGCACCGCGCCCAGCCGCTCCTGGGCGCGGGCGAGGGCGGCCTCCACCGCGATCATCGCGGCCACCCACGCGCGGTCGTCCACGAGGGACTCCGCGCCGGTGTCCGCCCAGCCGGGTGAGAGCAGGCCGCTGTCGCCGATCATGGCACCGAGCGTGCCCCACCCGGCCGCCGAACGCACGCCGCGCCCGGTCAGCCGGCGTCCGCCTGGTGGTCGATGGCCCAGCCGTCGCCCGCCCGGACCAGCGTGTACCGGTGCCGCTCCACGAGGGTCGAGCCGTTCTTGTAGACGTAGGTCACGGTGGCCGTCACCCGGTCGCCGTCGACCTGGACGCCGTCGAGCAGGATGTCCTGCTTGTCGGACCAGAACTGCCGGTAGGTCGCGAGCGTCTGGTTGCGGTCCGCCTTGAACCGGTCGGTGAGGCGGGCGAAGCCGGCCTCGGTGTCCTCGGGCAGCAGGCCGTAGTAGGCGATCAGCGCCTGGTCCGGCCCGGCGGGCTGGGGCGGCGGCGTCGTGGTGGCCTGTTGCGCGGTGGTGGTCGTCGTCGGCTGCTCGGTGGTGGTCGTCGGCTGCCGGGTCGGCGGCGGCTGGACGGGCGGCGTCCCCCCGGTGGACTGCCCGTCGGGCTGCCCGTCGGACGGGGCCGAGGTGGGCGTGCCGGAGCCGGTCCCCTGGGCGGCCGGGGACGGGTCGCCGTCGCCCCGGTTGAGCCACACCACCAGCGCGACGACCAGCAGCGCCGCCAGCACGCCCGTGGCGAGCAGGACGGCCCGCTTGCGGTTCGGCTCGGGCTCGCCGTCGGGTGGGGCCGGTGGGGCGCCGGGGTGCGGCACGCGGGCCGGTGGGGCGTCGGCCGGCGCCGGGTGGGCCGTCGGGGAGGCGGAGGAGCCGGCCGGCAGCGGTGTCGTGGCGGCCGGCGTCGAGCCGGCGGCCCGGTCCCCGGTCGGCGGCGGGGCTGCCGGGCCGCGGGCGGCGTGATCCTGGGCAGCTTGGCCCTGGGCAGCGGAGTCCTGCGCGGCAGGGGCTTGAGCGGCGGAATCCCCGGCAGCCGCGTCCTGGGCAGCGGAGTCCTGGGCAGCGGAGTCCTGGGCAGCGGAGTCCTGAGCAGCCGCGTCCTGAGCAGCGACGTCCTGCGCGGTCGGGTCCGCGGCGGGCGGCGCGGTGCCCGCCGGGGGCTTCTCGGCGGGCGCGGGCGGGACCACGATGCGGGTCGCCGCGGCGGCGGGCAGGGCCGAGGCGAGCACCGTGGGCGGCTCGACGGAGTCCTCGGCCAGCATCCGCACGGCCTCGGCCATGCTCGGCCGCGTGTCCGGGTCCGGGTCGAGCAGGCGCGTCAGCACCGGCTCCAGCGACCCCGCGTTCGCCGGTGGCGCGTACTTGCCCTCGGCCGCCCGGTGCAGCAGCACGATCGGGTTGCCGTCCAACCCGAACGGGGGCGTGCCCTCCACCGCGGCGTAGAGCGTCGCGCCAACGCCGAACACGTCGGCGGGGAAGCCCGGCTCGCCGCCCCGGGCGACCTCCGGCGCGAGGTAGGCGGGCGTGCCGACGAGCAGCCCGGACCCGGTGAGCGTGCCCTCGCCGGCGACCCGCGAGGTGCCGAAGTCGGTCACCTTCACCGTGCCGAACTCGGTGACCAGCACGTTGCCGGGCTTGACGTCCCGGTGCACGACGCCCGCGTCGTGCGCGGCGGCCAGGCCCGCCGTGAGCTGCCGGCCGATCCGGCGGGCCTCGTCGGGCGGCAGCGCGCCCCGGTCGGCCAGGATGCCCGCCAGGCTGCGCGACGGCAGGTACTCCATGACCAGCCACGGCCGGCCCTCGTCCTCGATCACGTCGTAGAGCGCGATGACGTTGGGGTGCTGGAGCCGGGCCGCGATCCGGCCCTCGCGCACCGCGCGCTTGGCGGAGTCGGCGTCGAACCCGTTGCGGGTCAGCAGCTCCTTGACCGCGACGATCCGCCGCAGCCGGGTGTCCTCGGCGCGCCAGACCACGCCCATGCCACCCTCGCCGATCCGGGCCGTCAACCGGTACCGACCCGCGATGGTGCGCTCGTCCACCACTGCTCCCATTCCCCCAGCGCGCTCGTCGACTACCACCGAAACCCGATCAAGCGACCGCCGATCGTGTGTACCCGCTCACGATGCCGGCCAACCGCCGCGCGGGAGGCGAACGCCTCGCGGTGTGTCGCGCCCGCGGGTCCGGCCGAGCCGCCCGGAAACCGGTTCCCGAGAACGGCCCGCGGCTATTTCCGCATTCCATGGTTAGCCTTACCTAAATGCGCTCGTGTTGCGACCGCGGAATACCGGTGGCAATCTTGGTGAACACCCGAACCTGCCGATCGAGGAGCGGTCATGACCACCACAGAAATGCCCGCCGTCAGCGAGTGCACCGTCGCGGGCTGTTCCTACAACCACGACGGCTGCCACGCCTTCGCGATCACGGTCAGCGGCGCCAACGGGGCCGCCGACTGCGGCACCTTCGTCCCCCTGGGCACCAAGGGCGGCCTGCCCAAGGTGGTGGCGCAGGTCGGCGCGTGCTCGCGCACCGACTGCGTGCACAACGCCAACCTGGAATGCACCGCCAGCGCCGTCCGGGTCGGTCCGGGGGTCGGCGACCACGACGCGAACTGCCTGACCTACACGCGCGGCTGATCCTTTCAGCGAATGCGGATCGCGGGGGCCCGACCGCCCTCGCGATTTCGTGCGCGTCGGTTGTTCACGGGCGGGCGGATTTCGCCGCCAGGTCGCGCGCCCGGCGGTGGTGCCGCTCGGCGTCGCCCGGTCGGCCCAGCGCGGCGGCGAGGTCGCCGAGGTAGCGGGCGACGGGGCCGAGGGTGAGCACCCCGCTGCCCGCGCCGGCCAGCTCGCCGGCCGCCGGCAGCAGCTCCCGGTACACCCGCCGCATGAGCGCGTGGTCGCCCAGGCCGATCGCGACGGTCGCCGTCAGGCACGTCCTGGCTTCGTGGAGCAGGTCGCGCGGCGACTCCCGGACCGCCGCGCGGGCCTGCGCGGGCCGGCCGGCGGCGAGCGAGCGCACCGCCCGCGCCCACGGCCGGTACGGGCCGAACTCCTCGTCCGCCCACGGCCACGGGTCGGGCAGCCGGCCGGCGCGGACGTCCAGGCACAGCAGGGCGAACGGCAGGATGCCCGCCTCCAGCCCGGTCATCCCCGTGCCGCCGAGCCGCGCGGCGGTGGTGCGGTAGGCGGCCCGCGCCTCGTCGTCGCGCCCGGCCACCGCCGAGCGCAGCGCGCCGTAGAAGCCGGTGAACACGCCGACCAGCGGCAGGTCGTGGCGCGCGGCGAGGCGGTCCGCCGTCGCGGCGTGCTCGTCGGCGGTGGCGAACTCGGCCTGCGCGGCGGCGGCCTGGACCAGCACGAGGTGGGCGAGCACCTCGAACACCACCAGGCGGTGCCCGGTGGCCACGGCCAGCAGGTCCCGCCCGATCCCCGCCCGCAGGGGCGCGCGGCCGGCGCGGTCGAAGGACTGCATGAACCGGCCGTTGAGCGCGAACGCCAGCAGGGCCGGGTCGGCCAGCCGGCGCGCGATCGCCTCCGCCTCGCGCGCCGCCTCCCGGCCCCGCTCCCCCGCCGTGCCGCGCAGCTCCAGCGCCAGCGTGGCGAGCAGCCTGCCGCGCGTGGCCGGGACGTCGGGGCCGAGCGCGACCAGCGTGCGCTCGGTGACCTCGACCACGTGGCCGGACAGGGCCGGGTCGTCGTTGCCGGTCCAGATCGCGGGGACGTCGAACGACCCGATCACCGCCGCCGTCAGCGCGGGGTCGCCCAGCCGCTCGGCGGCGGTCAGCGCCTCGGCGCGGTGCCGGCGGGCGGCGGCCAGCTCGCCCGTGACGGCCAGCGCCCGCACCATGCCCGTGACGCAGGCGAGCCGGGCGCGCACGTCGTCCGAGCCCGAGCGGTCGTGCGCGCCGATCGCGTCGCGCCACAGCCTCGCGGCCTCGTGCGGGGCGAACCGCCGCTCGGCGCGTTCGGCCGCCGCGCGCGCGTAGCGGGCGGCGCGGGCCGCGGTGGCGCGGCTGCCCGCGCGGAGGTAGTGGTGCGCGAGCAGGTCCACGTCGTCGGGCCGGGTGCGCTCGACCTCCTCCGCGACGGCGGTGTGCCACCGCGACCGGCGTGACCGGGGCACGTCGGAGTACAGGGCGTCGAGCACCAGGTCGTGCGCGAACCGCACCTCGTCCGGGCCGCGCTCGGTCACGAAGCCCTTGAGCTGGGCGGACTCCACCGCGTCGAGCACGGCCTCCTCGTCGCCGGACAGCGCGATCAGCAGGTCCAGGTCGACGTCCCGGCCGAGGACGGAGGCTTGGCGCAGTACCAGCCGGGCGGGCTCGGGCAGGGTCGCGACCCGGCGGCGGATGACGTCCCGCACGCCCTCCGGCACGGCGGACAGCACCTCGGCGCCCTCGTCCTCCAGCAGCCGGGCCAGTTCCCGCGCGAAGAACGGGTTGCCGCCGCTGCGCCGGTGGATCACGCGGACGGTGTCGTCGTCGACCTCCCGGAAGGCGGTGTCCCGCACGAGCCGGGCGACGGCGGGGCCGTCCAGCCCGCCGAGGTGGACGCGGGTCGGCTCGGACCGGGCGAACCTGGCCAGCGCCTCGCCGAGGGCGACGGTGGTGTCGGTGGGCCGGTAGGCGCCGACGACCAGGACCGGCGCGTCGACCGGGTCGGCGACCAGGGAGGCCAGCAGCGCCGGCGCCTCGTCGCCTGCCCAGTGCAGGTCGTCCACCACCAGCAGGACCAGCGCGTCGGCGGCCATCGCGGTCAGGTGGGCGGCGACGGCGGCGAGCCGCCGGGACCGCTCCGCGGCGGGGTCCTCGGTGGCGGCGGACGGGCCGGCGGCGGACGGCTCGGGCACTTCGGGGAGGAACCGGCCACCGCCGTGTTCCGGGTTGCGGCTGTGGAGCACGGTCCAGCCCCGGTCGGTCAGCCGCCGCGCCAGCACCTCCGCCAGCGCAGTCTTGCCCGCCCCGGCGTCACCCGAGATCAGCGCCAGGCCCAGCCGGCCGCGCGCGACGACGTCCGCCGCCGCGGCCTCCAGCCGGGCCACCTCCGCCGCGCGCCCCACGAACGACCGGTCCACCACGACCGGCCCTGGCGCCCTCGCCGGCTCGCCCGCCAGGTGCGGCGCCTGGTCGAGGATGTCGGCCTCCAGCCGGCGCAGGTCCGGCCCGGGGTCGACGCCCAGGTCGTCCGCCAGGGTCCGCCGCGCCCGCCGCAGGGCGGTCAGCGCGTCCGCCTGCCGCCCCGACCGGTACAGCGCGAGGGCCAGCAGCCGCCAGCCGTCCTCCCGCCACGGCCGCCCGGCGACGTGGGCCGCCAGGTCGGCCGCCGCCTCCGCGGGCCGGCCCAGCGCGAGCACCGCCTCGGCCCGGCGCTCCGCGGCGAGCAGGCGCAGCTCGTCCAGCCGCGACGCCTCGCCCCGCGCCCAGTCCGCCTCGGCGAACTCCGAGTACGCCGGGCCCCGCCACAGCCCCAACGCGTCGTCCAGGGTGGACAGCGCGGCCTCCGCGCCGCCCGCCGCGAGCAGGTCGCGCGCCGCGTGCACGGCCGACTCGAACCGCACGGCGTCCACCGCGTCCCCGGCGTGCAGCGCGTAGCCCGGCGCGGCCGTCACCAGCAGCCGGGACGGCGTGCGGGGCGGCCGATCGGGTTCCAGGGCGCGGCGCAGGGTGAAGACGAAGCTCTGGACCGCGCCGACCGCGCCCTCCGGCGGCTCCGCCCACAGGTCGTCCACCAGCCACGACACCGGCACGACCCGCCCCCGGGCGACCAGCAGCCGGGCCAGCACGGCGCGGTGCCGGGGTCCCTTGAGGTCGACCGGCCCCCGGTCGCCGCCGGCCACCAGCGGACCGAGCACCCCGAAGACCACCGACACACCGCCAGCCTAACTCCCCTGGTCAGGCCGGGAAGCCGACGCTGATCGGCTGCTGATTGGGCGCGCGCAGGCTGGTCACCGAACCGACCGAGAGGAACCACCCGTGACCATCACCGGATTCGACCGCCGGCGCGTCACCGTCGCCGACGGCGTGCGGCTCACCGCGGCCGTCGGCGGCTCCGGCCCGCCGGTCGTGCTGCTGCACGGCTTCCCGCAGACGCACCTGATGTGGCGGCACGTGGCCGCCGACCTGGCGGCCGACCACACCGTGCTGTGCCCCGACCTGCGCGGCTACGGCGACAGCGACAAGCCCGTCGACGGGCCGTACGACAAGCGCACCATGGCGGCGGACGTGGTGGCCCTGGCGCGGGCGTTCGGCTTCGACCGCTTCGCCCTCGCGGGCCACGACCGGGGCGCGCTGGTCGCCGTCCGGGCGGGCCTGGACCACCCGGACGCGATCACCCACCTGGCGGCGCTGGACGTGCTGCCGACGCTGCCCATGTGGGAGGTGCTGAAGGGCCGTTCGGCGGCGGTGGGCTTCCACCTGTACCTGATGGCCCAGGCGCCCGACCTGCCCGAACGGCTCATCGCCGGCGCGCCCGACGCGTTCTTCGGCCACTTCCTGGACACCTGGGCCACCACCCCGGGCGCCATCCCGGCCGACGTGCGCGAGGCTTACCTCGCGGCGTCGCGGGCGGCCGTGCCGTCGATCGTGGCGGACTACCGGGCCTCCGCCACGGTCGACGTGGAGCACGACGAGGCCGACCGGCGCGCGGGCAACCGGCTGCGGATGCCGGTGGCGGTGGTGCAGCAGGACTGGGGCGCGGCGCTGGGCTTCGACGCCGAGGAGCTGTGGCGGCGGTGGGCGGACGACCTCGTGCACCGGACCGTGGCGTGCGGGCACTTCATGGCCGAGGAATCCCCGACCGACGTGGTGAAGGCGTTGCGGGACCTGCTGGCCCGGTAGCGCCCGCGGCGCCCGGTCGACCGGGCGCCGCGGGTTGCGCCCGACGGGCGGGGCCTGCGGGAGGGCAGGCCCGGGGCTTGCGGGCGGGACGGCCCGAGGCGCGGGTCCTGCGGGTGGGGCGGCCCGGGGTCCGCCGGCGGACCCCGGGCCGCCGCGCCCGGTCAGGCGACCGGCGCGGGCGCCTTCGGCCGGGTGGCCGCGGTGACCGGGCGGGCGTCGGGGGTGGTGCCCCGGAACCCGCGCAGTCGCAGGCTGTTGGTCACCACGAAGACCGACGACAGCGCCATCGCCGCGCCCGCGATCATCGGGTTCAGCAGCCCCGCCGCCGCGAGCGGCAGGGCGGCCACGTTGTAGGCGAACGCCCAGAATAGGTTGCCCCTGATCGTGGCCAGCGTCCGCCGCGACAGCCGGATCGCGTCCACCGCCGCCAGCAGGTCGCCCCGGACCAGCGTCAGGTCGCTCGCCTCGATCGCCGCGTCGGCGCCGGTGCCCACGGCCAGCCCGAGGTCCGCCCTGGCCAGCGCCGCCGCGTCGTTCACGCCGTCGCCCACCACGGCGACGACCCGGCCCTCGGCCTGCAGCCGCGCCACCACGGCGACCTTGTCCTCCGGCAGCACCTCCGCGACGACCTCGTCGATGCCGACCTCGGCCGCGACCGCCCGCGCGGCGGCCTCGTTGTCGCCGGTCAGCAGCACGGGGGTCAGGCCGAGGCCGCGCAGCCGCCGCACGGCCTCCGCCGAGGTCGGCTTCACCGCGTCGGCGACCACCAGGACCGCCCGCGCCGCGCCGTCCCACGCCACCAGCACGGCCGTGCGGCCCTGCTCCTCGGCGGCGCGCTTGGCCCGCGCCAGCTCCCCGTCCAGGTGCACGCCCCACTCGGCGAGCAGGCGCTCCCGGCCGACGACGACCGCGTGGCCGTCGACCACGCCCTGCACGCCCAGACCTTCCGCGTTCCGGAAGCCCTCCACCGGGGGCAGGTCGCCGACCCGGTCGGCCGCGCCCGCCGCGACGGCCTTCGCGATCGGGTGCTCGGAGGCGTTCTCCAGCGCGCCCGCCAGCCGCAGCACCTCGTGCTCGGGCGTGCCGGCCGCGGTGTGCACGGCGAGCAGGCTCATGCGGCCCGTGGTGACGGTGCCGGTCTTGTCCAGCACCACCGCGTCCACCCGGCGCGTCGACTCCAGCACCTCCGGCCCCTTGATCAGGACGCCCAGCTGCGCGCCGCGCCCGGTGCCCACCAGCAGCGCGGTCGGCGTGGCCAGGCCCAGCGCGCACGGGCAGGCGATGATCAGCACCGCCACGGCCGCCGTGAACGCCGCCGCGACCCCGCCACCGGTGCCCAGCCAGAACGCGAGCGTCCCGACCGAGAGCGCGATGACGACCGGCACGAACACCGCCGACACCCGGTCGGCCAGCCGCTGCACGCGCGCCTTGCCGTTCTGCGCGTCCTCCACCAGCTTCGCCATCTGCGCGAGGCGGGTGTCCGCGCCGACCCGGACGGCCCGCACCACCAGCCGGCCGCCGGCGTTGACCGTCGCGCCGACCACGGCGTCACCCGGGCCGACCTCCACGGGCACCGACTCGCCGGTCAACATGCTGACGTCGACCGCCGAACCGCCCTGCTCGACCACGCCGTCGGTGGCGACCTTCTCGCCCGGCCGCACGACGAACCGGTCGCCCACCGCCAGCTCGTCGGCCGGGATCCGCACCTCGCGGCCGTCCCGCAGCACCGCGACGTCCTTCGCGCCCAGGTCCAGCAGCGCCCGCAGCGCCGCGCCGGCCCGGCGCTTCGACCGCGCCTCGAAGTACCGGCCCGCCAGGATGAACGTGGTCACCCCGGCCGCGACCTCCAGGTAGATCGAGCCCGCGCCGTCCGTCGGCGCGATGGTCAGCTCGAACGGGTGCGTCATGCCCGGCTCGCCCGCCGTGCCGAACAGCAGCGCGTACAGCGACCAGGCGAAGGCCGCCAGCGTCCCCATCGAGACCAGCGTGTCCATGGTGGCCGCGCCGTGGCGCAGGTTGGTCCACGCCGCGCGGTGGAACGGCAGCGCGCCCCACACCAGCACCGGCGCCGCCAGGGTCAGCGAGATCCACTGCCAGTGGGTGAACTGCAGCACCGGGACCATGGCCAGCAGGACCACCGGCGCGGACAGCGCCGCCGAGACGACCAGCCGCTGACGCAGCGACCGCACGGGGTCGTCCGCCGCGGCGGGCGCCCGCTCCTCGGGGGTGGGCAGCGCCGCGCCGTACCCGGCCGCCTCCACCTGCTCCACCAGCGCCTTCGGGTCGAGGTCGGCGGGGAAGGAGACCTTCGCCTTCTCGGTGGCGTAGTTGACCGTCGCGGTCACGCCGTCGAGCTTGTTGAGCCTGCGCTCGATCCGGGCGGCGCACGAGGCGCACGTCATGCCGGTGATCGACAGCTCCAGGTCAGTGGACACGACCGGCCTCCACGGTGAACTCGGCGGTGCGCACCGCGCCCGCGCGCCGGAAGTCCAGGAACAACCGGTAGCGGCCGGCGGTGGGCGCCTCGACGACGAACGGGACGTCCGGCCCCGGCGCGGTCTTCCCGTCACCGGGCGCGCCCACGGGGTGCACGTGCAGGTAGGCGAGGTCGCCCTCGCGCAGGGCCACCAGGTGCCCGTAGGCGCCCAGGTGGGGTTGGAGGTCGGTGACCGGCCGCCCGTCCTCGGTCACGGTGAGCCGGACCGGGGAAGGCTCGCCCGGCACCAGTTCCCCGGTCAGCCGGACCCGGAGGCCGTCGACCTCGGCGACCCGCGACGGCGCGTGCCGGCGCGGTTCGTAGTGGCCCGCGACCGACACGTCCACGCCCAGCGCGGTGGCCTCGCCACCGGTCGGCCGGAAGTCGGCGAAGACCCGGTACGACCCGCCCTCGGTCAGGTCCAGCGGCGCGGACCACGTGCCGTCGGCGGCCATCTCCGGGTGCACGTGGCGGTAGTTCGCGGTGTCGCGGCGGACGACGACGAGGTGCATCCGCTGGTCGTGCTCGACCTCGAACGCGGTGACGGCGCGGCCGTCGCGGTCGAGGACGCGGAAGGTGAACGGTGTCCCCGCGGTCAGCGTCGAGTCGGTGGGCGCGAGGGTGAGACCGCCCCTGGACGACGCCAACCCGGCGGGCTGGTCCTGCTCGGCCCCCGCGACGGTGGCGCCGTGGTCGTCCCCGTGGCCGGCGTCCTCCGCGCCGCGCGTCCCGCCGTGACCGCGCTCGGCGGAGTCGGCGGGCAGGGGACCGACAGCGCTCCCGGCCGCCCAGGCCGCGCCGGCGACCAGGGCGAGCACCGCACCGTAGGCGGAGAGCTTCGCTGCTGTGTTCATGGTGATCCTCGGACCGGGGAGCCCGCCGCGCGGGCGGGCTCCGGGTGGGTGGTGCTCAGCCGGCGAGCGCGTAGCCCGCTTCCTCGACCGCCGCGCGCACGTCCGCCTCGGCGACCGGTTCGGCGCTGGTGACCTCGACCGCGCCGGTGGGCAGGTCGACGGACACGGCGCTGACGCCCGCGATCCGCGAGACCTCGTCGGTCACGGACGCCGCGCAGTGACCGCAGGTCATGCCGGTGACGGTGAAAGTGGACTCGAAAGTGGGTTCGGACATCGTGGTGACTCCTCGATCGTCGGGTCAGGACCGCACCAGGCGGGCGATCGCGTCGCTCGCCTCGCGCACCTCGTGCTCGGCGCCCTCGCCGCCCTGCGCCGGCGCCTCGGCGACGCAGTGCCGGAGGTGCGCGTCCAGCAGGCCGAGCGAGACCGCTTGGAGCGCCTTGGTCGCGGCTGCGATCTGGGTGAGGACGTCGATGCAGTACTCGTCGCCCTCCACCATCCGCTGAAGACCGCGGACCTGGCCCTCGACGCGGCGCAGCCGCGCCAGGTAGTCGTCCTTGCCGGTGCTGTAACCCCGCACGTCCCGCTCCTCCCTGCCACCGCATTTATACCCCCCTAGGGTATTTAGAGGTCAAGCTGACGAGACGCGCGTTACACCCCAAGGGGGTATGCAGCCGTGATCGGGCCCGGAATCCCCGTCCACTCGGGACTTAAGACCCTGCGCAGCACCCCTCCGCCGGTGGCACCTTGGTGGAGGTCGCCGCCACCGCGGACTTCGCGGGACGGACGCGGGGCGGTCGGACCGGTACTCGGAGCGGGTGATTCGGGCGCCCGCTCCCGCCCGGCGACGCCGGGGACGGCGCCCCAAGCCTCCCCGCGGGTCGCGCCCGGACGGACCACCCGGCTCCCGCCGGGTGGTCGTCCCGGGCCCACCGGCCGCGGACACCGGATCACGGGGCGCTTCGGCCGCACCGGCCGCTCGCCGCACCGCGGTCGCCCGGGGTGCCGCGGTTCCCCGGACACCGCAGCTCCCAGGGGCGCCGCGGTCGCCCGGGACACCGCAGCCCCCAGGGCACCGCGGTCGCCCGGGGTGCCGGGATGATCGTCCGGGATGCCACAGTGGGAGCCATGGCCTACGACGTCGACGCCCTCCGCGCCCGCTTCCCGTCCCTCGGCGCCACCGCCCACTTCGACTCCCCCGGCGGCTCGCAGGTGCCCGCCGCGGTCGCCGACGCCGTCCGGGTCGCGCTGACCTCCTCGCTGGCCAACCGCGGCCGGGTCACCGCCGCCGAGCGCGCCGCCGACCACATCGTCACCGAGGCCCGCCGGGCCATGGCCGACCTGCTGGCCGCCGACCCGTCCGGCGTCGTGTTCGGCCGCAGCTCGACCCAGCTGACCTACGACTTCGCCCGCGCGCTGGCCAAGACCTGGCGGCCCGGCGACGAGGTGGTGGTCACCCGCCTGGACCACGACGCCAACGTGCGCCCGTGGGTGCAGGCCGCCGAGGCGGTGGGCGCGGTGGTGCGGTGGGCCGGGTTCGACCCCGCCACGGGCGAGCTGACGCCCGACGACGTGGCCGAGCAGCTGTCCGACCGCACCCGCCTGGTGGCGGTGACCGGCGCGTCCAACCTCATCGGCACCCGGCCCCCGGTGGCCGACATCGCCGCGCTCGCGCACCGCGGCGGCGCGCTGCTCTTCGTCGACGCGGTGCACCTGGCGGCGCACCGCCCGGTGGACCTCGCCGCGCTCGGCGCGGACCTCCTGGTCTGCTCCCCGTACAAGTTCTTCGGGCCGCACTGCGGCGTGCTCGCGGGCCGCCCCGAGGTGCTGGCCGACCTGCGCCCGGACAAGCTGCTGCCGTCCGGCGACGCCGTGCCCGAGCGGTTCGAGCTGGGCACGCTGCCCTACGAGCTGCTGGCCGGCTGCACCGCGACGGTCGACTTCATCGCGGGCATCGCGCCGGTCGGAGCGGACCGGCGGGCGCGGGTCGTGTCGTCCCTGGAGGCCGTCGCCGAGCACGAGGACCGCCTCCGGGCGCGCGTCGAAGCGGGGCTCGCGGAGCTGCCGGGCGCCACCGTGTGGTCGCGGGCGGAGCTGCGCACGCCGACGCTGCTGGTGACCTTCGCCGACCGCGACCCGGCGGAGGCGTACCGGTTCCTGGCGACGCTCGACGTCAACGCGCCGGCCGGGTCGTTCTACGCCCTGGAGACCTCGCGGTGGCTCGGCCTCGGCGACGCGGGCGGGCTGCGCGTCGGCCTGGCCGCGTACTCGACCGACGCCGAGGTCGACCGGTTGTTGGACGGTCTCGGCCGGTTCCTGCGCTGAACAACCCCGGTCGAGGGAATCCGCTTGACCGATCGGGCGACATTCCGGGGACGCGCGTGACGGACGTTGCGTGCGCGCAACTATCATCGGCGGGGTGAGCGCAGACCAGAACACACCGTCGCCCCTGTGGACCTACATCGAGACCAACCTGGAGAACCGCGGCCTCACCACCGGAGACCTGGCCCGCGCCACGGGCGTGCACCGCAGCCGCTTCACCGACTGGCGACGCGGCAAGTCCATCAGCATCGAGACCGCGCGGGCCATCGCGAACCTCTTCCAGGTGAGCCCGCTGGAGGTGCTGGTCGCCGCCGAGCTGATCACGGCCGAGGAGGCGCAGCTGCGGCACACCCGGCCGGACCCGGCGGCGCTGAGCGACGAGGAGCTGGTCGCGGAGCTGCGGCGGCGGCTCAAGCGCAAGTAGGCCCGCGGGGCAGCCGGGCCCGCCCTCCGCGGGGGCGGGCCCGGCCACCGCCGGCGAGCGCGCCGGCGGCCGGCTCCGACGGGAGCGCCCCTACCTGCCCCCGGCCTCGGCGGCGCGCTTGAGCCGGGCCAGCGTGGCCTCGATGTTCAGCCGGTTCTGCCGGCCGCGGTCCCGCACCCCGGTGGTCAGCGCGCTCACCGGGCGGAACCAGGCGGGTCGGCGGTCCCAGGTGCTCTCGGTGACGCGGCAGCCGTCGGCCGCGGGCTCGATGTCGTACTGCCAGCGCGACACCGGCACGCCCAGCGAGCGCACCTCGAAGGCGAACCGGTCGGGCCCCGCGTCGGTCACGGTGGCGACGGTGGACCAGGAGCGCCCCCCGCGCCGGTTCGCCCCCTTGAACCGCGCGCCGACCCGCGGCCCGCCGGCGGGGTCCAGCCACCTGCCGCCCGTGTACTCCGCGGCCAGGCTCCCCATCCCCGCCAGGTCGCTGATCAGCCCGTACACCCGTTCAGCGGGTGCGGCCACGTCGATGCTGCCACTCGCGTCCGGTTCGTCCACCCCTCGCAATCTACTGATCGCGGTGACGCGGGGAACCCCGCGTTCCGGTTGACCGGCGCCGCAGGCGGTCGTATGTTCGTATGTAGAACTTCTGTTCGGGATGCGAACAAGTGAGGATGTCCAGTGGCGGAGATCGCAACGTTGGCGGACGCGGTCGGCGAGCTGGTGGCCGACGGCGACGTGGTGGCCCTCGAGGGCTTCACCCACCTCATACCGACGGCGGCCGGGCACGAGATCATCCGGCAGGGCCGGCGCGACCTGACCCTGGTGCGGATGACGCCCGACATCGTCTACGACCAGCTCATCGGCGCCGGCTGCGCGCGCAAGCTGGTGTTCTCGTGGGGCGGCAACCCCGGTGTCGGCTCGCTGCACCGGTTCCGGGACGCGGTGCAGAACTCCTGGCCCGCGCCGCTGGAGATCGAGGAGCACAGCCACGCCGGGATGGCCAACCGGTACGTCGCGGGCGCGTCCGGGCTGCCGTTCGCGGTGCTGCGCGGGTACGTCGGCACCGACCTGCCGTCCGTCACGGCCACGATCAAGCCGATCACCTGCCCGTTCACCGGCGAGCAGCTGACCGCCGTGCCGGCGCTGAACCCGGACGTCGCGATCGTCCACGCCCAGCGCGCCGACCGCGAGGGCAACGTCCAGCTGTGGGGCCTGCTCGGCGTGCAGAAGGAGGCCGTGCTCGCGGCGCGGCGCAGCCTCGTCACCGTCGAGGAGGTCGTCGACGAGCTGACCCCCGTCCCGGGGGCGGTCGTGCTGCCGACGTGGGCGGTCACGAAGGTCGCCGAGGTGCCCGGCGGGGCGCACCCCTCCTACGCGCAGGGGTACTCCGAGCGGGACAACGCCTACTACGCGGCCTGGGACCCGATCAGCAGGGACCGCGAGGAGTTCGCGAACTGGCTGCGCCAGATCCGGGAAGGGGTGCCGGCATGAGCCACACGGCCGACGAGATGATGGCGGTGGCCGCCGCCCGCGCGCTGTCGGGCCGGCAGCGGGTGTTCGTGGGCATCGGGCTGCCCTCCACCGCCGCCAACCTGGCCCGCCGCACCCACGCGCCGGACCTGGTGCTGGTCTACGAGTCGGGCACGCTCGGGTCCAAGCCCGACCGGCTGCCCGCCTCCATCGGCGACGGCATCCTGGCCGAGACCGCCGACGCGGTGATCAGCGTCCCCGAGGTGTTCAACTACTGGCTCCAGCCCGGCCGGATCGACGTGGGCTTCCTCGGCGCGGCCCAGCTCGACCGGTTCGGCAACATCAACACCACGGTCATCGGCGGCGACTACCACCACCCGAAGGTGCGACTGCCCGGGGCGGGCGGCGCGCCGGAGATCGCCGCCTCCTGCCGCGAGGTGTACGTCGTGGTGCGCCAGACCCGCCGCAGCTTCGTGGACCGGGTCGACTTCGTCACCTCGTTCGGGCACGGCACCGGCAAGGGCGACCGCGAGCGGCTGGGGCTGCGCGGCGCGGGCCCGACGCTGGTGATCACCGACCTCGGCGTGTTCCGGCCCGACCCGGGGACGGCGGAGCTGGTGCTCACCGACCTGCACGAGGGCGTGGCGCTGGACGACGTGCGCGCGGCCACCGGCTGGGACCTGAAGACCTCGGCCGACCTGGGCCGCACTCCCCCACCCACCGCCGAGGAGCTGGCCGCGCTGCGGGCGCTCAAGGAGGCATCGAAGTGACCGACGTGTTCGTGCTCGACGGCGTGCGCACCCCGTTCGGCCGCTACGGCGGCGCGCTGTCCCGCGTGCGGCCGGACGACCTCGCCGCGCACGTCGTGCGGGAGCTGACCGAGCGCTCGGGCCTGGACCCGGCGACGGTGGACGAGGTGGTCCTCGGCGACGCCAACCAGGCGGGCGAGGACAACCGCAACGTCGCGCGGATGGCGGCGCTGCTGGCGGGCTGGCCGACGTCCGTGCCGGGGACCACGGTGAACCGCCTGTGCGGGTCCGGGATGGACGCCGTCATGCAGGCGTCGCGCACCATCGCCGTCGGGGACGCCTCGCTGGTCCTCGCGGGCGGCGTCGAGTCGATGAGCCGCGCGCCGTGGGTGCTGCTCAAGCCCGGCAAGGGCTACCCGGCCGGGCACGAGACGCTGCACTCCACCACGCTCGGGTGGCGGATGACGAACCCGGCGATGCCGGCGGAGTGGACCGTGTCGCTGGGCGAGGCCACCGAGCAGCTCGCCGAGCGCTACGGCATCACCCGGGAGCAGCAGGACGAGTTCGCCCTGCGCAGCCACCAGCTCGCCGCGAAGGCTTGGGACAACGGCTTCTACGACAGCCACGTGACGGCGGTGCCGGGCGTGGACCTGGCGCGCGACGAGGGGATCCGCGCCGACACCAGCCCGGAGAAGCTCGCGGGCCTCAAGCCGGCGTTCCGCCCGCAGGGGACCGTCACCGCGGGCAACGCCTCGCCGCTCAACGACGGGGCCTCCGCCCTGCTGCTGGGCGACCGGGCGGCAGCCGACCGCCTCGGCGCCACCCCGCTGGCGCGGATCGCCGGCCGGGGCGCGGCGGGCGTCGACCCGCAGGTGTTCGGCATCGGCCCGGTGCAGGCCGCCGAGACCGCGCTGCGGCGGGCCGGCATCGGGTGGTCGGACCTGGCGGCGGTGGAGCTGAACGAGGCGTTCGCCGCGCAGTCCCTGGCGTGCCTGGCCGACTGGCCCGACCTGGACCCGGAGATCGTCAACGTCAATGGCGGCGCGATCGCCCTCGGCCACCCGCTCGGCGCGTCCGGCGGCCGGGTGGTCCTCCAGCTGGCGCACGAGCTGCGGCGGCGTGGTGGCGGCTGGGGGCTGGCGGCGCTGTGCATCGGCGTCGGCCAGGGCTTGGCCGTGGTCCTGGAAGCCTGAGGTCGGGGAAGTCGCGGCGCGGCCCAGCCGGACCGGACCGGGCCACGCCGGCCGGACTGGACCACACACACCGGACCGCACCGGGCTGGACCGCACCGGGCTGGACCACGCTGCCGCGGACGGTCCCGGGCGGCCATCGCGGGGTGGCGGCACGACCGCCGTAGCCGCCACTACTGCCGGATAGGGTGGGCGACACCATGGTGGAGCAGGACGAGTCGAACGGGCGCGGCGCGCACTACGTGCAGTCGTTGGAGCGCGGCCTGGCGGTGATCCGCGCGTTCACCGCCGCCACGCCCGCGTTGACGCTGACGGACGTGGCCAAGTCCACCGGGCTCACGCGGGCGGCTGCGCGGCGGTTCCTGCTCACCTTGGCGGACCTGGGTTACGTGCGCACGGACGGCAAGCACTTCTCGCTGACCGCCCGGGTGCTGGAACTCGGCTACGCGTTCCTGTCCGGCACGTCCCTGCCCGATGTCGCCCAGCCGCACCTGGAACGGCTGTCCGGCGCGGTCCGCGAGTCGACCTCCGCTTCGGTGCTCGACGGCCCGGACGTGGTGTACGTGGCCCGGTTCGCGGTGTCGCGGATCATGGCCGTGTCGATCACCGTCGGCACGCGGTTCCCGGCCTACGCGACGTCCATGGGCCACGTGCTGCTCGCGGGCCTGCCGGCCGCCGAGCTGGACGGGTACCTGGACGGCGTGCGGCTGGAGCCGCTGACCCCGCACACCATCACGTCGCCGGAACGGCTGCGCGCCGAGCTGGACGGGGTCCGCGCCCAGGGCTGGGCGGTCGTGGACCAGGAGCTGGAGGAAGGTCTGCGCTCGGTAGCCGCTCCCGTCCGGGACCGCTCGGGGCGGGTGGTGGCCGCCGTCAACGTCTCCACGCACGCCAGCCGCACACCGCTGGACCGGATCGAGCGCGAGATCCTGCCGCCGCTGCTGGCCGCCTGCGACGGGATCGAGAAGGACCTGGCCGCCGACCCGCGCCCGAACGCCGGCCGGCTCCGATAACGCCCCGCACCCCTACCGGCGGCGCCCCCTGCCCCGTACCGGCCCGCCTCCCGGCGCGCGCCGACGATCACGGCCCTGCCGACCCGCGATGTGAGCACCGAACCGCAGCAGGAACCGTGCAGCACGCACAACGCGCCGCCGTGGACGCCCACCGCGTCCTCGTGGGAACCCTGCAGCGGGTCGCCGGGACCGCCCGTTGCGGGGCCGGCCGCCGGCGCCCGAGCCGGCTTCAGCGCGCGCCGAGCCGGCGGGCGGGCCGGCGGGCGGGCCGCCGCGCCAGCATCCGCGCCAGGCGCACGCCCTGCCGGACGCCCATGCCCGGCAGGTAGGCCCGCCCCACCGCGTTCGCGATCCGGGGCAGCGCCGCCGGGTCCGGGTAGGCCATGAACATCGGCTTGTACAGGGGCTGGAACTTCGCCTTGAAGGCGAACAGCGAGCGGAAGCCGTAGACCGGTTCCAGCACCTGCCCCGTGAAGTCCAGCAGGCGCTGCAACCGGCAGGGCCGCACGCCCCGGTCGAGCCGCGCCAGCGGCGCGCCGGACAGGCTGAGGAACCCCGCGCCCTCCTCCTTCAGCGTCATCGCCGCCGACGCGATGAGGAACTCCATCGACCCGGTGAAGGCGTTGCCCCGCCGCCGCATGAAGTCCAGCGTCCACCCCGCGACCCGACCGTCCACGTACACCGGCAGCCAGCTCGTCACCCCGTGCACGGTCCGGTCGGCGTCCACGGCGATCAGGCACCGCACGCCCTCGCCGGACAGCTCCGCCAGCCCGCCGAGCGTGAAGCCCATCTCAGGCAGCCCCTTGTCGGCCACCCACTCCGCCGAGATGGAGCGGATCTGGTCGGTCAGCGCGGGCGGCGCGTCGGAGTAGTGCCACCACTCGGCCGTGATCCCCTGCTTGGCCGCCTTGTTCAGCGCGGTGCGCACGTCCTGCCACTTCTTGCCGGTGAACCGCAAGTCCTCCAACGGGATCACGGTGTCCTCGGCGACCTGCACCGCGTGCCACCCCAGCGGGGCGACCTCGTCCCGCAGCTCCTCGCTGATGCTGTAGAGGCACGGCGTCCAGCCCTTGTGCGCGCAGAACTCGGAGAACCCGCGCACCGCGTCCCGACACGCCTCGGGCGGGCCGATCGGGTCGCCGACGGTCAGCGCGATCGTCGCCACGACCCGGTAGGCGACCACGGCCCGACCGTCGGGCGTGAACCAGTACCGGTTGCCGCGCCAGGTCGTCATGTAGGACAGCGAAGTCCCGCCGTGGCGCACCACCAGCTCACGGGCCCGAGCGGCGGCGCCCGCGTCCTCCACGACGCCGGCGCTCCACGTGGCCCGCAGCAGCGCGTACAGCACCAGCGACCAGAACGCCACACCCGTGTACTGGAACAGCACCGCGGCGATGAGGTCGTCCGGCCGGTACGGCATGGACACCAGCCCCAGGTAGCCCGGCGGCAGGAAGCGCGCGGGCAGGTCCGCCACGAGGTCGGCGAAACCGGGCTGCGGCACGAATTCCGAGCGCACCAGCATCCCGCCGAGCACGTACACCGCGCCGAGCCCGACGAACCCGCCCGCGGCCACCCCCCAGAACCGGCGCACGGGTGTCGCCAGCGGGAAGTGCCGCCGCGTGGCCAGCAGCACGACCACCATCCCGAGCGGCAGCAGGACCGGGACGCAGTACTCCGCCAGCACCACCGGCGACACCGAAGTGCCCGCCAGCAGCAGGGATTCCCGGACGTACCAACCGATCAGCCCCGCCATGCCCGCGTTGAGCACCAGCGCCGCCCACCACGCGAACCGCCGACCGCGCCGCAACCCCTCGGCCAGCACGAGCAGCAGCAGCGCGGGCATGACCGACATCAGCAGGGCGGGCACGCGGTCGTACGCGGCCTGGGCCTCCACCGTGCGGCACAGGTCCACCAGGACCGGGTCCGCGCAGTAGGACGCGACGGTCTCCGCGTCCGGCTGCGGCACCGCGAGGACGTCGGCGAACCACGAGAGCGGTCCGTCCGCATGAGACGACAGCAGCACCACCACGGGACCCAAGGCGGACGCGGCGATCAGCAGCGCGACGAGCACCCGCGTTTCCTCACGCGAAGGCGGCGCCGGCGCGGGACGCCCGCGCACCGCCAACGCGCCCACCAGCAACCCGACCGCACCGCCGCACAGCCGGAGCACGTCCTCCAGGTGCCCCGAGTACAGCGCCGGCACCAGCAGCCCGAGCACGACGAGCAGCCGGGCACGTCGACGCCACAACGGTGACAGCCGGAAGCTCGACGCGAGCGCGAGCCCCGCCGCACCCGGCGACGGACCGACCGCGAGGTCGTGGTTCAGGTGGGACAGCCAGCTCCACGCCTCGCCCGCCCGGACCAGGCCCACCCCGGCCGACACCCCGAGCACGTGCGTCACGCCGACGAGGCCCAGCGCGCGGACCGTGCCGAACTCGCGTTCCGCGACGGGTCCGAACAGCAGCAGCAACACCGTCGTGGCGAGGTAGCCGGCGAGGTCGGCGCACCACAGCGCCGAGGTCGCCACCGTCCACAGCGGCGAGGACACCCCGGTCCCGACGGTGTCGAGCAGCCCGTCGGGCGGCCCCGACCACAGGCTGCCGGTGGCCGCGCCGAGCACCCACAGCGCCACCACCGCGCCGACGGTGCCGGGAGCGCGGCGGATCACCGCGCCGAGCCGGTCCGCGGCGCGGGTCACGGCGGCGGGCCGCACGGCCCCGACCACGACACGCCCCCGCCGCGCCCACCGGGCGACCCGACCCGGCGCACGTCCATCCCCGCCCGTTGACACGCCTCGAACACCTTCCTGCCCACGTCGCGTTAGCACGGGTCGCACCGACCCGTGACGACGACGCGGCCGTGACCGGCGACCCGGTGGTCGCCGGTCACGGGCCCGTCGAGCAACGAGGTGTCGAGCGGGTTGGTCATCGGTTCCCCGTCACATCAGTGCGATGCGACCAGTCCACCCCTTGACCGCGTGCCACCACATCGGACCAACGGCTCGTCCTCGTCCGCCCCTGGTGTGAAGGACCGTCAGCCCGGAGGCGGACGGGGGTGTCAGCCGTTGGTCACCACGACCCCGAGGTCACCGGCGCAGGGCCCGGTCGAAGAACGACCCGACGAGCCCCCTGACCAGCGGCACGGACCGCGCCGGCCCGATCGCCCCGACCAGCCGCACCCGGTCCTCCCGGGTCATCAGCCCCGCGGCCTGGAACTGCGGCGCCATCGCGGCGAAGTCGGTGAACACCCAGTGCGTCGCGTCGGCCACCTCGCGGTGGGTGGTGGGCCCGCCGTGGGCGAGCATCGCGGCCCACGAGCTGTCGTACCGCGCGTCGCGGTAGCCGTCGGTGCCCAGCAGGAGCAGCGGCCGGTCCACGCCGTGCCGCGCGACGGGCAGCAGCTCACCGGGCTGCCCGGGTTGCCCGGTGCCGTGGTCGAGGTAGCCCTCCAGGTTCACCGCCGCGTCGACGCGGCGGTCCTCGTACATCAGCTCGGCCGCCGTCGTGCCGCCCGCCGAGTGCCCGTACGCGCCGACCCGCCGCAGGTCCAGCGCCCGCCCGAGGTGGCGGGGCAGCGCGCGCCCGGTCACGTCGGGGTTCCCCCCGCCGGCCAGCACCGCCAACCGGTCGAGCACGAACTTCGCGTCGGCCAGCCGGGTGTCGATCATGGCCCGGAAGACGGCCGGGTCGACGCGCGGGTCCGCGGGCAGGGCGATGGTGCGCACCCGGCCGTCGGGGAACTCGACCTCGCTGGTCTCGCCGGGGTGGTCGAACGACACCACCACGTAGCCGCGGCTCGCCAGGTCCTCGGCCAGGGTGGTGTTCAGCGTGCGCGGGTCGGCCGCGCCGGGGCTGTAGAGCAGCACCGGGCGGCGGACCGGCGACGCGGGCGCGCCCACGTGCGAGTGCGTCCTGGTCGCCGCCCAGTCCACACCGGACTTCGGCAGCTCCGGGTGCGCGTGGTGGACGTCGATCCGCGCGAACTTCTCCGCCGCGCCCGGCGTCATCTGCGGTGCGACCGGGTACCCGCGCACGTCGCGAGCCGGGTAGAACACCGTGGCCACCAGCTCGCGCGGCGCCCCGGCGGCATCCGGCCACGGGTCCGGCCGGTCGTGGTCGACCAGGTGCAGGGTGGTGACGCCGACCCGGTGCGGTCCGGTCGGCGCGGGCAGCCGGACGGTGTCGGCGGCCTGCGCGGCACCTCCCCCGGCGATCAGCAGCGCTGCCGCCGCAGCGGCGGTCGCGCGCAGCATCATGGGATCCCCCTTCGGTTCTCGGGCGATGTCGCCCGGGTCGTGCGGGCGGGTGCCCGGCGCACCCCCGGGTCCGCCGGGCACCGGTCAGCGCGCGGCCGAGTGCACCCGGCTCACGTAGTCCCACAGGCCGTCGTCCAGGTCGGACAGCGGCTGGTCGGGCAGCACCTCGCGGAGCAGGCCGTGCCCGTGCTGCCGGAAGAACGCGCTCATCGAGCGGAGGATGTCCGGGTCGCTGCCCGCGAAGTCGCGCCCGATGCGGGCCAACCGCCGGCCCAGCTCCCGCACCTCCGGGTCGTCGACCGGGGTGTTCGCGCGGTGGTGCGCGATGATCCCGGCGAGCACCCTGGGCCACTCCGCGTCCAGCTCCCTGCGCCCGGTCTCACCGAGCCGGTCGGCCAGCTCCGCCAGCGCTTCCCGCTGCTCGTCGTTCAGGTGCTCGTCGAAGATGCCGGTGCAGCCCAGGACGGACAGCAGCGCGGCGGGGTCCTGCCGGGGCGGCCCGTCGAGCTGGTCCAGCAGCCCCTTGGTCTGCCGGCGCAGCGCTTCCAGCCGCCACATCCGGTCGTCCAGCTCTTCCAGGTGGCTCGTGAGCACCTCGCGCAGCGGGCCGTGGGACGGGTCGGCCAGCACTTGGCCGACCTCCTCCAACGACATGCCGAGCCGCCGCAGGAGGAGGACCCGGTAGAGCCGCCGGAGGTCCGACTCGGTGTAGCGGCGATGCCCGGACGGCGTCCGCTCACTGGGGCGCAGCAGGCCGAGCTCGTCGTAGTGGTGCAGGGTCCGCACGGTCAGCCCGGTCACCTTCGCCAGCGCTCCGACGCTCCAGCGCCGCTGCTCCACGTGCTCGGTCACGCAGACGACTGTAAAACCTCACGGGACGTCAGGTTCAAGGGCGAATCCCGGGCAGCGGCCCCTTCAGCCCCAGCAGGCCGCGCTCCGCGCGGCGGCGCTTCGCTCTCGTCGCAGGCCGCGCCCCGCGCGGCGGCGCTTCAGCGCAGCCGTGTGCCTCGTGTTCTCCCCGTACGGCCTGGGCGCAGCCCAATCATCTTTGTCGGGGGGTGTCAAGCACGCCCTTCGCTTGACACCCCCCGACAAAGATGATTGCCTCCGGCAGGCCGTACGGGGAGAACACGACGCACTTCCCTCCTCCTTGGGGGCCTCCCGGCCGCTCTTCATACTTGGGTTACGCACCGATCCGGGTGAGATTCGGGGCCGTACCGCCCAAGGCTGAAAAACCAAAAGAGTCCTCGCCGGACAGGCAGGCCGCCAAGGAGAATGAAAAGAAACAGCGGTCGTGTTCCCCCCGCATGACCTGTCTAAAGACGACCATGCTTTCTTGGGGGGTGCAAGCGAAAAGCGTGCTTGCACCCCCCAAGAAAGCATGGTAGCCCTCCGGGCAGGCCATACGGGGAGAACACGAGAGCACCGGACTGCACGGGGCATGCCGAGGGCCAAGAGCCGAAATCTACTAGGGCGGTTGGGTCGGGTTGCCGTGCGGGTTCTTGCCGGGGTGCGTTCAGGTCCATTCCCAGCCGATGCCGAGCACGCCGGGCTGGACGTCCCTCGCCGTGAGGTGGACCATTCGCCCGGGTGGGAGGTCGAGGTCTTCCTCCTGGGTCAGCACGCCTTCCGCGCCGAGCTGCGACAAGCCGAAGCAACGTACCGGGAGCTGCGGTTCGGTGAATTGCACGCTCAGCACGTAAGCGCCCACCGGGTAGCGGAAGGCACGTCGGTAGTCGTGGGCGCGGGTGCCTTCCGCGACGGTGAAGCAGTACTCCAGCAGGTGTGTCCGACCGGTCGGCAGGGGGTGGTCGAAGAGCAGCTCCACCGCGATGACCGGGGCGCGCGGGTGGCGGCGGACGCGGCCCAGGCGGCAGTTCGCGACCGCCTCGGCCGTGATCGAGGCCGGTGAGGTTCCCGGGTCGCCGCAGTACACCGCGACGTGCCGGTCCGGGTGGCCGTCGACCGCCCGCAGCACCTGCCGCGTGTGGATGCGGCGGATCACGCCGGCCTCGTCGACCGCCACCGCGTCGTCCTGGGACCACAGCCGCAGGTCGTCGTCGGAGGGGCCGACCAGTGCCTCCACCGTCTCCGCCAGCGACTGCGCGGGCTCCAGCATCCGCCCGTACCGCCGGGCCTGCCGCTGCCGGGCCACCCACCGGCCGCGCGGGCGGGGTGGGCCCAGCAGGGCCTCCAGGGAGCGGCGGGGCAGGCCGAGGATCGTCTCGATGGCCTGCACGGCGCGCAGCGAGTCGGCGCGCTCCGGCCGGCTGCGGCCCAGTCGCCAGTAGCTCAGGGTGGACAGGCTGACGTGGATGCCGCGGCGGTCCAGGCGGTCGCGCAGGCGTTCCAGGGTGAGCCCGCTGCGTTCGACGGCCGCGCGCAGGGCCTCGTGGAACGGGCCCGTCCGGAGCAGCACGTCGACCTCGTGGTCCGCGCCGTCGGCGCCGTTCGGTCTAGCGGCCACCGCTGGTCCCCTCGACTGTGGAAGAACACAGTTTAGGAGCCGGCCCCCTCGCCGTGACCGGGACGGCGGTGGGTAGTCCTCCACAGTTTTGCCCTGCGCCTCCACAGTTTCGGCGCGCGGCGGCCGGCGACCTTGACCGCGTCGGACCGCCGGTATGTCATCGGCGCGGCAGCCGGCCTGCACCGGTTGCCATCCCCTGCCCGTGTGCCGATTCCCTGGAGGGCACATGTCGAACCCGCACACCGCGCGACGGTTCGCCGCGCTGTTCGCGGCTGTCACCGCCGGTATCGCGGTCCTGGTCGTGCCGCAGACCGCTGCCGCCGGCCCCACCGAGGACGACCTCGCCGCCACCGTGCGCGCGACCGTGCTCCAGCAGCACGGCGAGTCGTTGAAGCAGCAGTGGGGCACGCAGTCCCTGCGTGAACCGCTGTTCGAGCCGACCCGCAGGGCCGGCTCGTGGGTCTTCGGCAGCACCACCGTGCCGATGACCTACCACCAGGAGCACGGGACGCCGTTGATGGCGCTGTTCCTGGCCCGCCGTGACCGGTCCGCCTGGCGGGTCGAACTCGACGGAACGGCCGGCTTCGCCGAACTGGCCGCCCAGGCGCCGACGGCTGTGCTCAGCGAGGGCGAGAAGCAGACGTTCGCGCGCAACCACACCAGCACTGCACTGGCCGACACCGGTCTCGGCCTGCCCTGGCCGCAGGGCGTGGCGTGGTGGATGGGCGGTGGCCCGCACGGCAACAGCGGCAACAGCCGGCCGTTCAGCTCGATCGACTTCAACGGCGGCGACGGGCGCGTGCTGTCCGCCGGGCCTGGTCGCGTCTACAAGAGCTGCGTCGTGGGGCGCAGTGCCGTCGTGAAAGTCGTGCACGACAACGGCTACAACACCACCTACTACCACATGTACGACCTGACGACATTGGCCGACGGCAGCGCCGTGCGGACCGGGACGTACCTGGGGCACATCGGCAACGAACTGCCGTGCGGTGGCTCCAGCACGGGTGCGCACGTGCACTTCTCGTTGCTGCGCGGGAACAACCACATCAGCGTCAACGGGATGACCATCGGCGGCTGGACGTTCTACGAGGGGTCGCAGGCTTACGGCGGCTACGCCCAGCGGGGCTCGGCGCGGGTCGGCGTCGGCGGTCGGGTCACGAACTACGGCGGTGGTGGCACGACCCTGCCCACCGGCACGGTCGACGGCGGTCCCAACAGCACCGTCAACCTGCGTTCGGGCCCCGGGTTGAGCTTCGCCGCCGTGGGAACGGTCGCGGACGGCGCGGTGGTCTCGATCTCGTGCACGGCGCGCGGTGAAGCGGTGGACGGCGTCTGGGGCCGGACCGACCTGTGGAACCGGCTCCAGGACGGCAAGTGGATCAGCGACGGCTTCGTGGACACCGGTTCCAACGAACCGGTCGCGCCCGCTTGCTGAACCGCAGGGGGGCGGGGTCGGCGCCCAACCGACCCCGCCCCCCTGCCCCACGACCACCCGGCCGGGCCGGCACCGGTCCTCGCCCGAGGGCGCGGTGCTGCGCGAGCTGATGGGCGGCACCGGCGCGACCGAACTGCCGGCGCGGCTGCGCGACGAGGTGGCCGACGCGGGCAGCGCTGTGGCTGACCGTCCCGGGCCGGGCCGTGGCGCGCGGTGAAGCGCGGCCGGAGGCGTTGCACCCCCACGTCGCCACGGTCGCGATCGCCTTGCTGCGCAACGAATTCCCCACCAGCGGCACGCCCGCCGCGCCCGACGGCGCGCTGGTCGGGGTCGTCGGCGAGGTCTACCTGCCGCTGGTGGGCAACCGGTGAGCTACTGGACGGGGCGCAGTTCGCGGCCGGACGCGACGAGGTGCTCCCAGGTGCGACCGCGCTGGCTGGGCGGCACGTCGCCGTCCGCGGTGCGCATCGGGTACACCAGCCCGAACGGCGTGGGCTGGTCGAACTCGTCGCCGCTGCGGATGTCGATCAAGTTGCGGACGTGTGCCATCACGACCTCCTTGCGGGAATGGGGCCCCGCCGCGGCAGCGGGGGCGTATCGGGTGTGCGCGTTGAATACCCCGTGCGCACCGCCGACAAGCTGCGACATCAGGGTGAAAACAGCCCCGCCGCGGCGTGTCCCGCCCCGGACGCGGAGCGATCCCCGGAGCGACCCCCGGAATTGTCCACTGTGGACATCCGGCCCGCCGCTCAGGGCAGCGCGGGCGCGCCCACGATCCGGCACACGTCGGTGAGCGCCCGCCCCAGCGGCAGGTCCACGCGAGCCGTCGCGTGGGCGTCGCCCCGCGTCTCGCCCCGGTTCACGATCACCACCGGCTTGCCCGCCTTCGCCGCGTGCCGGACGAACCGCAGGCCCGACATCACCGTCAGCGAAGAACCCAGCACCAGCACCGCCCGCGCCTCGTCCACCAGCCGGTAGCACTGCCGCACGCGGGGCGGGGGCACGTTCTCGCCGAAGAACACCACGTCCGGCTTCAGCACTCCCCCGCAGGCCGCGCAGTCGACCACGCGGAAGTCGCGCACGTCCTCGTCGGCCAGGTCCACGTCGCCGTCCGGGTTGATCCGCGCGGCGGTGGCGGTGAAGCCCGGGTTCGCCGCGCGCAGCCTGCGGTCCAGCTCCTCGCGCGGACCGGTCCGGCGGCAGCCCAGGCACACCACCCGGTCCAGGTTGCCGTGCAGCTCGACGGCGTCGGCCGTGCCCGCCGCGCGGTGCAGGCCGTCGACGTTCTGGGTGATCACACCGGCCAGGAAGCCCCCGGCGCGCAGCGCCGCCACGGCGTGGTGGCCCGCGTTCGGGTCGGCGCGGGCGATGGTGCGCCACCCGAGGTGGCTGCGCGCCCAGTACCGGCGGCGGCCCGCCGCGCTGCCGGTGAACTCGTCGTAGGTCATCGGGGAGTGCCGGCGCAGGCTGCCGGCCTCACCGCGGTAGTCCGGGATGCCCGACTCGGTGGACAGCCCCGCTCCGCTGAGCACCACCACGCCGCCCGCGGCGACCACCCGCACGACCTCGTCCAGGCTCGTCGTGCGCGGCAGCGGCTCGCCGGTGGCGGTCCAGGTCAGCGTCGGCCGAGTGCGCACCGCACCAGCTTACGTGCTGCTCAGGCCCACCCGCCGCGCTGCGCGGGGGCGGCGCCCCGACCCGACGCGGTGAGCGGGACGTCGCGCCCCGCCCACCACGCCAGGAGCGTGGGGGTTGGTCAGAACTTGACGGTCGCGCAGCCCACGCGCGGACCGGCCGTGCCCGCCTTGCCGGGCTCGGTGGCGGTCTTCTCGGCGTGGATCACGACCGAACCCGCGCGGCGGTCGTCGAACCGCCACGGCACGGTGGTCGTCACCGTGGCGCGACCGCGGGCGTCGGTGGTGAAGTCGAGCCAGATCTCGTTGGTCGGGTTGGCGTAGGCCGGGTCCACCGACGGCTGGTTCGGGTCGACCACGTGCTGGTGGTGCGCGCCCGAGTCGGCGGGCAGCTGCCCGCACTGCTTCTGGTGGGCGTGCGAGCCGTACGTGCGGTTGGGCACCAGCCCGTACACGCTCAGCTGCACCTTCGTGGAACGCCACTTGGGCGTGGCCACCACCATGACCTTCGCGCCCGGCGCGATCAGCGCCGTGTCGTAGGTGAAGGCGTTGGTGGCCGTCGCGGGCGGCGCGAACCGCCCGTGGGTCACGACGACGCCGCCGCGGCCGTGGCCGAAGCCGTCGGAGCCGACGGGCTGGTCGGGGCTGTACGCGAGGGCGGTGCCTGCGGCTGCCACCAGGGCGGTGGCCGCTCCGAGCAGGGGGAGGAGACGCTTCACACCTCATGCCTTTCCGAGTGGTCGGCGGCCGTTTTGTCCGTACCGCCCGACGCTAGCACAATGATCATGAAGCGATTCCCGCGTGGAATCGTCGGTGTTCCCCCGAACCGGTGAAACGCGACGAGCCGGCGAATTCACTGTGAATAGTGGAGGACCCCACACGTCCGGCTGGTGCCGGCGGCGGTGTCCGCCGGGGCGATTCCCGCTCCCGCAAGGCGTCGCGGATCCCGTCAGGCCCCCGCGGACCGCCGCGCCCGTGCCGGGTGGGCGCCGCGGGTCTTCTCGGGGCGCGGGCCGGGGCGCTCCGCGCCGATCACCGGTCGGCGTGGAAGAACCGCCGGACGCCGCGCACCACGGCGGCGCTGTGCTCGGGGTGGTGGCGCGGGTCGTCCTCGTCGCAGAAGCCGTCCTCGGCGTCGTAGACGTCGACCGCCACCGTCGGCCCGGCCAGCCGCCCGGCGAGGTCGCGGGGCGCGGGACCCGGCCCCCGCGCGGCGACGACCAGCAGGCAGGGCCGGCGCGGCCGGTGGTCAGCGTGGTCGTGCAGGCGGGCGCAGCACACGCAGGCGATGGCGTCGAACGCCTCCGCGGCCAGCCACGCGGCGGTCGCGCCGGCGCTGAACCCCAGGCACAGCAGGCGGTCGTGGTCGGCGCGCAGGGCGGCGGCGTGCGCGGCCAGCGCGGCGGCCAGCGCCACCGCACCCGTTCCCGCGCCGGGTTCCGCATCCGTTCCCACGCTCGTTCCCACGCTCGTTCCCACGCCGGCCGCCCGGCCCGCGCCGGCCGCGAGCACCGGCCGGAGGTCGGGGACCGACACCGTCCACTCCGGACGGCGCACCGCCGCCGCGAGCCGGTGGGCGTGCCGGTCCGGGCCGCGGCCCTCGTGCACGACGACCAGTGCCGTGCTCATGCGGGGTAGGTCCGGATCTCGGTGGCTTCGAGCGCCGCCCACAGCCGGTCGCCGGGGCGCACCCGCAGGTCCGCCAGCGCCGCCGTGGTGATGTCGGCCAGCACGGCCGGCGGGCCGGCCAGCCGGAGCCGGGTGGTGTGGGCGTGCTGCTCGACATCCGTCACGGTGACCTGCCAGGCGTTGCGGGGGCTGCCGGCGGGCGGCCCGGGGTGGAGGCTGACGGCGCTGGGCGGGAACGCGACGTGCACCGTACCGGTCGCGGGTCCGGCGACGGTCAGGACACCCCCGCCCGCCAGGGTGACGGTGGCGCCGGCGGCCTCGCCCCGGTGCAGGTTGAGCCCGACCAGGTTGGCGACGTACGGGGTGCGTGGGTGGCGGGCCACCTCGCCGGGCGGCCCCTGCTGGACCTCCCGGCCGCCCTCCACGATCACCAGCCGGTCGGCCAGCACCATGGCGTCGAGCGGGTCGTGGGTGACCAGCAGGGTGTGGCCGGGGAAGTCGGCGAGGTGGCGGCCCAGTTCCGCGCGCACGGCCAGCCGGGTGCTCGCGTCCAGCGCCGCCAGCGGCTCGTCGAGCAGCAGCAGGCGCGGCCCGGTCGCCAGGGCGCGGGCCAGCGCCACGCGCTGCGCCTGGCCGCCGGACAGCGCGCGGGGCTTGGCGTCGGCGTGCTCGGCCAGGCCGACGCGGTCCAGCCACCGCCGGGCGAGCGCGCGGGCGGCGGTCCGGCGCGCGCCGCGCGCCCGCGGTCCGAAGGCGACGTTCTCCAGCGCGGACAGGTGCCCGAACAGCAGGTGGTCCTGGAACACCACCCCGATCGGCCGGCGCTCGACGGGCACGAAGGTCGCCGGCGGCTCGTCCCACGGCTCGCCGTCGAGCCGGACGTGCCCGGCGGTGAGCGGCTGCAGGCCCGCCAGCGCCCGCAGCGCCGTGGTCTTGCCCGCGCCGTTGGGGCCGAGCAGGGCGACCACCTCGCCGGGCTCGACGGTCAGGTCGAGGTCGAGCCGGAACGCGCCCCGGGTGACCCGCAGCGCGGCGCGCACCGTCACGTCGCACCGCCGGTCCACCGGTCCCGCAGCCCGGCCAGCACGCCCACCGACACCAGCAGCAGCACGACGCTGAGCACGACCGCCGCGTCCGGGTCGGTCTCCAGGGCGAGGTAGACCGCCAGCGGCACGGTCGTCGTCTCGCCGGGGAAGTTGCCCGCGAACGTGATGGTCGCGCCGAACTCGCCCAGCGCCCGCGCCCAGCACAGCACCGCGCCGGCCACCACGCCCGGCAGCACCGACGGCAGCGTGACGCGGCGGAACGCCAGCCACCGCGACGCGCCGAGGGTCGCGGCGGCCTCCTCGTAGCGGCGGTCGGCCGCGCGCAGCGCGCCCTCCACCGAGATCACCAGGAACGGCATGGCCACGAACGCCTCCGCCACCACCACGCCGGCGGTGGTGAACGGCAGCGACACCCCGAACCACGCGTCGAGGTGCTGCCCCACCAGCCCCCGCCTGCCCAGCACCAGCAGCAGCGCCACGCCGCCCACCACGGGCGGCAGCACCAGCGGCACGGTGACCAGCGCCCTCAGGAAGCCGCGCCCCGGCAGGTCGCCGCGGGCCAGCAGCCACGCCAGGGGGACGCCGAGCAGCAGGCACACCGCCGTCGCCAGGGTGGCGCACACGACCGAGAGCCGCAGCGCCTCGCCCACCTCGGGGCTGAGCAGCCGCGCGGGCAGGTCGGCCCACGGCGCGCGGACCAGCAGCCCGACCAGCGGCAGCAGCAGGAACAGCAGCCCCAGCGCGGCGGGCAGCACCAGGACCACCGGCAGCCGCCCCCGCGCGCGTCGCGGCGTCACGGGGTGTCGAACCCGGCCCCGGCGAGCACCGCGCGACCCTCGTCGGACCGCACGAAGGCCACGAAGGCGCGGGCCCCCGCCGCGTTGGGCGCCGCGGCCAGCGGCGCGATCGGGTAGTCGTTGGCGGCGCGGTCGGCCTCGGGGAAGTCGATCCCCTCCACCTCCGCCCCGGCGGCGCGCACGTCGGTGCGGTAGACCAGCGCGGCGTCGACCTCGCCGAGCCGGACCTTCACCAGCGCCGCCTTGACGTCCTGCTCGACGGTGTCCGGCCGGGGCGTGACGCCGGCCGCACCGAACACCTGCTCCGCCGCCGCACCGCACGGCACCTGCGCGGCGCACAGCGCGATCCTGGCCTCCTCGCGGCCGAAGTCGGCGAGCCCGGTCACCCGGCCGGGGTTGCCCCTGGGCACGGCGATCCGCAGCGCGTTGCGGGCGAAGACCTCGGGTTCGCCCGCGACGCCGCCGGCGTCGGACACCTGCCGCATGGGCGCGGGCGCGGCGGAGGCGAACACGTCGGCCGGCGCGCCCTGGCCGATCTGCCGGGCCAGCCCGGAGCTGCCCGCGAAGTTGAACCGCACCCGCGCGCCGGGGTGCGCGGCCTCGAACCGCTCGCCCAGGTCGGTGAACGCCTCGGTGAGCGACGCCGCGGCGAACACGACGACGTCCCCGGTGCCGGCCGACCCCGCCGCCGTCCTCGCCTCCGGCCCCGCGCACCCGGCCAGGAGCACCGCGGCGGTGAGCGCCAGCGCGCCGCGCGGCACGGCTCAGCCCTCCGGGATCTCGACGACGACGTGCGTGGACTTGATGGAGGCGACCGCGACGCTGCCCACCTCCAGGCCGAGGTCGTCGGCGGCTTCCCGGCTCATCAGCGACACGACGCGGAACGGCCCGGCCTGCATCTCCACCTGCGCCATCACCCCGTCCTTCACCACGCGCGTGACGATGCCCCGCATCCGGTTGCGGGCGGACGCGGCGACCGTCGCGCCCGGCTCGGCCGCCTCGCCGAGCCGCTGGGCGAACTCGGCCAGGTCCCGGCCGCCGACCCCCTTGCGACCGCTGTCCAACCGCACCGCGGGCAGCCGCCCCTGGTCGATCCACCGCCGCACGGTGTCGTCGCTGACGCCCAGCAGGGCGGCGGCCTCACTGATCCGCAGGTTCGGCACCCGAGCATCGTAAACGCCGCGAACGCGGACCGGGAAGGCAGTTCTGCGGCGCAGGTGCGCCCGGAGCCCGGCGCGGGCCGCTCCGCACGCGCGGGCCGGCCCCCGACGACGCGCTCCGACGGTCGGCCCGGCTCCCGACTTCCGGCTGTGCCGCACCGGCGAACCGCTACGTAACCTCCCGCTCGACCCCTTCCACCACTCGCGAGGGAACCTCGATGCGAAGACTCTTGATCGGTACCGCCGCGCTGGCGCTGATCGGCGCGGGCATCACCGCCGTGCCCGCGGCAGCCGCCCCGGACGCCGTCCCCGAACCGGCGGCGCAGCAGCGGCTGGACGAGCTGCCCAACCCGCTGGAGGACAAGCGGCGGGCGATGCGCCAGGAGGCGCTGGCCAAGGTGCTGACCGGCGAGGCGACCGCGGAGCAGCGCGGCCCGAGCAAGGTCGTCAAGCTCGGCCGCAAGGCCGAGGCCGGCAAGCGGCGGCAGGTCGACGAGTACGTGGAGCTGGAGCGGGAGAAGGTCGACAAGGTCTTCGTCGTGCTCGCCGAGTTCGGCGACGAGCGCCACCCGCAGTACCCCGACCAGGACACCGCGCCGCACGTCCCCGGCCCGCAGCGCTTCGACGGCCCGCGGCACAACCAGATCCCCCAGCCGAACCGGGCGGTGGACAACACCACCATCTGGCAGCCGGACTTCAGCCGCCGGTACTTCGAGGACCTCTACTTCTCCACCGCGCCGGGCGCCAACTCGGTCGCCAACTACTTCGACAAGCAGTCCTCCGGCCGCTACAGCGTCAGCGGCGCGGTGACCGACTGGGTCAAGGTCCGCTACAACGAGGCCCGCTACGGCCGCTCCGACGGCTACCCGTGCGCGTCCAACCTGTGCAACAACAGCTACGAGCTGGTCAAGGACGCGGTCACCCAGTGGGTCGCCGACCGGAAGGCCGCCGGGCTCACCACCGAGCAGATCCGGGCGGAGCTGGCGCGGTTCGACGAGTGGGACCGCTACGACCACGACGGCGACGGCGAGTTCAACGAGCCGGACGGCTACCTCGACCACTTCCAGATCGTCCACGCGGGCGGCGACCAGGCCGACCGCGACCCGTGGCAGGGCGAGGACGCCATCTGGAGCCACCGGGGCTACGCGTTCAAGAACTACAACACCGGTCCGGGCACCAACAAGCTGGGCGGCACGCCGATCGGCGACACGGGCCTGTGGGTCGGCGACTACACGATGCAGCCGGAGAACGGCGGCGTCAGCGTGTTCGCCCACGAGTACGGCCACGACCTCGGCCTGCCCGACCACTACGACACCACCAACGCCGGCACCAACGGCGTCAACTGGTGGTCGCTGATGGGTCAGACGCGCGTCGGCGAGCCGGGCGAGGCGCCGGGCACGCGGGCCAACGAGCTGTCCGCCTGGGACAAGCTCCAGCTGGGCTGGCTGGACTACGAGGTCGCGGTCGCCGGGCAGGAGCGCACCTTCGAGCTGGGCCCGCACGAGTACAACACCGACCGCGCCCAGGGCCTCGTGGTGGTGCTGCCCGACGTGCAGAAGAAGTTCGAGTACGGCGCGCCGTTCGCCGGGTCGAGGATGTGGTGGAGCGACCGGGGCAACGACCTGGACAACTGGATGGCCCGGCCGCTGGACCTGACCGGGAAGTCCACCGCGGAGCTGACCCTCAAGGCGCGCTACGACCTGGAGGCGGACTTCGACTACCTCTACGTGGAGGCGCAGAACGCCGATGGCAGCTGGACCCAGCTGGACGGCACGGCCGACGGCCGGGCGTTCGCCCGCGACTCCGGCGACGCGCCCGCGCTCAACGGCTCCTCGGCGGACCGCTGGGTCGACGTCCGCGTGCCGCTGACCGCCTACGCCGGCAAGAACACCAGGATCCGCTTCGCCTACCGCACCGACGGCGGCCTGGCGCTGCAGGGCTTCTTCGCCGACGACATCGCGGTGACCGCCGACGGCGCGCCGGTGTTCCGGGACGGCGCGGAGGACGGCACGGGCTGGACCACCAAGGGCTTCCGGGCCACGGCGGGCTCCGAGACCAAGTCGTTCGACCAGTTCTACATCGCGTCGAACCGCACCTACGAGTCCTACGGCAAGTACAACCGCACCGGTCCTTACCGGTACAGCTTCCCGAACAAGCCGAAGTGGGTCGAGCACTTCCCGTATCAGGACGGCCTGCTGGTGTCCTTGTGGGACACCAGCCACCTGGACAACAACACCAGCGAGCACCCCGGTGAGGGCCTGATCCTGCCGATCGACGCCAACCCCGCGCCGATCTACAACCTGGAGGGCGCGGCGTGGCCGCCCACGGTCGCCGGGTACGACGCGCCGTTCGGGTTGCAGAAGTCCGACTCGTTCACCCTGCACGTCAACGGCAAGCCGTCCTATGTGCGCGGACAGGCGGCCAAGCCGGTGTTCGACGACACCAAGCAGTTCTTCTACCCGGAGACGCCCACCACGGGCGTCAAGCTGCCCGCCGCGGGCGTGGGCCTGCGGGTGCTCTCGCAGTCCGGCACGTCGATGAAGGTCAAGCTGTTCCGCACCAGGTAGCAGGCGCTGCTAGGCCGTTCGGCGCCGGACGTGATCCATTCAGTGTCACGTCCGGCGTCCGTCCGGCGATGTAGATGGACATGGTGAGATCACGTGGTGCGGTGGCCGCCGCCGTCCTGGTCGCGGGTGTCTCGATCGCGGGCTGCGCGCAGCAGGTCGAGTCGGCGGGCCCCGCCGGCTCGACCACCGGGACGACCGAGCCGCTGCGCATCAGCCTCTGCGACAAGCCGGGCGACCTGACGGCGTGGATGCGCGCCGAAGGTCTGCCGGTCGACGCCGCCCGCTGCACCGCCGAGCCGCCCGACGGGCGGGCGGTGCGCGCGTTCGGCAAGTGGGCGTTCCCGGCCGGCGGCCGGCCCCGGGTGGAGTCGGTGGAGATCGCCGTGTTCGCCGACCGGGGCGCGGACGGCGCCAGCGCGTTCGAGCGCCTCAAGGGCTCCTACCCGCCGCACGAGCAGCGCTCGGTGGCCGGGCACTACTCGCGGGTGGCGCACGCGCGCGGCCGGACCCTGGTCAACCTGCCGGAGTTGGCCGAGCCGCTGGACATCACCGTCACCACGGCGGTGGTCGACGCCTCGGAGGCGGAGTACGCCGACATCCGGGCCGCCCACCTGGGCGCGTTGGAGCAGCTGGTCCCCGCGCTCGCCAAGCCCTGAGCGCGGCGGGCCGGCCGGGGGCCGCTGCGGTCCGGTGGCGGTGTCAGCCGCGGAACCAGGCGCGCCGCACCGGCTCGCCCACGGCCAGCACCTCGCCCAGCGACCGGGCGACCAGGCCGCGCGCGCCGAGGGCCCGCAGCAGCGAGCGGGTCAGCCCGCCCCGGTCCACCAGGGGCGCGGGGCCGTCGTCCACGCCGTCGGCCGGCCCCGCGAAGCCGTCGTGCCCCAGCACGATCGCCCCGGCCCGGCTGCCGCGCAGCGCGCTCGCCACCCGGTCGGCCTGCGGCACGTCCGAGGTGTCCCGCAGCGTCGGCCCCCACAGCACCGGCACGAGGCCCGCCCGCACCACCGCCCGCCACGTCCGCAGCGACTGCGCCCCGTAGGGCGGGCGGAACCAGGCGACGCGGCGCCCGGTCAGGTCCTCCAGCTCGGCCCGGCCGGCCCGGGTGCGCCGCTCGACCTCGGCGCCGGGGAATTGCGTGAGCCGGCGGTGGTCCACCCCGTGCAGGGCTATCTCGTGCCCGGCCGAAACGATTTCCCCGAGCAGCCTCGGAAACCGCCGGGCGCGGGTCAGCAGCACGAAGAAGGTGGCCGTCGCGTGGAAATCGGCGAGCGCCGCCAACACCGCCCCGGTGCCGCCCGGCTCCGGCCCGTCGTCGTAGGTCAGCACGACGTGCGGCGTCTCGGTCCGCACCGCGCACACCGACCCGGCCACTCCGCCGAAGAGGTGCTCCACCGGTCTCGCCAGCCGCCGCGCCTCGAATGAACTCCCCACCCGGACCACACCCCCGGTCGTCGGTCCCCTCACCTCTAGCACGCGAACCGGCACCCCCTCCACCGCACTCCTGCGGAACCGACCGGATCGCACCCGACAGGCCCAGTCCCGGCCCGAAAAAGAATCCCCGAAGCCCCTCCGGGCGCGACGCGCCCCTGTGCTGCCGCGACGTGGAATATTCCCGAATGGTGGAAATAAGCGCCCGATCCCGCCGATTCCCGCCCGATCCGCACCGGAATGAGGTATGACGCCCGCGCGGTCCTGCGCGTTTCGCACTTTCACCCGTTCAGCCGCTTTCGGCCCTCCGGGACCGCCTAATACCGTCTCGCTCGAACCGCGCTCCCGAGGTGAGCGTGGTTCCACTGGGGGACAGGGTTCGCTTTAACGCACTCTCCACCCTGCTCATTCGCACAATGGGCAGACACCGTTGCCACGCTTCGCGTCAGGCGAGGTCCCCCAGTCCCGCCTGACGCCTGCGAGGGTCGGGGAGTCCGTCCACGGGACTCCCCGGCCCGGTAACAACCCCGGCCACACCACTCCGGACGGTCCGTCGCACCACGACACAACCCGGCCACACCACGACATCGCCCAACCCCTGTGGCCCACCTCACGCACCACACGCGACCGTCCACACCCGTAGCCCCACCCCGCAGCCCCAACCCTGCGGCCCGCAACTCCCCACACAGCCCCATGCCCCCTCCGGCACACCCCGCACAGCCCCATGCCGCCTCCGGCACACCCCGCACAGCCCCATGCCCCCTTCCGCACGCCCCGTGCAGACCGGTGCCTTCGTGTTCTCCCCGTATGGCCTGCCCGGAGGGCTACCATGCTTTTCCTGGGGGTGCAAGCACGCTTTTCGCTTGCACCCCCAGGAAAAGCATGGTCGTCTTTGACAGGTCATGCGGGGAGAACACGACCGCTCTTGCTCTTCCTCCTCCTTGGCGGCCTGCCCGTCCGGCGAGGACTCTTTTGTTTTTGTCTTAGATCCGCACTGCACCTATATATCACCTGGATCGGTGCGCGATCTCAGTAAGAAGAGCGGCCGAGAGGCCCCCAAGGAGGAGGAAAAGAAAGGGCGGTCGTGTTCTCCTCCCCGCACGGCCTGCCGAAGGCAATCGCATTTGTCGGGGGGTGTCAAGCGAAGAGCGTGCTTGACACCCCCCGACAAATGCGATCGGGCTGCGCCCAGGCCGTACGGGGAGGAGAACACGAAGCGACCGGTGTGCGCATCGGTGCGCGGCTGGTGGGTCCGGGTGGCTGGGGGCCCGGGTGGCTGGTGGACCTGGGTGGCTGGTGGACCTGGGTGGCTGGTGGACCTGGGCAGCTGGCGGGTCCGGGTGTCAGTGCCCGAGTGGCGTCACCTCGGCGGCGGTGCCCACGGGCCCGGGGTTGCCTGCCTCGGGCAACGCGCAGCCGCACGTACCGGGCCTCGACGGGGCGCGGCGCGGGTCAGACCCCTGGTCCTGGGTCCCCGTCCCCCGAGCACCGGGACAGCCTCCCCTCGCCGTGGAGCCGGAGAATTATTTACACGAATGGGTGGCAGTCGGGCAGGCGGCCGGGAAGGGCTCGCACCCTCCGCCGACGTGCGAGCGAGTGCTCGGAGGCGCAGCCCACCAGCAGCGCCCCCGACAGCAGGACCAGCGATTCACCGCCCTGGACCGCGCACGCGCAGACCAGGACGGTCCATAGCAGCAGTCTCATGGAACAAGGCTAGGGACCCGGACCACAGCGGTCGACGGATTTGAGGGAGCCTTAGGGTTTTCCTGCCCGGGAAACCCTGATATTGCGGACTGCGCCCCGATTTCTCAGGCAACCGCGTGCAAGTTGCCGTCCGCCCCTTGCAGGCAGCGGGCCGCGGGCGCGCCGCCCCGGACGAATTCGGTGACGCAGCGCCCCAGCTGCGCGTGCGCGGCGGCGTTGGGGTGGAACGACTGCTGAGCCAGGTGCAGGCCGATGGCGTCCAGGCCGCCGTTGACCAACGCGTACGGGTCCACGGTCAGGCGGCGCTGCCACTCCCCGACCGGGCTCACCCCCCGGCTGCACCCCTCGCGGCCCTCCGTCGCCCGGGAGAGGTCGAGGAACTTCACGCCGGTCCGGTCCGCCACCCCGCGCAGGGCCTCGGACAGCTGCGGCACGGCCACCGTCCGGCCGTAGCCGGCGTCGGCGAGCCGCAACGGGCAGCCCTGCGGGCCGTGCAGCAGCCTGTCCATCTTCTCCGTCACCGGGGACGCGTACGAGGTGAGCACCAGCGAGTACGCCTCGGGCGGGTACCCGGCCAGCTCCATCGCCGACCGCACGTCCCGCACGGCCTGCTCGACCTTCGGCGCCATCGCGGCCAGCCGGGCGGGCCACCGGGCGGCCAGCTCCGACCGGCAGCCCGCGCGCAACGGGTTCACCCAGGCCGCGACGCAGTCGACCATCGTGTCGGCGAACCTCGGGTCGTCGTTGGCCCCGACCTGCACCAGCACGGTGGTCACCCGGTACTGCCGGGCGACCTCGACCAGCCGCCGGGCCTGGGAGCCCTCGGTGTAGTGGGTGGTGTCGGCCAGCGACACGTGGGCGGAGTCCGCGCCCGAGCACGCCAGGTTCACCGTGCGCTCGGCGAGCCGGGTCATGTGCACCATGGACCGCGTGGAGCGGTGGCACCAGTTGCCGTTCTCGCCTTCAGTGCCCTCCTCGTACGAACCCGCGCCCTCGCCCGACATGGCGCTGTCCCCTAACGAGACCACCGCCGTCTCCCGGGTGTCCACCGCGCCGGCGGACACCGGCAGCGCCACCAGCGAGGCGCCCACGAGTGCCACCGCGCCCACGACCCGACTCCACGTCACCGCGAGACCTCCAGCCGCTCGGGGCGCCCGCGCTCGGGCGCCAGCCCACGGTAAGGGCGTTGGCAGGCAACGACAATGAGCCGATCCGGCTATTCGCCCCGCGCGCGGAGCGGGCAGCCGCACCGCCTCGGGCCCGGGTGCTCCGGCGCTCGGCGGGGTCAGCGGGCCGGCCGGGCGCCGAGCGACCACAGGTAGCTCAGGGGTTCGCCGTCGGGGTCGTCGCGGCCGGTGAAGTCGCCGAGCAGCTCCTCCAGGCGGGCCTTCAGCTCGGCCTGGGACTCCGCGTTGAGGCGCAGCACGCCGCGCGCCACCTCCCGGTAGGCGTCGGGTCCCGCCTCCACCAGCTCCGCGCGGTGCGCCGCCAGCATCGCCAGGTCCACCTGCTGCACCAGGCCGACGCCCTCGACGTCGATCAGGCCCAGCCGCCAGGTGCGGCGGGTGGTGCGGTACGGGCGTTCCAGGGCGCCCTTCGCGCCGGTGCGGACCGGTTCGGCCGCCAGGAAGCCCTGCTCGACCAGGGCGCGCACGTGGCGCAGCGCGGTGGCCGGCGCGATCTCCAGCCGCTCGGCCAGCTCCTGGTTGGTCCACGCCCGGTCCAGGCACAGCCGCAGGATGCGCCAGCGCAGCGGGTGCGCCAGCGCCTTCAGCTCTTCCACGGAGGCGGTGCGCTCGGGCTGGTCGGTGGGCACGGCCAAGAGGCTAACCGAGGAGGGCCTTGCCCGGCGCGGCGGTGGTTTGGTTCACTGACATCGATTGCAGAAAATGAAATCACTCGGGGGGAGCCGCATGGGGTTGGCTGAACGGGTCACCGGCTGGGTGCGGGACCGGGAGCCGGAGCTGCTGGTCGAACTCGCCGCGTGGATCGCCCAGCCGAGCGTGAGCCGCACCGGCGAGGGGATGGCGGAGGCCGCCGCGCACGGCGTGGAGCTGTTGCGCCGCAGCGGTCTGACGCCCGAGGTGGTCGCGACGGGCGGCCGGCCCGCGCTGGTCGGCACCGCGCCCGGCCCGCCCGGCGCGCCGCACGTGCTGGTCTACGGCCACTACGACGTGCAGCCCGCCGGGCCCCTGCACGAGTGGGTCACGCCGCCGTTCGAGCCGGACTTCCGGGACGGCCGGGTCTACGGCCGGGGCGCGGCGGACAACAAGGGCCAGCACCTGGCCCAGCTGCTGGGCCTGCGGGCGCTGCGCGAGGTCGGCGGCGGGCTGCCGTGCCGGGTGACCGTGCTGCTCGACGGCGAGGAGGAGGTCGGCAGCCCCAACCTCGCGAAGGCGTTGCGCGGCCTGGACAAGCCGGACCTGGTGCTGTGGAGCGACGGGCCGGTGCACGAGTCCGGGCGCGCGTCGGTGGTGCTCGGGGTGCGCGGCGTCGTCACGTTCGAGCTGCGGGTGCGGGGCGCGTCCGGGGTGTTGCACTCGGGCAACTGGGGCGGTGTCGCGCCCAACCCCGCGTGGCGGCTGGTGCACGTGCTGGCCGGGATGCGCGACGCGCGGGGCCGGGTGCTGGTCGACGGGTTCGCCGACGGCGCGGCGCCGCTGAGCCCCGGCGAGCGGGACGCGCTGGCCGAGCTGCCGGTGGACGTGCCGGGGGTGCTGGCCGGCATCGGCGTGTCGGGCATGGAACCGCCGAGCGGGCCCGGCTTCCACGAGCGGCTGACCGGGCCCACGTTCAGCATCAACTCGCTGACCTGCGAGGACGGCGACGAGCACCGGACGGTGATCCCGAACGTCGCGGTCGCCCGGTGCGACATGAGGCTGGCCGGCGGCCAGCGGGTGGACGACGTGCTCGCGGCCCTGCGCGCGCACCTGGCCCGGCACGCCCCCGACGTCGAACTCGTCCCGGGCGGCGCGATGAACCCGTCCCGGACGCTGCCGGAGGCGCGCTGGACCGGCGCCGTGGTGCGCGGCGCGGCGGCCGGCCTCGGCGAGGAGCCGCTGCTGCTGCCCGCCCTGGGCGGGAGCCTGCCGATCGCGGCGTTCAGCGACGAGCTGGGCGTGCCGTGCTACGGCGTGCCGCTGGCCAACGTGGACGAGCGCAACCACGCGCCCAACGAGAACCTGACGCTGGACCGGTTCCGCCGGGGCGTCGTGGCGGCGGCGACCCTCCAGCGGGCGATCGCGGAGGAGGGCCGGTGACGCTGACGGACTTCGCGTGGGTGTGGGGCTCGGACGTCGGGCCGGACGACCGGGTGGCGTGGATCAGCGACGCCACCGGCCGCCCGCAGCCGTGGGTGGACGGGCGGCGCCTGCCGGTCCCCGGCGCGGTGCGGCGGTGCGCGTGGCGGCCGGACGGCGCGCGGCTGCTGGTGCTGGTCGACCCGGACGGCGGCGAGGACCACCGGCTGGGCGAGCTGGACCCGGCGACCGGCGAGGTGGAGTGGCTGGTCGCGGAGGAGGGGGTGCGCTGCGAGGTGGGCACCCCCTACGGCAGCACCGGGAACCCGTACAGCGCCGACGGCTCCATGCTCGCCTACGCCGACAACGCCCGTGACCGCACGGTGTTCGACGTCCTGGTGCGCGACGCGAACGGCACGCGCACCGTGCTGCGCGGCGACGACCGCTACCTGCCGATGGGCTTCTCCCCCGACTCGCGGCTGCTGCTGGTGCTGAAGCTGCACCAGAACGCCGACCACGAGCTGTTCGTCGTGGACCTGGCCACCGACACCGCGCGGCAGTGGACGCGGTTCGACGGCCCGGCGAAGTACGAGCCGATCGCGTGGCTGCCCGACTCCGCCGGCATCCTCCTGTGCACCACGCAGGGGCGCGACCACCTCGGCCTGGCGATGCTGGCCCTGGACGGCGCGCTCACCTGGCTGGACACGCCCGAGTCCGATGTGGAGGGTGGCGCGCTGTCGGCCGACGGCTCCCGCATCGCCTGGGGCCGCAACGAGGACGGGTGCACCAGGCTGCTGTGGTCCGAGGCGGGCGGCGCGCCCCGCGAGGTCACCGGGCTGCCGCGCGGCCTCGCGGTCACCGAGTTCGGCCTCGGCGGGCACGCGCTGCGCTTCACCCGCTCCGGCGAGCTGCTCGTGCAGCTCGCGCGGGGTGACGCGGCGACCGAGCTGTACCTGGCCGACCTCGACGCGGGCACGGCGCGCCGCCTGACCGACTTCGGCGCGGGGCTGCCCGACGACCTGGTCGCGCCGACCGTCGTGCGCGCGACGAGTTCCGACGGCCTGGTGGTGCCGTGCCTGCTCTACCGGCCCCCGTCCGCGAGCGCCGACGCGCCCGCGCCGGTCGTCATGACGGTGCACGGCGGGCCGGAGAGCCAGGCGTACCCCGCGTTCGACCCGGTGGTGCAGGCGCTGCTGGCCAACGGGATCGGCGTCATCGCGCCCAACTACCGGGGCTCCTCCGGCTACGGCCTGCGCTTCCAGCGGCTGATCTACCGCGACTGGGGCGGCGGCGACCTGGCGGACCTGGCCGCCGCCGTCGCGCTGCTGGCGGACGTCGAGTGGGCGGACGCGTCCAGGCTCGGCGTGCACGGCGCGTCCTACGGCGGTTTCGCCGCCCTGTCCTGCGCCTCCCGGCTGCCCCACCTGTTCCGGGCCGCGGTCAGCGAGTGCGGCACGTCCGACCAGCTCACCGACATCCGGGACGCGCCGCCGACGTGGCGGCGGCGGATGCTCGAATGGGTCGGCGACCCCGACGACCCCGAGGACCGCGCGCGGCTGGTCGAGCACAGCCCGCTGCACCACGCGCACCGGGTGCGGGCCCCGGTGCTGCTGCTGCACGGCGAGAACGACACCCGCGTGAACCCCGAGGAGTCGGAGCGGATGTACCGGCGGCTGAAGGAGCTGGGCAAGCCGGTGCGGCTGCTCCTGCACCCCGGCGTCGGGCACGAGGTCGACCGCGGGGGCCTGGCCGACACGGTGGCGCTGGTCGTCGGTTGGTTCACCGACCACCTGTGAACGCCGGGGCCGCCCGGCCCGGCTGCCCGGGACGTCGTCGGAAATGTTCTCCGGCGGCGTGGAATAATTTCCCCTGATCAATTTTTAACGTATCGGATCACACTTCTCTCGATCATTTTCCTGTATCCACCGAATAGCCGTCGACACCTGTCCTGGTGAGGGCGGCGGCAGGGGGTGCGGCCGCCCCGACGGGGGTTGTCGACACAACACGGGGGGACAGGGTGGAGCACCACGGCATCGAGAGCTTCTTCGTAGTGGGTGAGGGGGTGCTGGAGTTCGACGGGTCCGGGCGGCCCGCGGCCCGGCAGCCGCTCGGCGTCGAGGAGCTGAGGAGGTTCCGGTTCTCGCGACTGGGCCCGGAGGGACCGCAGGTACCCGAGGACACCCGGATCGCACTGGCCACCGCGGTGACCGCCGACGTGCCGCAGCCGGACTCGGCGGACCCGGTCGTCCCGGCCGGGTTCACCTACCTCGGCCAGTTCGTCGACCACGACCTGACGCTGGACCGCACCGGGACCCGGCTCGGCGCGGACGTCAACCTGGACGACCTGGTGCAGGGCCGCTCGCCCGCGCTCGACCTGGACGCGGTCTACGGCCGCGGTCCGCACGACCCGGCCGACCGGGCCTTCTACGCCGCCGACCAGGTCAAGCTCAAGGTCGGCAAGACCTCGGCCACGACGTTCCCCGACGAGCGGGTCAACGTCGAGCTGGAGGGCTTCGACCTGCCCAGGGCCGGGTCCGGCGCGACCCGCGCCGACCGGCGGCGCCCGCTGATCCCGGACGCCCGCAACGACGAGAACCTGGCGGTCGCCCAGACCCACCTGGCGTTCATCCGGTTCCACAACCGGGTCGTGGACGAGCTGGCGCTGACCGGGCTGTCCGGCCGGCGGCTGTCCAGGCGGCGCGGGAGCAGGTCGTCCGGCACTACCAGTGGCTGCTGCGCACCGACTACCTGCCGCGCGTCGTCGACCCCGCGATCGTGGACGACGTGTTCGGCAACGGCCGCCGCTTCTTCGAGGCGCCCGGCCGCGGCTACGCGGGCGCGAACCAGCCGCCGACCATGCCGCTGGAGTTCTCGGTGGCGGCCTACCGGCTCGGCCACAGCCAGATCCGGGCGCTCTACCAGTGGAACCGGGTGTTCAACGGCGAGGGCCCCGGCGCGCCCGCGACCCTGCTGCAGCTGTTCACCTTCTCCGGGACCAGCGGCAACTTCGAGGGCGGTTCGGGCCTGCCGCAGCTGGACGACCCGGACTCGGGCACGGTCGACACGCTGCCGACCAACTGGGTGGCGGACTTCCGCCGGCTGTTCGACTTCACCGAGGCCGACCGGCCGGACCTGGCGCCGGGCGCGGGCGGCGGCAACGTGGCCAAGCGGGTCGACACGCTGCTGGTCAACCCGCTCACGCAGCTGCCGGCGGGCGCGTTCGAGGGCCGCGGCAGGCAGGTCGCCGACCTGCACCGCAACCTCGCGTTCCGCAACCTGACCCGGGCGAACATGGTCAGGCTGGCCAGCGGTCAGCAGATGGCGTCGCTGTTCAACCAGCCGCCGCTGACCGCCGAGCAGATCCTGGACGGCAATGGGGGCGTGGTGCTGGACTCGCTGACCGGGCAGCAGCGCGCGGCGGTGGTCGAGGCGACCCCGCTGTGGTTCTACGTCCTGCGGGAGGCCGAGGTCGGCAACGGCCTGCTCGGGCCGGTGGGCGGTCGCGTCGTGGCCGAGGTCTTCCACCGGGCGATGGAAGCCTCGCGCACGTCGATCGTGCGGGAACCGTGGTGGCGGCCGGTGTTCGGGCCGGACGCCGACACGTTCCGGATGACCGACCTGCTGCTGTTCGCGTTCGAGGGCAAGGCCGACCTGCTCAACCCGCTGGGTGACTGACGTGCCCGCGGCCGAGGACCGCGGGGGCGGGCGGGCCGGCCACCACCGACCGACCGGTCGGTGATCCGGACGGCCCTGCCGGCGCCACGGGGCCCGGCAGGGCCGTCGCCGGGTGCGGCTTGGACCGCCCGGTGCCGCTTGGGCCGTCCGGCGCCGTCGCCGGGGCCGCCCGTGCTCCGCGGCGCCGTCAGCCCACCGAGGCGGGCCGGCGCTCGGCCAGGGCGCGGCCGGTGGTCACCAGTTCGGACGCCACCCGGTCCACCGCCTCGGTGAACTCCGGTTCGTCGCAGTCCCAGTCGACCAGCTTGCCGCGCAGCCAGTCACGCCAGGAGCCCACCAGTCGGGCGAACACCTCGGTGCCCTGCGGGGTGAACCGGTAGCGGTCGCCCGATTCGGTCACCAGGCCCTTGACCAGGAGCTGGCGCGCCACCGGCTCGAACACGCCGGCCGGGACCCCGGTGTCCTCGGCCAGCCGTTCCAGGGTCGCGTCGCCGTGGCGGGCGCTCTGGCGGAACACCTTGACCACCAGCCACGCCTGGGCGTGGCTGAGCGGCAGGCCCGACGCGGCGACGACCTGCGGCGTCGGGTCGCGCCGCTCCTTGCGCACCACCAGGGCGATCAGCTTCTCGAACTCGCGGTCGGACTCCCACGTCTGGGGCACCGCGAAGCTCTCGCCCACCCCGTTGTTGCCCGACGCCGCCGTGCGGGCGGTGTCGCGCAGCGGCACCTCGCGCAGGAACAGGGCCACGACGAACGCGACGGCCGCCACCGGGGCGGCGGCCAGGAAGACGTCCTGGAGGGTCTCGGCGTAGGCGGCGACGATCGGGGCTTTCACCTGGTCGGGCAAGGTGTGCAGGGTTTGGACGTCGGACGCGGCCCGCGGGTCGAGGCCCGGCGGGATCGCGGTGGCCAGCCTGTCGGGCAGGGTGCTCGCGTAGATCGTGCCGAAGATCGCCACGCCGAAGGAGCTGCCCAGCGTGCGCAGGAAGCTCACGCCCGAGGTGGCCACGCCCAGGTCCTCGTAGCTGCTGGTGCTCTGCACGACCACCACGGGCACCGGCATGCACATGCCCACGCCCAGGCCGAGCACCAGCATGTACCCGGCGGCCTGCCAGAACGACGTGTCGACGTCCAGCAGGGACAGCAGGAGCAGCCCGCACACCATCAGCACGCTGCCCGCGAGCGGGAACACGCGGTAGCGGCCGGTCTTGCCGATCACGGTTCCGGTGACGACGGACGCGATGAGCAGCCCGACCACCAGCGGCAGCATCTCCAGGCCCGACTGCGTGGCCGACGCGCCGTGCACGTACTGCAGGTAGGTGGGCAGGAACGTGACACCGCCCAGCATCGCGAACCCGACCACGAAGCTCAGCACGCTGCACACGGTGAACACCCGGCTGCGGAACAGCCGCATGGGCAGCATGGGCTCCGCCGCCCGCTGCTCCACCGCGACGAACAGCCCCAGCGCCACCAGCGAGCCCGCCGCCATCCACAGGATCGTCGGCGAGGTCCAGTCGTACTCGACGCCGCCCCAGCTCGTGACCAGGGTCAGGCCGGTGGCCGCCAGCCCGATCAGCAGGATGCCCGCGTAGTCGATGCGCGGCTTGCCCCTGGCCCGCACCCCGGGCATCGCGAGCGCGCCGACGACCAGGACCACCACGCCCAGCGGCAGGTTCACGTAGAACGCCCAGCGCCAGCTCAGGTGGTCCACGAACAGCCCGCCCAGCAGCGGGCCGACCACGGTCGAGACGCCGAACAGCGCGCCGATGAGCCCCTGGTACTTGCCGCGCTCGGACAGCGGCACGACGTCCGCGATCACGGCGCTGGAGGTGACCATCAGGCCGCCCGCGCCCAGGCCCTGGACCGCCCTGGCCAGGATCAGCCACGTCATCGAGTCGGCCCAGCCGCACAGGAACGAGCCGGCCATGAACAGCGCGACGCTGGCCAGGAAGGCGGGCTTGCGGCCGTAGAGGTCGCCGAACTTGCCGACCAGGGCCGTCATGATGGTCTCGGCGAGCAGGTACGAGGTGACCACCCAGGACAGGTGCCCGGCGCCGCCGAGGTCGCTGACGATGGTCGGCAGCGCGGTGGCGACGATCGTCTGGTCCAGCGCCGCCAGCAGCATCCCGAGCATGATCACGGCGACGACGGCGTTGCGCGTCCCCCGCCCCACCTCGACCCGTTCGACCACGCGGAACCTCCCGAGTGGACGATAGGGCCACCGCCCCGACTCCGCCCGCCGTGCGCGACCGCTCAGGCCAGGTCGAAGGCGCCCAGCTTCGCGCCCCGCGTGAAGAACTCCCACTCGGCGTGGGTGGACCGCTGCGGAGCCTCACCCGGCCGGTTCGAGTTGCGGACCAGGACCTCGTCGGCGGTGCGCATCACCTCGACGCAGTTGGAGCCGCCACCGCTGAACTTGGTCCACTCGTGCAACTTCAGGGTCATCTCATGCCCTTCGTAGCAACTTTCGGCCGGTAGGCGCTCGCCCGCCACCCAAGGTTCTTCCCCCGCCCGTCCAAGCGCAACTGCGGCATACGGGACCGCATGGCGGTAACAGGCCGGGGCATGGTGTACAAGTAGTTCATCGGAGGTGCACCACCTTGGCGTCGCTGATCGCCCACTACCAGGCGAGCGAAGATCCTGTTCCGGTTCAGGCCGTCGCCGACCTCGACGCGCTGCTGGACCGCATGGCCGCCGACCACGCCACCCGGTCGGGACCGGTACCACCGATGGTGGAACTTTCGCGTCCCGACCCGTGGGCCGAAGGCTGGGTGATCGTGCGCTTGGGCGTCGACCACGACCGGGGCTTCCTCGCCCACGCCGACGCCTCCGGCTCGTTCATCACCACCGGTGGCGCCGACCGGCACGGCACCGCGGTGGTCTACGACCACATGGGCCACCCTCGCGAGTTTCCCGCCGACGCCGAAGTGCCCCTGCACGACCTGCGCAAGGCAGCCCATGACCTGATCACCACCGACGGCGGCCGGTCACCGGCCGTGGCGTGGCGGCCCTGGGAACGCTGAGCCCGCTCGCCACTGCACCGCGACACCCCTCAGGCCAGGTCGAAGACGCCCAGCTTCGCGCCCCGCGTGAAGAACTCCCACTCGGCGTGGGTGAACCGCTGCGGAGCCTCACCCGGCCGGTTCGAGTTGCGGACCAGGACCTCGTCGGCGGTGCGCATCACCTCGACGCAGTTGTCCCCGCCGCCGCTGAACTTGGTCCACTCGTGCAGTTTCAGGGTCATTTGATGTCCTCCACGATGCGAGCCAGGAGAGCGCGGCTTTCGTCGACACCCATCGCCTTGGCACGGGTGAAGTCGAACCAGCGACTGGTCCTCTCCACCTGGTCGGCCCCTTCCGCGAAATGGGCGCCGAACGGTGTGTCGACGCTGATCAGCGACGGCAACCCCGCGGGCAGCCGGAACAGGGTCAGTGTAGTGCCGATCAACGGGTGGACCCCTGCTCCGTACGGCATCACCTGGAGGTTGACGTTCTCCAACTCGGTCATCGCCAGGAGGTGCCCGATCTGCTCGCGCATGACCTGCGCGCCGCCGATGTTCGAGCGCAGCACCGGCTCCGCCACCACCGCCCACAGGCGCAGCGGCACCTCGCGCTCGGTGAGCAGCACCCGCCGCCCCAACCGGAGTTCGAGGTTCTTCTCCAACGCCTCGCCCGCCAAGCCCACGCTCGCCATCAGCGTGCGGGCGTAGTCACGGGTCTGGAGCACCGCCGGGATCAGGTCCGGGGACGAGTAGATCGCCTCCACCGCGATGGCCTCCACGTCGAGGATGCGGCGCAGCCACGGGGAGATCTGGCCGCCGATCTTGCTCTTCGGCCGCCTGCGGTGCGCCTCGGAGTTCAGGGCGAGCAGGTCGTCACGGGCGGCCTCGTCGGCGTCGTACAGCGCGAGCAGCTTCTCCAGCTCCGCCTGCTTGACGCCGCTGCGCGCGTTCTCGATGTTGCTGATCTTGGTGATCGTGCAGCCGAGCGCCTCGCAAGCGCGCTCACGGGGCATGGCCGCCTCTTCGCGCATCCGGCGGAGCGTGGTGCCGATCTGGATTCGCGCCGCGCTCCGATGTGGGCTGGTCATGCCCCTCCTCGAAAGATCACCCGATCGAATGCCATGACAAGTAGAACTTACAACTTAACATGGTTGTATCCGTAGGGTGTCGAATACTAGCAGGGAGTGATGATCAGTGGCCCGTCGGTTCCAGCAGTTGAGCGTCATCGAGAGCACCGGGCGGCAGTCGGCCTACCGCCTCCTGGAACGCCTGGAGGAGGTGACCGAGCAGACCCTGGAGCAGTGGGCGGCCGAGCGGCTGCTCGCCGGCGGCTACGCGAGGGGGCTCTACGTCGCCGAGCGCGGGCGCGTCGCGGACGACTGGCCCGAGGAGGAGTTCGACGCGGACGTCGAGATCGTCTCCGACGGCCTCGGGACGGTGAAGGTGGTGTGAGCCGCCCGGAGCCGCTCAGGACTCCTTCAGGCCCAGGGCTCCCAGGAAGGTCCGGAACTTCGCGCTGGTCTCGGCCAGCTCGGCCGCCGGCGTGGAGCCGGGCACCACGCCCGCGCCCGCGTACAGCCGCAGCGTCCGGTCGGTCACCTCGCCGCACCGGATGGCGATCACCCACTCGCCGTCGCCCCGGTCGTCGGTCCAGCCCACCAGCCCGGTGTAGAAACCCCGGTCGAACGGCTCCAGCTCACCGATCAGCGAGCGCGCCGCCTCGACCGGCACCCCGCACACCGCGGGCGTCGGGTGCAGCGCCGCGGCCAGCTCCAGCGCCGAGGTCCCCTCGTCGCGCAGGGTCCCGGTCACCTTGGTGGACAGGTGCCACATCGTCCTGGTGGGCAGCAGCTCCGGCGCGCTCGGCACGACCAGCTCGCGGCAGAACGGGGCCAGCGCGTCCGCCACCGCGCCGACGACGAACGCGTGCTCGCGCAGGTCCTTGGGCGAGGACAGCAGCTCCGTGGCGTTGCGGCCGTCCTGCTCGGGGTCGGCGCCGCGCGGGCGCGACCCGGCCAGCGGGTTGGACACGACGTCCCGCCCCGTGCGCCGGACCAGCAGCTCCGGGCTGGTGCCGACGAGCGTGCCGCCGCCCAGGTCGGTGGCGAAGGTGTAGCCGCGCGGGTCGCGGGCGGCCAGCGCGGCGAGCACCTGGCGCACGTCGATGCGCTCGGCGGCGGTGAGGTCCAGCGTGCGCGCCAGCACGACCTTGTCCAGCGCTCCGCCGGCCATCGCCTCCAGCGCCCGCCGCACCCCGGCGGTGTAGGACTCCGCGTCACCGCGCTGGTCCAACCACCGACCGCCGGGCGTGGGTCGCTCGGGCAGCGACACGGTGTGCAGCGGCGCGCCCCGCAGCACCGCGCGCGGCACGGTCAGGCGCGGTGGCACGTCCGGCCGGAACGGCAGCGCGCCGACCGCGGTCCGGCCCGGCGGCACCACTCCCCCGTACCGGTCCCCCGCCCCCTGCGCGGTCACGACGCCGAGCGGCGAGGCGAAGAAGAACCCGCCCTCCCGGTAGGCGTCCAGGCCGGACGCGGGGTCCACCCGGTCGGCGGAGGTCCGGTCGGCGGAGGTCTGGTCGGCGGGGATCTGGGCCGCTGGCACCGGCTGCTCCGTTCGGTCCGCGTGGCTCAGGCGCGCAGCGTCGCGCCGCCGTCCACGTAGAGGTTCTGCATGGTGATGTGCCGGGCCTGGTGGGAGACCAGGAACAGCACGGCGTCGGCGATGTCGGCCGGGTCGGCGATGCGCCCCAGCGGGATGCCCACGCGGAACGTCGCCAGGTCCCCCGCGATCACCCGGTCCGGCGCGGCGTCGTCGGTCCACAGCCCGCGCTGCATGGCGGTGTCGGTGGAGCCGGGGGACACGACGTTGCAGCGGATGCCGTGCTCGGCCAGCTCCAGGCCGAGGCACCGGGTGAACATCGTGGTGGCGGCCTTGGAGGCGGCGTAGGCGCCCATGCCCGCACGGGGCACGCCCGCCGCGTTGGAGCCGACCGTGACGATGGCGCCGGACTCCCGGGGCGCCATCCGCCGCGCGACGGCCCGCGACACGTGGAACACGCCGTCGGTGTTGACCGCGAACGTGCGCCGCCAGTCCTCGTCGGTCGTGTCCAGGATCCGGCCCGTCCGCAGGATCCCGGCGACGTTGACCAGGATGCCGATCGGCCCGGCGGTCCGCTCCACGCGGTCGACCACCGCTTCGACGGCGTCCGCGTCGGAGACGTCCACCCGGTGGTCCGCGCCGTCGAGGTCGACCCCCGCGACGACCGCGCCCGCCTTGGCCAGCGCCGCCGCCACGGCGGCCCCGATGCCCTGCGCCGCGCCGGTCACGAGGGCGACCGTCCCCGCGATACCCCTGTCGTCCATGGTGGTTGCTCCCGGTGAAAGCTGTGGACCTGATCGTCACCCTACCGTGTTATTTAGGTAAGGCTAACCTACTTTAGTAGGTGATCAGGAGCTCTCCCCGGAGCGGACCGCTGCGCCCGCGCTCGACCGGAGGGCGAACAGCCCTCCGGTCAGTCCTCGTCCTCGGAGTGGTGGTCGAAGTTCTCCTGGCCGCGCTTCCAGTAGCCGTCCACGTCGCAGGCGTCGCGGTGGAGCCCGCGCTCGTCGCGCAGGTGGCGGCGGAGGGGCTTGAGCGCGCCGGCCTCTCCCGCCACCCACGCGAACCCGTCGCCCTCGGGCAGCACCAGCGCGGCGATCGCGTCGTGCAGCAGCGTGGTCGTGCCCGCCGGCGCGCCGGCGCGGTGCAGCCACGTCAGCCGGACGTCCGCCGCGGACGGCAGGGGCTGCTGCTCGGCCTCGTCGGCGACCTCCACGAACGCGAAGACCCGCGTGCCCGCCTCGGCCTGCGCCAGCCACCGCGCGATCGCGGGCAGGGCGGTCTCGTCCCCGCCGATCACGTACCAGGCGAGCCCCTTCGGGACCAGTACCGAACCGCGCGGCCCGAGCACGCCCACCGCGTTGCCCTCCACCGCGCCCGCCGCCCACGTCGAACCGGGGCCGTCACCGTGCACCACGAAGTCGATGTCGAGTTCGCCGGCGTCGGCGCGGTGCTCGCGCACGGTGTAGTCCCGGAACACGGGGCGCGGCGCGCCCGGGTCCCGCTCCAGCCCCGCGGGGCCGACCTTCGGCATGACCGGCAGGCCGTCGCGCTCGGCCGGGAAGAACAGCTTCACGTGGTCGGCGGGCCCGGCCTCGCGGAACCCGGCCAGGTCCGGGCCGGCCAGCGTCACCCGGACCATGCGCGGGGTCAGCCGGCGGACCGCCTTCACCCGCAGCACGCGGGGCACGAGCTCGTAGCGCACGACCTCCGGCGCGGCAGCGGTCACCGCGCGTCCGTCAGGCTGCGGGGGCGCAGGTCGGTCCACTCCCGCTCGACGTGGTCCAGGCACGCCTGCCGGGTGTCGGGTCCGTGCGCGACCGACCACCCGGCGGGCACCTCGGCGAAAGCGGGCCACAGCGAGTGCTGGCCCTCGTCGTTGACCAGCACCAGGAAGGTGCCGGCGTCGTCGTCGAACGGGTTGGTCACGACCGACTCCTCGTGTTGAAGGTAAGGCTCACCTTACCTGCGCAGGCGCGCTCCCGCCATGCCCGGCCACTCCACCCCGAAGCCGGCTCCCCCTGACCGTGACGGCCGTGACCCAGAACCCGGAACGGCCTTCGGAGCGCCGCGGGCACGTGGTCGCCGAGCCCCCGGCCGGGGCTCCCGGGCGCCGCTGCCCACCGGGGCCGGGGCCTGCCCGGCTCCCCCCGCCCCACTAGGCTCGGCGGTGCTGGTGGTCCGCCCCGTTCCGACGGGGCGGGGCAAGAGGGAACCCGGTGCGAGTCCGGGACTGCCCCGCAGCGGTGAGTGGGAACGAAAGCCGTAGTCACAAGCACTGGAAGCCTCCGGGAAGCCACGGCCGGTAGGGACGAGACCGACGCCCACGAGTCCGAAGACCTGCCACCGGTCCGCGCGCCGCCCGGCGCGCGGTGGTCCGGGGCCTCTCGGGTGGGCGACGCGGACGCGGCACGTCGTGCCGCCCGCGCAGCGTGCCCGGAACACGGCCCGGACCTGTCCGCACGCTCGCGAGGAGAGAGCTTGTGAACACCATCGGGGCCACCGTCCTGGGCTACCCGCGCATCGGTCCGCGCAGGGAGCTGAAGCGCGCCGTGGAGCGGTACTGGTCCGGCGCGATCGACGCGCCCGCCCTGCACGGGGTCGGCGCGGACCTGCGCGCCGCGACCTGGCTGGACCTGCGCGACGCCGGGCTGGGCTCGATCCCCGGCAACACGTTCTCGTACTACGACCAGGTGCTGGACACGGCGGTGCTGTTCGACGCCGTGCCGCGGCGGTTCCGCGCGCTGGATCTGTCCGAAGTGGACACCTACTTCGCCATGGCCCGCGGGCACGGCGACGCGCCGCCGCTGGAGCTGACCAAGTGGTTCGACACCAACTACCACTACCTGGTGCCCGAGATCGAGCCCGACACGAGCTTCCGGCTCGTGGGCGACAAGCCGCTCGCGGAGTACCGGGAGGCGCTGGCGCTGGGCGTGACCACCCGGCCGGTGCTGCTGGGGCCCGTGACGTTCCTGCTGCTGGCCAAGGGCCGGGGCCGGCCGGGGCTGCTGGGCGGGCTGCTCGACTGCTACGCCGAGCTGCTGTGGACGATGGCCGCCGAGGGCGTGGAGTGGGTGCAGTTCGACGAGCCCGCCTTCGTCGGCGACCGCTCGGCGGGCGACCTGGCCGCGCTGCGCGAGGCGTACCACCGGCTGGGCGAGCTGGTCGACCGCCCGCGGATGCTGGTGACGGGGTACTACGGCGACCTGGGACCGGCGCTGGACGTGCTGGCGTCCACCCCGGTGGAGGCGATCGCGCTGGACCTGGTCGCGGGCCGGGTGCCGGCGCTGCACGCGTTGCGGGACAAGACGGTCGTGGCGGGCGTGGTGGACGGGCGCAACATCTGGCGCACCGACGTCCCCGCGGCGGTCGCGACGGCGGCGACGCTGCTGGGCACGGCCGGCGAGGTGGCGGTGTCCACCTCGTCCACGCTGCTGCACGTGCCCTACGACCTCGACGCCGAGCAGTCGCTGCCGGCGCCGGTGCGGGACCGGCTGGCGTTCGCCCGGCAGAAGGTCCGCGAGGTCGTGCGGATCGCGGAGGCCCTGCGCGGCGCGGCCGACCCGGAGCACGCGCCGGCCGCGGTCGTCCGCCGGGACGACCACGTGCGGGCGCGGATCGCGTCGCTGCGCCCGGAGCACCGGGTGCGGGCGCCGTACGCCGACCGGGCGGCGGCGCAGGAGGCCCGCCTCGGCCTGCCGCCGCTGGCGACGACGACGATCGGGTCGTTCCCGCAGACCCCGGCGATCCGCGCGGCGCGGGCCGACCTGCGGGCCGGCCGCCTGGACGACGCCGGGTACGCCGAGCGGATGCGCGCGGAGATCGGGCGCGTCATCGCGCTGCAGGAGGACATCGGCCTGGACGTGCTGGTGCACGGCGAGCCGGAGCGCAACGACATGGTGCAGTACTTCGCCGAGCACCTGGAGGGGTTCGCCACCACCGAGCACGGCTGGGTGCAGTCCTACGGCTCGCGGTGCGTGCGACCGCCGGTCCTGCACGGCGACGTGTCCCGGCCCGCGCCGATCACCGTGCCGTGGAGCACCTACGCGCAGTCGCTGACCGACCGGCCGGTCAAGGGGATGCTGACCGGGCCGGTGACGATCCTGGCGTGGTCGTTCGTGCGCGACGACCAGCCGTTGGCGGAGACGGCGAACCAGGTGGCGCTGGCGCTGCGCGACGAGATCCGCGACCTGGAGACCGCCGGCATCCGGATCGTGCAGGTGGACGAGCCCGCGCTGCGCGAGCTGCTGCCGCTGCGGGCCGCGGAGCAGGCCGCGTACCTGGAGTGGGCGGTGGGCGCGTTCCGGCTGGCCACGGCCGGCGCGTCGCCGGCCACGCAGGTCCACACCCACCTGTGCTACTCGGAGTTCGGCGAGGTGATCGACGCCATCGACGGGCTGGACGCCGACGTCACCACCATCGAGGCCGCGCGCTCGAAGATGGAGGTCCTGTCCGACCTGGACCGGGCGGGGTTCGGGCGCGGGGTCGGGCCGGGCGTGTACGACATCCACTCGCCCCGCGTCCCGACCACCGAGGAGGTGGTGTCGCTGCTGGAGGAGGCCGTGCGGGTGGTGCCGGGGACGCGGTTGTGGGTGAACCCGGACTGCGGCCTGAAGACCCGCGCCTACGCCGAGGTCGAACCGGCGCTGCGCAACCTCGTGGCGGCGGCCCGGCAGGTGCGGGCCGCCCGCTGACGGGGCCACCCGGCAGCGGGGCGCACCGCTGACGGGGCCACCCGGTGACGAGGTCGCCCGGTGACGAGGTCGCCCGGTGACCGGGGCCGACCCGTTCGGGGTCGTCGGGCGTCCGTCGCCGAGGACGTCCGACGACCCCGCTTGGCGGGCGCGCGCGAGGGCGCGCCCGCCGAGGTCGTCACCACTGGATGTCGTCCAGGGAGTCCAGCGGTTCGCGCTCGTCCAACGACTCCGGCACCACGACCGTGTCCGCCGCGCGCAGCGCCGCCGGGAACGTGAAGCCGCACCGCGCCTCCACCTCCGCCAGCTTCACCTGGAACACGCGGAACTCGTCGAGTTCCAGCGCCTCCAACTGGTTCAGGTTCTGGGTGAGCACGAACGCCCGCGCCTTGAGCGCGCCCCGCTCCACGAACGCGATGACCTTCCAGTACTCGCGCGGCAGCCGGACGCCCCGGAACACCCGGTCGTCCTCGTGGAACACCGGGCCGCCGTAGACGCTGACCCGCAGGTCGTCCACGTCGACGTCGGACAGCACCGCGTCCTCCAGCCTGCCCCACAGGCCCTTGCGCGCACTCTGGTTGAAGTCGTCCATCTGGGGCGCGATGTTGGTGAAGAAGAACGAGTCGGCGTTCGCCCGCTCGGCCTCCTTCTTGCTGCCCCACAACAGGTCCGCGCGCCGCGCCAGGTGGCCCCGGTCGAGCCGGTTGCCCTTGTACAGCTCGTCGCCGACCTGGAACTCGGCCGGGATGCGCGGGTCCAGGACGAACCGGGTGCCGCTGCGGCTGATCGCCTTCAGCGTCCTGCCGTCGACGTTCCAGGCCACCCAGAACGCGAACCGCCGCGACTTGCTCTGCGCCAGCGAGAAGTGCGTGTAGTCCACCACCTCGGAGCCGTCGACCAGCACGGCGTCGGCCCTGGCCGCCTCGCCCAGCACCGGCACGCCCGCCGCGACGCCCAGGAAGTCCGCCGCGAAGCCCTTCGCTGCCAAGGCTTCCGGCTTCGGCGGCTTGATCGTGACATCCAGCTTCTCGAACACCGACTGCGGCAGGCAGGCGAGCGCGTGCTCGTCGGCGCTGCCACCGGCCTCACCGCCGAAGTGCAGGCCCGCCAGCGTCCTGCCGACCCGGCCGTTGGCGGACTTGAACAACCACGCCGCGCCCGAGTCACCGCCCATGCTGATCTCACCGCCGGGCGCGGGGCGCGCCGGGTCGGGCCCGATCTCGAAGCAGCCGATCTCCTTGACCCCCACCGAGCCGCCGTAGTCCAGCTTCACGATGGTGTCGACGCGGCGCACGATCCCGTGCGTCACCCCGGTCGTCCGACCGCTCTTGACGACCTTGTCCCCCAGCTCCGGCTCCCCGATCCGATCCGCCACCACGCCGAGTTCCACGATGTCGCAGATGAAGTCCCGGTCCTCGATGGTCGCGATCGCGCAGTCGCCCGCCGCACCGAGGTGCGACCGGACCAGCCTGCCCAACCGGTTGCGGTCGACGCGGTTGTCGTCGTGCGGGCCGGGCTGGACGACCACGTCACCCAGCTCGCCGTCCGGCCCGTGCAGGACGTGCCAGTTCGACAGCACGTACGGCGTCCCGTCGACCCGGTCGTAGACGATGCAGCCGACGGTGCCGGCGGGCACCTTCGGGTGCCCCACGCTGATGCCCGGCGCGATCGTGTCGAGGCGGGCCTTGCGATCGCCGGAAGCGCGCTCCGGCACGACCTGGAAGTCGGCGCGGTAGTCGCGCTGCACCACGTCGGTCGGCACTTCCACGCCGTCCACGGTGACGCACTCCGGCAGCAGCACCGTGCCCAGCGCGCCCAACGCCTCCGGCTCCGCCTTCTCCCGGACGGTGAACTGGACCGCGATCTCGTCGGTCGGCTTGCCGTCCACGACCTTGTAGCCGATGCCGATCGAGGACACGTTGCCGTCGCGCAGGTAGTCCGATCCCTTCGCGCGCACGAACCGCCGCAACGCGGCCAGCAGTGCATCGTTCTTCTTCTTGGCCATGACCGCATCCCCCTGAAGTGCGCACGTCGATCGCCCTGCTGTCGACGTGCCGCGAAGCGTTGTTAGCAGCGAACGAACGGGTTCACCCGTTCAGCCCAGGTGCAGCCGCCGGACGCCGCTATGATCAAGCTTCTCCAAGCAGGGCAACAAGAACACCAACGACGAGCGACCCGACGCTGAACGAGCGGTAGCCGATCACCCCCGCTCGCAGCCGGCGGCTTCAACTCCCGGCACGCCCCGCACAGCCCCATGCCCCCTTCCGCACGCCCCGTGCAGTCCCATTCCCCTTCCGCACACCCCGTGCAGACCGGTGCCTTCGTGTTCTCCCCGTATGGCCTGCCCGGCGGGC
>Ga0196958_10000041_pt1 | contig 63754 bp, 57 predicted proteins | sample S1v_10metaG_FD_148654 | JGI IMG/M metagenome (GOLD analysis project Ga0196958, IMG submission 148654) | Soil microbial communities from Anza Borrego desert, Southern California, United States - S1+v_10 | ecosystem: Environmental > Terrestrial > Soil > Desert | place: USA: California | collected... | reverse complement strand
GTGGGACCCTGGACCGTCTCCGTTGCGGAGCTTGGAGGGAGCCGGGGTGACGACGACGCGTCCTGTGCGCGCCGCGCTGGTAGCCGCGTCCGCGGTCCTGGCCCTGCTCGCCGCTTCTCTCGCCGCGCCGGGACCGCCCGCCGCGGCCGGGCCGGCCGGCGCGCTGACCGTCACGCCCGAGCGGCACTACCCGGGTCAGCTGCTCACCTGGACCGGGACCCTCGGTGTCCCCGGTCGGCAGCAGGTCCGGCTCCAGAAGCACCTCAACCGGGCGGGGGACACGTGGGAGGAGGTGCCGGGCTCCGGCGCCTGGACCGCCGAGGACGGCTCCTTCTCGTTCACGTTCCCGGCGCCGGCGATGCGCGGCATCAGCTACCGCGTGGTCGGCGACGGTGTGGCGACCGATGACCACCTGTTCTGGGCAGACCACCAGGAGGTCACGCTGGAGGCGCGGTCCCCGGTCGCTGGAAAGCGGTTCCGGGTCGTGGTGGACACGGCCGCCGCCTCGCCGATCGTCCTCCCGGGCCGGGCGGTCAGCCTGCAGCGCCGCCTCGGCGACGGGTGGGAGACCGTCGCCACCGGCGCAGCCGACGACGAGGGCCGGGCGGTCCTCCGCACCCGGGTGAGGCAGCCCGGCACGGTCGTCTACCGGGCGCGGGCCGAGGACTGGACCGACAACGGCGACCAGGTCGGCTGGTTCCCGTCGTTCCCGACGTACGTCGACGTCGCGTCGGCGACGGCCCGCAACGCCGACCGCGCCGTCGTACCGGAGGTGCCGCCCACGCCGGCCGCGAGCCGGGTTCCGACCATTCCGGTCAGCGCCAGCCCGACCGCCAGCGGGACCTACGGCTGGCACGGCAAGCTCTACGACTTCGCGTGGGCCTACGGCGAGTCGCTCACCAGCCCGCCGTACGGCGGCAGCCAGCGCGCCCGCGGCTGGTGGGAGGACCGGTCAGACGGCACCGCCCGGGCCTACGTCCGCAACGGGGGCCTGGAGATCGCCACCAGCCCAGGCGGCCGCGGCGGGCCGGGCGACCTCGGGTCGGCGTCGGCCACCCTGCACGACCAGCCCAGGACCACGGGCCGGTGGGAGATCCGGCACCGGTCCGACACCTACGAGCGGGCGTCCGGGCGCTACCGGGTGCTCGTCGAGCTGGTGCCCGACAGTGCCGCGCACGACGGCTGCGAGGCCCAGACCATCACGATCGCCGAGCTGGACCCGCTCGGCTCCACCGCGCGGATCGGGGCCCGGTCGGGCGCCCGGTCCTGGACCCGCTCCGTGGCGGGCGTGGCGCAGGGGATGAGCCGCTCGCGCAACTACGCGGTGGAGGTCACCGAGCGCCGGATCACCTGGTTCTTCGACGGTGAGGTCGTCGGGACGCTGCGCGACCCGGCGGCCCTGCCGAGGGAGCCGATGACGGTCCGCCTGAGCCTGGTCGGCGAGGGATCGCCGGAGGCGGGGCAACCGGAGATGAACGCGACCCGGCTGCTCTTCGACTGGGTCCGCGGCTGGGACCTCGACGGCGGCCACAGGCCGCCGCGCGGCCCCCGGCTCCGGGAGGGCACGTACGACGGCGGCTGCTGACCCGCGCGTCGCGAATCGTCGCGTTCCCGCCCGCAGCCGGTCCCGACGTGCCACGCTGCCGGGATGAGGAAGCGCTCCCTCCGCACGGCGGCGGTCGCCTGGCTGCCCGTGTTCGGACTGACTCTCGTGCTGCTCGCGTCACCCGGCTCACCCCAGGCGACGGGGAGCCTCGACGTCTCGCCCGGCGAGTACTACGGCGGCCAGATGCTGACCTGGACCGGCGATCTCGGCACGTCCGGCCGGACGCGCATCAAGCTCCAGAAGAACCTGAGCCGCGCCGGCGACAAGTGGGAGCCGGTGCTGTACTTCCCGAAGACGTACACGCAGAGCGACGGGTCGTTCTCGTTCCGCTGGTACGCACCGGCGATGAACGACATCCGCTACCGGGTGGTCGGCGGTGGGGCGGCGACGTCCGACTGGACCTTCCAGGCGACCCACCAGGACATCACGGTGACGGGGGGCACGCCCAACCCGTGTGGCAACGACCTGGTCGCGGTGGTCGGTGAGCAGTTCGAGCTGACCGTCGACACGGCGCCGGGAGACAACCTGGTGCTCGAGGGCCGCGACATCCGGCTGGAGCAGCGCACCGGCGGTGCGAGCTGGACACTGGTCGAGAACGGCGCGGCCGGGAACAACGGTCGTGACGACTTCACCGTGTCGGCCGGCGAGACCGGGTCAGCGGTCTACCGCGCGATCCAGGAGGACTGGACCGCCAACGGGGACGAGGTCGGCTGGTTCCCGTCCTTCCCGACCTACGTCGAGGTCGTCACCCGGCCGGAGCCGGCGACCGACCTGACCGCGACCGCCAGCCTGAACCAGGACGGCGTGCCCCAGGTGGACCTGCAGTGGCAGCTCCCCGACGACCCGACGATCAGCGAGGTGATCCTCGCGCGGGTGGAGGGCACCGGAACGCCGACCGTCGACGACGTCTGGGCCAACCTCCCACCCGGCACCGAGACCTACACCGACTTCGGCGTCTCCTACAGCACGACCTACACCTACGCCGTCTTCGTGCGCAACGAGTACTGCTTCGACGCCACGGACGCACCGACCGACCAGGCGACGATCCCCGACGAGCCGCCTCCGCCTCCGCCGCCGGACCCGCAACCCCGCACGAGGGGAGCGGGGTCGTGACCGGGCGCTTCGCCCGCGGCGCCGCGGTCACCGCGCTGCTGGTCCTCGGCCCGGCTCTCGCCGCGCCGGGTGTCGCGGAGGCTCCGGGCTCCGCGCGGGACGGCGCCGGCGCGTCGCAGACGGCCAGCCAGAAGTACGGCTGGGGGAAGTCGCTGTGGGACTTCGCCTACCAGTACGGGGAGTCGCTCTCCGACCCTCCGCACCGCGGCACCGACCGCAAGCACGGGTCCTGGACCGAGTCCACCGACGGCAGCGGCCGCGCGGTCAAGTGGGGCGGCGGCCTCCAGATCGAGAGCTCCGGCCAGCGTCGCGGGGACCCCGGCGACCACGGCACCGCCTCGCTCACGCTCCACGACCAGCCCGAGACCTACGGCCGGTGGGAGACCCGCCACCGGTCCGACGCGATCGAGTCGTCCGACCAGCCCTACCGGGACCTGATCCAGCTCGTCCCGGCCGGCGGTGGCTGCGACCACACGATCACGATCGCCGACCTCGACCCCAACGGGGAGACGGTGACGATCGCGGTCAACGCCGGCGGCCAGAGCTGGAAGCGCACCTTCAAGGGCTACGAGCAGGGTCGTGACTTCCCCCGCAACTACGGGGTGGAGGTGACCAAGAAGAAGATCTCCTGGTTCATCGACGGCAAGGTCGTCGGAACCCTGACGGACAAGGCGGCGATCCCGAAGGACCCGATGACGGTGCGCCTGAGCCTGGCCGGTGAGGGCAGCACCGAGCGCAACCACACCACGCTCCTCTTCGACTGGGTCCGCGGTTGGGACCTGGCGAAGGGCAAGAACCCGCCGAAGGGCCCTGCCGTCAAGGCCGGGTCGTACGACGACGCCTGCTGATCGGGCGGCGGGCGGAGGCCCGCGCCTCGGCGCCGTACGGTGAAGTCATGAGCGAGCCCGGCCGGAACCTCACGGTGCCGCCAGGTCCGGGGCTCCCGTCCGGCGCGACCATCCCGGCCAACGAGCTGGTCGAGCGCTTCTCGCGCTCCCCGGGCCCGGGGGGTCAGTCGGTCAACACCAGCGACAGCCGGGTCGAGCTGCTCTTCGCCCCAGCCAGCTCCACGGCCTTCACCGAGGACCAGCGGACCCGGTTGGTCCGCAACCTCGCCGATGCGATGTCGCAGGGGCACGTCTCGGTCGTGGCGTCGGAGCACCGGTCCCAGCTGCGGAACCGGATCGCCGCCCGCGAGCGGCTGGCGGCGCTCCTGCGGGAGGCGCTGGCCCCACCACCCCCACCACGGCGTGCGACGAGGCCCAGCCGCGCATCCCAGCGTCGGCGGGTCGAGACGAAGAAGCAGCTGGGGCGCACCAAGGCTTTGCGCGGCCGGGTCCGCGACGAGTGAGCGCGCGGGCGTGAGCGCTAGATCCGGGGCACGACCCGGGTCAGCAGCTCACCCATCCGCGCCGCCGCGGCCCGGCCGGCCTCGAGCACCTCGGCGTGGTCGAGCGGGTCGCCGGTCATGCCGGCGGCGAGGTTGGTCACCAGGCTGATTCCGAGCACCTCCAGCCCGGCCTCGCGGGCGGCGATCGCCTCGAGCGCGGTGCTCATGCCGGCGAGGTCGCCGCCGATCGCGCGGACCATGCGGATCTCGGCGGGTGTCTCGTAGTGCGGCCCGGGGAACTGGACGTAGACACCGTCGTCGAGCGAGGGGTCGACCTCGCGGCACAGCTGGCGCAGCCGGTGGGAGTAGAGGTCGGTGAGGTCGACGAAGTTCGCGCCCACGATCGGCGACTGGCCGGTGAGGTTGATGTGGTCGCTGATCAGCACCGGCTGTCCCGGGCGCCACTGCTCCTTGAGGCCGCCGGCACCGTTGGTGAGCACGACCGCGCGGCAGCCCGCCGCGGCTGCCGTACGCACCCCGTGCACGACCTTCGCCACGCCGTGGCCCTCGTAGTAGTGGGTGCGACTGAGGAACGCCAACAGGTGCTGGTCGCCCGCCCGGATCGAGCGGATCTTGCCGCTGTGGCCGGCCACCGCCGCCGCGGTGAACCCGGGCAGGTCCGCCACGTCGATCTCGGCGACCGGCTCGCCCAGGAGGTCGGCGGCCGGGCGCCAGCCGGACCCGAGCACCAGCGCCACGTCGTGGCGCGGCACCCCGGTCAGCTCGGCGAGCCGGGCGGCCGCCTGGTCGGCGAGGTCGTACGGCGTGGGCTCGACAGTCACGAGGCGGGAGCCTAGCCCCAGCCGGCGATCAGCTTCTTGCTGACGTAGCCGTGCCGCACCCGCTGGGGGTGGTTGCCGACCTCGCGGTAGGCCAGCTCCTCGCCGGTCCCGACGTCCAGCACCGCGAGCGCGTCGGCGTCGCTGAGCGAGATCCAGCAGGTGCCGCCGAGTCCCTCGGTCGTCCAGTACGGCTTGCCGTAGTAGTGGCCGGTCGTCTCCTCGTCGAAGTAGGTGACCTCCTCCGACGCGATGTCGACGAGCGCCGCGTAGTCGTCCATGGTGCCCGCCACGCAGAGGGTGTCGCCGTCCTCGTCGATGGACAGCCCGTGGTGCGCGGAGTCGTTGACGTAGAGGTCCCGCGGTGCGGTGGTGCGCTTCTCCAGGCGGACCACATCGACCACGGCGCCCCTGGCCGGCTCCGGCTCCCCGCCGACGGTGTAGTCGGAGGTGCCGTTGAGGTCGTCCGCACGGGTGTCGAACACGACGTAGCCGTGCAGGAAGGAGACCTGGAAGTAGAGGTAGCGCCCGCCCGGCGAGATCGCCATCGGCCGGACCGCGCTGCTCATCGCCCTGTGCCCGGCCTCCGCCAGCTCCTCGCCCATCTCCCAGCGCTTGAGGATCTCGAAGTCCCGGTTGCGCACGACCTGGAACCACCGGTCGCCCTTGACCAGGTCGCTGATCGGGTCGAGCAGCTCGTCGAGCACCTCGGTCCCGTCACCCGGCGTGTAGACCCGGCCGATCGACGCGTGGAAGACCTTCCGGCCGTTGCTGCTGTAGTTGCTCTCGTGCGGCGTCTCGCCGGACGGGAACACCCGGATCCGGTCGCCCATCTCCACGACCGTGCCGTCGGCCAGCGTCTCGTCGACCATCGAGTACTCGATCACCTGCCGCGCGGTCGAGTCCGACACCAGGAGCCGCCGGCCGTCGTTGGACAGAGCCATGTGGTCGGTCCGGAAGCCGTCCATCTGCTGCTCACGGACGATCGCGTCCGGCGCACCGGCGGTGGCCTTGGCGATGTCGATCCAGACCACGTCCGCGAAGCTGGGACGCGACACCGCGAGGTACTTGCCGTCCAGCGTGGTGAACATGTCGTCGACGTACTGGTCGTGGCCCTCGCCGGGCCCGACGTTGATCGCGAGGTACATCGCCAGGGCGACCGGGTCGGCCAGGATGTCCGCGAGCTCCTGCTGCTTGTCGGGGATCAGGTCCACCCCGCGTTTGAGCACCTCGAAGGTGCGGGCGTCGACGATGCTCGCGGTGCCGTCCCAGTTGTTGCCGACCCACATCACGTCGCGCAGTCCGGCCGGGGCCCGGTCGGGGAGCGCCGGAGGGCGCTCGCCCACGGCGGTCGCGGGGGAGGCGACGGCGGGTGCCGCGGGGGCGCTCGGGGTCGGTACGACGAGCGCGGCGGTCGCCGCGGCGAGGGCGCAGCCGGCGGCTGCCAGCCGTGGGGTGAGACGCATGGCCTGACAACGAGCGCCCGGCGCGCCGGGTCACGTCACCCGTTGGACCGGCACGGCCGGTTGCGGAGCGCGGCGACGTAGTCGGCCGGGGCGTCCGCGGCCTCGGCCGCGTCGGCGAGCACACCGAGGTAGGACGCGGAGGGCAGGCCGCCCTCGTAGGCGTCGAGCACGTAGGTCCAGGCCACCACCGCGCCGGTCAGCGTCGTGATCCGGACGCGCACCCTGCGGTAGAGGCCGGAGTCGGCGGCCTCCCACTCGTCCAGGCGAGGCTCGTCGAGCGGGCTGACGTCGTAGACCGCGACGAAGACCTGCTCGAGCGGGTCCTGGACGATCGTGGCCAGCGCCCCGTCCCAGCCGTGCTCCTCGCCACCGAAGGTCAGCCGCCAGCCGGTCAGCCAGCCCGTCGTGTGGAGCGGCGAGTGGGGGCACCGCTCACCCATGAGGGCCGGGTCCATGTTGGTCCCGTAGGCGGCGTACGCGGTCACGGGCTCAGGTTAGTGGCCGGGATCGCGCCCTCGGAGCACGCCACTACGCTGGCACCGTGACCACGCACTTCGATGTCCTCGTCCTCGGTGCCGGCCCCGGGGGCTACGTCGCCGCGATCCGCGCAGCGCAGCTCGGCAAGTCCGTCGCTGTCGTGGAGGAGAAGTACTGGGGCGGCGTCTGCCTGAACGTCGGGTGCATCCCGTCGAAGGCCCTGCTGCGCAACGCGGAGATCGCACACATCATCACGCACGAGAAGAAGACGTTCGGCATCTCGGGCGACGCGACGATGGACTTCGCGACCACCCACAAGCGCAGCCGGCAGGTGGCCGACGCCAGCGCCAAGGGCGTCCACTACCTGATGAAGAAGAACAAGATCACCGAGATCGACGGGTTCGGCACCCTGACCGGGCCGAACGGGATCGACGTGGACGGGTCGTCGTACACCTTCGACGACCTGATCATCGCCACCGGCGCGAAGGTCCGCCTCGTGCCCGGCGTCGAGCTGAGCGACAACGTGGTCACCTACGAGGAGCAGATCCTCGACGACCAGCTGCCGGGTTCGATCGTCATCGGTGGGTCCGGAGCGATCGGCGTGGAGTTCGCCTACGTCCTGAAGAACTTCGGCGTCGACGTCACGATCGTCGAGTACGTCGACCGGATGGTGCCCACCGAGGACGCCGACGTGTCCAAGGAGCTGCTGCGCCACTACAAGAAGCTCGGTGTCAAGGTGCTGCTGTCGACGGCGGTCAAGGGCGTCGAGGACACCGGCTCCGGCGTCAAGGTCACCGTGGCGCCGGCCGCCGGCGGCGACGAGCAGGTGATCGAGGCCGACAAGTTCCTGGCAGCCTTCGGCTTCGCCCCGCGGGTCGAGGGCTACGGGCTCGACGCCGCGGGCGTGGAGCTCACGGACCGCGGCGCGATCGCCGTCGACGAGCGCGGCCGCACCAACGTGCCGAACGTGTACGCGATCGGCGACGTCACCGGCAAGCTGATGCTGGCCCACACCGCCGAGGCGATGGGTGTGGTCGCCGCCGAGACGATCGCGGGCGCGGAGACGTTGGAGATCAACTTCGACATGATCCCGCGGGCGACGTTCTGCCAGCCGCAGATCGCCTCGTTCGGCTACTCCGAGGAGCAGGCCAAGGAGAAGGGCTACGACGTCAAGGTCGCCTCGTTCCCGTTCTCGGCGAACGGGAAGGCACGCGGCATGGCCGAGACCGCCGGCTTCGTCAAGATCGTCGCCGACGCCGAGCACAACGAGCTGCTCGGTGCGCACATGGTCGGACCGGAGGTCACCGAGCTGCTGCCGGCGCTCACGCTCGCGCAGCAGTGGGACCTGACCGCCGACGAGGTCGCGCGCAACGTCTTCGCCCACCCCACGCTGTCGGAGGCCATGAAGGAGGCGATCGAGGGGATCGCCGGCCACATGATCAATCTCTGAGATGGCACAGCAGCGAGTCGTCATCGTCGGCGGCGGCCCGGGCGGGTACGAGTCCGCACTGGTCGCGGCGCAGCTCGGCGCCGAGGTGACCGTCGTCGACTCCGACGGGATCGGCGGGTCCGCGGTCCTCACCGACTGCGTTCCCAGCAAGACGCTGATCGCGACCGCCGAGCTGATGACCGAGATGGCGGACGCCTCCGAGCTGGGTGTGGTCTCCCGCGACGCCGAGGGCGACGAGGCCACGGGCCTCCACGTCGACCTGGCCCGCGTCAACGCCCGGGTCAAGCGGCTCGCGACCGAGCAGTCCGTCGACATCGCCGGCCGGCTCGAGCGGGAGGGGGTGCGGGTCGTCGAGGGCCGGGGCCGGCTGGACGGACCGGGCAGCGTCCTCGTCGGGGAGCGGCGCCTGGAGGCCGACGCAGTGATCCTGGCGACCGGCGCCGCCCCGCGGACCCTGCCCACGGCGCAGCCCGACGGCGAGCGGGTCCTGACCTGGGAGCAGGTCTACGACCTCACCGAGGTGCCGAGCGAGCTGATCGTCGTGGGCTCCGGTGTCACCGGAGCGGAGTTCGCCAGCGCCTACCTCGCCCTCGGTATCCCCGTCACCCTGGTGTCCTCGCGCGACCGGGTGCTGCCGGGCGAGGACGCCGACGCCGCCGAGGTGCTCGAGGAGGTGCTCAAGCGGCGCGGGATGAACGTGCTCTCCCGGTCCCGGATGGCGTCGGTGACCCGCGAGGGCGACCGGGTGACGGTCACCCTCGCCGACGGCCGCACCGTCGGGGGGTCGCACTGCATCCTCGCGCTCGGCTCGGTGCCGAACACCGCCGACCTCGGCCTCGAGGAGGCAGGCGTGATCACCGACGATGGCGGGTTCGTCAAGGTGGACCGGGTGTCCCGTACGTCGGCCCGCGGCGTCTATGCGGCCGGCGACTGCACCGGCGTGCTGATGCTCGCCTCGGTCGCAGCCATGCAGGGCCGGATCGCGATGTGGCACTTCCTCGGCGACGCGGTCGCGCCGCTCGACCTGAAGCGGGTCTCGTCCAACGTGTTCACCGCACCCGAGATCGCGACGGTGGGCTGGTCCCAGCGGGCCATCGACGCGGGGGAGATCCAGGCCGAGACCGTGATGCTGCCGCTGCGCGGCAACCCCCGGGCCAAGATGCAGGGCGTTCACGACGGCTTCGTGAAGCTGTTCTGCCGCCCCGGCACCGGCATCGTGGTCGGCGGCGTGATCGTCGCGCCCCGGGCCAGCGAGCTGATCCACCCGGTCTCGCTCGCGGTCGCCGAGTCGCTCACCGCCGACCAGCTGGCCCAGGCGTTCACGGTCTATCCCTCGATGAGCGGCTCGGTCGCGGAGGCCGCGCGTCGGCTCCACCACTTCTGACAGGATGTCGCGCATGCGCGTGCATCTCGGCTGCGACCACGCGGGCCTGGAGCTGAAGAGCGAGCTGATCGGGTGGCTCACCGACCGCGACTACGACCCGGTCGACCACGGGCCCTTCGTGTACGACGCCCTGGACGACTACCCGGTGTTCTGCCTCCGGGCGGCCGAGGGCGTGGCCGCCGACCGGGAGGCGGGACTCGACAGCCTCGGTGTCGTCATCGGCGGCTCCGGGAACGGCGAGCAGATCGCGGCGAACAAGGTCAGGGGCGTCCGTGCCGCGCTGGCCTGGTCGGAGGAGACCGCCGGCCTCGCCCGCGAGCACAACGACGCCTGGGTGGTCGCGGTCGGCGGCCGGATGCACCCTCTGGACGAGCTGCTCCGGCTGGTCGAGGTCTTCCTGACCACGCCCTTCCCCGGCGAGGAGCGGCACGCGCGCCGCATCGGCCAGCTCACGTCCTACGAGACCACCGGCACGCTCCCGCCGCTCCCGGCCTCGGCCTCGCCGGCCGGTCACGGGTCGGCCGGCGATGCCTGAGGGACACACCCTCCACCGGCTCGCCCGCACCCTCAGCGCGACCTTCGGTGGCCGACAGGTGCGGGTCGGGAGCCCGCAGGGCCGCTTCGACGCCGGAGCCCGGCAGGTCGACGGCAGCGTGCTCGTCGACGCCCAGGCATGGGGCAAGAACTTGTTCGTCCAGTTCGACGCCGATCGGTTCGTGCACGTGCACCTCGGCCTCTACGGCACCTTCGACGTGCACCAGGATGTCGCGGAGGTGCCGCCGCCGGTCGGCGAGGTCCGGATGCGGATCGCGACCGCCGACGCCTACGGCGACCTGCGCGCGGCGATCACCTGCGCGCTGGTGACCGCCCCCGAGCGGGACGCGGTCGTCGCCCGGTCGGGTCCGGACCCGCTGCGCCCCGACGCCGACCCGGACCGGGCCTGGGCGCGGATCAGTCGCAGCAGCTCCCCGATCGGGACCCTGCTGATGGACCAGACCGTGCTCGCGGGCGTCGGGAACGTGTACCGGGCCGAGCTCCTCTTCCGGCACCGGATCCACCCGCTGCGACCGGGGCGCTCCCTGCGGGCGGGCCAGTGGCAGGCGATGTGGGACGACCTGGTCGAGCTGATGGCCGACGGGGTGCGCACCGGCACCATCGACACCGTCCGGCCCGAGCACACACCGGAGGCCATGGGCCGGTCACCGCGGGACGACGACCACGGTGGAGAGGTCTACGTCTACCGCCGGGCCGGTCAGCCGTGCCACGTCTGCGGCCGAGCGGTCCGCACCGACGTGCTCGGCGGCCGCAACCTGTTCTGGTGCGGCCGGTGCCAGCCCGCCTTCCGGTCCCGCGCCGGGTCGCGGCCGACCCGACGACCGACGGCGGCCTCGAGATGAGGCATCCGCTGCTGAGGTCGGTGAGCGCAGAGCAGCGGACCGCCGTCGTGCTGGGTCTGCTCGCCGTCGCGGTCGTCGTGGGGATCAGCCTCGCCCCCACGAGCGTGCCGTTCACCGCGCTCAACGTGCCGTTGCTGATCGGCGCTGTGCTGCTGGGTGCCCGCACGCTCACGTGGCTGGTGCTCCTGGTGATGCTGATGCTGGGTGTCGCGACGTTCCTGCAGGACGAGTACACCGCCCGGAACCTGATCTCGCTCGGCGTGCTGTCGGGCCTCTGCGTGGCGGTTCTGGTGCTCAGCATCCGGAAGCAGTCGCTGGGCATGGGGCGCGGCCGCGGCGAGTCGATGCTGGTCGACCTGCGCGACCGGATCCTCGCCCAGGGGGCGATCCCCACGCTGCCCGACTCCTGGCTGGTGGAGTCCGCGCTCCGGTCGGCCGGTGGCTCACCGTTCGCCGGGGACTTCGTCGTCGCGACCACCGCCGACGGCGGCCGCCGCTTCGACGTGGCCGTGGTCGACGTCTCGGGCAAGGGGGAGGCAGCAGGCACCCGGGCGCTGCAGCTGTCCGGCGCGATGGGTGGGCTGCTCGGAGCGCTCACGCCGCACCAGTTCCTGCCCGCCGCGAACGACTACCTGATGAGCCGGGAGTGGGACGAGGGGTTCGCCACCGCCGCACATCTCTCGCTCGACCTGGAGACCGGCCACTTCGAGCTGCGGCTCGCCGGCCACCCCCCGCCGGCGCAGCGGGTGGCCGGCTCCGGGCGCTGGCAGGTGCTGCGGCCCGAGGGGCCGGTGCTCGGTCTGCTCGACGGCGTCGTCTACGAGCCGTTCCGGGGACGTCTCGACCGCGGGGACGCGCTGCTGCTCTACACCGACGGGATGGTCGAGGAGCCGCGTCGCGACATCGACCTGGGGCTGGACCAGATGCTCGGTGTGGCCGAGAACCTGTTCCGGCGCTCGTTCGACGGCCTCGCCGAGCGGTTGACCGCCGCGGTCGGCTCACCCGACGACGACCGCGCGCTGCTCCTCGTCCACCGCCGCTAGCAGCCCGAAGCGGACGTGATCAGGCCCACGTGGCCCCATCCGGTCAATCGCCCCACCCTCCGACGTAAAGGCGACTAGCGTCCCCGCCACCGAAGCCCGAAGAAGGCGATCGACATGGGGACCGCTCAGATCGAGGACGATGCCGTCGTCCGCTCCTGGCCGCACCGCGTCCTGGACGCGGGTGATCCCGAGACACCGGCCGCCATCGAGCGGCTGACCGCACGCGGCGACGTGTGGTCCGTCCACGACACCCTGGAGGACCAGCTCCGCGGGCTGGCCAGGACCCGGACCCGCAACGGGTTCCTCGACGGCGCAGCGCTCGCTGCCGTGGTCGAGGAGCTGCGCGGTGGCCGGCAGCCGGAGCGGTTCGGCACCTGGGTGCACTACCCCTGGTCGGGGCGGCTCGTGCGCCTGCTCCCTGCCGACCTGTTCCGCGAGCTGCGAAGCGACCGCAACCGTCACAAGATCACCGACGAGGAGCAGGCGCGGCTGCGGAGCCTGACCGTCGGCGTGGTCGGGCTCTCCGTCGGCAACGCGATCGCGTTGACGGTCGCGCTGGAGGGAGGGTGCGGTCGGCTGCGGCTCGCCGACCACGACGACCTCGAGCTGTCCAACCTGAACCGGCTCCGGGCCGGCGTGCAGGACCTCGGGTTGGGCAAGGCGGAGCTCGCCGCACGGCAGGTCGCCGAGATCGACCCCTACCTCGATGTCGAGATCCACCCCGAGGGAATCACGCCCGACAACGTCGAGGCGTTCCTCGGCGGCCCGCCGGCGGTCGACGTCCTGGTCGAGGAGTGCGACAGCTTCCCGGTCAAGCTGCTGCTCCGTGAGCACGCGCGGGCCCGGCGGATCCCGGTCCTGATGGAGACCAGCGATCGCGGGACCCTCGACGTCGAGCGCTTCGACGAGGAGCCCGACCGGCCCTGCTTCCACGGCCTCGCCGGCTCGGTCACCTCGGCGGAGCTCGACGAGCTCGGCTTCGAGGGGGTCCTGACCGTCGGGCTCGACGTCGTCGAGCCCGACCGGATGTCGGCCCGCCTGCTGGCCTCGATGGTCGAGCTCGGCCAGACGGTCTCCACGTGGCCGCAGCTCGCGTCGGACGTGACGCTGGGGGGCGCCACGGTGGCGACAGCGGTCCGGCGGATCGGGCTCGGTGAGCCGCTGCCGTCCGGCCGGGTACGGGTCGACCTCGGACCCACGATCGCCGGACAGGCACCGGGCCCCCCGAGTCAGGAGGCAGCGCCGGTGCTCGTACCTCCCGCGGAACGGGCGCGGGCCGCGGAGCCGGCACCGGCCGACGACCTGGCGCGGTTCCTGGTCGCGCACGCGGTCCTCGCGCCCTCCGGGGGCAACGCCCAGCCGTGGCGCTTCCACCCAGGACCGGAGTGGCTGCTCGTCGCGAAGGAAGCCGCCCGGGCCGGCACCTGGTTCGACCGCTCCGGCCACGCCGCCCTGGTCGCCCTGGGCGCCGCGGTGGAGAACGTCGTGGTGGCCGCCGCCCACCGCGGGCTACGAGCCGAGGTGGAGCCGTTCCCCCACGATGCCGGCCCCGACGTGGTGGCCGCGGTGCGGTGGCGGCCGGACCAGGGCGTCGGCGCCGCGCGGGCTGCAGCGCTCTTCCCGTTCGTGGTCGAGCGCAGCACCAACCGGTGGCCCGGCACCCGCGCGCCGGTCCCCGAGGCCGACCTGCAGGCGATCGAGGGCGCGGCGTCGGCGTACGGCGCCCGCCTGGCGGTCCGCACCGCGGAGCCCGACCTGGCGGAGGCCGGCGGCGTCTTCGGGGCGGCGGACCGGTTGCGGCTCCTCAACGCCGCGCTGCACCGGGACGCGGTGGCCGAGCTCCGGTTCGACCAGGGCGACCACCCGACCGGCATCGAGATCGAGTCCCTCGAGCTGTCCACGTTCGAGCGGAGGCTCTTCGGGATTGCGTCGCGCCCCGATGTGACCGAGGTGCTGCACCGGATCGGCGGCGGCGCGGCGATCGAGGCGGGTGCAGCGAAGGCGATGGCCGGGGCCAGCGCCACCTGCGCGCTGGTGCTGGCGGGAGGAACGCCCGAGGACTGGCTGGCCGGGGGGCGCGCCCTGCAGCGGCTCTGGCTCGAGGCCACCGCCCGAGGGCTCTCCCTGCAGCCGATGAGCGCGCTGGTCTACATGCTCGAGCTGCGGGACCGCACCGACGTCTTCGATGACGACGAGCGGGCGCGGCTCGACGTCCTGGATCGCAGGGTGCGCCGCCTGTTCGGGCTCGCGGAGCGGGACCAGGTGGCGCTCCTCCTCCGCCTGCACTACGCGCCTGCCCCGTCCCGCCGCGCCGGCCGACTCCCCGTCGACGAGGTGCTGCGAGCCATCTCCTGACCGCTACACCACGCGAGGAGGGCCGATGCCCATCAGGATCAAGACGGCGGAGACCGCCGACGAGCTCGACGACGTCTACCGCCTGCGCCACCAGGTGTTCGCTGCCGAGGAGGGCTACTTCTCCGACCGCGACGACGAGCGCGTGCTCGACGGGACCGACGAGCTGCCCGGGACGGTGTGCCTCGTCGCGCTCGATGCGGGTGTCGCCGTGGGGACGGTGCGGCTCACCGAGCCAGGACCCGACGGGCTGCCGACCGATCGTTGGTTCGACTTCGCCCCGTACCTCCCGGGGGGCGCCCGCGCCGCGGCCGGGAGCATGCTGTGCGTGGCCCGGTCGCACCGGGAGAGCCCACCCGTGTTCATCGGCCTGATGGGGATGGCGCAGAACTGGCTCCTGGCCCGGGGCTACACCCACGCCGTCGCGCTGATGAACCCCGACATCGCCCACATCGTGGAGTGGGGCGGTGGCCTACGGGTCGGGGCCACCTTCCGCCACGAGGGACTGGGGCTGCCCGCGGTGCCGATGGTGATCCCGCTGTCCGAGGTGGTCGAGAAGATCGACGAGCTGGCGAGCCGGCACCAGGCGCCGCAGCTGCTGCAGTCCTTCCAGCGCGAGTTCGTGGCGGCCGGTGAGCTGGTCGTCCGCGAGGGCGACCCCACGGACGACACCTACGTCGTGGTGTCCGGCACCGCGGTCGCCGCCAAGGACGGCGAGGGCGACCGCCGGGTCACGCTCGGGCCGCTCGGTCCCGGCGACGTCTTCGGGGAGCTCGCACCGCTGACCGGGCGTGCGCGCTCGGCGGACGTCGTCGCCTCGACGGCGATGGAGCTGATGGTGGTACCGCGCGACGCCCTGTTCGGCCAGCTGGCCGATCCCGCGGTGGCGGTGGAGATGCTGGTCGTCGTGGCGGAGCGCCTCCATGCCGAGAACGACGTGCTGCGGGGGATCCTGGCGAACGCCGGGATGGCGGAGCTCGCCGACTGAGGCCGGACGCGTTCCACGGGCGCTCACCGGTTGGGGCCGGGGGGCCCGCGTGTGGCACGATGACCGTTGCTCGGCGGTGCCCTCCGGGGCTCTCGTCGCGCGCGCGGATGTAGCTCAATGGTAGAGCCCCAGTCTTCCAAACTGGCTACGCGGGTTCGATTCCCGTCATCCGCTCCAAGCGGCCCGGAGCGACTTCGGTTCGGGCCTCTTGGCGGGGCGTAGCGTAGTGGCTAGCGCGCCTGCTTTGGGAGCAGGAGATCGCAGGTTCGAGTCCTGTCGCCCCGACGGACACCCACCATTTCAAGCAGTAGGAGACAAGCCTGTGAAGAGCGCCGTCGAGACCTTGAGCCCCACCCGGGCCAAGCTGACCGTCGAGGTGCCCTTCGAGGAGCTCAAGCCGAGCCTCGACGCGGCGTACCAGAAGATCGCGAAGCAGATCAACGTCCCCGGCTTCCGCCGCGGCAAGGTCCCGCCGCAGGTCATCGACCGGCAGATCGGGCGCGGCGTCGTGCTCGACGAGGCCGTCAACGAGGTGCTCCCGAAGGCGTACGTCGAGGCGCTCCAGGAGAACGACCTGACCCCGCTGGCCCAGCCGGACATCGAGGTCACGAAGTTCGAGGACAACGAGGCACTCGAGTTCACTGCCGAGGTCGACATCCGGCCCGAGCTCACCCTGCCCGAGACCGACGGCCTCGAGGCGTCCGTCGAGGACGTCGAGGTGACCGACGACGACGTCGCCGAGCAGGTCGAGGCGCTGCGTGAGCGGTTCGCCACCCTGATCGACGTCGAGCGGCCCGCTCAGGACGGCGACTTCGTCGTCCTCGACCTCACCGCCTCCCGCGACGGCGAGACCGTCGAGGGCGCCGAGATCACCGGCTTCTCCTACAAGGTCGGCCGCGGCGGCATGGTGGAGGGCCTCGACGAGGCGCTGGTCGGCATGTCGGCGGGTGAGGAGAAGACCTTCTCCTCCGAGCTCGCCGGTGGTGACCTGGTGGGCCAGGACGTCGAGGTCGTCGTCAAGGTGACCCAGGTCCAGGAGCAGGAGCTTCCCGAGCTCGACGACGACTTCGCCCAGCTCGCCTCGGAGTTCGACACCCTCGACGAGCTGCGGGCCGACGTCCGCGAGCGGCTCTCCCGCGGCAAGCGGCTGGAGCAGGCCGCCGCGGCGCGCGACGCCGTGCTCGAGGTACTGCTCGACAGGACCGAGGTGCCGCTCCCGGAGACGCTCGTCACCGAGGAGCTCAACGCCCGTCGCCAGAGCGTCGAGCAGCAGCTCGCCTACGCCGGCATCACGCTCGACAAGTACCTCGAGGACGAGGGGCAGACCCAGGAGGAGTTCGAGGCGGACCTCGAGCGCCGGGTCCGCGACGCGGTCGCCGCGCAGTTCCTCCTGGACGAGATCGCCACCCGTGAGGAGATCGGCGTCGAGCAGGACGAGCTCACGCAGCACATGGTCCGTCGCGCGCAGCAGTCCGGCCAGGACCCGCAGGAGTTCGTCAACCACATGCTCGAGCACAACCACGTGCCCGAGCTGGTCCAGGAGATCCGGCGTGGCAAGGCCCTCGCGCAGCTCGTCGAGGGCGCCGTCGTCAAGGACGCCTCCGGCAACGAGATCGACCTGAAGAACCTCCGTCCCGACGGGACCGTCGGCGAGCCCGAGCCCGCCGCCGAGGCGGCCGGGGAGACCTCCGTCACGGACTGACGCAACACGCGCGGCGATCGAGTGCACACCTGTGCACTCGATCGCTAGGCTGCGGCGCATGCCCGCCGCCCCCGCCGCCGCGTCCCCTGCTCCCGGGCCCTCGCTCTTCGACGCGTTGTCGCTCGCGAGCGCGGCGGCCGACGAGCTGCTGCTCGGCGCCGCGCGGGACACCCACGGCGCGATCTCGAAGCGGCTGCACGGCACCGTCCGGCTCGGGCTCGGCCCGCTCGGGGCGGCACCCGAGGTGCTGCACCGGGGGATCGCGACGGCCGTCTACTCCTCCATCGGCCTGGCGCTCAGGGGCAGCAGCCGCGGCTTCGACCGCCTGGCCGCCGCGGACCTCGGGCCCCGCCTGGAGGAGACCCCCCGCGGCCGGTTCGTCAGCTCGGCGGTCAACGGCCTGATCGGCGACGAGCTGCTCCGGGACCGGCCCCAGCTCGCGATCCCGCTCGCCGTACGGCACGAGGGGCGGAACGTCGACCTCCACGACGGCGGTGCCGCCCTGGTCGAAGCGTTCCCCGACGCGACCGGCCGGCTGGTGGTGTTCCTGCACGGGCTCTGCGAGAACGAGTCGTACTGGCGCCTGCACCGGGAGCGCACCGGCAGGACGTACGGCGAGGCACTCGCCGACCGCGGCTGGACGCCGGTCTACCTGCGCGCCAACACCGGTCTGCCGGTGCGCGAGAACGGCGCGGCCCTCGCCTCTCTCATGCAGCGGCTCGTCGACGCGTGGCCCACCGAGGTCACCCGGATCGCGCTGGTGGGCCACTCCATGGGCGGACTGATCCTCCGGGCAGGCTGCGCCGTGATGGCAGCGCCGGACGTCTCCTCCGGGGTGCCGGCGGGCTACTGGACCGACCTGGTGACCGACGTGGTCACGCTGTGCACGCCGCACTACGGCGCGCCGATCGCCTGGGGCATCGGCCACGGCAGCCGGCTGATGGCGATGCTGCCGGAGACCTCTGCGATCGGACGGATCCTCGACAAGAGGTCGGAGGGGGTGCGCGACCTGGTCTCCGGACTGGCGGACGACGTGCCTCCACTCCCGCACGGGCGCTACCGGCTGGTTGCCGCCACCCTCACCGAGTCGCCGCGACACCCGGTTGGCTCGCTCGTCGGCGACCTCCTGGTGAGGCCGCGGTCGGCGTCCGGCCGGGACCGGCGCGGTCGCGAGCTGTTCCCCGGCGCCGACGTGCTGCACGTCGGCGGGACCGACCACTTCGGCGTGCTCAACCACCCGGACGTGCTGGCCGCCCTGCACCGCTGGCTGTCATGATCCAGCCGTGACCGGGGCAGCAGGGACCAGGGGACAGGCCGACCGCGAGCTGCGCGCGGAGGAGACCGTGGCGGCGGCGCCGGACCGGGTCTGGGCGCTGCTCACCGACTTCTCGAACATGGCACGGTGGAGCCCGGAGACGATCCGGATGGTGCCGCTCAAGCCCGGCGGGCTGCGGGCGGGGCAGTGGTACCTCGGCATCAACCGCCGCAAGGCCGTCGTCTGGCCGACCCGGTCGGTGGTCGCCCAGGTCGAGCCGCAGCGGGTGCTCGCCTGGGACACCCGGTCGAGCGGGGCCCGGTGGATCTGGGAGCTGGAGCCGGTCGACGGCGGCACCCGGGTCGTCCATCGCCGCCCGGTGCCCCAGGCGCTGACGCTGATGAGCAAGGTGTTCGCGAAGGGGTTCCTCGGCGGCGTACCGGGGCACGCCGACGAGCTCGAGCAGGGGATGGCCACGACGGTGGCGCGACTGAAGGCCGTGGCCGAGGCCTGAGCCGAGCGCTGTCCGCTGTCGGCGAACAGGGCGCGGGATGGCGTGGATCCGCGGCGACCGCGGGCTAGGGTCGGGCCCGTGACAGAGATCCAGATGAACGGCGCACCCGGGCTGAACCTGCTCGACGACAACATCTACAGCCGGTTGCTGCGCGAGCGGATCGTGTTCCTCGGGTCGGAGGTGCGCGACCAGAACGCCAACGCGATCTGCGCCCAGCTGCTGCTGCTCTCGGCCGAGGACCCCGAGGCCGACATCTTCCTCCACATCAACAGCCCGGGTGGCTCCGTCGACGCCGGCATGGCGATCTACGACACCATGAACTACGTCCCCAACGACGTCGCCACGGTCGGCATGGGCCTGGCCGCGTCCATGGGACAGTTCCTGCTCTGCGCCGGCGCGAAGGGCAAGCGCTACGCCCTGCCGCACGCGCGGATCATGATGCACCAGCCCTCCTCGGGAATGGGCGGCTCCGCCTCGGACATCAAGATCCAGGCGCAGCAGTCGCTGCACATCAAGAAGGTGCTGCTCGAGCTGATCGCCCAGCACACCGGCCAGTCGGTCGACCAGGTCACCGAGGACGCCGACCGCGACCGCTGGTTCACCGCCGACGAGGCGCGGAAGTACGGGCTGGTCGACAAGGTGATCAAGAGCGCCAGGGAAGCCTCCGACGAGGGTCGTCCGGCCCACCAGAAGGATTGAGGGACATGAACTACTACATCCCGCAGTGGGAAGAGCGGACGTCGTACGGCTTCCGGCGGATCGACCCCTACGCGAAGCTGTTCGAGGACCGGATCATCTACCTCGGCACGCCGATCTCCGACGACGTCGCCAACGCCGTGATCGCGCAGCTGCTGTGCCTGCAGTCGATGAACCCCGACCAGGACATCAGCATCTACATCAACAGCCCGGGCGGCTCGTTCACCGCGCTGACCGCGATCTACGACACGATGAAGTTCATCAAGCCCGACGTGCAGACGGTGTGCATCGGGCAGGCCGCCTCGGCCGCGGCGATCCTGCTGGCTGCCGGCACCCCGGGGAAGCGACTGGCGCTCCCGAACAGCCGGATCCTGATCCACCAGCCCTACACCGAGGGCACGTTCGGCCAGACCTCGGACATCGAGATCCAGGCGAATGAGATCCTCCGGATGCGGGAACTGCTCGAGAAGATGATCAGCGACCACAGCGGCCGGGCGATCGACCAGGTGAGCAAGGACATCGAGCGGGACAAGATCCTGACCGCCGATCAGGCCATCGAGTACGGCCTCATCGACTCCATCCTCGAGTCACTCAAGAAGACCCCGGCTCTCGCCTGACGGACGATGACCGCTCCGAACGTCCTCGTGTCCCGCCCCCTTCGAGGGGCGGCAGAGGGTACGGTCGGGGGGTTCACCCCTGATGGACACGCGTACGAACCCCTGGTGAGGAGGACCTTCGGTGGCACGCATCGGTGACGGAGGCGACCTGCTGAAGTGCTCGTTCTGCGGCAAGAGCCAGAAGCAGGTCAAGAAGCTCATCGCGGGTCCTGGCGTCTACATCTGCGACGAGTGCATCGACCTCTGCAACGAGATCATCGAGGAGGAGCTCAACGAGGGGACCGAGGTCGGCCTCGAGGAGCTGCCGAAGCCGAAGGAGATCTTCGAGTTCCTCAACTCCTACGTGATCGGCCAGGAGCAGGCGAAGAAGTCGCTCGCCGTCGCGGTCTACAACCACTACAAGCGGGTCCAGGCGGGGGTGCAGCCGGTCTCCGGCAAGCACAGCAAGGACGAGCTGGTCGAGGTCGCGAAGTCCAACATCCTGGTGATCGGGCCGACCGGCTGCGGCAAGACCTACCTCGCCCAGACCCTGGCCCGGATGCTGAACGTCCCGTTCGCGATCGCCGACGCCACCGCGCTCACCGAGGCGGGCTACGTCGGTGAGGACGTCGAGAACATCCTGCTCAAGCTGATCCAGGCCGCCGACTACGACGTCAAGAAGGCCGAGACCGGGATCATCTACATCGACGAGATCGACAAGGTCGCCCGCAAGGCGGAGAACCCGTCGATCACCCGCGACGTCTCCGGCGAGGGTGTGCAGCAGGCCCTCCTCAAGATCATCGAAGGCACCACCGCCTCGGTCCCGCCGCAGGGCGGACGCAAGCACCCGCACCAGGAGTTCATCCAGATCGACACCACCAACATCCTGTTCGTGGTGGGCGGCGCCTTCGCCGGGCTCGAGCACATCATCGAGCAGCGGGTCGGGAAGAGGTCGCTGGGCTTCACGGCGGAGGTGCGCGGCAAGGCCGAGCGGGAGGCCGAGGACCTGATGTCCGAGGTCCGGCCCGAGGACCTCACCAAGTTCGGCCTGATCCCCGAGTTCATCGGCCGGCTCCCGCTGATCGCCACGGTCACCAAGCTCGACCGTGAGGCGCTGGTCCAGATCCTCACCGAGCCGCGCAACGCGCTGGTGAAGCAGTACCGCAAGCTCTTCGAGCTCGACGGCGTCGAGCTGGAGTTCACCGACGACGCCATCGACGCCATCGCCGACAAGGCCATGGAGCGGGGCACCGGCGCCCGCGGCCTGCGCGCGATCATCGAGGAGGTCCTCCTCCACGTGATGTACGACGTGCCCTCCCGCGGCGACGTCGCGAAGGTGGTCATCACCCGCGAGGTCGTCGACGACGACGTCGCGCCCACGCTGGTGCTGCGCGAGGCGAAGAAGAAGAAGTCCGCCTGAGCCTAGGCCGCGGCAGGACGCTCGACGCCCGGGGCGAGCAGGGGAGCGGCGAGCTCCCAGATCTCGTCGGGGATCGGAGTGGGCCGCAGCGTCCGACCCTCGAGGAAGACCGCGACCCGCTGTCCCTCGGCGTGGCACACGGCGTGGTCGGTCGACAGCACCTGGAACCGGTAGGTGACGCTCGTCGTGCCGGCCCGCTCGACCCAGAAGTGCACGTCGACCGCGCCCATGCCGAGCACGGGGACGTGGTAGGTCAGTCGCAGCTCGCGGATCACGAGGACGTACTCGCTCGGGTCCATCCGCCAGCCGGCGTCGAGCCAGAAGTCCTGCACCGCGTTGTCGAAGAAGGTGGCGAACCGGGCGTGGTAGAGCATCCCGTAGCCGTCGAGGTCGTCCACGTGGACCCGCTGGCGGAGGACGACCCCCGTGCTGGTGTCGATCACCGTGCCTCCTTCAGGGGCCAGACTATGCGACCGATCGGTCGCAATCGACGCCAGCGTAGCGATGCCCCCCGGTTTACGTCCAGTCGGTCGTATAAACTGTCGCCGTGACCCAGGACACCGTCAGGGACGGCCGCCGCGCCCGCGGCGACGCCACCCGTCGCCGGGTGGCGCGCGAGGCCGCGATGCTCGCCACCGTCGGCGGCCTGGACTCGATCAGCGTCGGCGGCCTCGCCGAGCGGACCGGCGTCAGCAAGAGCGGCATCCTCACCGTGTTCGGGAACCGCGAGGCGATCCAGGTGGCCGCGGTCGCCGAGGCTCGCCGCATCTACCGGGACACGGTGATCACACCGGTCTGGCACCTGCCGACCGGGCGCGATCGGTTGCTGGGGCTGCTCGCACGCTGGCGCGACTACGTGCTCTCAGAGGTCTTCCCGGGCGGCTGCTTCCTCGCCACCACGTCGGCCGAGTACGGCCGCCGGGAGGGCGCGGTGGCCGACGCCGTACGCCGCCTGGAGCGGGAGTGGCTCGACCTCCTCGAGGCCGAGCTCCTAGCCACGGGCTCCCGGACACCGGACGACGACGCCTTCCGGATCGACGCCTACCTGGTCGCGGGCGTCACCCGCTACCAGTTGTACGGCGACCGCGCCGACCTCGACCGCGGCTGCCGGCTCGCGCTCGAGGTCGTCGACTGACCGACCCCGCCCTGGCGGTTTGCAAATCGATTGGCTAGCGTGCGTCCCGACATTCCGTCGACGAAGGGATCCGCCATGGCCGACACCGGCACCCGTCAGGCCCTGGTCGTCCGGGGAGGCTGGGAGGGCCACCACCCCGTCGAGGCGACCGAGCGGTTTCTCCCGTTCCTGAAGGAGCACGGCTTCGCCGTCGAGGTCCACGACGGGCCCGAGGTCTACGCCGACGCCGACAAGCTGGCCGCGACCGACCTGGTCCTGCAGTGCTACACGCAGGGGACCGCGACCGACGAACAGGTGCTGGGCCTCTCGACCGCTGTCGCCGGCGGCACCGGCCTGGCCGGCTGGCACGGAGGCGTGTGCGACTCCTTCCGCGGCTCACCGGACTACCTGCACCTCACGGGGGGACAGTGGGCGGCGCACCCCGGAGGTTTCGTGCCCTACGACGTCGAGGTGCTTCCCGAGAAGGCCGACCACGAGCTCGTGGCGGGGCTGAGCCCACGATGGTCCCTGAACACCGAGCAGTACTGGGTCCTCACCGACGAGCTGAACGACGTGCTCGCCACCACGACGTTCGAGCCCGCCGACGGCACGCCGTGGCGTGACACCGTCACCTGCCCGGCCGTGTGGACCCGCCAGTGGGGTCTGGGCAAGGTGTTCGTGTCGACGATCGGGCACAAGCTGGAGGATCTCGACCATCCCGACGTGCGCACGCTCACGCAGCGGGGACTGCTGTGGGCGAGCCGCTGACGCGGATCATCCTCGACACCGACCTCGCGATGGGTGCGCCCGGGTCGGACGTCGACGACGGCTTCGCGCTCGCGCTCGCGCTGGCGGACCCGCGCCTGACCGTCGAGCTGGTGACCACGGTCGGCGGCAACAGTGACGTCAAGACCTCGACCCGGCTGACCCGGGAGCTGCTCGAGCTGCTCGGGCGCCCCGAGGTCGCCGTCGTCGAGGGAGCGCCTGCCGACGAGGGCGCCGCTGCCGAGATCGCCCGGCGGGTGCTGGCCGAGCCTGGGGAGCTGACCCTGGTCGCGATCGGACCGCTCACCAACGTGGCCCGCGCGCTGGCGACGTCGCGGGACGTGGCCGCCTCGGTCCGCGAGATCGTCGTGATGGGCGGGGTCTTCCTCGAGCAGACCAACGTCGCGGCGATGCCGGGGGAGTACAACTTCTGGTGCGACCCGGAAGCGGCCCAGGCGGTGCTCGACAGCGGCGCAGCCCTGCGCCTGGTGGGGCTCGACGTCACCCGCCGGGTCCGGCTGAGCCGGGCGGACGCCCGGGAGCTGGCGGCCGGGGGCGAGTTCGGGAAGGTCGCGGCCCGGCACACCGAGGCCTGGATCGACTTCCAGGAGCGGGTCAAGCCCCGCGAGGAGCTCGAGCAGGGCAGCTGCGCGCTGCACGACCCGCTGGCGGTGGCCGTGGTGACCCGGCCCGACCTGGTGACCTGGCGGGACGCCCACGTCGCGGTCGAGACAGCAGGCCGGGTCACCCGCGGGGTCGCGGTCGCGGACCTGCTGATGTGGGAGGACCCGCCGACCCCGAACTGCCGGATCGCGACCGCGGTCGACGCGCAGGCCTTCCGTGAGCTCTTCGTCGAGCGGATGGCCGGGCTGCCCTGAGGGGTCGTCCGGCCCTGGTCATTGACCCCGTGCCGGGGAGGACCTAGCGTTCACCTACCAAACCGATTTGCACCGCCGGGACGACGGGGGAGAGCATGAGCGCGCAGGGCCCGGACGCACCACCGCTCGGCGTCGCGATGATCGGCTACGCGTTCATGGGGGCGGCGCACTCGCAGGGGTGGCGCAACGCGCACCGGTTCTTCGACCTCCCGGCCGCGCCGGCGATGCGGGTGGTGTGCGGTCGCACCGAGTCCGCCACCCGGGCCGCGGCTGACAAGCTGGGCTGGGCGGACTGGACGACGGACTGGCGCACGGTGCTCGAGCGCGACGACGTGCAGGTGGTCGACGTCTGCACGCCCGGCGACACCCATGCCGAGATCGCGCTGGCGGCCCTGGAGGCCGGCAAGCACGTGCTGTGCGAGAAGCCGCTGGCGAACACCGTGACCGAGGCCGAGCGGATGGCGGCCGCGGCCGCGACCGCGCAGGAGCGTGGTGTCCTGTCGGCCGTTGGCTTCAACTACCGGCGCACGCCCGCGCTCGCGCACGCGCGGCAGCTGATCGAGTCCGGAACGGTGGGCACGGTCCGACACATCCGCGCGCACTACCTCCAGGACTGGATCGTCGACCCGGACTTCCCGCTGGTCTGGAGGCTCCAGAAGGACAAGGCCGGCTCCGGCGCCCTCGGTGACATCGGGGCGCACATCGTCGACCTGTCGCAGTTCCTCACGGGACACCGCCTCACGGAGGTGGCCGGCCACCTGACGCGCTTCGTCGAGCGCCGCCCGCTCGCCGCGGCGACCTCGGGGCTGAGCGCCACCGGCGGTGCCGAGACCGGCGAGGTCACCGTCGACGACGCGGCGGTCTTCCTCGGCCGAACCGACGGCGGCGCCCTCGCTACCTACGAGGCGACGCGGTTCGCCACCGGCCGGAAGAACGCGATGCGGATCGAGGTCAACGGATCGGCGGGAAGCATCGCGTTCGACTTCGAGGCGATGAACGAGCTGCACGTCTACGACGGCACCGCGCCCGGCCGGGAGGCGGGGTTCCGCCGGATCCTGGTCACCGAGCCGGACCACCCCTACACCGGCGCCTGGTGGCCCCCGGGGCACGGACTCGGCTACGAGCACACGTTCGTGCACGAGATCGCGGACTTCGTGCGCGACGTCGCCACCGGCACCCCGCCGAGCCCGTCCTTCGCCGACGGCCTGCAGGTGCAGCGGGTCCTGGACGCGGTGGAGCGGTCCTCCGCGGCCGCCGCGACCTGGACCACCGTCTGAGAGGGAACCACCCCGTGCCACGACCCACCGAGAGGGACTGAAGATGAGCAAGCTGCGTGTCGGGGTGATCGGCCTGGGCGAGGTCGCCCAGGTGATCCACCTGCCCATTCTCGAGTCGCTGCCCGACCGCTACGAGCTGGCCGCCGTCTGCGACATCTCGCCCGGGCTCGTGAAGCGGGTGGGCGACCGCTACCGGGTCGAGAACCAGTACGCCGACTTCCGCGAGCTGATCGCCGCGGGCGGTCTCGACTGCGTCTTCGTGCTCAACAGCGACGAGTACCACGCGGAGTGCACCGTGGCCGCCCTCGACGCCGGCCTCCACGTCCTGGTCGAGAAGCCGATGTGCCTGAGCCCGCGCGAGGCAGAGGAGATCATCGCCGCGCGCGACCGCTCGGGGAAGACGGTGATGGTCGCTTACATGCGCCGGTTCGCCCCTGCCTTCACCGAGGCTGTCCGACGGCTGCCGGAGCTCGGCCCGATCCGCTACGTCCGTGTCCACGACGTCATCGGCGAGAACCGGCTGATCGTCGACCAGACCGCCCACGTCGACCGACCGGACGACATCCCGCAGGAGGCGATCGACGAGAAGTGGGAGCGCCGGGCGACCCTGGTCGGGGAGGCCCTCGGCGACGTGCCCGAGGAGATCGGCTGGACCTACGGATTGCTGTGCGGGCTCGGCAGCCACGACCTCTCCGCGATGCGGGAGCTGCTCGGCCCGCCGCAGAAGGTCGCCGCGGCGAGGATGTGGCGCAACGGCGGTTACGTCGTGGCGCTCCTGGACTACGGCGACTTCGTCGTGACCTACGAGACGGGGGTCGACGACCAGCTCCGTTTCGACGCGCACATCGAGGTGTACGGCGCCGCCGGCTCGATGAAGGTGCAGTACGACACGCCGTACGTCCGCCACTTCCCGACCGTCCTCGAGGTGGAACGCACCGTCGGCGACGCCTACGAGCGGTCCGTGGTGCGTCCCCACCTGAAGGATCCCTACACGCACGAGCTCGAGTACTTCCACGAGGTCGTCACCACCGGCGGCACGCCGAAGACCAGCCCGGAGGACTACGTGCAGGACATGAAGCTCTTCGTCGAGATCATCCGTGCTCTCGACCAGTCAGAATGACCCCATCCCGAAAGGCAGCGCCGCGATGACCGAGACCCTCACCGACGAAGACGTCGCGTTCTTCCGGAAGAACGGCTACCTCCTGCCGGGACGACAGCTGCTCCGGGAGGAGCGGCTGGCGCGGCTGGAGCAGATCTTCAACGAGCACCTCGCCGACAAGGGCGACAAGCTGTCCGACGAGCTCGACACCCCGCACTACCGTGACGATCGCCTGCTGGACTTCCTGCTCTCCGACGAGGTCCTCGACTGGATCGAGCCGCTCGTCGGGCCGAACATCGCACTCTGGTCCAGCCACTTCATCTCCAAGGACCCGTTCACGGGCCGAGCGACCCCCTGGCACGAGGACAGCGCGTTCTGGGAGGGGCGCTTCGACAGCTACGACAGCATCGTGACGATCTGGCTGGCCCTCGAGGACGGCTCGTCGAAGGAGAACGGCTGCATGCGGGTGATCCCGGGCTCGCACCTGAACGGCGGCTTCTCCGACAACTACCAGCCGACCGACATGACCGAGCAGACGTTCCACGCCGGGCTCGCCGGCGTCGACGAGGAGCAGGCCGTCTACTTCGAGCTGAAGCGCGGTGAGTTCTCGATGCACGACGGGCGGATCGTCCACGGTGCCCGGCCCAACACCAGCCCGATCCGGCGCACCGGCTACACCATGCGGTACTTCCCGTCGTCGGTGAAGATGCAGGACGTGCCGCAGAACGAGGGCTGGAAGATCTGGCTGGCGCGGGGCGAGGACCTCGCGGGCAACGACTACGCGAACGTCCCGGCCCGCACGTGAGGCTGGGCCTGCTCACCGCGTGCCTCCCGGGCGAGGCCCTGGCGGACGTCGCCGCCTGGGCGGCCGCGCACGGGTACCGGGCGCTGGAGGTCGCCGCATGGCCGGATCGGCCGGGCCGGGACTGGGAGGCCACCCACCTCGACGTCGAGTCCTTCGACCGGGCGGCCGCCGCAGGGGTGCGTGGGCTGCTGGACGAGCACGCGCTCGAGATCTCGGCGATCGCCTACTACGAGAACAACCTGCACGAGGACGAGGCGGCGCGGGAGGCCACCCACGAGCACCTCCGGCGCTGCATCGACGCCGCCCATCTCCTCGGGGTGGGCCTGGTGGGCACGTTCGTCGGGCGCGACGTCACGCGCACGGTCGCCGAGAACCTGCGGCTCGCGGAGAAGGTGCTGCCGCCCCTGGTCGAGTACGCCGCCGCCCGCGACGTGCGCCTGGTGGTGGAGAACTGCCCCATGGAGGGGTGGCACCCCGACGGCTACCCGGCGAACCTCGCGTACTCGCCCGAGCTCTGGGGCTGGATGGCCGATCTCGGCCTGTGGCTCAACTACGACCCCTCGCACCTGGTGTGGCTGGGGATCGACCCGCTCGCGGCCCTCGAGGCCCACGCCGACCGGGTGCTGCACGTGCAGGCCAAGGACGTCGAGGTGCACGTGGGAGCCCGCGACCGCTACGGCGTCTTCGGCCAGGTTCTGGACCGGCAGCCCTGGGTCAGCGGCTGGTGGCGCTACCGGATCCCGGGCCTCGGCGAGGTCGACTGGCGCCGGCTGGTCGACACGCTCTACCAGGCGGGGTACGACGGGGTCCTGTCCGTCGAGCACGAGGACCCGGTGTGGAGCGGGACCCCGGAGCGGGTCCGCCAGGGCCTCACCGTCGCCGAGCGGACCCTCGGCCCCCTGATCGTCACCTGACCCCGTCCCGTACGAAAGGCCGCCCATGCACCGCGGTGTCTACTTCGACGCCTGGTTCCCCCGCCAGCACTGCTACCACCCGAGCCTGCCGCCCCGCCGCCTCCGGATGGTCGACGACCTCGTCGACTTCCGCGCCACGGTGCTCGTCTGGGCCTCCATGGGTGGTGGATCGCTGTCGCTGCCCTACCTCGAGCAGGAGGCGTTCGGACCGGTCGACGCGCGCTCCCGCTTCTACGGGTTCGTCAACGACAGCGAGTTCATCGCCGCGTGCCACGAGCGGGGGATCAAGGTCCTCGGCATCGTGTTCGAGGCCCAGGGGTGGGAGTTCCCGGCCGAGCTCAGCGAGGACGAGGACGAGGTGCTCTCGCTCAACGAGCTCCGCGGCGTCGGCAAGCGCGGATGGATGGGCCTGCGCGAGTTCTCCTCCAACCGCTACCCACGGCTGTGGAAGCCCGTCGAGCACTACTTCCCCGACGGCCTGGTCAACAGCGACGGCGAACCGGTCACCGACCTGATCGAGGAGTGCGTGGTCCGGGACGTCCACCAGCAGCCGTGTCACGCGCACTGGGTCGAGTGCCCCGACCGGGACCACCAGTGCTTCTACATGGACCGCAACAACCCCGTGTGGCGGGAGTACCTCAGGGCCGTGATCCGGATCCAGGTCGACGCCGGCGTCGACGGGATCCAGCTCGACGAGGCCGAGCTGCCGATGGGTGCCTTCCAGTACGGCGCGTGCTTCTGCAAGGACTGCATGAAGGGATTCCGCGCCCACCTCCAGGGCCTGCCGCCCGACGACCTCGACGCCGCGCTCGACGGTGTCGACCTCGCGACCTTCCACTACGGCGAGTGGCTGCTCGAGCGCGGCCACGACTTCAAGACGGGTCGCGAGACGACGCCGCTGTTCGGCGACTACTACGCCTTCCAGTGCCTGTCGATCAAGAAGTACTTCGCCGAGCTCGCCGAGTACGCGCGTTCCTATGCACGGTCGGTCGGACGCGAGATCATCGTCTCGGGCAACTTCTTCAACCTCGAGCCCATGTACCTCGCCCTCGCGGACGACGTCGACCTGGTCATCACCGAGATGCGCAACACGACCTACCGCCAGCCCGAGTGGTATCGCTACGTCGCGGCGTTCGCCGGGGACAAGGACGTGGTGGTGGTCGAGAACCCGTACGGCGGCGTCGTGCCCGAGCTGATCGAGCTCCTCGGACGGGGCCGGGGGCACGACCTGTTCCGGCTCTCGCTCTTCGAGGCGGCCGCACTGGGCGCGAACATGTCGGTGCCCTACGGCTCGTGGATGGGCAGCGTCATCGAGGACTCGTTCTACGCACCGCACGGCCTCGCGTCCGGGATCCAGACCTTCCTCGCCGACCACGAGCCGCTTTTCGCGCGCGAGACGGCCAACGAGGTCGCAGTAGTGTTCAGCGTCGAGAGCACCCGCGAGCTGATCGGCAAGGCCGACGCGAGCGACAACACCACCAACGCCCGCGACGAGTCCGTGGTCGTCCCGTACCGCGTCGCCACCTCGACGCTCGCCGGGGCCGCGGTGCCGTACGACGTGGTGATCTGGGCGGACGGGGTCACCGCGCCCGACCGCGCGGCCAGCGACGCGCTCGCCCGCTACTCCACGGTCGTGCTGCCCGATGTGCACGCGATGACCGAGGGCCAGGCAGAGGCGCTGCGCGGCTACCTCGACGGCGGCGGCACCGTCGTCGTCACCGACCGCACGGCGCCGGGGCTCCCGGAGCACGTCGGTCTCCGTCGCGGCCACCACGGCGACGTCGACGACCTGCTACCGCACGGACGCCAGGTGGAGACACCGGTCTCGGTGGCGGCGAACGTCCAGCACCTCCGCGACGGCTCCTACGCCCTGCACCTGGTCAACTACGACTACGACAGCGTCGCGGACCGGGTTCGTCCGCACCCTGACGTCCCGCTGCGGGTGCGCCTGCCGAAGCACAAGGACCGGGCGACCCTGGTCACCCCCGACGGCGGCTCGATGCCGCTCGACCTCTCCCGGGAGGACGGTGTGCACGTCGTCCAGGTGGACAGCCTCGGGCTCTACTCGATCGTCGTCTTCCACGACGGGGACCTGCCGTGAGGATCGCGGTGCTGCGAACGGCGCAGCACTTCGAGGTCGTCGAGGCTCCGCTACCGGAGCCGCGACCCGACGAGGTGCTCGTCCGGGTGGTGGCTTCCGGCGTGTGCGCCTCCGAGCTCGAGCCCTGGGTCGACGGGCCCGCGGCAGGACAGGAGCGCTACCTCGGCCACGAGGTCAGCGGCGTGGTCGCCGCCACGGGGTCCGAGGTGACGACGCCGGCCGTCGGGGACCGGGTCGGGGTGTGGGTGACCGAGCGGGGGTTCGCGGAGTACGTCGCGGTGCGAGCGGCGTACTGCTTCCCCGCCGGCGAGGGTCCGCTCGACGAGGCGCTCGCGGAGCCGATCGCCTGCGCCGTCAACGCCGTCGAGCTGGCCGGCGTCCGGCTCGGCGACGACGTCGTCCTCATCGGGGCGGGGTTCATGGGCAACCTCGTCCAGGCCCTCGTGGGCTTGCGTGGACCGCGCCGCGTCGTCGTCGCCGACACCCGGCCCGATGCCCTCGAGCGGGCCGCCCGGCTCGGCGCCACCCGGGTCGTCGACGTGACCGAGGAGTCGCTGCCGGACGTGGTGCGCGGGCTGACGGACGGTCGCGGGGCCGACGTCACCTTCGAGTGCACGGGTACCCAGGGCGCGCTGACCACCTGCGGCGAGACCACCCGGATGAGCGGCAAGGTCGCGATCGTCGGCTACCACCAGGGCCCCGACCGCCAAGTCCCGCTGGGCTACTGGAACTGGATGGCCTTCACCATCGTCAACGGGCACTTCCGCGAGGTGGAGACGATTCTGCGCGGGATGGACGTGGGAATGCGGCTGGTCTCGTCGGGCCGGCTGCCGACGGCCGGGCTCGTGTCCCACCGCTTCCCGCTCGAACGGATCGACGAGGCGTTCGCGACCCTGCGGGCGAAGCCCGAGGGGTTCGTCAAGGCGGTGATCACGTTCCCTGAGGGGTGACCTTCTCCAGGTGCCACACCATGACCGAGGGCCCTCTCCAGGCGGTCCTCGCGGCCTCCGGAACCATTGGCAGCAGCGACCACGGCCACCACCGCCACGGACCGACCTCCTGCGCAGGCGCGGCGGGGGGATCACCGGCGAGGTCGGCGTCACTTGCGGCGGGCTCCTCGGCGAGGTGCCGGACGGCGAAGCCCGCGGCGAGCGCCGCACGGAGGTGGTCACCGATCCCGTGGTGGTGACAGGCCGCGACCAAGGGTCCTTCGGGCCCCTCACCCTTGACGACCGAGCCCCGGGCGACCAGGTCGGGGTGCACCTCCGAGACCAGCGCGGTGCCGCCGGGCCGCACGACGCGGCCCAGTTCCGCGTAGGCGGTGCGTAGGTCCGCGACGTGCGTCATCGCGAGTCCCGTGAGTGCGAGGTCGACGGAGAAGTCGGCCAGGGGCAGGCGACAGAGGTCTCCCTCGACGAACTGTGCTGCCGGGACACGAGACCGGGCTCGCCGAAGCATCGGGGCAGACGCGTCGATGCCCGTGACGGTCCAGCCGCGGGAAGCCAGCCGCTCGGTCAGTCGCCCGGTGCCGCACCCGGCGTCGAGCGCGGTCCCGGCCTCCAGGCCGTCGAGCGCGCGGTCGATGAGCGGCAGGTCCATCGCGAGCAGCTGGTTGCCGTCGACGTCATAGGTCGGGGCCCACTCCCCGTAGGCCTCGGCAGTGGCGCCGGTCTCGACGACCACGCCGGGATGACCGGACAGCGTCTCGTCGTCGAGGAGCGCTCGCACCTCGGCGAGCCTGGCCCGTACCCAGCGCTCGTCCCGCTCACTGTTCCACGCCCGCAGGAGAGCGAGGCCCTCCATCCCCACCAGGTACGCCAGCGGGTGGTGGTACATCATGAGCGGGAACGCTAGCCCGGCTGACGGACGTGCTCCACCGGTTTGAGGGGCGGGCACACCGGCTCCCGGGATCGTGCGTCGCCGATCAGGCCGTGCCGCGCTCGATGAGCGGGCACGGCAGCACGACGGTGCGACCCGCGCCCGCGTAGCGCCCCGACATCCGGCTCAGGACGAGATCGCCGGCGGTGCTGCCGGCCTCGTACGCCGGGTTGCGCACCGTCGTGAGCTGAGGGGTCACGATCGTGGCAGCGTCGACGTCGTCGAAGCCGACCACGGCGACGTCCTCGGGGACCCGCAGCCCCAGCTCGTGGGCGACGTCGAGCGCGCCGATCGCCATCAGGTCGTTGGCGCAGAAGACCGCGTCCGGGCGCTCGGGGAGGGCCATCAGGGCCTGCATGGCCTGGTAGCCGCCCTTCCGGGTCCAGTCGCCGCGGACCAGGTAGTCGGCGGGCACCGGACGCCTGGCGGCCTCCATCGCGGCGCAGAAGCCCGCCGTGCGGGGGGCGCCGTAGCGCGGCGGACCCTGGACCATCGCGATCGCCGAGTAGCCGCGGGCGGCGAGGAAGGCCGCTGCCTCCCGCGACCCCGACTCGTCGTCGGGGATCACCGCGTCGCACATCGGGTGGTCGAGGTGGTCGCCGATGCAGACGATCGGCGTGCTCAGGTCGCCGGGGCCGAAGGTGATCTCGGACGCGGTCTCCCCGGATGCGAAGACGATCCCGTCTGCCCCCCGGTCCATCACGTCCTCGAAGAGTCTTCGCTCGCGGTCGTGCTGGCCGTCGGTGCTGCAGACGAAGGTGCCGTACCCGGCGGCGTCGACCGCGTCGGCCAGGCCGCGGGTGAGCACCGCGTAGAAGGGGTTGGTGATGTCCGGAACCACCACGGCGAGCATCCGTGACTGCCGGGTCCGCAGGTTGCGCGCCACGTGGTTGGGCCGGTAGCCGAGCTCGCGGATCGCCGCGAGCACCGTCTCGCGGGTGCTGGCGCCGACGACGCGCTTGCCCGACAGCACGTGGGACACCGTGGTCGGGCTGACGCCGGCCCGGTCGGCCACGTGCGCGATCGTGACGCGGGCGGGCGGATCCGCCGAGGTCGTCGACTCGCTGGGCGCCATGGCCGTAGCGTAGCGGACCAAAACGATTTGACCGCCGGGCTCCGGGGCGGCTCCGGGCCGGTCCCGCGGAGGGCAACGATTGTGACCCAAACCACGCTGATCCATTGACAAACCCGCGGGGCGGAACGATGCTTCCGGCCAAGGCGCCAAACGATTTGCGTCGGTGTGGCACCGAGGCTTCCGGACACCGCTGGACGACCCGAGGGAGTGGATTCCCGTGACATTCAAGCTTTCCCGCAAGGCTGCCTCGGTCGCAGCACTGGCGACCGTCGCCTCGCTCGGCCTCGCCGCGTGTAGCGGTGGCTCCGACGACGAGCAGGAGCCCAAGGGCGAGGGGCAGGGCGCGGTCGAGGAGCCCTCGGAGCCCACGACCGTGAGCTTCTTCTCCTGGCTCGGCAACTCGCCGGACATGAAGAAGCTCGCCGCCGAGTTCAACGAGGAGTACCCGAACATCACCATCGAGTTCGAGAACGTGCCCGCGGAGCAGGCGGCCCAGGTGCTCACCACTCGGATCGCCGGCAACAACGCCCCGGACGTCGCGTACGTCAACGCGAGCGACGTCGCGGACTACGCGTCACGCGGGGCGGTCGTCGACCTGGTCAACTACATCGAGCGCAGCGAGGTCGTCGAGCCCGACGACTACGTGGACGCCTTCCGTCAGTTCGTCACCTACGACGACAAGATGTGGGGGTTGCCCATGGGTGGGGAGACCACGGGTCTGTTCTACCGCACCGACATGTTCGAGGACGCCGGCATCGAGGGTCCGCCGGAGACCTGGGAGGAGTTCGAGCAGACCGCAGCCGCGCTCACCGACCCTGCGGAGAACGAGTACGGTTTCCAGGTCTTCGCCAGCGAGTCGGCGTACTACTTCCAGCCGTGGCTGTTCCAGGCCGGCGGCGACCTGCTGACCCAGGACGGCACCGACATCGCGTTCACCAGCCCCGAGGGACGGGAGGCCGCGGAGTTCTACGTCGACCTGGCGCAGTACTCGCCGCCGGACTACCTCAACTCCAACTCGTGGGACGGTCGCGTGGCGTTCGCCGAGGGCCAGGTCGCGATGTACATGGCCGGCGCCTGGTTCGCCGGGACGCTGACCGAGGAGTACCCGGGCATCGAGGGCAAGTGGGCGACCGCGCCGCTGCCGGAGGGGCCCGCGGGCTGCAAGACCTCCATCGCCGGCGACGCCCTGGTCATGCTCGACCAGACCGAGGCGTCCGACGCCGCCTGGCTCTGGATGGAGTTCCTCTCCCGGTCCGACATCCTCGCCCGGCTCACGTACGAGACCGAGGGCACCCTCCTGCCGCCGCTCACCTCGCTCCTGGAGGGCGAGGAGATCACCGAGGAGAAGCCGGTCCTCGAGGGCTTCATCGACCTGATGGAGTGCGGCGTCGCGCCGACCGCGTCGAACCCGAAGTTCCCCCGGATCGAGACGATCCTCAACGAGGAGCTCGGCAAGGCGATGTACGGCGAGCAGAGCGCCGACGAGGCGCTCGACAACACCGCTCAGCAGGCGGCGGCGATCCTGGCCCGAGGCTGATCCTGGCCGTTCGTCCGCCCGGTGCCCGGTGGCAGCCGGGCGGGCGTCGGTCGTCGTGAGAGAGGAGCGCTATGTCGACGGGGCTTGCACCCGACAAGCCGGCGGTCGGGGCGACCCCCGGCAGGAGGGACATCCGGGACACCCGGGTCCGCAAGTTCTTCTGGAGGATGTGGCGGGAACGATCGGCGTACCTCTTCATCGCTCCGGGCGTCGTCGTCTTCTCGATCTTCACGCTGGGCGCCCTGATCTTCGCGTTCTACCTCACGTTCCACCGCTGGAGCATCATCGAGCCGGAGAAGCCGTACGTCGGGCTCCAGAACTACGAGGACATGGTCAACGACGAGCGCTTCGTGGGGGCGGTCCTCAACACCGCCTACTTCACGGGCGCATCGGTTCCCTTGACGATGATCATCGGGCTGTTCCTTGCAATCCTGCTGAACCAGCCCCTGCGCGGCCGGGCGATCTTCCGGACGGCGTACTACCTGCCCGTCGTGACACCGTTCGTGGTGTCGGCGCTTCTGTGGAAGTGGCTCTACAACGGTGACTTCGGGCTCTTCAACTACTACCTGATGAAGGGTCACATCATCGACGAGCCACTGTTGTGGCTGTCGGACCAGAACCTCGCGATGCCCGCGGTCGTGCTGATGAGCGTGTGGAGCGGCGTGGGCTTCTCGATGGTGGTCTACCTCGCCGGACTGCAGTCGATCCCCTACGAGCTCTACGAGTCCGCGAAGCTCGACGGCGCCGGCACCCTCCAGCGAATGTGGTACGTGACGATCCCATTGCTGCGTCCGACTACGTTGTTCCTGCTGGTGATCGGGATCATCGGTTCGCTGCAGGTGTTCACGCAGATCTTCGTGATGACCAGCGGCGGGCCGGTCAACAAGACGACCACGATGGTCTACTACATGTACCTCTGGGCCTTCAAGTACTACGACATGGGCTACGCCAGCACACTCGCCTTCGCGCTCTTCGCGATGCTGCTGGTCTTCACCGCGCTCCAGCTGCGCCTGTTCAAGGACGGGGCGAGCTCATGAGCGGGGTCACCGAGGAGCCGGTCGCCGGACGGTTCGCCAGCGAGGCGGCTCCAGTGCTCCCGGCGGCGGTCCGGAAGGGAAAGCGCCGGGGGAGCCACCCAGGCGCGCCGCGGGAGCGCGAGTACATGTCGACGCGGGCGAAGCTCGCGACCTACCTGGTGCTCGCCCCGATCGCGATCCTCTTCGTCGCGCCGTTCGCCTGGCTGATCAGTGCGTCGTTCCAGCCGGTCTCGACGATCTTCGCCAACCCGCCGACGTGGTTCCCGGACGACCCCACCATCAGCGGGTACAAGGGGTTCCTCAACGTCGGTGACCTGACCGAGGCGCAGGAGTCCCGGGGACACGGCGAGTGGCGGTGGTTCGCGAACAGCGCGTTCGTGGCGATCACGATCACCGCGATCCAGACGTTCTTCAACGCGATGTGCGCCTACACGTTCGCGAAGCGCAAGTTCCCCGGCCGCAACGTGATCTTCGTGCTGTTCCTCGGCACGATGATGGTGCCGGGTCAGATCACGCTCATCCCGAACTACATCATCATCCAGCACATCCCCTTCTTCGGAGGGAACGACTGGTTGGGCAACGGTGGGTCGGGCTGGCTCGACTCCTACTGGGGCCTGATCGCCCCCGGCATCGTCAGCGCCTTCGGCATCTTCCTGCTGCGCCAGTACATGCTCTCGATCCCCGACGAGCTGCTCGACGCCGCCCGGATCGACGGCGCGAGCGAGTTCCGGATCTTCAGGAGCGTGGTGCTGCCGCTCAGCATGCCGGCGCTCGCGGCCAACGCGATCTTCACCTTCCAGGGGGCGTGGGAGGACTTCCTCTGGCCGCTCATCATCATGTCCGACCCGGACAAGATCACCGCGCCGGTCGGGCTCGCGCTCTTCGTGGTCCAGAACCGCACGGACTGGAACCTGCTGTTCGCAGGGTCGGTCATCGCGACCCTGCCGATGATCATCGTGTTCATCATCTTCCAGCGCCACTTCGTTCGCGGGATCGCGGTGACGGGCATCAAGGGATGAGCGCGGCCCGCGACCTGGTGCACGGGCTGCTGGCCGAGGGCAACGGCGTCCTGCGGTGCGAGCCGGCGTGGGTCGCGCGGAGCTTCCTGCCACCCGGGCGACGGCTGGGTCTGCCCGAGGAGGCCTACGACGTCGGCCCGCGGGGCGCCATCTGCGAACGGTGGCTCGCATCCGAGACCAGGGCCGACAACCGGGTCGGGCCGGACGACGAGGGCCTCAGCCACCTGGTCGGGGACCACGGCCAGCGGATCCTGCTCCGCGACGCCGTGGCCGCTGACCCGGTAGCGCTGCTGGGGGAGTCGTACGCGGCCGGTCACCGCGGGCTCGGCCGACTGGCCAAGATCTTCGACTACGGCTTCCGGCTGCCGTACCACATCCACCCGCCGCAGAAGTTCGCCTCGCTCGTCGGCTGCAACGCCAAGGACGAGTCGTACCACTTCCTGCCCGGCCCGGACCCGGGCGCGCACCCGGAGACCTTCTTCGGCGTGCATCCCTGGATCGCGGAGGAGCAGGCGCACGAGGTGCTGCTGCCCTACCTCGTGGACTGGGACAGCGACCTGATCCTGCGTCACGCGCGCGCCGAGCTGCAGGTCCCGGGGGAGGGGTTCCACGTGCCGTCGGGCGTGCTGCACGCCCCGGGCACCGCGCTGACGCTGGAGCTCCAGGAGGACTCCGACGTGCTCGCGATGTTCCAGGCCCTCAACGCCGGGCGGATCATCTCCAAGGAGCTGCTGTTCAAGGACGTGCGCCCGCAGGACCGGGAGGCCGAGGGTGAGCGGTTCCCGCTGCGCTTCGTCGACTGGGACCTCAACGGCGACCCCTGGTTCTACGAGAACCGGCACCTCTCGCCGCAACCGGTGGCGGACGCGGACGGTGACGGAGTGGAGACCTGGGTCTTCTACAACACGACGAAGTACGCCGGGAAGCGGCTCGTGGTCCCGCCCGGCACCGTGCACCGGCTGCGGGAGCCGGGGGTCTACAGCGTGTTCATCTGGTCCGGGGAGGGCAGCTACGCCGGGCACGAGGTCCGCGGCGGGGAGCCCGGCCGCGACGAGCTGGTGGTCAGCCACGGCGCCGCGACCCGCGAGCACGAGGTGGTCAACACGGGCGGCGAGGACCTCGTGGTGTTCACGTTCTTCGGACCCGACCTGCATCCCGAGGTCCCCGCGATCCCGGCACGGGCGCGGTGAGCGACGAGCTCACCGTCGGACTCCTGGGAGCCGGCCTGATCGCGGGCGTGCACGCCCGCGCCTACCGCGGCTGCCCGGGGGTCCGCCTGGTCGCGGTCGCGGACCCGGTGCCCGGCAAGGCCGAGCGGATCGCCGAGGAGCACGGCGCCCGGGTGGTCCCCGACCTGGACGGGCTGCTGGCCGCCGGGGTGGACGTGGTGGACGTGTGCACGCCCCCCACCGCCCACGCGCACGCCGCGGTGACCGCGCTCGCCGCCGGTCGGCACGTGATCTGCGAGAAGCCGCTCACCCGCACGCTCGACGAGGCCCGGACCGTCGTCGAGGCCGCCGAGACCGCGGCCGGGCTGCTCATGGTCGGACACGTGTCCCGGTTCGAGCCGGACCACCGCGCGGCGCGCGACCTCGCGGTCGCCGGCGAGGTCGGGGACGTCCGGATGGTGACCCACACGACCGCCTCGGCACTGCCCGGCTGGAGCGAGGGCGGGTGGGCGGCCGACCCCGCGGCCTCCGGCGGACCGCTGCTGGACCAGGCGGTGCACAGCTTCGACTACGCGCGCTGGGTGATCGACAGCCCCGCCGTCCGCGTGCACTGCATGGCCGCTGACAGCGGGGCCGGCCCGACGACGTACGCGCTCACGACCGTCCGCTACCAGAACGGTGCGATCGCCCACGTCGAGTGCAGCTGGGCGCACCCGCCGGCCCGCGGGTTCAAGCTCGGCGCCGAGATCGTGGGAACGCAGGGTCGCCTCGCGTGGAGCTACGACCACATGATGGGCGGCGTCCTGTACCCGCGCGAGGGCGACGCGGAGTGGTGGGACGTCCTCGGCGAGCACGGCTTCGTCCTCGAGCTGCGCACCTTCTTCGGAGCGATCCGCGCCGGCGGTTCTTCTCCGGTCCCCGCCCAGGAGGCAATGGAGTCGCTGCGGACCGCCCTGGCGGCCCTCGAGTCCGCCCGCACCGGCAGCACCGTCGACCTGACCACGTGGAAGCCGCGATGAGGGACGAAGCGCTCGGCGTCGCCATCCTCGGCGCCGCCCACACCGGCCACGCCTGGGCCTACGCCCGCGCGCTCACGCAGTCACCGCACGCCCGCGTGGTCGGCCTGCACGACCCCGAGCCGGAGCACGGCCGGTGGATCCACGAGGACTTCGGGATCCCGCTCGCCGACGACGCCGACGCCCTGCTGGGCGATCCCTCGGTCGGGGCGGTGCTGGTGTGCAGCGCCAACGCCGAGCACCGCGCCCACGTCGAGCTCGCGGCGAGCCACGGCCGGCACGTCCTCTGCGAGAAGCCGGTCGCCACCAGCATCGAGGACGCCGAGGCGATGGTGGCGGCCTGCAAGGCGACCGGCGTCCAGCTGCACGTCGCGTTCCCGTCGCGGTTCCTCCCCCTCGTCCGTCGCGCACGCGCGGCGGTCGGGGAGGGCAGGCTGGGGCAGGTCATCGGCCTGGTCGGCGGCAACCGCGGACGCCCGCCGCTGCCGCCGTCGTACCCGGACTGGATCACCGACCCGGTCGCCGCCGGGGGCGGAGCGCTGATCGACCACTCGGTGCACGTCACCGACGTCATGCGGCACGTCAGCGGGCTCGAGGTCACCGAGGTGTCCGCCGAGGCCGGCAGCCTGCTCTGGGACCGCGAGGTGGACGACGCCGCCGTGGTGCTGCTGCGCTTCGGCAACGGCGCCGTCGGAAGCATCGACCCGAGCTGGTCGGTCCCTGCCGACCACCCCTGGGACCACGACTTCTACCTGCGCGTGGTCGGCTCCGAGGGCTCCCTCGACATCACCGACGGCGCCGCGGCGGTGCGCCTGGTGAGCAACCGCGAGGGTGCGCCCCGCGGACTGCGCGAGGTCAGGGTCGGCGAGGACCCGGACCTGGCGATGATCGAGGCCTTCGTGGCCTCGGTGCGCGCCGGGGAGGTCCAGGAGCCGTGTGCGAGCGGGGAGGACGGGGTTCGCGCCCTTGAGGTCGCCCTCGCCGGCTATCGGTCCGCGGCCGCCGGCAGCCCCGTGCAGGTCACTGCTGCTTCTCGAGCTCCCACAGGCGCTCCCGCTCCGGTGCGTGACGGAACGAGCGACTGATCGCCCGGTACGCGGGCTTGGGCCGCAGCCGGCGGTCGAAGGCCAGCGGCCGGCGGTGCGCCCCGTCCGCACGCGGCTGGTCCTCGTCGAGCCAGGTGTAGCGGTCGGTCAGCCCGAAGGCGACAACTACCTTCACGGCGGGTTCGTCGAGGGTGACGTCGAGGTAGCGGCGGTAGACGTCGGCGACCCTGCGGTCCCGCTTCGCCACGTCCTTCGGCAGGCCCTCGTCGAGCACGTCGAGCTCGGTGACCAGGATCGGGAGCCCGCGGTCGGCGACCTCCTGGAGGAAGCCTCGGTAGTCCTGCTCGTCGAAGCGCTCACCGAACCGGTCGGCGAGGAGGTGTCCCTGGATGCCCACGGCCTGGACCGGGACCCCCTGGTCCAGCAGGCGGTCGATCACCTTCAGGTACGCGCGGCGCCGCGGCTGGGGCCGGTCGCCCCACTCGTTGACCGTCTCGAACCCGAACTCGTTGATGATCCGCAGTGCCGCCGGGTCGTGCTCCGCCGCGAGGTGGAAGCTCTCGGCGACGTACTCCGGGCCGATCGTGCGGTACCACGGCACGTTCTTCCGGAAGCCGTGCTTGTCCGCGCGCTCCGGGTCCGAGACCTCGTTCGCGACGATCCACCCGTCGACCCGGCCGGCGTAGTGCTCGACCTCGGCAGCGATCACGCCGTAGAGCAGCTCCTCCGCCTCGCTGCGGCTCAGGTCCCACAGGTCCTCGTCGGTCCAGCCCTCGCCGAACCCCTCGTCCCACGCGAGGTGAGCGCCGATCACGAGCTGGTCGTTCTCCTCGGCGAATCCGACGATCTGGTCGCCGGGCTCGAAGTTCAGCGGCGCGTCCGGACCCGGCTTGAGCTGGTACCAGAGCAGGTCGTCCTCGGTGAACAGCAGACCGGCCTCCCGGGCGTGCAGCTTCGGGTAGGTCTTGTCGAGCTGCCAGGTGGCGATCGAGGAGCCGAACACGATCCCCTTCCGGTCGGCCTGCTGCCACAGCGGCGGACGGCCGGTGTCGGGGATGCGGGCGGCACCGGTGGCAGCGGCGGCTCGGGCGGGGTGGGTCGCGGCGGCGGTGAGGCCGGCGGCGGCACCGGCAGCGCCGAGCAGCAGCGAGCGGCGGTCGAGGTCCATGTGCTTGTTCATGACGCTCCTCCAGAGGTCAGGTGTAGAGGACGAGGTCGCCGTCGACCGGGACGACCCGGTAGGTGCGCAACCCGAACCGGCTGGGCTCGAGGAGCGAGCGCCCGGTCTCGAGGTCGAACTCCCAGCCGTGCCAGGGGCAGCGGACCACGCGGTCGTCGTGGCCGTAGACGTACTCGTGCGGCGCGGAGGCGACCATGGTGCCGCTCAGGGACCCGGCGCACATCGACGCACCCATGTGCGGGCACTTGTCCGCGACCGCGAAGAACTCCTCGCCGACGCTGATCACGCCCACCCGACGACCGTCCACCTCGAGAATCCGGCATCCGTCGCGGCGCACTTCCTCGATCGTGCCCACGCGGATCTCCATGCGCTGCCCCTATCGCGATGCCAAACGATTTGCTATGCATGACTCTGACGCCTCGGGACGCCCTTGGCAACGGTTTCTGCACAGGAGCGCATGATGACCGAACTGCTGGACCCGCCCGCCGCCCCCGAGGCGCCGAGCCGCTACGAGCTCGTGGACTGCGACGTGCACCCGATCATGAAGGGCGGGATGCGCGAGCTGGTGCCGCACCTGTCGCGCAGCGCCCAGCGCCGGCTCGGCCTCGACGAGCGGCGCAACCTCTCCACGATCGGTCACCGCGAGGCCGTGTCCGTGCCGCGGAACATGCTCTACGTCAACCAGTCCGGCGTGCTGCGCGACGATGCCCGAGCCCCCGACGGCTCCGCGCCGGGCGCCGACCCGGCGTTCACGGCTCGCCAGCTCCTCGACGAGCACGGCATCGACCGCGCGGTGCTGATCGGCGGGGAGGTGCTCGGGCTGGGAGCCATGCCCGACCCGGACGCCGCTGCGATGATCGCCGCGGCGTACAACGACTGGCTCGCGGCGACCTGGCTGTCGGCCGACGAGCGCTACCGCGGCTACCTCGTGGTCGGGGCACAGGACCCGCTGCTGGCGGCGCAGGAGATCCGGCGGTCGGCCGCGGACGAGCGGTTCGTCGGCGTGCTGCTGCCGCTCACCAACATCCTGATGGGCAACCGGCACTACTACCCGATCTACGAGGCGGCGGCGGAGATCGGCATCCCGGTCGCCGTCCACCCCAACTCCGGGGAGGGCATCTTCCGCACGTCGCCGCCGATGGCCGGGGGCACCCCGACCTACTACGTCGAGTGGCACACCGGACTGAGCCAGGTGTTCCAGGCCAACGTGATCAGCCTGGTCTGCCACGGCGTCTTCGAGCGCTTCCCCGCCCTCAAGGTCGTGGTCACCGAAGGCGGTCTGGGCTGGATCCCCGACGTCATGTGGCGCCTGGACAAGAACGTGAAGGGGCTGCGCGACGAGGTGCCGTGGATGAAGCGGCTACCGAGCGAGTACCTCGTCGACCACGTCCGGTTCACGTCGCAGCCACTGCCCGAGCCGCGCCGGCGGAGCCACCTGCACGCCATCCTCGAGATCGCGCGGGCGGACCGCACCCTGATGTTCAGCTCCGACTACCCGCACTGGGACTTCGACGACCCGCGGCACGCGCTCACCGCACTGCCGCCGGCGACCCGGGAGCGGGTGAAGGCCCGCAACGCGATCGAGACCTTCGGCAGCCGGCTCTAGCCAGCCGACGTCAGTCGGGCCGGTCGGCCAGCTCAGCGCTGACCGAGAGCTCGGTCGCGGACGCGTCGACGGTGAACACCAGGTCGCCGATGATCTTGCCCGCCGCCCTCAGGTCCCGGGCCGCCAGCTCGGCGTCGCGCACCAGCTTCTCCGGTCCCGTCAGCTCCACCCGCGAGAGCTCCGCGCGCATCGAGACCTTGGCCTGGGACTTCGCGCCCCGGATGCCGGTCAGAGCCGCGGCCACCGCGTCGACGACCTTGGGGTCCGAGGCGGCAGCCGAGCCGAGCTCCGCCGCGGTCGGCCAGGCCGCGCGGTGGACCGAGCCGGCCCGCCACCACGACCACACCTCCTCGGTGACGTAGGGAAGGAACGGCGCCAGCAGTCGCAGCTGCACCTCGAGCGCGAGCGCCAGGGTCGCCTTGGACGAGTCGGTCGGCGCGCCGTCGTCGGCATACGCCCGCTCCTTCACCAGCTCCAGGTAGTCGTCGCAGAACTCCCAGAAGAATTTCTCGGTGACCTCGAGCGCGGTGGCGTAGTCGTAGGACTCGAACGCGTCGGTCGCGGTGGTGACCACCTGCGCGAGCCGGCCCATCAGCGCGCAGTCGACCTGCTCGGTGATGCAGGCCGCGCTGGTCTCGGTGGCCCCGACGCTGCCGAGCACGAACTTCGAGGCGTTGAGGACCTTCATCGCCAGCCGGCGACCGACCTTCATCTGGGTCTCGTCGAACGGCGAGTCCAGGCCGGGTCGGGCGATCGCGGCCCGCCAGCGGACCGCGTCCGCGCCGTACTTCTCGAGGATCTCGTTGGGCACGACCACGTTGCCCTTGGACTTCGACATCTTCTTGCGGTCGGGGTCGACGATGAAGCCGGAGATCATCGCGGTGTGCCACGGCGCCACGCCGTTCTCGAAGTGGGCGCGGACGACCCTGCCGAACAGCCAGGTGCGGATGATGTCGTGGGCGTGGGTGCAGAGGTCCATCGGGAAGACCCGGCCGAAGAGGTCCTCGTCCTCGACCCAGCCCCCGGCGATGTGCGGCGTCAGCGACGAGGTCGCCCAGGTGTCCATGACGTCGGCGTCGCCGACGAACCCGCCGGGCTTCCCGCGCTGGTCCTCGGTGTAGCCGGCCGGGACGTCGGTCGACGGGTCGACCGGCAGGTCGGCCTCGGTGGGCAGCAGCAGCTGCGCGCGGTCGGGCTCACCGTCGGCGTCCAGCGGGTACCAGACCGGGAACGGGACACCGAAGAACCGCTGCCGCGAGATCAGCCAGTCGCCGTTGAGGCCGCCGACCCAGTTGTCGAACCGGTGCCGCATGTGCGGCGGGACCCACTCGATCTCGGCGCCGCGCTCGAGCATGTCCTGGCGCACGTCGCCGTCGCGCCCGCCGTTGCGGAGGTACCACTGGCGGGTGGAGACGATCTCGAGCGGCTTGTCGCCCTTCTCGTAGAAGTTCGCCATCCGGGTGGTGGGCGTCGGGTCGCCGTCGAGGTCGCCGGACTCACGGAGCTTGACGACCATCGCCTCGCGCGCGGAGTAGACGGTCTTGCCGGCCAGGTCGGCATAGGCGGCGGACGCCGCCGGCGACTGCAGCCACTCCGGCGTCTCGCGGGTGAACCGGCCGTCGCGGCCGATCACGGTGCGGACGGGAAGCTGCAGCTCGCGCCACCACTGGACGTCGGTGAGGTCGCCGAAGGTGCAGCACATCGCGATGCCGGCGCCCTTGTCCATCTCCGCGGCGGGGTGCGCGAGAACCGGGATCTCCACCCCGAAGACCGGCGAGGTGACCGTGGTCCCGAACAGCGGCTGGTAGCGCTCGTCGTCGGGGTGGGCGATCAGCGCCACCGCGCTGGCGATCAGCTCGGGGCGGGTGGTCTCGACGTGCACGCGCCGGCCGGGCTCGCTCGTGGAATGGTAGGCCACGCGGTGGTAGTGGCCGGCGTAGTCCCGCGCTTCGAGCTCGGCCTGCGCGACCGCGGTCTGGAAGGTGACGTCCCAGAGGGTCGGCGCCTCCTGCAGGTAGGCCTCCCCGCGTCCGAGGTTGCGCAGGAACGCGCGCTGGCTGACCTTCCGGGACCGCTCGCCGATGGTCGTGTAGGTGATGTCCCAGTCGACGCTCAGGCCGAGGGTCCGCCACAGCGACTCGAAGACCTTCTCGTCCTGCTCCACCAGCGCCTCGCAGAGCTCGACGAAGTTCGGGCGCGAAACGGCGACCTGCCGCTTCGGGTCCGGCTTCTCGGGCGGGGTGAAGTCCAGGTCGTAGGGGAGCGAGGGGTCGCAGCGAACGCCGAAGTAGTTCTGGACGCGGCGCTCGGTGGGGAGGCCGTTGTCGTCCCAGCCCATCGGGTAGAAGACCGCCTTCCCGCGCATCCGGTGGAAGCGGGCGATCAGGTCGGGGTGGGTGTAGGAGAAGACGTGGCCGACGTGCAGGCTCCCGCTGACGGTCGGCGGCGGGGTGTCGATCGCGTAGACGTTCTCTCGCGGCTGGGTGCGGTCGAACGCGTAGGTCCGCTCCTCCGCCCACCGGGCCGACCACTTCTCCTCGAGGCCCTCCAGGGCAGGCTTGTCCGGTACCACGACCGCACCGGTGCCGGTGCTGGTCGGGTCGGGGGCCTGCGTGCGGGTCTCGGTCATAGCGCCAAATCCTAGGCGTTGGGCCTCCGGTTACCTTCTTCGGGTGACCAGCCCCCGACGCCGTACGACGTCCGCCGCCGTGGCCGCTGGCGGCCTGCTCCTCGCCCTGGTGACCGCCGCGCCGTCCGGCGCCGGGCCGGGCGGTGGCGAGGAGCGGGAGCGCCGGGCCGGACCCGCCTCGGTCGCCCTCGAGGGCCGCGGCTACGGCCACGGGCGCGGGATGTCGCAGTACGGCGCCCAGGGGGCGGCGTCGAAGCACGGCAAGAGCTACCGCCAGATCCTGCGCTTCTACTACCCGGGCACCGAGCTGGGACGCGCCCGCGGGAAGGTGAAGGTGCTGATCACCGCCGACACCGGCGACGACCTGGTGGTGCGCGACCGGCGCGGCCTGCGGGTGCGCAGCCTGGGGTCCGGGAAGTCGTTCGAGCTCTCCCAGGAGGGCGCCGACCGGTGGCGGCTCACGCCCGGTGGCGGGGGCACCCAGGTGTCGGTGTTCACCAGCCAGTGGCGGGACGTGATGGAGGTGCCGGGCGAGGCCGAGCTCGTCGCGGGCGGCGGGCCGATCACGCTGGTGACCACCGACGGCAACCGGGCCTACCGGGGAGCGCTGCGCTCCGTGGGTGGGAGCGAGCGACGGACCGTGAACGTGGTGCCGCTCGAGCAGTACCTGCGGGGCGTGGTGCCGCGCGAGGTGCCGGCCCTGTGGGACCCGCAGGCCGTGCAGGCGCAGAGCGTGGCGGCCCGCACCTACGCCGCGTTCGAGCGCGCAACGACGAACCGCGCCGGGTTCGACGTCTACGACACCACCCAGTCCCAGGTCTACGGAGGCGTGGCGGACGAGCACCGGGCCTCCGACCGAGCGATCCGGGCGACCCGCAGCGAGGTGCTGGTGAGCGGCGGCGAGCCGATCTTCGCCCAGTTCTCCGCCAGCAACGGCGGCTGGACCGTGAATCACCCCGACCACCCCTACCTGCGGGCGAGGCAGGACCGCTGGGACCCGTGGTCGGGCAATCCCCACATCGGCTGGACGGTGAGCGTGCCCGCCGCCGAGATCGAGGAGGCCTACCCGGCCATCGGCGACTTCCAGCGGCTCCGAGTGCTGCGCAGGGACGGCAACGGGCCGTGGAACGGCCGGGTGCTCGAGGTCCGCGTGCTCGGTTCCGACGGCGAGGTCGAGCGGACCGGTGACCAGTTCCGGGCAACGTTCGGGCTGAGGTCGAGCTGGTTCCGCACTGCCTGATCGAGGTCCCGGACGGGCGGGACGCCCGCGACCCCCGCTCGTTGGTGGGGCATGCGTTCGATCCCGGCCCTCGTGCTCCTCTCCACCGCGCTGACCCCTCTCGCCCTGGCACCGGACGCCGCTGCCGGCCAGTCGTGCCGGGGTGAGGTCGCCACGATCTCCGGCACCGCAGGCTCCGACAGCGTCAGCGGCACCCCGCTGCGTGACGTCGTCTGGCTGGGCGGCGGTGACGACGTCTTCACCTCGATCGGTGGCGACGACGTGGTGTGCGGCGGCGACGGCGACGACGAGCTGCGGGGCGCGAGCGGGAGCGAGGTGCTCCTCGGCGGCGCCGGCGACGACGACCTCGGGGGCGGCGCCGGGTCGGACCGGCTGGTCGGCGGCAGCGGCCGCGACGCTCTCACCCCGGGGAGCGGCGACGACCTGGTCCGCGGCGGGGGTGCGCGCGACTACGTCGCGGAGGACGCGGGCGACGACCGGGTCGCGGGCGGGAAGGGACGCGACTTCCTCACCTACGTGAACCACACCGCCGGCGGGATCACCCTGCGGGTGGCCGCAGGCGAGGTCGAGGGGGCGGGCAGCGACCGGGTCGGCGGCGTCGAGACGTTCGTCGGGACCACCTTCGCCGACACGATGATCGGCAGCGCTGCCGACGACGACCTCCGCGGCGGCTCCGGGTACGACGACATCACGGGCCGCGGCGGCAGCGACGCACTGTTCGCCAGCGGCGGGGTCGTCGTCGGCGGACCCGGCGCGGACTTCGTGTCCGCCTCCGGCAGCACCGAGGTCCGCGGCGGGGACGGGACCGACGGGATCATCCTCGGGCCCGGCCCGGTCGACGCCGACGGCGGCGCCGACACGGACGAGTTCGTGCTGGGGTCGGCCCGCTCCCAGGCGACGATCAGCGACCGCAGTGCCAGCAACGAGCTCGACCTCTCCAAGTCGCGTCGGGCGCTCCGCGTCGACATGGGCGCGGGCAGGGCGCAGTGGCGCGGGGGGTCGGTGACCTTCTCCGGGGGCTTCACCCGGGTCATCGGTGGCCGGAAGGGCGACACGCTGGTGGGGTCGCCGGGGAGTGACTACATCGAGGGCTCGCGTGGGGACGACGTGCTGCGCGGCCGGGCAGGCAACGACTTCCTGATCGGCAACCGCGGCTTCGACCGCGGGTCAGGCGAGGACGGGTGGGACATCTGCCTCAGCGAGGCGCGGTCCGCCTGCGAGCGCTGATCACTGCTCCAGGACCAGGATCAGGTCGCCGCCCTCGAGGGGCCGGGTCCCGGTCACGACGAGGCGGGCGACCTTCCCGGCTCTCGGAGCAGTGATCGAGGCCTCCATCTTCATCGCCTCGATCGTCGCGACCGTCGCCCCGGCCTCGACCTGGTCGCCCTCGGTGACCGCAACCGTCACCGCGCCCTGGTACGGCGCGGCGACGTGGTCGGGGTTGCCCGGGTCGGCCTTCTCGGACCCGGCGGCGTCCGCGGTGATGGTCCGGTCGCGGACCGGGATCGGCCGGAGCTGGCCGTTCATCCGGCACATCACGGTCCGGTAGCCGCGCTCGTCGGGTTCGCTCACGGCCTCCAGCCCGAGGAGCAGTCGCTTCCCCTCGTCGAGGTCGACCTCGTGCTCCTCCCCGGCACGCAGGCCGTAGAGGTACTCGAGGGTGGGGAGGATCGAGACGTCGCCGTACGTCGTCCGCGCGGCGTCGTACTCCTTCGTCGGACCCGGGAACAGCAGGCGGTTGAGGGTCCGGCGCCGATCCTTCGCCAGGGCCGCCCGGTCCTCCTCGCTCAGCTCACCCGCCGCAGGCGCCCAGGTCCGGCCCTCCAAGGCCTTGGTGCGGAACGGCTCCGGCCAACCGCCCGGGGGATCGCCCAGCTCTCCGTGGAGGAAGCCGATGACGGAGTCGGGGACGTCGTACTTCTCCGGGTTCTCGGCGAACTCGGCCGGGTCGGCGCCGAGCCCGACGAGCGCGAGCGCGAGGTCCCCGATCACCTTCGAGGACGGCGTCACCTTGGGGACGTTGCCGAGGATGTCGTTGGCCGCCGCGTACATGTCCTCGACCTGCTCGAACTTCTCGCCGAGGCCGAGCGCGATCGCCTGCTGGCGGAGGTTGGAGAGCTGGCCGCCGGGGATCTCGTGGCGGTAGACGCGACCGGTGGGGGAGGCGAGGCCGGACTCGAACGGGGCGTAGACCCGGCGCACCGCCTCCCAGTAGGGCTCCAGCGACGACACGTCGGTCAGGTCCAGCCCGGTCTCGCGCCTGGAGTGGTCGGTGGCCGCGACCAGGGCGGTCAGCGACGGTTGGGAGGTGGTGCCGGACATCGACGCGGCGGCCGCGTCCACGGCGTCGACGCCGGCGTCGACCGCCGCGAGCAGCGTGGCCAGCTGTCCGCCCGGGGTGTCGTGGGTGTGCAGGTGGACCGGCAGGTCGAAGCGCTCCCGGAGCGCAGTGACCAGCCGGCGCGCCGCGGGGGCGCGGAGCAGGCCGGCCATGTCCTTGATCGCGAGCACGTGCGCGCCGGCCTCGACGATCTCCTCGGCCATGCGCAGGTAGTAGTCGAGGGTGTAGAGGCGCTCACCGGGGTCGGAGAGGTCGCCGGTGTAGCACAACGCCACCTCCGCGACGGCGGTGCCGGTCTGCCGAACCGCGTCGATCGCCGGCCGCATCTGCGAGACGTCGTTGAGCGCGTCGAAGATCCGGAACACGTCGAGCCCGGTGGCGACCGCCTCCTCGACGAACGCGGTGGTGACCTCGGTGGGGTACGGCGTGTAGCCGACGGTGTTGCGCCCGCGGAGCAGCATCTGCAGGCACAGGTTGGGCATCGCCTGCCGCAGCGCCGCGAGCCGCTCCCAGGGGTCCTCGGAGAGGAACCTGAGCGCGACGTCGTACGTCGCCCCGCCCCAGCACTCGACCGACCAGAGCTGCGGGGTCAGCCGCGCGACGTGGCCGGCCGCGCCGAGCAGGTCGAAGGTGCGGACCCGGGTCGCGAGCAGGCTCTGGTGGGCGTCGCGGAAGGTGGTGTCGGTGACCGCGACGCGCTCCTGCTCTCGGAGCCGGCGGGCGAACTCCTCCGGCCCGACCCTCAGCAGCAGCTGACGGGTTCCGTCCGGGGCCGGGACGTCGAGGTCGAGCGGCGGGAGCTTCTCCCGGGGCTGGGTGGTGACCGGCGGCTCGCCGTGCGGCTGGTTCACGGTGGTCTCCGCGAGGTAGCGGAGCAGCTGGCCGCCGACGTCGGAGGACTTCCGCGCGACCAGGAGGTGCGGGTGGGTCTCGATGAACGAGGTGCTCACGCCTCCGGCCACGAAGTCCGGGTCGGTGAGCACTGCCTGGAGGAAGCCGATGTTCGTCGTGACGCCGCGGATCCGGAACTCCGCGACCGCGCGCTGCGCCTTCTGCACGGCCTTGTCGAAGGTGGCACCGCGGCACGTGAGCTTGGCGAGCATCGAGTCGAAGTGCGGGCTGACCTCGGCGCCGTTGTACGTCGTACCGCCGTCGAGCCGCACGCCGGGTCCTCCGGGTGACCGGTAGGTGGTGATCTTGCCGGTGTCGGGCCGGAAGTCGTTGGCAGGGTCCTCGGTGGTGATCCGGCACTGCAGGGCCGCGCCCCGCAGCCGCACCGAGTCCTGGGACAGGCCGAGGTCCGAGAGGGTCTCGCCGGCCGCGATCCGGAGCTGGGCCTGGACCAGGTCGACGTCGGTGACCTCCTCGGTCACGGTGTGCTCGACCTGGATCCGCGGGTTCATCTCGATGAACGCGTAGCCAGGCGTGCCGTCGGGGCCTGTGCTCGACAGGAGGAACTCGACGGTGCCGGCGTTGCGGTAGCCGATGTGGCGCGCGAACCTCACCGCGTCGGCGCAGATCCGCTCCCTGAGCCCGGGGTCGAGGTTCGGCGCCGGCGCGATCTCGATGACCTTCTGGTGCCGGCGCTGCACCGAGCAGTCGCGCTCGAAGAGGTGGATCACCCCGTCGGGGTGGCCGGGGCCGCCGGTGCCGTCGGCGAGGATCTGGACCTCGATGTGCCGGGGGTCGACCACCGCCTGCTCCACGAAGACCGTCGGGTCGCCGAACGCCGCCTCCGCCTCGCGCATGCAGGTCTCGACGGCGTCCCGGAGCCGGGCGGGGTCGTCGACGCGGCGCATGCCGCGCCCGCCGCCGCCCGCGACCGCCTTCACGAACAGGGGGAACGGCAGTCGGTCCGCCGCTGCGACCAGCGCGTCCGCGTCGGTCGAGGGCTCGATGCTCTCGAGCGTCGGTACGCCGGCGGCCTTGGCGGCGGCGATCGCCCGCGCCTTGTTGCCGGTGAGCTCCAGCACCTCCGACGGGGGTCCGACGAACGTGATGCCTGCGTTGACGCACGCCTCGGCGAGCGCGGGGTTCTCCGACAGGAACCCGTAGCCCGGGTAGACCGCGTCCGCCCCGCACTGCACCGCGGTGGCGACGATGGCCTCCGGGTCGAGGTAGCTGCGGACCGGGTGGCCCCGTTCCCCGATCTCGTAGGCCTCGTCCGCCCGCAGCCGGTGCTCGGACCAGCGGTCCTCGTAGGGAAAGACCGCGACCGTCCGAGCACCGACCTCACGGGCGGCACGGAACGCGCGGATCGCGATCTCACCCCGGTTGGCCACGAGCACCTTGGAGAACATGCGGGACAACCTAGTGGGGAGGGTCCCGTCGGTCAGCCCGACTCGGTACCGGTCTGCCTATGCCTGCCCCTGCCACCACTCGACCGTCTCCTTCACCGCGACGTCGAACGGGGTGGGTGCCAGGTCCAGTCGCTGCTCGCTCCTCGTCGAGTCGAGAACGAACGGCCGGTCGAACTGGAAGGCCATCTCGGCCAGCTCGCGGGTGTCGCCGTGGACCAGCCCGACCGTGCGCAACACCCAGGACGGGATCACTCCGGACCGCGGGACCGGCACGCCGGCGGCCGCCGCGACGGCCGCGATCAGCTGGCGCTGGGTGACCGGCGCCGACGTCGGAGCATGGAGGAAGGCGTTCCAGAGGGACTCGTCGCGGGCCGCGCGGATCATGGCGGCGGCGAGGTCGGGGACGTAGGTGAAGGAGTGCGGCTGGTCGAGGCTGCCCACCACCCGGACCGTCTTCCCGGCGACCACGGCCGGCACCAGGCGCTCCCCGGCGTGGGACGCGACCACCCTCGGGCCGAAGAAGTCCGAGGCCGCCACGCTGACCGTGGGCGTCCCCGATGCCGCGCGGGCGCGGAGCAGCTCGGTGCGGACGCCGGGCTTGCCCTCGCTCGCCACCCGGGGAAGGTCCTCGGTGATCGGCCGGTCGACGAGCCCGTACGCGTAGAGACTCTCGGGGAAGACGACGACCGCGCCGACCTCGCCGGCGGCGGCGAGCACCGACTGCTCCATCGCCGGCAGCTCGGCGCGCCAGGTCGCCGCGGCGTACCTCGACGCGTGGACGCAGTGGTGGACGGCGACCGCGCCGTCGAGGGCGGCGCGGAGCTGTCGCGGCTGCGAGACATCGGTCTGGCGGCGCTCGATCAGGGGATGGGCGGGGCCACTGCCCGAGCGGGTGAGCAGCCGGACCTGCGTGCCTGCCTCGGCGAGCTGGAGCGCGACGGCGCTGCCGACGGGGCCGGCCCCGGTGACGACGTGGAGCTGGTTCATGGTTCCTCCTGGGATGGTGTGGAGAGCACTGCTCTCGGAAGGAGGCTCGCACGATCGGCCGGGCGATGCAAGAGCAGTGCTCACTTTTGTTGACGACGATCTCGAACGACGGCAGGATCGGGCCATGGACGGCACCCCCCGCGACCGCGCCCGGGCGCGGACGATCCGCGAGATAACCCGGATCGGGCGGGAGCACCTGGCGCGGCACGGCGCCGCCGCGCTGTCGCTGCGGGCGGTGGCACGAGACCTCGGCGTGGTGTCGTCCGCGGTCTATCGGTACGTGAAGAGCCGCGACGAGCTCCTCACGCTCCTCCTGGTGGACGGGTACGACGAGCTCGGCGACGCCGTGGACGCGGCGCTGGCCGCGGTGCCGACCGACCAGCACCGGGCCCGGTTCCTGGCGGTGGGGCGCGCGGTCCGGACCTGGGCACTGACCGAGCCGGCGACGTACGCGCTGCTCTACGGCGGCCCGGTCCCGGGCTACGCGGCGCCGGAGGACCGGACCACGGTGCCGGGCACCCGGGTGGCGCGAGCGCTGTTGCAGATCGCCGTGGAGGCCCACCGGGCGGGGCAGCTCGCCGCTCCGGCCGACCTCCCGACGACCGCTGCGCTGCGGGCAGGGATGGACGGCGTGCGGAGCCAGTTCGCGATCGACCTGCCCGACGCGGTGCTCGCCCCCGGGGTTCTCGCCTGGGTGGGCGTCTTCGGCTGCGTCAGCTTCGAGGTGTTCGGGCAGTTCGGCCCCGACGCCCTCGGCGACCCGGCGACGATCTTCGAGCTGCAGCTCGGCCTGCTGGCCGACCAGCTCGGCCTCCGCTGAGTGGCGGCGACGATCGCGGGAGGTTCGTCAGCCACGTGTGACGAACTGGGCCACCAGTCCGGGCACCGCGGCGTCGGCGAGGGCTGTCGCCTGAGGCATCGACATGTCCGGCGACGTGACCGCGCCACGGCCGCCGGCCGTGGTCGCCGACAGGGTGGTCAGCCCGGCCCGCCGCTGGAACCAGGTCGCGCGGAACGTCCAGCCGATGACGTGGTCGGTCGCGAGCATCTCCCTCTTGCGCAGCAGCGAGCCGGAACGGGCAACGAGGTGCCCGCCGGTGAGTGCGTGCCCGAGGCCGCGGGCGCGGTCCGCGGCGAGAGCGGTCGCGGCAGCCACGGCGAGCGCGGACACCAGCAGGAGCCATGGCGACCACCCGGCGACGACGAGGCCGACCGGCACCGCGGCGAGGAGGGCGGCGGGAACCAGGGCGCGGGTGAACCGGCGGCGGACGGCTGCCGGACCGTGCCCCGTGAGCTGTGTCGCCAGCGGCGCCTCCGTCCCGAGGGCGGCACGCGCGGCGGCTCGGACCACCCCCGCCGGCGCCGGCGGCACCAGGACCTCGGAGCCGCTCTCGGAACGGTCGAGCCCGGTCACGATCGCTGACAGCCGACGCCCGCGCGCGAGGCGGAGCCCGGCCTGCTCGCCGACGGCGACCCCCGCCAGCCGGTCGACGTCGATGCTGGTCTCGCGCGTGGTGAGCAGGCCCCGGCGCAGGTGCCAGGACTCCGGCAGCCGGGTCAACGTCAGCCGCCAGTTGGTGACGAGGTAGCCGAGCACGGTCACGAGCAGCGCGACCCCCACCAGGCCCACAGCCGCCGCCACCAGCACGGGCGTGCTCAGCCCGGCCAGGTCGGACTCGTCGAGGTCGATCCGGACGTCGTACTCACCGAACGCCTGGGCGGCCGCGCCGAGCACGCCGCCGGCGACCACCAGTCCGGTGCTGGTGAACGGCGCGTACCAGAGCCAGCGGGGCTCGAACACGGCGACCGGCTCCGGCGGGGGTACGGCGCCCGCCTTCTCGCCGTCCGTGGCCGGTGCCGCCGCGCGGAGCAAGCGGTCCCGCAGCGCCGCCGCCTCCGCCGCCGTGAGCGCGTCCAGCTCGAGCCGCCCGTCGTCGTCGGTGACCGCCGAACCGGTGCCGACGAGCACCTTTGTCAGGCCGAGGATCCGGTGCACGAGCGGCGCGGTGAGGTCGACGGTGCGGACCCGGTCCACCGGGGTGGACAGCAGCTGCCGCTGGAGCAGCCCACGGCGGAGCTCGATCCGGCCGGCGGCGATCCGGTAGCTGGTCGTCAGGTAGCGGGCCAGGCCGATCCCGATCGGGAACACCGCGGCCGCCAGCGCCGGGAGGCCGAGGCCGCCGGCCGACCCGACCACGACCACGCCGACCAGGGCCGGCAGGAACTTCCAGGTCTCCTGGATGGGGTGGACGAGCAGCATCCGCGGGTCGAGGCGTTGCCAGTCCTCGGTGCGGGCGAGGTCGGTCACGTCGCGTCCCCGGCGGCGTCCTCCGCCCGGGAGGTCAGCTCCTCGACCAGCGCGAGCGCGGTGCCGCGGTCCAGGCCGTCGATCCGCAGCGGTCCCGCCGCCGAGGCCGTGGTGACGGTGATCGTCGCCAGCCGGAACAGCCGTGCGATCGGGCCCTCGGCGAGGTCGACGGTCTGTACCCGGGACATCGGCGCGATCCGCCGTTCCCGCGCCCACCAGCCGCGCTGGGTGTAGACGGCCGTCTCCGTCACCTCCCAGCGGTGCACGAGGTAGCGCCAGCGGGGGACGGCCAGTGCGTAGCCGGCGGCCAGGACGACGACGACGGCGGCCAGCCACCAGGTCAGGTCGACGGCGTCCCACAGCGCGGCCGCGACGAGGACTGCGGCCGTCACGGCCACGGCCTCGGCGGCGCACCCGATCAGCCACATGGTCCGGGCACGCGGACTGACCCGGTTCGCCGGCTCGCGGAGGTCGGTCACGGGGTGACCCTACGATCCGGGTCATGAGCGACATCGGGCTGCGCTTCCGTCCAGCCGTCGCGGCCGACCTCCCGGACCTGGTCACGATGCAGGAACCGGCCAGCGTGGCGGCGCTCTCCCACATCTTCCCGCAGGACCGCCATCCCTTCCCGCGCGACGCGGTGCTCGTCCGGTGGACCGAGGAGCTCCGGGACCCGGCGGTCTTCGTGTACGTCAGCACCTCTGACGCGGGCGCCGTCACCGGGTTCGCGGCGCGGCGCGAGGACGAGCTGCTCCACTTCGGTACCGCCCTGGACACCTGGGGCAGCGGCCTGGCGAGCGAGCTGTACGGCGCACTGCTCGCGACCTTTCCCGCCGAGCCGCCCCGGCTCCGGCTGCGCGTGTTCGCCGAGAACCACCGCGCGCGGCGGTTCTGGGCGAAGCACGGCTGGCAGGCAACGGGCGCGGAGTCGCTGTCCCCGTTCCCGCCGCACCCGGTCCTGCTGGAGTACGAGCTGCTCCGGTAGGTCCGCCTCGGCTAAGCGCGGGGCGAGGGATACAGGCAGAGATCTCCTCGTCCTGACCGGAGATGGATGTCGCTGTCGCATCGCCGCGTCTCAGGCTCGCACCATGCCGAGCGAGCTGCTGCGCCCGGGCGCCGGACGATCAGCCTCGGCCGCGCCGGCCGACCTCGGCGGCGACGAGCCGGTCGAGGACGGGAGCGGGGACGAGCTTGCGCGCGACCGCCATCTGGCGGGCGTCGGCGCCGACGAGGTACTCGGCGTGTGGCCGCCTGGCGAGCAGCGCGTGCCGCACCTTCCGGGCGACCTTCATCGGCGGCATTCCGCGCTCGTCCTCGCCTGCGAGGACGTGACGCATCCCCGCGATGGCTTCGCCGTAGATCTCCCGCCCACGCGGTGGCAGCCCGGCCTCGATCGCGTCGATCTCGTCGAGTCCCTTACCCCAGATCGGCGTGGCGATGGTGCCGGGCTCGATCACCGCGACCCGGAACCCCCACGGGCGGAGCTCCCGACGCAGCGACTCGCCGAGGGCGAGCACTGCGTGCTTGCTCGCGGCGTACGGGCCGACGAACGGCAGCGCGATCCGGCTCGAGATCGACCCCATGAACACGATCCGGGGGTCGGCCACACCACGCTCGCGCAGCAGCGGGAGGAAGGCCTGGGTGACCGCGAGCTGCCCGACGACGTTGACCTCGAGGTGACGCCGGAGCTTGTCGAGGTCCAGGAACTCCAGCGGACCGCCCGCGGCCTCGCCCGCGTTGTTCACGACGCCGCGCAGCCGGGACGGGCCGAGCGCCCCGGCGACGGTGTCGGCGGCTGCGGCGATCCCGGCCGCGTCGGTGACGTCGAGCCGCACGGGGGTGACGAGCGGGTGGTCGTCCACCGCCGCGAGGTCCCGGACACCGGCAAAGACCCGTACGCCGCGGCCGCGCAGGTCCTCCACGACCGCCTTGCCGATCCCGGTGGAGGCGCCGGTGACGAGCACTGCCTCGGACGTTGACATGTCGGCATCCTGCCACTGGGGCCGGGGTCACGAGGCCGTGAGCAGTCCGATCCCCAGCGTGGTCAGCCCGGCCGCGAGCAGGAGCCCGCCGGCGTAGATCAGGACGACCAGCCGGTTCGGTCGCGTGCGTCCGGCGCCCATCGACGAGAAGAAGAAGCCGGCGGGCAGCAGGATCGCGGCAACCGGCGCTCCGCTGCGTGCGAGCCAGCCCCAGAAGCCGGCCAGGTCTGCGACGTCGGCCAGTGGCTGGCAGGCGAGGCCGAGGATCAGGAACACGCCCGCGTGCGCGTGGCCGGCGCGGGCGAACCCCACCTGGAACGGGGTGGCGTCCTGGGTCCGCCAGAGCCTCAGCAGGTAGAGGCCGCCGGTCTCGACGGTGACCAGCGAGAGGAGAAGGATCCCGGACAGGATCCTGCCTTCGTCCGACATGGGTTTCCTTCCTGGAGGAGCGTAGGAGCTAACTTAGAACCCTAAGTTACCATGCTAATATTCCGGGACATGGAACACCGGCTGGCCTTCGACCTGCACGTCCTGACCGAGCGGATGGACCGTTCGGCGGACCGGATGCTGACGGCGGAGCGCGGCCTGTCGTACCGCCGGTTCCTCGCCCTGCTGCTCCTGGACGGGCTGGGCACGGCGACCCAACGACAGCTCGCCGACGCGCTGGGGGTCACCGAACCCTCGGTCAGCCGGATGGTCGGCGTGCTCGGCGACGCGGGCCTGCTCGACGTACGCCCGGACCCGGGCGGCGGCAACCGGCGTCAGCTGGCCCTCACCCCGGAGGGCGAGCGCACGGTCGAGACCTGTCTCCGGCTGCTCGAGGGACGGTTCGCAGCGGTGCTCGAGCGCAGCGGCATCGACTACGAGGAGTACGCCGAGCAGACCCGCAGGCTGCTCGACGCGTTCGAGGGCTGACGCTGCCCGGTCAGTCCTTCAGCTCGCAGATGACCTCGCCGTTGCCGACGGTCGCGCCGGCCTCGGCCTTCAGTCCGGTGACGGTGCCGGCCTTGTGGGCCTTGAGCGGCTGCTCCATCTTCATCGCCTCGATGACGACGATCGGGTCTCCCTCGGCGACCTCCTGGCCCTCCTCGACGACGACCTTGACGATCGTGCCCTGCATCGGCGACGCGACGGCGTCGCCGGAGACGGCCGCGCCGGCCTTCTTGCCCGCCGCCCGCTTGGGCTTCTTCGCACCGCCGGCGCCGGAGGCGGCCATGCCCCCCAGGCCGGCGGGGAGGACGACCTCGAGCCGCCGGCCGCCGACCTCGACGACCACCTTCTGCCGGTCGCCGGGCTCCTCGGCCTCGGCGACGTCGCCGCCGTAGGGCGTGATCTGGTTGTCGAAGTCGGTCTCGATCCAGGTCGTGTAGACCGTGAACTCGCCCTCCCCGGAGGGGTTCGACGCGCCGACGTAGGCGGGGTCCTCGAGGACCGCCCTGTGGAACGGGATCACCGTCGGCATGCCGTCGACGACGAACTCGGCGAGCGCACGCCGGGAGCGCTCGATCGCCTGCGTGCGGTCGCGGCCGGTGACGACCAGCTTCGCGACCAGGGAGTCGAACGAGCCTGGAATGGTCTCGCCGTTCTCGTAGCCGCTGTCCACGCGGACACCGGGACCGCTCGGCGGGTTCCACGCTGACAGCGTGCCGGGGGCGGGCATGAAGTTGCGGCCGCCGTCCTCGGCGTTGATCCGGAACTCGATGGAGTGTCCGCGGATCTCCGGGTCGTCGTACCCCAGCTCCTCGCCCGCTGCGATCCGGAACATCTCGCGGACCAGGTCGATGCCGGTGACCTCCTCCGAGACCGGGTGCTCGACCTGGAGCCGGGTGTTGACCTCGAGGAAGGACACCGTGCCGTCGCGACCGACGAGGAACTCGCAGGTGCCGGCGCCGACGTAACCGGCCTCCTTGAGGATCGCCTTCGACGACGAGTAGAGCTGCTCCAGCTGCTCGGCGGTGAGGAACGGCGCGGGCGCCTCCTCCACCAGCTTCTGGTGGCGGCGCTGGAGCGAGCAGTCGCGGGTGGAGACCACGACGACGTTGCCGTGCTGGTCGGCCAGGCACTGGGTCTCCACGTGCCGCGGCTTGTCGAGGAACTTCTCCACGAAGCACTCGCCGCGGCCGAAGGCGGTGACCGCCTCCCGGACGGCCGACTCGAACGCGTCCGCGACCTCCGACATCTCCCGGGCGACCTTGAGCCCGCGTCCGCCGCCGCCGAACGCGGCCTTGATCGCGATCGGCAGTCCGTTCTCCTCGGCGAACCGCACTGCCTCCTCGGCGTTCGCCAGCGGGTCCTTGGTGCCCGGCGCGAGCGGGGCGCCGACCTTCTCCGCGATGTGACGGGCCTTGACCTTGTCGCCGAGGTTCTCGATCGCCTGCGGCGGCGGACCGATCCAGACCAGGCCGGCGTCGAGCACCGCGCGTGCGAAGTCCGCGTTCTCGGCGAGGAAGCCGTAGCCCGGGTGCACCGAGTCGGCGCCGGCCTGCTCCGCGACCTGGACGATCTTGCCGATGTCGAGGTAGGAGTCGGCCGGGGTCGCGCCGCCCAGTGAGTACGCCTCGTCGGCCATCCGCACGAACACCGCGTCGCGGTCGGGCTCTGCGTACACTGCGACGCTGCCGATCCCGGCGTCCTTGCAGGCGCGGATCACGCGGACCGCGATCTCACCGCGGTTGGCGATCAGGACCTTCTGCAGCGGCTTGATGTCGGGCAAAGGAGGCTCCTCGTCGGCTCGGATCGACGAGGCGGAGTCTAGGGGCAGCGGGTTCCCGCGAGCCCGCGGGTGCGTCAGGTGGACTCGCCGTCGAGCTCTGCCCGCACGGTCTCCGCCATGCCCTCGTGGAGCGGGCGCGACGTCCATGCGAGCTCGGTCCGTGCCTTCGTCGAGTCGCCGTAGTAGGTCGCCGTCGCTGCTCGCGCCGCCTCCGCGGTCATCGTCTGGGGTATCCGGACGACACGCTCGACCTGAGCGACGAGCGCGGCCATCACCTTCATCGGTCCGGGTGGGAGCAGCGTGATCCGGCCTTCCCTCCCGGCAAGCGCTTTCACCTGGTGGAAGACGTCGCCGTAGAGGGCCTGTTCCCCGGCGAGGATGTAGGACTCGCCGAGCCTGCCCTTCTCCATGGCGAGGACGTGCCCGCGGGCGGCGTCCTCCACGTGGGTCCAGGAGCACCCGCCTCCCTTCGGCCCGAGGACCGGTCTGCCCGCGATCACGTCCCGTGTGAGCTGACCCAGGCCGCTGCCGGTGTCGCCCGGCCCGTAGATCACGCTCGGTTGCACGATCACGAGCGGGAGGTCGGCAGCCGCGAACTCCTCCGCGACCTGGTGGGCCTCCGCCTTGGTGCGGTCGTACTCGCTCACCCACGGGCCGGGATGCCGGTAGGTCTCGTCCCGGGTCGCCCCGCGGGTGTCGGAGTAGATCGCGGTGGAGCTGGTGTAGACGGTCCGTGGGACCCCGGAGCGCTTCGCGGCCTCGAGCGCGTTGCGGGTGCCGGTCACGTTCACCCGGCGCAGGGTCGGGTGCTCCCGCCGCCCGAGCTTGTACCAACCGGCGACGTGGAAGAACCCGTCTGCGTCGGTGAGCAACCGGTCCAGCGCGGCTGCGTCGTCGAGGTCGCCGACCACGAGCACCGCGCCGCGGTCCCGTAGCGAGGTCGCCTTGAGGGGATCCCGCACGAGAGCGGCCACGTCGTGGCCCGAGGACAGCAGCTGGCGGGCGAGCTCGCCGCCGAGGAATCCGGTCGCGCCGGTCATCGCATAGCGCATGGCGGCATTCTGCGACTCCGGGCAGCTCTCTTCCATGGCCCGTCCGGGTGGTTAACAGACGTTAACCGGCGGGCTAGGATCGCGGTCATGACGTCGTTCGAGCTCTCCCGCGACCACGAGGAGTTCCGCCGCACGGTGCGTGCGTTCGCCGAGGCCGAGGTCGCGCCGCACGTCGCACAGTGGGACAAGGACCACCACTTCCCGACCGACGTGGTCCAGCGGATGGGCGACCTCGGGCTGTTCGGGCTCACCGCGCCGGAGGAGTACGGCGGCGCCGGGCTCGCTCCCGAGGACGGGCCGTTCACCTCCCTGTGCCTCGCCATCGAGGAGCTCGGGCGGGTCGACCAGTCGATCGGCATCACGCTCGAGGCCGGAGTGGGGCTCGGGATCAACCCGATCCTCACCTTCGGCACGGCCGCGCAGAAGGAGAGATGGCTGCCCGACCTGGTGGCGGGCCGCCGGCTGGCGGGGTTCGGGCTGACCGAGCCGGGCGCCGGCTCCGATGCCGGGGCCACCCGGACGAGGGCGGAGCTCGACGACGGAGAGTGGGTGATCAACGGTGCCAAGCAGTTCATCACCAACTCCGGGTCCGACCTCACCAGCCTGGTGACGGTCACCGCGCGCACCGGCCAGGGCGACGGGAAGGCGGAGATCTCGACGATCGTCGTCCCCGCCGGCACGCCGGGCTTCGTCGCGGAGCCGGCCTACGACAAGCTCGGCTGGCACATCTCCGACACCCACCCGCTGACGTTCACCGACTGCCGAGTGCCGGAGGAGAACCTGCTGGGGGAGCGCGGCCGCGGCTACGCGCAGTTCCTCGCCACCCTCGACGACGGCCGGGTCGCGATCGCCGCGCTCGCGGTGGGCCTGCTCCAGGCCTGCGTCGAGCAGTGCGTCGCCTACGCCGGGGACCGGCAGACGATGGGCGGCCCGATCGGCCGCAAGCAGGGCGTCGCGTTCCAGGTCGCCGACCTCGAGGTGATGCTCCACGCGTCGCGGCTGCTGGTCTACCGGGCGGCTGCGATGAAGGACGCGATGGGGACCGGCGGCGGCCCGTCGACGAAGGACTTCAAGCACGCCGCCTCGGTCGCCAAGCTCTACGCCACCGAGTCCGCGGTCACCGGAACCCGGATCGCCACCCAGGTCTTCGGCGGCTACGGCTTCATGGAGGAGTACCCCGTCGCCCGGTTCTACCGCGACGCCAAGATCCTCGAGATCGGCGAGGGCACCTCGGAGGTGCAGCGGATGCTGATCGCGCGCGGCCTCGGCCTGCCGGTCGAGTAGTCAGCGGCTCCAGAGGTCGACCCAGGCGTGGCCGAGCTCGGCCAGCAGCTCCCGCAACAGCGGCAGGCTCAGGCCGACCACGTTGTGGTAGTCCCCCTCGATCCGGCGCACGAACGGACCGCCGAGGCCGTCGACCGTGAACGCGCCGGCGACGTGCAGCGGCTCGCCGGTGGCGACGTAGGCATCGATCTCGGCGTCGGTGACGGCGGCGAAGTGGACGGTGGTCGAGGCACAGGCGGAGGTACGGCGGTCGCTGCCGGCGACCCGCAGGCTGTGACCGGTGTGCAGCACGCCGGTCCGCCCGCGCATCGCGCGCCAGCGCCGTACGGCGTCCTCGGCGTCGGCCGGCTTCCCGAGCGCCTGGCCGTCCAGCTCCAGCACCGAGTCGCACCCGAGGACCAGCGCGCCCTCCGGCACCTCCTCGCGGCCGGCCACCGCCGCGCACTTGAGCTCCGCCAGCCCGACCGCGAGGTGCGCCGGAGGCAGTCCGTCGAGCTGCGACTCGTCGACGCCGGACACGACGACCTGTGGGTCGACACCTGCGTTGCGGAGGGTCTTCAGCCGGGCGGGGGAGGCGGAGGCGAGGACGAACGTCGGCACGCGCGCCACCCTAGGGCGACGACGGCGGCAACCTTTGAGCCGCCCGGTGGGTCGTAGTGGGTGACAGTGCCACCTGACCTGGGAGATCCCGTGGGCGAACAGCCGGACGACCCGATCCAGAGATGCTTCGACGTCTCCTACCGACGACTCGTCGGGCAGCTGTACGGCGTCTGCGGCGACCTGGCCGAGGCCGAGGACGTCGTCTCCGAGGCGTTCGCCCGCGCCGTGAGCCACCGCCGGACCTTCGAGCGGCTCGAGAGCCCGGAGGCGTGGCTGCGGACGGTCGCGGTGAACGTGGCCCGCAGCCGGCACCGGCGTCGCCAGCTCGGCCAGCGGTTCCTGGGCCGGGAAGGCGAGCCGGAGCAGCGGCACCGGCCCGAGCTCAGCGACGAGCGGATCAGCCTGGTCGCCGCGCTGCGACAGCTCCCGCACCACCAGCGCGAGACGATCGCGCTGCACTACCTCGCCGACCTGCCGATCCTGGAGGTCGCGGAGGCCCTCGGGGTCCCGGTCGGCACCGTCAAGGCCCGCCTCTCCCGCGGGCGAACCGCGCTGGCGCAGATCCTCGCCCGCGGTGACAACAACCTCGTGAACGGAGGCTCCCGTGCCTGACCTGGACCAGCTCCTCAGCGCCGACCGCGGCGCCGTGATGCGCGCTGCCGCGGACGCCGCCCACCTGCCCGACTTCGCCGACGTCGCCGCCCGTGGCCGGCGCCGACGCAACACCCGCAACGGCGTCGTGCTCGGTGTCGCCGCCCTCGCCACCGCCACCCTGGTCGGCGCGGTCCAGCTGATCGGCGGCGGATCCTCCGGCGAGGTCGCCCCGGCCGGGACCGACACCCCGTCGCCGAGCGTCGACCGGACCGCCCGCGACGACGAGCAGGAGGCCCGCGATGACGGCCAGCTCGGCGAGCACATCGTCGACGACGAGCAGGCCCTTCCGATCGACGTCGCGGCCTCCGGGGAGGACGTCCGGGCCACGCTGTGGCGGAGCGAGGACGGGATCGCACTGTCGGTCGTCGACGATGCCGGTGACTGGATGCGGACGACGGCGGAGGTCCCGGCGGGCACCACCGTATGGCCGGCCACCGACGCCCGCTTCGTCGTCGTGGAGGGCGGGGACCCGGAGGCGATGACGATCGTCCATCGCGACGGCTACGGAATCGAGGTCGAC
>Ga0196958_10000040_pt1 | contig 65315 bp, 159 predicted proteins | sample S1v_10metaG_FD_148654 | JGI IMG/M metagenome (GOLD analysis project Ga0196958, IMG submission 148654) | Soil microbial communities from Anza Borrego desert, Southern California, United States - S1+v_10 | ecosystem: Environmental > Terrestrial > Soil > Desert | place: USA: California... | reverse complement strand
AACACGGTTCGATTCCGTGGCGGGTTGGTCCTAGTTAAAACCCGAATCCAATAACATGACCATCGCTTCACAACTCCTTTATGAGCGTAGCGATGTTTTGCTGCGCTCTTTTTTTATTGGAACGATGAAGGAGGAAAAATGAGTTGGAAGGATGAAATGCACAAGGGGATCGCTGAGTATCTGAACAGCGGATATCGGAAGCTTGACGGATATCGGAAGCTTGACGTAGTTGAGGTTCTAAAGCTAGAAGACACTGTAGGTAGTGACGGATACTGTGAGACGTGCTACCATGAGTACCAGGCCGTCAACATTACCTACCGCGACAGCGAGGGTAACGTTAAGACGCACGAATACTATGGCTCAATGACTGAGCTAATCAGCAGCATTACCTAAGGAGGTGCATTATGTCTTGGAAGGATGAAATGCACGCCGCTATGGCGGGTTACTTGAACAAGATCAAGGGTACCGATGCTGTATGGGCAAACTTTGAATACGAGTCATACAGCCCCGGTTGTGAGACTTGTGATTACGGAGCATCCCGTACAGTGTCCGTCAAGTATGTTGACAGTGACGGTAGGGACCGGTACACTGAGGTCTACGGAACAATGGCCGAGTTGATGAGGGAGATTTCGTGAGTCTACTAGACAGTCTTAATGAACTGCTTGATGGTGATGGCTGGGAGATTGGTGATCTACTCTTCGGAGTTGAGCCCCAGGGTCTTGAAGGAATGAAGGTAGTCTCCGATGAGATTACTGACACCACCCGTTGGTCTGTCTTAAAGACCGCAGTATTTAAGTTCGGTGATGAGTATGTTGCTGCTGATTATGATGTTGGTGCCACAGAGTACCAAGATTCAAGCGGTGAGGTAACTCTCTACGAAGTAGAACCATATGAAGTAACAGAAGTTAAGTATAGAATTAAGAAGTAACTATGCCCTAAAAGGGCCGGAAAAGGAGAAATAAAAATGAGCAATGCACTAAGAAATGTAGTTAAGACTGCAAAGACAACCCCTCAGACTGAGAGGGCTAGGGCCGATCAGGTCAAGAACAACGCGGGTGGATTCGTCTTTACCGTGTCTGATAGGGACCGCCTAGAGCGATTCCTGATTCTTGGTACTGATGGTGGTACTTATTACGTCGGTGAGAAGAAGCTGACGGACCAGAATGTCGAGTTCCTTCGCAAGATGATTCGTGAAAACGAGCGTCTTGTTGTGGACACCGCCGTTGATGTGTCTGTCAACGGTCGAGCTTACCGTAACTCTCCTGCGCTTTTCGCTATCGCACTTGTGCTTAGCGAGGGTCAGGACAAGGCGTATGCTCGTGAGGCATTCAACAAGGTCGTCCGTACTTCTACGCATCTTTTCGAAGCTGCTGAGTACGTCGATGGTCTTGGTGGTTGGGGCCGTGCAAAGCGTAAGGCTTTCGCTGGTTGGTATGAGGGCAAGGATGCAGGTTCGCTTGCGTACCAGGCTGTCAAGTACCGTCAGCGTAATGGTTGGACCCACCGTGACGTTCTGCGTTTGAGCCACGCTCAGCCAGATTCTGAGGTTGCTGGTTTCATGCTTGGCAAGGGTGCTCAGGAGCCAACGGCTCTACCTATTTTTGGCGGATTCGCTGAGGTCCAGGCAGCCGGTTCTGCTAAGGAGGTTGTATCTATCCTTGATAGGCACACTTACCTTCCTTGGGAGACAATTCCTACTCAGTTCCTTAAGGACGTAACTGTCTGGAAGAAGCTGTTTGAGAATGGTCAGCTTAAGGGTCAGGCTTTGGTGCGTAACATCACCAGGCTTGCACGTCTAGGTGCGTTCTCTGATATGGTCTTTGCTCGTCAGTACGCTGATGCTCTGACCAATGAGGAAATGATTGCGAAGTCTAGGCTTCACCCAATCAACTTCCTGAACGCGGCGGTAGTTTACGCCGAGGGTCAGCAGGATCGTACTGCCGGTTACTACTCTTATGGTCGTAAGAAGGATTGGACTTCTGAGAGTGTCATCACTGATGCACTTAATGAGGGTTTCCACCTTGCTTTCAAGACTGTAGAGCCAGCTAACAAGCGTACAATGCTTGCCATTGACGTTTCTGGTTCTATGAGCAGCCCAGCAATGGGTCTGGACCTTAGTTGTGCTCAGGTTTCTGGTGCGCTTGCAATGACCGTTGCGCGTACTGAGCCTTACCACATCGTTCGCGGTTTTACTGGTGGTGGTTGGGGCCGCCGTGGAGACACGGAGCTTACTGACCTTGGTATTTCTGCTAAGACTTCTCTACCTGACGCAATGCGTAAGGTTAGGGATCAGAATTTTGGCGGTACTGACTGTGCTGCACCTATGGTGTGGGCATTGAAGAACAAGGTCGAGATTGACACGTTTGCTGTTATCACTGATAACGAGACGTGGGCAGGTACCATTCAGCCTTTCCAGGCGCTTCGTGAGTACCGTCAGAAGATGGGCATTGACGCTAGATTGGCAGTCTTTGGCGTGGCTGGGACCGAATTCACAATCGCTGATCCGAAGGATCGCGGAATGATGGATTTTGTCGGCTTCGATTCAAATGCTCCAAGAGTTTTTGCTGATTTCTCTGCCGGTAGACTTTAATATATGCTATAATAGTAGTGGGGGTTAAAAGCCCCACTACTGCATATATTGGAGGCCAACAATGGCTGGAAAGATCAAGAATTACGAAGGACAGGTAGTAAATGGCAGGATGGTCGGTGAGTTGTCACACCAGAACGATAGAGGTGTAGCAATTTGGAACTGGATTTGTGTAGAGCATGGCACGCAGGGAACTGCGCGTATCTCTAGCATGAAGAAAGGCCGACCATCCTGCTGCTACGACCGAAAGGGAAAGAATAATCCTCTCTACAAGACAGCTTGGGAAGGATTGAGCGTAAGAAAGTTTAACTACCATAAGCGTAGCGCAGAGTCTCGTGGTCACGAGTTTAGTGTTAACCCTCAGTATCTTTGGGAACTTTGGCAGGAACAAAATGGTATCTGTGTCTACTCAGGTAGAAAGCTCGGAGATATTAACTCCAAGATTGCTTCTTTAGATAGGATTCATAGCGACCGAGGGTATGTAACGCATAATGTCGAGTGGGTTCACACAGACGTAAATATGGCTAAGCAAAGTCTAACTAGAAGTCAGTTTATTCTTTTGTGTGCTGAGATTGCTCACCATAGGCCCAGTATTGAGGTCAAGGAGGAGGGTCAACAAATTGACGATCCCGCTGGTGATCGAATCATTAGGCTATACATGGAAGAGCCAGAATTAGTTGAGGTTCGTGAGATAGATGAAGAAAACAGAACTGTTACGCTCTTCATCCCCTGGGAAGCTACATACACTCAGAATCCTGACGCTTGACAAACCCGCTCAGGGTTGCTACACTATAAAAGACGCAGGGAGACACGGGTTCGAATCCCGTTCTATCCACTCTTGGGTAGATCGTCTACGGGATAGGGCATCTCTGTAATGGGCCTAGGCTGGCTGGTGGTCAGATGGTGTCTTATATACATCCTAGAGTTGGGTTCAATCCCCAATGGGCCTACATGGAGAATATTACTGGTACGTTTCAAACAGCGACGACAGGAGCAAGAGTGAACTTTTCACCTGCTGGACAAGTGAAGAAGAGAACTGTTAGTGTTTCTGAGTATTATGAGAATGGTCAGTTGGTCTCTAAAGAAACCGTAGAAGAGGTTGAATATGAGACTATTCAGTATTATCCTAATGCCCCTTGGCAAAATCCGGTAATCTCTTTTAAGGGTGACTCCAACACAAGTGGTCTTGCCCAGGAAGTAGAGCAGAAGATAGAGAGCTACTACTCTCAGGGTTGACAACCGCCGCGCTACCCGGTACAATGGTAGCATCAAGGAAGTACAATCCGAAAGCTGGCGACGGAGACAGTCTTGAAAACTGTTGAGGCTCACGCCCTTGGGAGTTCGACCCTCCCTGCTTCCGCACTACAATGATATAATAACCCTACTATCAAGGAGGCAATTATGCACTCTGAGTCACACCCGCTCGCGGGACAAACTGTTACCCTTTCGAACGCTGAGGACAATTTCTCTGGTGAGGTTGTTACTGGCGCTGTTTTCCGTGTTGAGGACTGGTGGGACAAGATCACTGGTAGCTCTTGGATGTTTGCCAACGGCAACCCGGCTGCTATGAAGTACGCTATCCGTACTGGCTCTACTCACACGTATGAGGTTCCCATTGACGACGAGGTTGTCTATGGTAAGATCGGTGGCCTGGGTCATCTTGTCCACGTTTCGGAGCTTTGATGATTAAGCGTGTAGCCCTTGTTGGTTTTGCTGTGCTAGCCCTGTCCGCATGTGCTGGTGAGGGTGCTAGCGGTATTAACACAGATATTGGTTATATGGACCGTCCCGATGGTGGACAGGTTGAATGCGCTACCTCAGAGGGCGGCGGCATTGATTGTAATTGGGAGGGCTCTCCTATTTACCCATAAGGAGGCATGATGCGTTCCAATTTGTTTATGACTTTCCGTTACCAGGGTGGTGACCTTCCGTACTCTTTTGGTTACATTATCACTCAGAAGGCTTTCGATACCTTTATTGGTAGCAACCAGCCCACGGGCACCCGGTTGACTGAGGAAGATGTTGAGTTTCCTGATTACCTAATGGGTGGCGCAACCCGTCGTGCTCTGGTACACTATGCTCCTGACGGTAAGAAGTTCGCAGCCTACGTGCCGGTTTTTCCGACCGAGGCTGAAATGGATGCATACGACGCTGCATTTGGGAGGTAATATGTCTACTGAAATGATTACGCTGTCCAGTGAGTCAAAAGAGATTATTCTATCTCTTTTGAAGGTAGAGCGTCAGAAGCTTGGCGTAGAGGTTTCTTCCATGTATAGAATGCGCCGGTGGGCTGATGTTCCTCACATGGTTGAGAGGCATAAGCGCTTGATGGATCGAATGGAAGCCCTGAGTGCTGCTATTTACGAGGTGGAATGCTGATGCATAGTTATCTACATGCCCAGGCATCAAGTCGCAAATGGGGCGGTACCCCTGAGGACTATCTTAAGATTCACGAGTGGATTGACCAGTTCAAGTCTACGTTTGGTGACGTGCGGCATCGTGCTATGCTTCACCACACAAAGGGTCCGTTCATGGCCGAAGAAGTATTCGGCAAGGTAATTGAAATTCCACGTAAGAACGGCGAGGGCACGAAGAAGGTTATGGTTCGTGATATCGCTGAACATCATATTGTTGAGGATCTTGGTTGGTTGCCTAGTCCTGCAGATTTTCTGTCTTGTATGGAATGCAAGGTTTGGATGGGCGGCAAGCAGACTAAGATCATGAGTAAAGGAGATTTTCTAAGTGACTGACACATTCGCAGGACGCCCTATTGAGGGTGACATTCAGCATTACGTTGAGCCAACAGAGCAGCGTGATCCTCAGGAGTTTATCGACTCTCTGGAAAAGCTGCTAGCCACGCCCGGTGTAGAGGCGGTGCGCTGGAATCAGTATACCCCATACTTTAACGATGGTGAGCCTTGTGTGTTCAACATTTATAGTGCATATATTAAGATTGAAGGCGACGACGATTACGAGGATGGTGATTACGGTGATGGTTACCGTAGCACTTACGACCTCTATGACTATGATGTAAGCAAGGGTAGTGACTACGATTCTCGTAGGGTTTTTAACCCTATTGGTGGATTTGATTCCAAGGTTCTGCACGAGGCTCTGAGTGACTTTGAGAGCACTCTTTCTAGTGGTTATCACAACACTATTCTTGGCAAGAAGTTCGGTGATCCTGCAACCGTTACAGCCACCAAGGATGGTTTCTCAGTAGAATTCTATGACCACGAGTGATGACTACATGGATTAAGATACTAGTTATTACGCTAGTTCAAATTGTCTTCGCCTTAATTCTTGCTTTCGTTGGCTGGACGATGGCAGACGACCTTAATCTGTCATACGACTCTTGGTTTGCAATTGCTTTTGTAGGAAGCCTAATTGTTCGTACTGGCATTCTTATTGAAGAGCTAGATGAGGACTTGACAAAGAGACTCTAGCCTGCTAAACTATAGCAGATGAGTTGATGCAGGATCAAATCTCCGTAGATAGTTGTCTGATTCTCACTCAGCCGAGGGGGTCACCTCGATAAAAACGACAAATGCTCCGTTGGTCTAGTGGATATGACGTCTGGTTCTCAGCCAGAAGAAGAGGGGTTCAATTCCCCTACGGAGTACGTGTCGTTCTTCACGAGAGATGTGATAGAATGGACAATCCTAGAAAGTAAGATGTACGTAGCCTTAATTTTTAGGAAAGCACGGGGGAGTAAGTCATAAACAGGGGTGAGAAAGTGAATTTTCTGAATGTGATGGGATTTATTACCAACCGTCAAATTCTTGCCTCCATCAAGGAGGTGAAAGAAGAAATGGCAGAGCTAAATGAAAGCGTAGCAGAACTACGCGCAGCCGTTGCAGGAGTAAGTGAGAGGGTTGCAGGTTTGGTTGAGCCTCTACGCACCGCTTTGGCTGATGCACAGGCAGCGCAGGCTGCTCTTGTGGCCGCTGAGGATGCCGAGGACGTACAGCAGAATGCAGAACTCTCTGCTGCTCGTGATGAGCTTTCTGCAAAGATTGCAGATGCAGATTCAGCCGCAGCAGATATTGCAGCAGCAGTTGAGGAACTAAATTCAGTTGCAGTTACAGAGCCTGAGGCACCTGTAGAGGAAGTTCCAGAGGCACCAGCTGTTGAGGAACCAGCCGCTCCTGTGGAAGAAGTTCCAGCAGAAGAGGCACCGGTTGAGGTGGTAGACGCAGAGGAAGTTCCCGCTGACCCAAGGGTTGACGAGGCACCATCTGATGAGGTAAGATAAGTTCTACGGGTTAAGGGATTCCCTAAAAATCCCACTGTGGTAGTGGCCAAATGGTTAAGGCGTCGCGTTGCCAACGCGAAGATTGCGAGTTCAAGTCTCGTCTACCGCACCGGGTATGATCCGAATGGTCGAGGAAGTGGTTTGTGAAGCCACTATAAGCGGGTTCGAATCCCGTCATACCCTCTCTGCACAGTCTGCTTGCGGTGTATCAACTATCAAGACTGTGCGTACCGAAAGGTACATGGGCGGTGGTGGCAAGCGATTACACCTGAACCAATAAGTCCACTAGACAACTACCGAACGTAAACGTTGTCGAGCATAGGGTTCCGACCTAAGTGCTCCCTATTAGAAGGAGAAAAATGACAGACGCAAATTATACACACATTGTTCTAATCGTTGATCGTTCCGGTTCTATGCAGAGCATTCGTTCTGACGCAGAGGGTGCGGTCAATTCGTTTATTGAGGCACAGAAGGCCGTTCCTGGCAAGGCAACGTTCACATTGGTTCAGTTCGACAACCGGTATGAAGTTGTTCAGGAGAACGTAGACATTCAGGATGCCCAGCCATTTGTGCTTTATCCTCGTGGATCAACTGCTTTGCTGGATGCTTGGGGTAGAACGTTCAACTCTACCGGCGAGTTTCTGGCCGGGTTGACAGAGGATGAGCGCCCTGGTAAGGTTGTCGTTGCAATCGTAACCGATGGATACGAGAATGCAAGCCGTGAGTTTACTTATGACCAGATTAAGACAATGACTGAGAAGCAGCGCAATGAGTTCTCATGGGAGGTTGTGTTCCTTGCAGCTAACCAGGATGCTGTAGCCGTTGGTGCTAATCTTGGTGTAGCTACTGGTTCTGCTCTGACTTATGCAGCAACCGGTGCCGGTACTCAGAGTTCGTTTGACGCCCTTACTCATAGTGTGGTAAGCTATCGTAGCGGTGGCAAGGGAGTTAACTTCACAGACGAGGATCGCAAAAACGCAGTTACTAAGTAAGGAGCCAAAATGACCAGAGCACTTGTTGTAGTTGATGTTCAGAATGATTTTGTTGAAGGCGGCAGCCTTGCTGTTGCTGGTGGCCTAGAGGTCGCTTATCGAATCGCTAACTGCATTACTCAGTATCGTGAGGGAGCCTATAAGGATAGCCCGATGTTTGATTACATTGTGGCTACCAAAGACTTCCACAATGCAGACGGTGATAACGGAGGTCATTTCGGTAATCCCCCGGATTACGTTGACTCGTGGCCTGCTCACTGTGTAGCCGGTACTGATGGTTCTATGTTTGCACCGCCTATTGCCGAGGTTGCCAATCATTTTGATGGTATCTTCTACAAGGGCCAGGGTCGTCCCGCCTACTCCGGTTTCGAGGGTTGGACTAGTTTTTGGGTTCCTCTCCATGATTTCTTGACTGAGCGAGAGGTCACTGACCTTACTATTGTTGGTATTGCTACTGATTACTGTGTTAAGGCTACTGCTATTGATGCGATTAAGCTTGGCTACTTTGTCAGCGTCCCGATCGGGTTGACTGCTGCGGTTGGTGGTTATAATGCTGCATTTGATAGTGTCATTGAGATTAATGAGCTACAGGATAAGCTAGCTGTAGGTACTGAGTAACACTTGACAGGCTTGCGAGAGTCTGGTACACTTAATACATCGGGTCGGAGAAGTTCGTTTATCTGCGCCAAAATTGCAGGCCGAGGGTTCGATTCCCAGGCTTCTAGGGGCTGGTTGCCCTACGAAATTCATCACATATCTGATGTTATGTCTCTTTAGCTCAATAGGTAGAGCAGTTGATTGAAGCTCAACGGGTTGCAGGTTCGATTCCTGTGGGAGACACGCAGTAAATAAGTAATGCCCCGGTGGTCCAACGGACACGACGCGAAACTACGGATTTTGAGATGGGGGTTCGATTCCCTCCCAGGGCACTTGCGTTTAGACTAAAACTAGTCTATTATGCAGTTATGAAGACAAACCGTTATGTATACGCAGTAATGTTGCAAGTCGAAGTTGAAGCTTTTGACGAAGATGATGCAGCATCCCGAATTGAAGATTGCTTTGGAGAAGGCGACCAGTGTGGCCTAATGATCCAAAGCGTGGAAGTATTGGACTTTGAAGCGTTAACATGACAAATGATTTTACTTTTGTGCAGTGGTGCTCCGGTTGTCATGCAGAGCAAGCTGTAGATGAAATTGAAGTACAAGTTGCAGATCAGTGGGTGACATTAAACATTGGTCGTGAGTGCTTGACAAGGCTCGCAGCAGAAGGTAAGATAGAAATGTAAGACAATGGCCCATTAGCTCAGCGGTTAGAGCGCTTGCCTGTCACGCAAGAAGTCGCCGGTTCAAATCCGGTATGGGTCGCAAGCCGTCCGAGGGTGGGCGATGATAAGGCAGATACGGCCCAATAGGGAACGGTATCGTGTAGGACGGCTAGGTCCCTGCATGGAATGTCCGTGAGGCCATTCGTTTAATGAGCGTGCAGGGGCCATTTTGCTCCCGTGGTGTGCTGGTGTGCATAAATGATTGTCGATCATTTGGTGAGGGTTCGATCCCCTTCGGGAGCGCATGGAGAAATACTCAAATAGATATCTAGAGGAGTTTTCTCAAATAGTAACTAGGCCGGATAAAAGACAGACAACTCGCAAGGTTGTTATCATGCTTAAGACTGGTAGACCATGCCTGGATTGCGGAGAAATCTACCCACATTATATGATGGATTTTGACCACGTTAGGGGAGTTAAGCTTGGCAATGTAGAGGCAATTGCTCGTGAGGGCAACATGACTAAATTGTTGGCAGAGATTGCAAAGTGCGATTTAATTTGTGCTAATTGTCACAGACACCGCACTTTTGTTCGATCCGCAGGCCAGCCGAGAAAAAAGAAGTAATATGGCAAACTATCACAGTTTGCCTTTTTTATTACCATAAAATATAGCAACATCTGACAAATTGATCTTATCGTACTTGGCACAAAGTAATGACTGAATACCAAGCGTGACGTTGACTCTAAATGTAGTTGTTGCTATACTGTTACCATACGAGATATTGTGTCACCTCCCCGTGGCATGATAACTGGTAAATTTCGCATGGACAGTCAACTAGTGGGGGGAACACGTTTGACCGTCCTCATAAAAAGGAGAGGGCAATGACTAAGGCAAAGCATCGCAAGCCAAGTAATACAGCACAAAATGTTAAGCGCGCTACGGTTGCTACCGGCGCGACGGTAATTGCTGTCGGAGCAGTGGCAACCCCCGCATCTGCCGCACCTGATAGTGCTTGGGATGCACTCGCAGAATGTGAATCAAGCGGGAATTGGTCAATCAACACCGGAAACGGATACTATGGAGGATTACAGTTTTCTGAATCCACATGGAATGGTTATGGTGGTAGGCAATTCGCCGCCCGCGCTGACTTAGCAACAAGAGAGCAGCAAATTACTGTTGCTGAAAGAACTTTAAATGAACAAGGTTGGAACGCATGGCCCAACTGCTCAATAGAGGCAGGAGTCACAGGCTATGGGGTAGATTTGAGAGACAGTGTGGATGATGTACCGGAGGCTCCAAAGTATGATGAGCCTGCTCCTGAGCCTGTTCCTGAGCCCGAGCCGGTTGCACCTGAACCAGTTGCACCAGCGCCGGTAGGAGAAGAATATACTGTGGTTGATGGAGATACACTATTCGACATTGCTCTAGAGAGAAACGCACCTTGGACTGAACTGTATGCAGATAATACAGCAGTAATTGGAGCTAACCCTGACTTGATCTTCCCAGGACAAGTTTTGTTCGTCGGAGGCTTGCATCTACCTAACGCACCTGTTATGGTAGAGGAACAAGCACACACGCACGATCTACCTGACGAGAGTGAAGTTACAATTGAGGAAAAGGTTGTAGAAACACCAGCAGAGGAAGAAGTTGTAGCTCCTGCTCCTAGTGTGAATGAGATTGTGGGTAACGCTGTTATTTCTAACAGCGCAGGCCCGGTATCTCAAAGAGCACAGAACGCAGCAAATCTTACAGTAACAAATGTTCGTGGGGCTAGCCTAATCACCATCGGTGGTACAAGGCCAAGTGCTAGGGATATGGCAGGACACCCTTCTGGCAATGCATTGGATTATATGGTAATGTCTGATGCAGCACTAGGCGATGCAATTGTTAACTACCATGTAGCTAATTGGGACGCTCTTGGTGTTCATTACATCATTTGGGAGCAAAAAATTCTGCACGGTGTTGGTCGTCAATGGGTATCGATGGAAGATCGCGGTTCAGCCACAGAGAATCATTATGATCACGTCCACGTAAGTTATCTTCCATGAGGTCTTGACACGGCTGATGCAGTGAGATAGACTTGCTGTATCAGCCAAACAAGAGGGGGTAGTCATGGAGTTCGAAATAACTTACGTTAATCCATCCAGGGCCAATAAGACAGTAAATGAGTCATATTTTAAGGACTCTACTGCCTTCACTTCGGTATTAGAGTTGGAAGTTGGACAGACTATTATCAATAGGTACTGGTCTGCTGGTTATCACAAGATCAAGCGCCTTGCTTGACAAGGGAGGTAACATGGCCGGAGTAATTTCTTCACAAGAGATTTATGCGGTACGCCATAAGGTTAGTGGCAAGATTAAGCACAATTTTAATGATTACGATGTTGCTCGTGAGTGGCTAGAAGATTTTGGCTCAGGTATTTTTGAGCTTGTGTATCGTCAGGAAGTCCTCAGAGTTTCTGAGTGGGAGCCGGTTGACAAGCTTCCCTGAGTCTGCTACACTATTACTACCTCGCCAGGCGGCGGGCGGGGTTGGAAGAGAGGGAGGCGGGTCACCGGACTCCTGCTAGTTATCTACTGGCACAATAGAGTGAGATTACCACTGGCGGTTTTGTGGCAAGTCCGCAGGCTCTAAAGACTCTTCCCTTTACTTTTGGAGGTACAATGAAGTGGCTCAGAAAGTGGATTGATAGGAATTTTCCTCCCGATCTAAAGAAGCAAGAAGATGAGTATGGTCTGAGCTATTATGACTATATTTCATTGATGTACTAAATATGCGTTCGTAGCTCAATTGGCAGAGCAACAGACTCTTAATCTGTGGGTTCTCGGTTCAAGTCCGAGCGGGCGTACAAAGTGAGATTGCAACTCACTCAGGAATACAAAGTGGTCAGCGTGCTCTTGAAAGAACGGCGGTTGGCTATCCGCCCAAACACCGCACTTTGAATTCCGACCTTGGGGGTATAGTAGCAATGGTAAAACTTGGGTCTCTTACACCTAAATTCTCGGTTCGAATCCGGGTGCCCCTACGTTTTCGGCAGAACAACACTAGGAATGTCGGAACTTGAAGAGCAAAGGCAATGGAGTAGTGACCCGGAGCCTGGCAGCGTGAGTCCAAATGGCAGTTGTCACAAAGCAAAGGCGGGGTCCTTTTCATGGGCCATGCGCGGTACAAAAACTCTTCACACAAATCCTTGGGTTTGGTGTAATGGATAGCACAGCGGAGTTTAATCCGTAGGTGTCGGTTCGAATCCGTCAACACAGGGTACTTTTAATTTGTCTTGAATGAATAAGGGCTTCTAGTTAAATGGCTATAACTGCGGACTTTTACTCCGTTATTCAGGGTTCGAATCCCTGGGGGCCTACGCAATAACATCTACTTAAGGAGATATATGAAGAGAGCATTTGTTGCACTGGCAATGATCTTTGCAGTATTTATTGGACTTTCAGTTGCGCCAAACGGCGGTACTGCTCAGGCCGCCTATGGAACTTCGGTCAATAATTCGGGTTACTCAACTATATCCACTTTAGTGTGTGGAGTCAATAGCAATTATGTTGACGCCGGTTGTGTTACAGTTCAGCCCGGAGGAACTATTACTGCTGTAAGAGGTTGGACCCCCAATGCTATTGCTGTTGGTCCTTATTATACGTCGTTGTATCGTGTAATCAAGCTTAATGGATATACGACTGGATGGGTTGGCATAGAGGGTGGCCGAAATGGTCGCTGGATTGATGTAGGAGCCCTAAGAGATATGTGGGGAAATGATATTCAGGTCCAGGCAATTATTGACGGCCCGTTCTACTGAGTCGCTAAATAATCTTGCAATAGCAAGTGGTGGAGGGTGTTCTCGGAACGTGCACCCCTAGACAGGCCCGGTCTTTAAATGGGCATCATGTGAGTGCGCCGAAGATGGAGAGTCGGGGGCGGCTGTAACCCGTTTGCAATTGCTGAGTAGGTTCGAATCCTATCACTCACACGTAAGGTTCCGATATTCGAATAGGAATCTTGGCAGAGATAAGCCGTTCTAGTCCGGGTTCGAATCCCGGTGTCCCGGTGGGGCAGATTAGGTGGCAACGCTAGAATGACAAAAGACCGGTCGAAGTAATGGCCTGCGAAACTGGCCGGTCAACTAAGCTGGTAATGCCCCAACGGTTCGGGGGCGTGGCTGTAAACCACGCTATCCATCAACTAGGGTTCGACTCCCTATGCCAGCACATGACAAAATATGAGAATCTAGTATTCGTAGATGTGGAAGCCACGGGACTGACACCTTATAGCGGGGAGATGACAGAGTTTGGATGCGTACATTATGCTAGCCGCAAGACCTATCATGGTGTATTGTGGGATGCATTACCTGATCCAGACCAGCCAGCAAAGCCAGTTATTATCGGAGCAGGTTACAATCCACGCCCGGTAGCGGAAGGACTACGCTCCTGGCTAAAGACTAACGTAAAGGGCAGACCAGTCTTTGTAAGTGATAACCCAGCATATGACTTCATGTGGATGGCTTATTTTCTTGATAAGGAGCTAGGGGAAAACCCATTCGGTCACTCAGGCAGAAGGATCGGAGACTTTTGGGCAGGACTAAATAACGATTGGTCCAACACTCAGAAGTGGAAGAGATTCCGCGTAACACCACACGACCATAACCCGGTTAACGATGCTATGGGAAATGTGGAAGCATTCAGGACTATTATTAGGAGGCAGGATGCTAGCAAAGATCAAGGCTAAGTTCTACCAGTTTTACGTCAGATGGTTTGTCTGATATAATCATCTTATGGAGGTGATTGATAATGAGTGATCTAGACCTAACCCACGACTTCGAAGTTGATAGAACTGGAAAGCCTGGTGAGGAGCCTTCCGGTACTGAGGAAGTAACTGCCGAGGATATTAAGAAGAACGTTGACAAGAGCAAGTCTGACAAGTAATATAGACTAGGTTAGGTTTGGTCACCTAACCGGGCTGATATACCCACTGACCACGTATATCCGAAGCGGTGCATGGCGCACCGTCCCTTGCGTTAATTGGGCGAGTCTGCGGCCTTCGAAATGACTGTAGCGCGCTTGTGACCCTGCGAAAAGTGTGACACGTTTGCCTGACTAGACGTTAAGTAGCACAGGCGGCCGGGGTAGCTCCCTGGTCGTATATTGGCCGGTAGCATAATGGTAATGCAGTTCCCTGTTAAGGAATACAATACAGGTTCGAATCCTGTCTGGTCAGCATGATAGAGCTAAACGAGAGCAACTTTAATGACACGATTCTAAGCACTCCCGGTCCTGCTGTGGTTCAGTTTACTGCGGTTTGGTGTGGTCCATGCCGCATGATCGCCCCGGTATTGACAGAGCTTGAAGAGGAAGGTAGACTCACCTACTACAAGGTTGATATTGAGGCTCAGTCAGAACTAGCCAGAGACTTTCAGATTATGAGCATTCCTACTCTATTCTTCTACAAGGACGGTGTAAAGAAGGACGTAACGGTCGGTATGCAGCGCAAGGCCCAAATTGAGGAGACCCTGAGTGCTTTATGATTTGCAGTATTTTGTTGAGACCCTAGATGGTAAAACTCTTATTTCAGACGTTACCGAAGTAAATTTAGATGAAGATATTAAAGAACTGTTGAATCAAACAATGTCCAGCATCTTCCAAACGAATAGAACCTATGTCTCTTTTGAGGTGCGAGGCAAGACTGTTTATCTTAACCCCTCAAACATCGTGACGATCACTCCGATCTACAAAGAAAAGTCTTGACACGGCCCGGTTGATGGTCTAGACTACTCCTAACAACGACAACAGGAGGTACACATGACAACCAAGGTTAAGAAAGCAGTCAATAAGCTACCCTATGTGGCAGCTTTGTTCTTTGGAATCAACTTCATTGGAGCAGTTCTTTTCATGCTCATTGAGAGCGTGAACTTTATTGATTCTGTTTATTGGTCTTTCATTACTTCTCTGTCTGTTGGTTATGGAGACATTAGCCCTGTGACCGTAGCCGGTAAGATTCTGGCTATCGTCATGGCTGCCTCGGTTCTGTTGGTGGTTGTTCCCCTTCTTGTGGGTATCTTTGTTAGCAATGCTATTGAGGACCCCAATGAGTTCGATCACACTGAGCAGGAGCGAATGGAGGCGAAGCTTAATATTCTTCTTGCTCAGCATGACATTAGTGTTGATGAGTTTAATGCCACTTGGCAGGATTGGTGTGACAAGGAATGACATTTGGAAATAAGGGTAGGTCTGTTCTAACAACAGTTGTCCTTGCTACTGCTGCAACTGGTTGGTTGACCGGTTGTGGTATGGAAGATGAGCCTGAGGAAGAGGTCTACTGTGTAGATGAAGACCAAAATGTCGTTGATGATGATATGTGTGACAGCGACTACAACGGTAGTGGCTCATTCTTCTTCCTCATGGGTAATTTTGGCGGCAGTGGCTATAGGGTTGGTGAAAAGATTCCTGGCAGCAGTCACAAGAGGATTGATGCTCGAAGTAGTTCCGCTAGAAGTAAGGCTGGACTTTCTCCGACAGGTAAGGTAAGCTCAGGTACGCGGGTGTCAGGAGGCATCGGCTCAGGTTCGGGAGGCGCTAAGGGCGGCTCGGCAGGAGGTTGATATGAAGATTCGTACTACTATGGTTATGGCAATGTTTGGCGCGGCGACGGTTCTGACTGCGTGTGATACTGATGCTCAGTCTCAAGCTGAGACTTATTGTGTGACACCTGACGGCACGGTTGTTGACGATGATTTCTGCGAGGTCGGTGAGGCTGAGTACGATGGTACTTATCTTCTGTGGACTGACTCTGACGGCACCAAGTATAAGAAGGGCAAGAAGATTCCTTCTGCTGATTTCCGCAAGGGTCAGACCAGCACTCCGTCTAGCACGCCTAAGACCAGCACCGGTAAGTCCAGCAGCGCCCCTAAGAGCAGCGCAAAGTCTAGTGCTCCTAAGGCTAGCCAGCCTAAGGCCAGCGCTCCTAAGCCTGCTACTCCTAAGGCAAAGACGGGTAAGTAATGCTGACAGAAATTATGGACTGGACCTTTCAGGGTGCAAACATTTTGTGGATAGCCATTCCTTTTGCTGTCCTTCTTCTGCCGGTTACTTATGCTACTTTTGATGATGGAATTGAAGAGCGTGGTAGTTTCATGCACTTCGTTTTGTCTGTAATGTGGGCAGCAGCGGTTGGATTTGTTCTAGCGCTAATGTGGCCCGCAATTATTGCTATGGCTATCTTGCTGATGGTCTTGTATGTTCTTTGGCTTCTGCTTAGAACAGTAGGAATTATTAGACCCTCTAGTTGACAGACCGGCTCGGTTCTGGTAGACTAGTATTGTTTGGTTGAGAGTGACGCAATGATGATAGGAACTCTACGGCAGGAAAACCGAGAAAACCCTGCCGGTCTGGTCCCTTAGCTCAGCGGAATAGAGCAAGAGGTTTCTACCCTCTAGGTCGGCGGTTCGAATCCGTCAGGGATCACCGCGACGCCAAAGCTAGTTGAGGCTCCGTCAGGAGCGCCCAAGGCACGGATATTCCAGAGGTAGGCCGGTCGAGATAGCGCTGTCAAAACCGTAACCCCAAAGGAGAAGCCGGGATTAACCCGGAGCAACGTCGCACCAATTTGGAGGTAAACATGCTTTACTTGATCTACATTGTTTACTTTTGGCGACAGTTGACATTGGGTGAAAAAGTCTTTACACTAGTATGGGCCTGGGACACCAGGCACGAAATGACAACAGACTGGTTCACTCACATCGAAACAGCAATGGAAAGAGCCAAGGAAACGGCTGGCAAAGCCGGTTTTGATTTGGTGTAATGCTCTCATAGCTCAGTGGATAGAGCTACCGCCTCCTACGCGGTGAGTCGCAGGTTCGAATCCTGCTGAGAGCACCGGGGTATCGTTGCGATGCCAAACACCCTTGGCCCGGTTGGACGGGTTACGTAACCATCAAGGGTTTGAGAATAGTGAATTCCAACTTTAGCTATTCACGCAACAATGGCGGGCGAGCAGGTGCTCAGATTGGACTCATATCCCGATCCTGTCCGGTTCGATACCGGAGCACGCTACTTTGCGGGTGGGAGGTTGGTTAATCTCGCTAGGGCTCATAATCCAAGAGAAGCCGGTTCAATTCCGGTATCCCGCTACCAACGTCCAAGGAAAGACCTTGGCGCTCACGGGCACCAGCCACCATACGGCTGCTTAAGATGAACACATGTGCAGGTTGTAAGGGAATGTTTAAGAGTCACAAGTGGCTCTTACATGGTAAGATGTATTGTTCGCCTTGGTGTGAACGTAACGATGGTCAAAGGACCAAGTGGGCTAAAAGAATTCTCGGATACTAAGGAGAACAATGAGCGAAAATACTAGGGACGCTATTATTGGTGTTGCGATTACACTGGCTGTCCTTGCAGGAATCGTATTTATAATCGTTACCTTGACTAATGTTGGTGAGCGCAACCGTGAAAAGGTTGTAGAAATGCATACCACATGCGTCGATGCCGGGTTCAGCGGTTGGGACGACTACTACGGCTGCATCGGCGGTTCAGGTACAAGTTGACCTTTCTAGATTAACAGTCTAGAAAGGAGGTACAGGATGCCTGGACCCAACAGCGCCCCAAATAGGGACAAAAGGCTTGTAGTAGGATATTCTGATATGGATTATGTTTTAACTTGTGCAGTTTGCAAGAAAGGACCTTTTATTCTACGCGAGCACTTAGCATTTCACGAAACGTTAAGAACCGGAAAGACAAGGAGTTAATATGAACAGGAATTACGGCCATGATAACTAGGTGAAACTAGACCCCTGAAAGGAGGGGAAAATATCATGGCAAAGAACGACAGCGCAAAGGGCAATCCTGCTCACAAGCGTATCGGAAACGTACACCGCAAGGCTTATCGCAAGACCTTGTGGGCACGTCAGGAGCGCGTAAAGGATGCTCGTCGCACCGCTCAGGCAGAGCGCGAGGCAGTTAACAACGAACGTCGTCAGCACGGCGACAAGACCGCTTGGGAAATTTCTAAGCACAACCGCCTCGTAAAGCGCGCAAATCGCCGTAAGGCCGAGGCCGGAGCAGCAAGGTTCAATTGATTAAAGGGCGGTGGTTTTGAAACTAAAACCACCGCCCTTACAATCTAATCATGAAGAAGATCATGGTAGTTGCAGGAGTTCTGGCACTTGTGGTAGGCTGTAGATCAGGCGACGAGACAATCACTCGTAACGAAGCTATACAGCAGATTAGAGAAGAATTGCCGGTTACTCGTGATGAGGCCGGTAATATGATAGATTATATTTGCGGAGAATTTGAAGAGGGCTGGGGCGGTGGAACCATTACCAACGGTCTTCCCTTAAGATACGATATGCAAGAGACGTTCGCGCATGTTATACTTCTGGCAGCACAATCAGAGTGTCCAGAAAATATTGTGGACGCAAAGAACTGGCAGGAAGCCAACGGTTGGGATTGACACAGCCGCGTGATCCTGCTACAATAGTAGAGTAAGATCATGGCGCTATGACCGAGTGGCTTAGGTAACGGATTGCAACCCCGTGAACACCGGTTCGATTCCGGTTAGCGCTTCGTCATATAAAACAACTAGTAAGGAGACAGCTCATGGATTTTATGGGTGATTTCTTTGGGACCAATCCGGCGACCCCCGAAGAGCGTGAAGCACACATAAAGGATTCTCTGCAAAAGACAGAGGTTAAGCACGTTATCAAGGATGGTGAGGTTTACCTTAACGTCAGTGAAGTAACAGCGGCTTTTAATCAGGTCTCTAAGCTTCTAACCCTTAAGGGTTTGCTTACGGGTGATGATATTTCCTTTGGTGCGGCAAAGGGTATGAGTGTCGCGTCAGGAATTCTCGACAAGATTTCTGGTGAGTTCCTGCGCCGTGAGGCTGACGCTATTTTGAAGGCGTCCGAGGACTGAGCAAGACCCCTCCATATCGGATTAACTATAGGCTTCCGAAGCCCGTAGGCCGGGTTCAACTCCCGGTGGGGGGACGCAAAGTTAGGAAGTTGGCTTAGAAGCAGCCATCTTATAATGAGTGACAAGCCGTGTACTGTCTGACAAAACGCCATAAGGATGACGACAGTTTAAATGAGCAATCGCGTGGGGAAAGGGAAACCGCGAGCACCGGCACCTAGAGTTGTGTAATCGGGATGAGGACGACTGACCCTGAAAGACCTCAGACTGTAGCCCAGGGGGCGAGCATGACAATGAAAGGTTAGAGTCTTTAGCGTAATAGCACACTATCTTTGCATTATTAGCTGGCGGTGTTGGCCCGTGCCGTGGACAAGCTAAAACCCTAGAGGCTCCAATCTCTAGGTAGTTAACGGACTGCCAAGGGGTAGACAGGTATCGATTATAACTAGACGATATAGAACGCAGCCAGTCTTTGATAAGAGACTTAAAACAGATCACAAAATATAAATGCAGACTACGACATTGTAGCCGAGGCAGAGGCAATTACACGCTCTGCCGCTCTTATCTCCGCGTGAGATTTGGGCTGGTGACTAGCCTCGAAACAGAATAGTCACATACGGTGTTTCAGCAAGCATAGCGCTTGACCTGACTCTGAATAGTCCGAAAAACTATTCATGCACTAAGCAATGTACCGCTGACAAATCGGGTAGGCTTTGTAATAATCTGTCAAACAAAATGGCTGTAATTCGGATTATGTAAGACGGTTGTAAGACAGGGGTTCGAGTCCCCTCTACTCCACCTAGAGAAAGGATCATCATGTGGTTCAAAGAAAATAGACAGCAGCACGGCAATCGCCGGTATAGTCAAGGATACAGAGACAGTTACGTTGATACGCTCATAGCAGCATCTCATATGGCCTATGCTAAGGGTGGCTCTATTACTGCTGATGAACTTGCAGAATGGGCTCGTGAGCGTAAGATTAAGAATGATATGAGTGATGCAGCCGAAGGTAGGTATGGATGAATAAGACTATTGTTGGTGAGATACAGAGCTTAATTGCTGCTGCTGAAACCGCACAGGCTACAGATGATTTTGATGAGTTGCAGTCTTTGATGTTTATTATGTCAGATCATTGGCACAAGCTTATGAACGAAGTGAACAAGGCTCGACCAAGCACAGGCAATTGGTTATTTGATCAGGCAGAGCGTTCTCATTTTAGGACGCAGGTGTCAAATCCTCCATACCGCCCGGTTGTGACAAGGCCGGTCAATGGATAATCCAAGAATAGAACACAGAACAGTAGTAGAATTATCTCCAACTCAACTCGCCCGGTGTAGAGAATTAAGCCTCGGTGAAGATGGCTATATGTGTGAACTACTAGATAAGATTCTATCCACAGAGACAAAAAAAGAGCCCTACAGATACTCCCATGCTATCTTGCTAGGAGACACAGCAGGCCCACCTTCCAATATGATTTGGGATCGCCTAGAGATTGGCGAGATTTATGGCTGGGCTCTCTTAACACCGGTGCCTCGCAGCCCAAGATACTATCTACATCTTTTTGTAGACCCCTTGCACAGAGGCAAGGGCTATGGTAGTCTACTATTACGGCTCGCAAACGTGGGTAAAAACTCACGAGCCTATCAGCCGCTCGTAATGACAGACCCTGAAAACCAGGGATTCTTTGAGAAGCATGCAGGACTATTTAAGGAATTTTAATGACTAACGACGAACTGCAAGACGCAATGCGTAGATTTGCTGCCGACATAGCATACATTCTGTTGACAGAGCTTCCAGAAGCTAGTAATTTTAGCATTAAGCTGGCTCAGGAATTAGAACTATATTTTGTTGAGGAAGAGTGAAAGCACAGCGCATCGCTATTAAGCAGCGCAACCCGCACGACTTGCTGCAAGAGTATCTAGACTTAGGTTATGACGCAGAGATTGACGGGGACGAAATAGTCGTGTACTATGGCAAGCAGCAGGGCAAGAAGAAAGCCCACAAACAACAACAATCCGAGAAGTGGTCCAAGAGGGAGCGCAACTTCGGCTACACAAGGGGGTAACCATGTTCCATAATGAAGATAACTGGCCGGTTGAGTATAGCACCGTCAAGAGTGTAGATCATTATGAAGAGGGTGGTTTTGCTATTACTCAGGACAGTGGTTGGTCATTTTTTGTGCGGGCCGAAGAGGCTAATAAGTTTTCTGAGGTTATTCTTCCCGGTGATGAGGTTATTGTTCTCGGTGGTCTAGGTCAGCAGATTCGTGGTATTTTTATCCGAGGCCGTGAGTACCGTTATGTCAGCAAGGCACAGGCTGAGGCTGAGTTCGCTGCATGGCTTGCCAATTACGAGCGTGAGAAGCGGGAAGCTTTTGAGGCCAATATTTCTGATTGGCTTGCTCGTAAGAATCGTTTAAGCGGTCCTTTCTATCAGCGCATTCAGCGCTTTGAGGATAAGGATTTTGTTGAGTTCTGGAAGGAGTCCGGTGCTTACGAGCTTTTCGCAGTAGAGCAGGCTAATGCCCTCTACCACTTGGCTATGCGTAACGATGACCCGGTTGCTTGGCTAGAAAAGTTCTATGCCCTTGACTGGTCTGAGCAGAGGGAAGTTTTCCCCGACCTTGATGAAGGTCACTCTGGCAATACGTTCGGTGCTATGGTAGGCTTGGCAAAGGCGGTTGCACGAGGGGAAAGCATCTGATGGTCATTGCAGTTATTATGTTTCTGACAGGAGCACTTAACTTCGGACTGTATATCCGTGAGGGCAATGCTGTTTATCTTTTCTTGTTCTTTCTGTGGTTTGTCATTGGTTCATTGAGACTAGCATCGGAGAAGTATGAGAATAACGAACACAGTTAGCATCCCCCTGCCCCTGGGGTTTAAGCTTAGGCTCACCCGAGTCAACGGCAAGACCCGGTATCACTTTGGGTGGTCCAAGAGAGGTAAGCTTTAATGTGTAAGTGGTGTAGAGATAAGTGGCATTGGTGCATCTGTGACGAGTAGTTGACAGGCCCGGTTGTGTCGGCTAGACTGTAGACACAGACAAACAAGGGAGGACAAGATGAAGTGGTATGAGGCGCAGGAAAACAGTGACCAGATCGAGGGTAAGGGTAGCATGGTTACCTTCGCAGTCTTTGCAAATATAGAGGATGCTGTGCGAGCCGTTCAGAGTCGTGGTGTCATGGGTGTCGGCGCCGGTGAAGTGACTGAGGTTGAGGTTAAGCCACTTGCTTCCTATAAGGAGTGGGAGGACTTTAAGGCTTCTGACACTCACTACCGCCGACTTGCTGCTCCTGGCATTAGCCGCATCAAGGTTTATGGATACCGCAAGGATTTGACCGGTAAGTGGGGATACGGTTATGTTGATAACCGCGATGCTCCCACCAACGATCCTGAGTTTGCAGATTACCTGCGGCTCAAGAAGAAGTTTGAGGAGGACCGATGAGACTATTTAGCCGTAACCGAGCCTTTAAGGAAGTTGACGGCTATGCTATCATGGCAGAGCGTCGTAGTCACGATGGAGATTTCATTTACGAGGTCCACACTGACTACGATCTTGCTTGGGACCGTGCTAAGGCGCTTAATGAAAGAGCAGATCGTGAAAGTAGTTCATATTTTCATCGGGTCACCGGTGTTAAGGTTTACGTAAAGGAGTGACCATGCAGAAGTTCGCAAGCCTTCCCGATGCAATTGCCCTAGCAGAGTTTGCTCATCGTAGCCAGCTTGACAAGGCCGGTCTGCCCTACATCGAGCACCCAAAGCGCGTGCTAGCAAAGGTGCAGGCCCAGGGTGCCCTTCCTTACGTTCAGATTGCAGCGATCCTGCACGATGTGACTGAGGACACTCGCTTTACCGCTCAGATGCTGCTAGACTTGGGTTTCAGTGAGGCGGCGGTTGAGGTTGTTCGACTTCTTGACCGTGACACTTCTAAGCAGGAATGGATCAGTTATTGGCATGTTGAGAAGGGTAATATTTCAGGGACCTCAGAGGATATTTCTCAGTATTATTATGAGAAGATTAGGGCTAATCCTGGTGCTCTAATCGTTAAAGTAGCCGATATTGAAGATAACTTGAGCCCTTGGAGGCTTAGTTATCTCCCTGAGGTAACCCAGGCCCGGTTGCGAGAGAAGTACCGCAAGGCACTAGAGATTCTTAATGTGTAAATGGTGCAAGGACAGATGGGAATGGTGTATCTGTGACGAGTGAAGGTGATGTAGGAACATGGAGTCATTGCCTTAACAGAGAGCCACATGATCCACACCTACATACGATAGTGTTCAACGAGGGTCCTTATCCTGATATTCTTTGTAAAGGAACTCCGAAGGAAGTAGTTGACAAGCCTCGGTGAGTCTGCTACAATAATAGTACAAGCTGAGGGAGAACAACAACGGCTGACAATGACGGTCCCTTAGAGCTAGCGGTACGGCATCAGTAGCTAGCATCATGGCGTATAGCTCAACGGCAGAGCAGATCACTGTTAATGATCCGGTTATAGGTTCGAATCCTATTATGCCAGCGCGGTATGGAGAGTATAATTGCAGTAAAGTAAGAAAGCACAGTTGTTGGTACGGAGTCATTCGGTTATCGCTCCGGAAGTAACTCTCCTACTCTATCGATTGATAATTACATTACCAACAACACCATGCTACAGTAGCTCCAACGGTAGAGCAGGACTCTTGTAAAGTTCAGGTTCTCGGTTCGAATCCGAGTTGTAGCTCGTACCAACCTAGAGAGTCTGCACATAAGATTGGCAGCGACCCATCACTACCAGGAGGATGGGAGTACGCAAGGATATGGTCTAGGCAGAGCCTTGTATTTGGGCGATAGGTGTTAGGGGAGAGCACGATGCTTTTGCACGGCATAAGGGTGGGTTCGACTCCCACATTGTCCACATAGGGAATCTTGTAAGTGGCTGATTCGGTCTAGAACGATAGGTCAAACTACGGAATCCTCCGGTATATTAGAAAACCGGCGTTCCGAGAGTGATTCGATAAACTCTCGTCCATTGGGGGATTAGCTCACTTGGTAGAGCGTCTGCTTTGCACGCAGAAGGTAACCGGTTCGATCCCGGTATCCTCCACAAAGGCGTCTGGCACCGGATGGTTAGAATGGGCCCAGTAAAACCATAAATAGCAGTCCGATCAACTGTGACTCGTGGGGATACTACACTAACCTACCCGCAGGGTTCGAATCCCTGGCCTGGTCAATGCCCACTAGACGAATTGGCAAAGTCAACGGTCTTTGGAACCGTTCATATCTAGGTTCGAATCCTAGGTGGGCAGCCCTATAACTACTAACATGGGAGAAGCCATGCAGGTCACAATGGACATTACCACTTATTGGAAAGCCAAGGATGCTATTGAATTCGCTATTGATGAATGTAGCAACCGGGCTTTGGAGGCTCATGCCCTTGGTGAAACTAGAACCAATAAGGCTTGGATGCTAATTCGTGCCGAATACATTAAGACTCTTGAAGAGTTTGACCGTCTACCTATGAAGAGGGATTAATGCCACGCTATCTTGTTAAGCCTGATCCTGACGAGGACTTTTATGTCGATTGGTCAGAGATTGTAGACGCCCCCTGTGATTGGGGAACTAAGGCAGAACTCCTAAACGCTGACAACACAGAAGAGCGTTTTGCTCGTGCAGATAAGCACGGTACTAGCATGTATGCCACCCAATTTGGCGGGTGGAATGACAAGGGCTTTATCTATGAGCAGATCGGTTGGTTACCCCGTAAGAACCTAAAGGCATTGTGCCTATGGCTACAAGATCACGGTGAGGAAGCTGATGTAATGCATTTATTGGAGCCTCTTGACGGGTGATCCCCGGTAGTGTAGACTGATGCTACACAGAGAGAGGGGATGCCATGACGAAGTTTTACCGAGGGTCTTACAAGACCGAAGAGATTTGTAACCTGGGCTGCAAGCACAGTGTATATTACTATGAAGTTGTTGAGGTCACCTTGCTGGACAGCCAGAGGGTCACAGTGGACTATGGAGGAACCCCGGTAGATAGTGTAAATCAGTGGTGGGTTGACACCGAGGGCATGATTTACTTTCGACAGGCTACTTGGGATGGACCCGATTGGCCGGTAGACGAAGAGGGTAACGTATGGGTGCCCCGACCCGTTGGCGAAGTTAAGAAGGATTTGGAGGGGAACTTGCTATGAATTGTATTTGTGCTCATCCTAGGGGTAATCATCCTTCTGACGGCAAGTGTCAGTATCAGAAGCAGGTTTATGGCAGTGGTTATTTTTGTGACTGTGGTTCCTACCGCTCTTTGCCTGAACCGGTCAAAGTTCCGCCGCTAGGCATTTATCCTCGCTCCTTTTGGGTGGAGGATCGTCTACGTGAACTTATGGATACAATGGCCCGGTATGCAGGTGCTCAGTGGCCGGTACCGCAGGAGTGGCTAGACGAATACGTTGACCACGTAACCTATCTTAATCGCGTCTACAACAAGGGGACGAAGATATGATTTTCTTTTACATTATTTTGGCTGTGGCTACTGTCGGCGTTGGATATGCTGTTACTGCGGCTTGGACCGATAGCTGGAACGAGCTTTTCGACAAGGTTATGACTACCTTTTTCTCTTTGTTCATGGCTGTGGCTGCTGGGGCCTTAACATTTACAATTCTACAGCTTCTTATGTATGGAATCGTTGGCGAGCACATGGAAAAGACCGGCGAGTCCGATCTTGCCTCACTTGCTGATAACCAGGGCACTAGCGGCTCATTTTTCCTGGGCTCCGGTAGCATTGACGACGAGCCAGTTTTCTATTACTATGAGCGCAACGGTGACGAGTATACCCTAGAGCACGTAAATGCCGACGAGGCGGTTGTTATTGAGACTACTGATGACCCTCGTGTTGAGTTCTACTCACCAGTTAGTAACAATGAGTTCTGGTATATTGGTGGCTTCGGTGAGTCTACCGTTAAGTTCTATGTTCCTGAGGGTTCTGTCCTTAACAATTACAACTTGGATGCAGAGTGAGTATGCAAGGATATTACGAAGCAACACTTACTATGGCCGATCAATTCGGCCCTACCGGGCCGCAGCCCGGTGCAGTGGGAAAGACAGTAAGTTCATCATGGGTTGACGGAGAGCGCTGGTTTCACGTTAAGTTTAGGGGATTTCCCGGTCAGCTATACATTTGTCGTGAGGATATGGTCACGCTAAAGAAGGGACACTAATATGCCTACAGGTTACACCGCACCGGTTCTAGATGGAGAAATGTACCAGGCTCGTGAGTTTGTTAAGAACTGTGCTCGTGCCTTCGGTGCTTTTATTCACCAGCGAGACGATTCCAGTGGCCCAGCCGTCGAGCCGAGTGTAGATGATCTTTATTCGATGAAGGCTCTTGCCGAGGCTCGTGCAGAACTTGACGTTCTGCTTACCTGGACTCCTGAGCGTATTAAGAGTGAGCACGCCCGGTATGTTGACAGGACCAAGCGTGGCAATTCTAAGGCTGTTCGTAAGTACAATGAGGAAAAGGCACGTCTTGAGTTTATGCTTAAGCAGCTTAAGGATTGGACTCCGAATGAGCAGGCTCAGCCGGTTAAGGACTTTGCTATCACGCAGATCGAAGAGACTATTGACTTTGATTGCGGTCACGGTCCTTATACTCAGGACATTGAAGAGGACTCTGAGGCGTGGTACAATGATAAGCTGGCATTTGCTACCGATCAGGTGACCTACTACGAGGCCAGGTTTAAGGAGGATATGGAGCGTGCTATGGACCGTAAGGCTTATGCCCGTGCGGTTCTGGACAGCATTGACCAGATTCCTCGTGTAAGTAGTTACGATTACGCTAAGGCTCTTGGGGAGGAAGCATGACACCAGAGGAAGTTTTAGACTTTTATAACCGAGTAGTTGATATTATCGAGAACATTTCCTACAAGCAGGATTATGACATCCTTGTTGATATTGACCCTGTAAGCGGCCAAAGAGTATTTATTCAGGTTAAGTGCTACCGCAAGGATACTGTTACTGGTGAGTGGGGTTATGGTAAGGGTGGAAAGCTTTACCTGTCTCCCTACATGAGTGACCAGGAGATTGTGCAGAACACCTTTGGATTGTATAAGTCATATGAAGAGCACGAGTGCCGCGAGTTCTTCATGTATAAGGGTAAGCGTATCTATGGACCGCATATCTCTCTAGAGGCACTTCTAGAGGTTGCAGATAGGACGACGTATCGTGACAAGCAAGGCTGATATTGAGGCTTGCCTTAAGGGCGTAGTCTCTGATCGTTTTATCGAACTATGGTGGGACCTAAAGATTCCCGGTCTTGGCATGAGAAAGCCCAAGGACGTATTTGAAACCGAGCCGCTGGTTCTTCTGAGCTATGCTCAGAGTTATAAGGAGAATTTCTTTGCTTAAAGATGTATTTGGTATGGATATGCATAACGGTGATTATGCCGTTATGTGGTCTGACAACCAGGGCCGGTTGCTCCATGTGAAGATTCTAGAATATAATGCAGATACTAACAGAGTAAAGGTAGAGCGTCAGGATAAGGTAGGAGACTATGAAATGAAAACTTTCTGGACTCGTGCTTACTCTACGAAGTTCTACCTGCTGCTTGACGGCTCGTAAGACGGTGTGCTACAATAGTAGTACACTTAGGAAGTGTGGCTGAGAGGCTTAAGGCGTTGCTTTGCTAAAGCAATGAGGGGGAAACCCCTCCGCAGGTTCGAATCCTGTCACTTCCGCATTAAAAGCTTTTGTGATATAATTGTGCAATGAAGCGCATCTATCACTTTTTAAAGTACCGTCCCTTGTCTATTTTGGCAATGGCCGGTGGAATAAGAGATATCCTCCTGGGAGCAGGGTTCTTAACGGGTTTTATTCAGATCACTCAGACACTGATATATCAAAACTACGAAGAGCTAGTTCCAGGTTATAGTGGTGGCTTTGTAGGGCTTTTGCTTATTTTGAGTGGTTTAGCTGTTATCTACTTTGCTACCCAAACTAAAAGAGTAGGACTAGTTCATGCTCTTAATGTCCAAGCGTTCTTATGGCTGTTTTCAACTATTATGTATATTTTGAATGGCCATTTGCTACTAGCAGCAATCTTTGGAGTATTCTTCACATTCCCAGCCGGGTTTATAGCATTTTATGTGAAGTATAATCCTCCGCAAGATCAAGTGTTGGGAGGCTTGACAAGCAAAGACTGATCCGCTAGACTCTAGGTAACAGCGAACAAGGGAGACAACATGAACCTGAATGAATTGCTACCTGCTCTGCCAGAGAATATGCGATGGAAGTTTGCACCAGACCATATGATCGATTCTCCACGCCTTTATTTGCAGACTAGGCGTTGGTGGGGATGGTCTACGATTGACGCCTTTTTCGTGACAGATGTTGGTCGCGGTATTGAATGGAGTCTAAAGATTGCTGCTAGTGAGATTATTCGTCGTGAGAGAAATAAGATCAATGCTCTAACATACTACGGAGCAACAAAGAGTTGACAGACTGAGTTCGGTCTGCTAGACTATAGAAGAAGGGAAGTTAGGGACCACGGTTGTTAACTTCCCCCTTGCCTGAGTGATGGAATGGTAGACATAGGGGTTTCAAAAGCCCCCGCCGTAAGGCGTAGGGGTTCGACTCCCCTCTCAGGTACGCGAGGTAGGTTCAACGAATTGTGTCATGGCCCCCTACCTAGCAAACGCTAAAAGCCGGGTGGCCTAGCTTCCTGGTTAGCTCTCCAAAGGAATAATCTAGGACTAAATAAAATACCGGAGAGCAGCCTGCTACGAAAGCGTCTGATGCCAACAGACCTAGTGGTAGAGTCTCGGTAAGGTTGTGGCAACCCTTTCGTGGAGACAAATGCCCATATGGTGGAATGGTAGACACGCTAGTCTTAGGAACTAGTACCGCAAGGTGTGCAGGTTCGACTCCTGTTATGGGTACAACACGGCCTTACCCTCTGATTTCACGGTAAGGTTTTCTGGCTCCTTAGCCCAAGGGAAGAGGCGGCGGACTTAAAATCCGCTAATGTGTGGGTTCGAATCCCACAGGAGCTACGCTAACTATGTATAGACTTCTAGATAATCTATACATTTAGCCCTCCTTTCAGCCCTATACGCGAACGGGTGTTGCGGGAGGTAATGCCCCGGTACGCAAAATGGAAAAGCGGCAGGTTTTAGAAACCTGTGATTGTCTGTCGGTTCGATTCCGACTCGGGGTACCGCAAAGTAGTTTAAGTAGGATGAGCGTCCTGACGAGTAGGGGATAAGGCGGCAACCTAATCCATCCAAAGTCGGTTCGAAAAATCCTAGCCCGAACTTGCCGGTTTGGGAAGAACATCAGGCTGTTAACCTGAAAGTGTGGGTATCAAATCCCACTGCGCGGCCAAGGTCCGGTAGTGAAATGGTTATCACGACACTTTGACATAGTGTTATAGGGAGTTCGAATCTCCTCTGGACTACAATATAACTACTACTCCTAGGAGAATAATGACTAAGGACACCCTCAATGCCGTTGAATATGCTTTCCAGCAAGCAGACGAGCTAAATAAGAAAACAATCCGCACCCTGGAGTGGTTGCGTGATCGCTATGCATCCAGTAAGCTAAAGGATAGGAAGGCGCGGGTTCGTGCTTTGGACTCTAAGATCGATGCACTCCGAGCAGTGAAGCTCGATGCTATTGCCTTCCCCTGGTCAGAAGATTTTCTGTGACCTCTTGACAGCACCCACGCTGCCAGCTACACTCTAACCAACACACCAACGAACATAGGAGAACATCATGAAGTTTCGCAAGCCCATTGTTGCTGCCCTTGCCCTTTCTGCCGCCTTTGGCCTGACCGGCTGTATGTCTGAGGCAGACACTGCTAATGAGAATCTTTCCAAGGCTGCTGAGAACTTTGAGGTTCCGCGCCGAATCACTGGTATTAATGGTATTACCGATCAGGTCTTGTTCACCGTTGAGGGTTTCTGTTCTTATGAGGTGGATGGTCGCAAGTTTGAGGTTATCTGCAAGCTTCCGGAGGGTACCGTTGAGCGTACCACCCTGCACCTGTCCGACAATGTGACCTTCGTTAGTGCTCAGATGGGCGGTGTAGAGGTCGATCTTTTCCGTCCTCGTGTGATCTTCCGTCCCGAGACCATTATTCCTAATTTTGATCTGTCTACCAGCAATGGCTGATGCTTGACATTGTTGTCATGCTAGACTGTATCTAAGAACAACGACAAAGGAGCCACATATATGCAGACTCCCGCAAGTACGATCATCACTACTGGTGACCTTGGTGGTCGCAAGATCAAGATGGGCATGGCCGAAGATGCCGTTGCCAAGCTTCTAAACATTTTGACTGACCTTTACTCCGATGCCGAAATGGCTACTATCCGTGAGTACGCAACCAACGCTTGGGATTCTCACGTCGAGGCTGGCAACACTGCCCCCATTGAAATTACTACTCCCAATGCTCTGAGCCCTTACTACATTATTAAGGATTATGGTGTTGGTCTCAGCGTTGACGATATTGAGCGCATTTACTCTCAGTACGGTGCTTCTACTAAGACTGGTTCCAATAATACCAATGGTATGCTTGGTCTTGGTGCTAAGAGTGCTCTGAGCCTTGTGCCTCAGTTCAACATTATCTCCGTCAAGGGCGGTGTTAAGATCACTGTTATGGTTAGCCGTTCGGCTGACGGCGGTGGTCAGATGGAGGTTGTGGATACTCGCGCTACCGATGAGCCTAATGGTGTTGAGGTCAAGATTCCTGTGCCTCGCTCTTACACCTTTGCCGAGAAGGTTGAGCGGTTCTTCCAGTTCTGGCCTGAGGGCACGGTTCTGGTTAATGGCGAGCAGCCTAAGCGCATTACCGGACGGCCGGTTGGTGACAAGTTCATCGTAAACAAAAGCCTGGGCCATGACTACATTGTTATGGGTAACGTTGCCTACCCTTGTGAGACTCTTTACAAGGACCAGTATGGTTACATGGGCATTGTTGCTTTCGTTGAGATTGGTGATGTGAACTTTACGCCTAGCCGTGAGGATTTGCACTACACTCCCAAGACGAATGAGACTATTGAGGCTCTGCGTAGGGAGTTCAAGACTCTTCTCGTTGCTTCTGCTCAGAAGGACGTTGAGGAATCGGCTAACCACGCTGAGGCTTGGGAGAGGGCTGCCGGTTGGCGAACCTCTTTCTTCAATCGCCTGGGTCAGTTCACCTATAAGGGTGATGCCATTCCTAGTGATATTTCCTTTGTCAAGGATGCAACCGATCAGTATGGTAGCCGCATTCAGGGTAAGAGTTTCAACATCGTTGGTAAGAGCGGTCGTTACGCCAATTGGATTCGTACTGTCAACCCGACGATTCTTGACGATCACCTGTTTGTTATCGGCTTTGCTGACTCTTTGAAGCCGAGTCCTACTCAGCGTGAGAAGGTTCAGGTTTACGTTAAGAACCAGGGCTGGTCATGCACTAAGGTTGTTTTCTTCAAGGAGACTGTCCTTGTCGATGATCCCACACACCTTAAGTTTCTTGAAGGCATGAAGATTGTCGATTGGTCTGAGATTAACAAGATCAAGATTACTCGTGTCAAGACTCCGGGTGTGGTTCGTACTGAGAAGTATGACCTTTTCAACGGTAGCCGGTGGAGCTACACTCCGGTTAGTGACTTTGATACGACTAAGCCGATCATTTTCATTTCTCCGACTGAGAACCGGGCTCCGTACTACCTACAGACGATTTTCCCTGAGGGTCAGATCGTCATGCTGGGTATGAACCGCTGGGATAAGTTCAAGAGGGATTGGCCTACAGCCAAGTACCACCAGGATGCTGTTAATAATATGAGAGCTAGCCTTGTGGCTAAGTTCACCAAGGCTGACCGCATTCTTTGGAACTTTTCCAATAGCTACGATCGTCGTCAATTTGCTCACCTTAAGGCCGATCAGATTATTGACCCGGACGTTAAGGATTTTCTTAACGTTGTTAATGGAAAGGCCGGGTTCTCTGCGGCTGCCAAGGAAGCGCGTTCTATGGGGTCTGCTATTGTTGCGGGTATTGAGATTGATCCTGTTGACAACCCCTTGACACGCTACCCGCTCGGTGGTACACTTGGTGAGGTTGATAGCGACCACGCTCACTGGTATCTGAACACTTACTACAACGACATTCTTTCTAAGGAGAACTGATTTATGGCTATTGTTTCAAGCCTGACACAGAACGAGCAGACTGCTGTTCTAACGGCTATTATTGACGGTGAGGTTTATACCGCAGAAAAGACCCATGCCTCTTGGCGTGAGTTGGTTGATGCGGTTACTAATGCCGACGAGAACACTGACACCGCACGGATTGCACGTATGTTCAACCCGGCTGTCGGTATCACGACATACTTTGAGCGTATGTCTGAGCGTGTCACCGTTAAGGACGGTCACGTCTACTTCGACGGTGAGCAGATCAACGACGGTCTTGCTAACATGATTATCCGTTACATCAACGAGAACGAGACTGAGCGTGCTATGGCTCTTGTCAACTTCTTGGAGAACGTTATGACCAACCCTAACGAGCATTCTCGTGAGCAGTTGTTCGACTGGCTTTCTCGTTATGAGTTCGCTATCAACGACGCTGGTAACTTCATCGCTTACAAGGGTGTTTATAACCGTGCCGAGGGTGCCGATAAGGCTGATGTTTACCCTTATGAGTCCTCTTCTAGCGGTCGTGCTATCGTAGACGGTCAGGAGTACAATGGTCGTATTCCTAATGGCATCGGTGCTATTGTTGAAATGCCTCGTGGTGAGGTTCAGCATGATCCTAGCCGTGGCTGTCACACTGGTCTGCACGCTGGTACTTGGGAGTACGCCTCTTCATTTACCACCGGACCTTGCCTGCTGGTAGAGATTAACCCGCGTGACGTGGTTAGCGTTCCGACCGATTGCAACTGGCAGAAGATTCGTACCTGCCGTTACACGGTCCTTGACGTGACCGAGAACAAGTTGGGTGTATCTTATTGGGGTATGGATGAACTTGATTACTCTGATAATGAGCCTTACGAGGGTGACGAGGAAGATTCTTGGGAGTCTTACGATACTGCCGATGATTCCTCAGACGCTTGGGGCTACCACTACTGATCTGTGGTAGTATGATGGGGACGGGCCATACCGGCCCGTCCCCTTTCCACAGGAGGTACAATGACTAAAGAGAAGTTCACCCGCTGCTCCGGTTGCGGTGAGAAGAAGATTATGACTGACGAGTTGCGTAGAGACTATAACGCTAAGAGCGAAGATGGCAAGCGCATTTGTCCTGACTGCAAGGTTGTAGAGATTATGGAGAGGTTCAAGCGTTAATGCCTACCTATGTTATTGAAATTGAGACTGAGGACAGCTTTTCTGATGGAGAGCTTGACGAACTTCGTCAGGTCGTGATAGACTTTGCCTCACCGGCTGAGGGAACAACCGTCACCGTGTCCGAAATCGACTGAACGGAGTTAATGTGGATGGGTTCCTTTATTTCCTGGGTATTGTCATTGGTCTTGTGTTCGGTGGATTTTTTGGATTCCTGATGGGCACCGAGTTTCCGCCTTCTTCATATGATTTTGCTGTTGTGTGTGAGTACGAGGGTGGTATAGTCGCCGATGATCTGTGCATTAAGAATGACCGTGTAATTACTATTGATATGGAGAACTAATATGATTGCTGCTATTGTTGGATTGTTTTTTCTTGCCCCTTTCCTAACGCTGGGTGCTGCTCTTGTTAGGGCTGCCCTTCTGTTCTGGCCCACGATGCTTTTTATCGGTGCTGTCCACAATGACGTGTTCGATTGGGTGCCCGCTCTGAGCGCCTGGCAGACCTTCCTCGTGGTTGCTCTGGTTGGTCTTGTGCTGCCTTCTGGAACAAACGCAAGTTCAAATGATTAAGGTTGTAGCGACGATAACTATCGAACATAGTGATAACAGCAAGACTATTTTCATTGTCAGGTCTGATGAGCAAGAGTCAGAAATAATGAGATATCTTTACAAAAGTATCCCTTTCGAAGATTCTGTTGCCATACCCCTTGACGCAAGCGACTTGCTCGACTAAACTAGAGCTACAACGAAGGAGGAACACATGGCTAAGATTCTGGTCCTAGGGGATACGCATGGCAATATTGGTGCAGCTACTTATGCTGTGCAGAATGCTGCTGCCCTAGATATTACAACGATCATCCAGTGTGGTGACTTTGGCCTGTGGGACCACTTCAAGGACGGTATTGACTTTCTTGATGAGCTTAATGCTGAGCTTATGAACAACGAGATTATTCTCGTATGGGTTGATGGTAACCATGAGAATTTTGATAGGCTTGAGTGGTACTGCGCCAATAACCCGAAGAATATGTGGGGACAGGTGTTCATTCGCTCTAACATTCTCTACAGCCCGCGCGGTTGCAAGTTCAAGCACGAGGGTAAGATGTTTATGACTGTTGGTGGAGCAGTGTCCATTGATAAGGCTATGCGTAAGAAGGGTGTTTCTTGGTGGGCTCAGGAGCAGCTTACTGAGAGTGACCTTAAGGTTATTACTGAGCGTCACGAGGCTAGCCCAGGCTACATTGATTATCTGTTTACCCATGACTGTCCGACCAATGCACCTTTTGGTGAACGTCTTAAGAATGATCCTGAGTCACAGGCTCACCGTCAGCGCATGGACAAGCTTGGTAAGGTGATTAAGCCTGGCCTATGGTTCCACGGTCACATGCATTCTAAGTATGATGGCTATGATTTCCCGACCTATGAGCCTACAACTAAGGTTTATGGTCTAGAGTGTGACGGCATGGTTTGGAATTGGGGTGTGCTAGACACCGAGGATGATTCCTTTACCTGGGGTAAGACATTCGATTCCACTCTATTTTACGAGCGCGTTGAGAAGATTGAGCCTCAGGGTGAGTGGGTCGAGTGGGAAGATGAGGGTTGGACTGGTGAGTACGTTGTCACCAAGGACCCTGTTGACGATAACTTCTAAGGAGGACTAATGAGAATTGATATTCCTGCAAGCTTAACGGCTGAATTTCAGATGTGGGGCCGAGAACCTGGCGCTGAGGAATATACGAACCAGGAAGTTGTTGTAAGTTTTGGCAATTATGAGGTCGTGCGTCTTGCCCCTCTTGAGCGTGTATCTTGGTATTCTGACGATTACGACCGTGATCAGATGGCCCAGCAAACTGTAGCCGAGTGGCTTAGTGGTAAATTCAATGTCGTGGACTGAGGATAAATGTACCTGTAAGCATACTGTCACCAAACATAAAGATGGCAAAGGTGAATGTTATACTTGTGCTTACAACAGGGGATGGAACACTAGCGCCCCGCCCGGTTGCCAAAGATTCCAATGGGACGAAACTCCTAGAACTAAAGACTGGTAATCCATTTGCAATTTGGGGACTAATTTTGACATTTAAGTTCCTCCCTGTTACACTGAGTATAAACCCAAGGGAGGTGTTTAAATAATGGCATTGATGGATAGACCACAGCCAGTAGCAGAAACCCCAGCACAGCGCTATGCTCGTGACGTATCACAGCAGCGTGGAGATTGGCAGGTGGACGTTAACGGTGATCTAGTTTATGTTGCTCCAACTTCCCCACAGGGAGGCCGCACAAACCGTGACCTTCTACGTCGTGGTGGTGATGTTTACTACACATATGACGCAGACGGCAATCCGGTTCGCAACGTTGACGCTGACGGTCGTAACGCACGTATCTACACTGATTACACAACTGGTGTTAGCGCAACTGGTGCAGGTCCACACGACCTATACCCTGAGCTTCGTCACGACGCGGTATTGGACGCAGACGAGACTCCTTGATAATTCCGTAGAACTTTCTGGCAGTAGCCCCTTGACAAGATCAGGGGGCTACTGCTACACTTAGATTACGAACGAAACAGTTTCGCCCTGGTACTATCAATGGCAGATAATTTCCTTGGTACGGAAAAGGTTGAGGGTTCGATTCCCTCTCAGGGCTCAAAAGGTACGAATTGGATAGCGCGCCAATGTCCAGTACCTTCCGTTGAGAATCGGACGCCAGGGCCGCGATAGTGTCCACCAGCCTCATTAGTATAGTGGCATTACGACCCTCTCGTAAAGGGTTAACCCCGGTTCAAATCCGGGATGGGGCTCAATAGAAGGAGGTGTCGTATGTTAAAGAAGTTACTTAAGGCTAAGGTTTTGTGGGAGTTGTATCAATCCTACTCTCAGAACAAGAAGAATAAGAGGTACTGATGTCTCGGTGGCGCAGGTTTAAGTTTTGGCTGCTAGGCACTAGCGACCGTGAAAAAGTAGAATGGGCATATGGCTTGTGGCTAGCCAGCCCAAGATCAGTACATTCAGCCACATTCATCAGCAACATTACCGGCATTCCACGCGAAGAAGTCCGTGGAATTCTACTAGGAAAGAGAGAACGTTGAATTACGATCTTAATAGGGACCTTTATACAACAAGGTATTTTTATCCGCACGACAAGCCAGAATCTCTTCTCAAAGAAATTCGTCGGTTTATCAAGGATAATCCATATGTTGATGTTAGAGATATTAGCATCAGTCTCAGTTTTACCCGGCATGGCGATGAAATTATCGATCAGTGGGGTGCGTATGTTCAGTATCACGGGACTCTAGAAGGAGAAAATAATGCTTAAGCTTGATCTTCCAGCAGCAGAGCGTTTCGTAAGTGGTCATCCTAATGCATATTGGGATGGTTGGACTATGGTTCTATTTAAGCCCACCCCCTCCGGGTACAACCGCCTTGATGGTGTATTCCGTGACGAGTGGGGCATTGCCAGGCGTGTAGAGCCAAATGAGCAAGGGCGGTATGTATTCCGTGTCTGAACAGCCAAGCCTCTTGGATGAGCTTGGTTTAGACGAACAGACTCTTTCATGGCACCAATTAGCTCTATGTAATAACATGGAGCTTGATTGGTTCTTTGATACATATGAGGCAGATGAAGAATTAGCAAAGGCAATGGATGACACCTGCCTTCGCTGCCCGGTTATGAAAGACTGTCTGATGGATGCAACAGACAATAAGGACTATGGACTCCGGGGTGGCATCTTTCTTAACAATGGAAAGCCAGATAAAATGCGTAACCAGCACAAGACCGAGGAAGTATGGGCAAAGATTCAGGAGAGACTACGATGAACTTTGGGGATCACCCTGTTCGTACAGTATTTAATACTATGCCACCGCCTCGTAATGGCGTGGTTGCTCACCTTGTTCATCATAAAGCCGAGGAACCTCTGCCTGAGTATTGGACAATCCGGTTGTATGAGGATAACTTTAACTCATTCTCAGGCGAAGATCGTGTAGTAATATTTAATTGGATATCTGATATGGTCAGGAATATGCGTATATTTGAACCAAGAGTCTATGTCGAAAAGTTTGAGGGGTTGCCACGATGAGTAACGAGGGTAGAGTAGTTTATATCCCATTTGAGAATGTCATGGGAGAAATTGTTAGCGAACAGTTACATGGCGCCTACATTAAGTATCAGTTGGGCGGTTTCGAGCGTATTGAGTTTATGACCGCAGATGATTTCGAATTACTAGACTATTTCAGTTTTGATGAGGAGGGCGAGTGACAGGTCCAAAAACACCAGGAGTTCCCTGCGTAGTTTGCAATAAGCAGAGGGCACCAGGACAAATTCACAAGGGCCAGTCTAAGCTATTACCAAAAGCAGATAACTTTTTTATTTGTAACGCATGTGCCGATGCTAAGAAGGAACCACGCTCCTTTATTATCATTGTAGCTAGGACTAAGGGCTTTGCGGCTGTTGCTGAGTATATCAAATTCCGCCGTTACGAGGGTGAAACAATTACAGCTAAGGAAATTATCGTTTAGTTGACCCTTAATGACTATTGAGTTACAATAAAATCATGAAAAGATTAGGTTGGCTCCTGCATGCTATGAGGAAGCCGGTAGAGGCGTCAATGTTCGTATACTCTACCGGCCTTCTTATGCTTACGCTTTACATTATGAGTCCCTGGTATGCTAGCGGTGAAGGGTCATCCTTTGATACCTTTGAGGGTCAGCGTATTGGTGAATATATTGTAGCTGGTGGTTTAATGCTATTGGCTATCCCTGGCATAATAGTACCTTTTGTTGATGAAAAGAAGAGGTCTCAGTGGTTGAAAAGAGCCACTATGGGTATCTTTTTAGGATTCTTTTTCCTCTTTCTCCTAAGAGTTGTTGTGTATGGATGGACACCTTGGATTTGGATTTACCCGCTAATGATAAGTCTGAGTTCTGGTATTAAGAGAATCTTTATAGAGGTCCGCACGGATGATTGATACCGCCTGGATTGCACTGATTGGAACCGTGTTCGGCGGGGCAGGGTTGAAGATCGTAGAAAAGGTGTTATCAAATGGTCAGGGCAAGATTGATGCGGCAACACAACTCAGGGATGAACTTAGAAAGGAATCTTCTGCTCTCCGAGAGGAAATTAAGCAGGTAGAAAAGGAACTTGACCAATGGAAGGAAAAGTATTTTATTCTTCTACAAGAGTTCTTAGAGATTAAGAGCCATATCGCTCATATCGACCCCGGTTATTTGAGTAAGGCTCCAAAACCAAAAGAGGAAGACAAATGATTTTAACAATTAACATTGAATTAGATAAGACTAAGGAAAATTATCAGGCTGTGATGGACGCTCTAGCAGAGTTTGACATTGCTAGCACTTCATGGGAGGATGCTACCAAGAAGCCCGAGGTTAAGGTTGATCCAAGTGTTCGCATGGACAAGAATATTGATCCTGCTGGAAGTCTGTCACAGGCTATCGACCGAGCAAGGCGTCGTGCCTGATGGCATCCGAATTAACACATAAGCTGGCAACAGCATTTAAGCAGTACGGTTACAAGTGGATGATCGGTGGCACACTAACCACACCCACCGTAAAAGATCTTGAAAAAACTATTGACAAGGCCGTTGAGGCGCTGTATGATGAACCTGTACCGAGTCAGGTGTCGATTGGACGACTAATCATCAGACGCTGGGCCACAGACAAATTCGAAGTTTACCTACACATAGGAGATATAAATGACTGACACACTTACTGAGATTTATTGCGACCGTTTCTTTGACACTGAGGGAACTTCTAGCGCAATCAATCAGGTTTTCTACAGCACCGAAGAGCGTAAGCTCTTTGTTGAGTTCATCAACGGCAGCCTGGCCGGTTACGAGAATGTTCAGCCTGAGGTTTTCAGCGCCCTAGAGGTTCTTAACAGCAACCGTCTTAACGGTGACCGGAGTGCTTCCGTTGGTGGTTACTACAACGAGTTCTTCCGTAAGAACCGCTATTTCACTGGCATCAACACGGATAACATTAAGATTAGCATCGATCCTGTTGTTGAGGCTGCTGATGATCTTGAGGACACTCTGACTCCTGAGCAGTGGACTGCCCTAGAGAATGAGTATGCTGCTAACACTGACGGAGTTCCACGCTTTACTCCTGAGCAGCAGTCTCAGATCGCTGCTATCAATAATGTTAGTGCTGAGCAGATCAGCAATAGCGCCATTACTGTTGGCCCTGGATCTGTTTTCATTGCTCCGGTTGAGAAGCGCCCATTCGGTATTAACTTCATCATCGATACCGATGTAGAGCACAGTTGGAGGGTTTTTGGAACCAACGACCAGGATGCCATTGATCGTTTCGCCCAGGCCATTGAGCTTCTTGGGTGGAGCGTCGAGATTAAGTCCATTACCCGCTTTCTCTGATAGGAGTCCCACATGTTGAATTTTGACCCTGATCTTAGTCGTACTGGATACCGCCGCAAGCGCGGTTTCGTAAGAGAGCACCTTTTCTTCATTATTGCTGCTCTTTTTGTTGTAGCATTCGTTGTTTTTGCAGGAGTTGCTGCCTATAACGCCCAGCAGGATTGTGTTGCTATGGGCGGCGTCTATGAGGACGACGGCGAGTGCGAGGTTGATCGAGAAGATGTGGAGGAACTTGACTGATGGACCGACCCGGCACAAGGCCGGGGCGTTTCTCATGCTAGACTGATGCCAACGACAACAGAGGGAGCATAATGTATACCCGAGAAGATTTGGACACATTTCGAGTTGTTCATGAGCAGATTGTTGATTTTAAGAAGTTTATTCTTGATCGCCTACAGGCTTATGTCAACCGGCCCGATAGCAAGCACCGTCATATTCTGGACGTTCATAAGAAGGGCTGGGACTACTGGATTGTCAGTGAGGATAGCCTTTGGAATGATGAGGAATTTGTAATCTGCGCGCACCGGCTGGATGATGAGCGTGAGCCAACCATGACTACTGAGACTGTTGCCGTTCCGTGGGCGTGGGTATTTGGTGAGATTGAGGCTGACGAGGATTACCAGATGTACCTTAAGTTGAAGGAAAGGTTTGAAAAGTGATCTTCGCTAACGCAACTGCCGAGGATTTAGAGGGTCGAGTCTTAGCAACCCGTGGCACGTTCGGCATCCGTGTGGTACGATACATAGGCAGGCTCCCCGGTAGTCCATTCGTTTGGGTGTGGGGATCGTCCACCGATGAACTTAATGACGATCTACATAGGTGGGAAGCCTATTATCCAGAGGAAGAGGTACCTTTCATTGGCAAAAGAGAAGAAGGCTAAGTTTCAGGGCGAGTATCGTAACCTGCGTCGTGGCAATAGTGTCTGGACCTTTGAGGTTAAGACCAAGGACGGCTGGCGTGAGTTGACCGGGTTATCTAATGAGGTTTCCCTTATTGATGCCCAGCAGTTTGCTCAGAACACCGCTTATGGTTGGAGGAAGAAGTAATGCCCAAGTATGAAGTATTTCGTATAGAAAATTCGGGTGCAGATCGTCCTTTCACCTCTCTGCATTCTCATTATCTCCTTGTAGAAGAGGGATCGTATATTTTCCACGATCTTAATAAAAAGTGGTCACCTAATCTGGTTTTGCCGGTCCGGCATTTTTGGGTTGCAAAGGTTGACTGATGGTTCAGCGCAAGGGCGCTAAGCCCAAAATGAGTGCTAGATTAGCAATCTATGAGCGTGATGGTTACCAGTGTCAGTATTGTTTTAGAACAGTTGTTAGGACACTGGTAACCTGCCCCGAACAGGCCACGCTAGACCACGTTATCCCTTTTAGTAAGGGTGGATGTAATACACAAGACAATTTGATTACAGCGTGCTTTGAATGCAATAATCTAAAGCATGACAATGTGTGGTCTGCTGATCACATAGATCAGGCTATTGATCTTCTTAAAAAGAAGTTTGGAGGCAAATAGTGAGCAGGTTTTTCTTTTGGGTTGATGAAAAACCCCGTACATGCTATTGGCGAGCCCATCCTCAGGGTGCTAATTGGTCTAAAGTCTATTTAGATGATGAGTACGTTGGTCAGATTTTTCGCTCGACAAGTGGCGGTTGGGGTGCTATAGTTGACCACAGGCCCGGTAGACGGGGTGAATCCATCGGTCATTTTAGAACACGATGGGATGCCACCCAATATATGCTATGGGCACAAGGTATGCTCGCAAAAGATGATAGGCCGTTTGCTTAGTGGCAAAAGATATGGAGGTGATTCAGGATGAGTGAGCCAATGGAGGCCGTCATCTACGATTAGATATGGACGGAACCCTGACTGATGTGCGAGGCATTCGTCATTACGTAATGGACCCCAAGAATAGGAATTTTCATAAGTTCCACCGGGAGTCTGTGAACTGCCCTCCGAATGTTGACGTGGTTGAGGCTGCTAAGGCTGACCACGCTGCCGGTAGAAAGGTGCTGATTGTAACCGCCCGAGAAGAGGTCTACGCCTTCCACACCATGTTTTGGCTGAGGTTCCAGGGGGTAGAGTTCGACCAGCTTTACATGAGACGTAAGAAGGACTACCGACCTGACAATATCATTAAGTCAGAAATCCTTGACATCATCCGGGCTGACGGCTACAATGTAGTCAGAGCCTACGACGACAACCCCAGCATTTGGGAAGTGTGGGAGCAAAACGGCATCGAGACTATCCGTGTTCAAGGTTTCGGGTTCGAATTGTAACAGTGGAATTGGAATGTTGGGGGATGACCCCCAAAGGGTAGCCGCCGCCTTGGCCTACCTTAATAATCATAGGGAGGGCTTTGGCTTTGAAGAGGATTAAGCAGTTGTGGTCTGTTTATGGCCCTGAAACTAAGGGTGGTAAGTTCAGGCTTTTTGGTTGGCCTGCTGAATTTGCTAACGGTAAGTCGATGGTTGTCCACATTAGGCAGATTGTTGGTACTAAGCGTTGGTCGATTGCTCTTGTTCACGTTGATAAGGAAGTTGGTGAGGACTAATGGACGAACTTCGTGAGACTGTTGAGTTGCTAGAGCAGGCGTATGAGGCTGCCAAGAGGCAGGTGTTGCAGGATAACAAGTGGCTAATTGACACGTATGACATTCCAGAGGCCGAGTTTAATGCTAACTTGGCCAAGGATCCTAGTGGCCGGTATATTCTGTTGGATGCTCTTGTTGCTCTGACTAATGCCCGTGCTGCTCTCGTCAAGGCTTGACTCAGTAACAGGTGCGTGATAGACTTAACATGGCTCGGAGGAATAAATGAAGCTGGGTTGCAAGGAAGATGCAGAACTTATTTACCGTCGTCGCAGGACGAGCCGGGGACCACTGCCTAAGGGTTGGAAGAAGCTTGGTGAAGGAACTTATCGTAGTACCTATCTTAGCCCAGCTGGTGTGGTCTATAAGGTTGCCCACCCTTGGGAGCAGGATACTAATATTCCCGAATACAACAATTACTTAAGGATTCGTAACGGCAAGATCAGACTCCCCAAGGGTTGGGCAATCGCACCTGCTCATCTTTACTCTTTCCCTTTTAAGGATGAGACTGTAAACGTTGTTGCAATGAAGTATATTGAAGGGAAGCATGAGATGGGCATGACTTACGACCAGTCCGAGGCTTGGTTTGAGAAGATCGGTGCTGATCGTGTCTTTGAAAAGTTGAATTTGTATGATCTTCATGAGGGTAATTTTGTTGTTACTCCTGAGGGTAAGTATGTCATAATTGATTTAGGAGCATAGATGTGACAAGGAAGCGCATGTATGGGGTTATTAGAACGGACCTAGAGCGTGCTGATTTACACGACGAAGGCTGCATGGATGTAGTTGACGTGGCTGTTGACGGCGCTTTAGAGTACGTGCTAGAGTATGCTCAGGAAGTAAGTGCTGAGTTAGTATCCTCAAATAGCTATAGTGAAGCTATGGTCGCTGGTCTTTTTGTCAAGAAGATTAAAACTCTTCTTGGTGAACTTGATGATAACCTCTAAGATTAGGGGCCACTTGATTTATACACATAACGGAATTGACTGGTATTATGAGGATGATGATTCTCTATACCTGGGCAATGACCGTGCTTGTGTGGCTTGTGGTGCCCGTGTCAAAAGTGATGAGCCAGACCCTTGCCTGGGGTGGCTCGATGGGGTAGACTATGCTTGCTGTGGTCATGGCGATGCCACCTTTGAATATGTCAAGGTAGGAAATATTCGCTATGATTCCGTAAATGCGTGGCGTTTAGATACCGGTCGTGCTACAATTAGTGACACGACATACCAATAGGAGGTATACGATGGAGAATCTTTGTGATCGTTGTGGAGCAGCCGGTAAGACGCGATTCGTAAAGGGCGAGCTTGATCTTGTCTTTTGTGGACACCACACTCATGAATACAATCTTAACTTGATTGCTGCTGGATTTGAGAATGATACGTACATGATCGCTGATGAATTGGTAAATGCATGATCGCCCCGGTTATTTCTGAGGATGAACTTGAAGGTGATTTTATCCCCACTTACTGGTCCCTGTGGTTCTTTTATGCTCTGTTTTCCCTCTTGCTTGCCCCGGTGATCGGTGGTATCATTAGCATAGCCTGGTTTGGATGGAACATCTACCGGGATTTTAGGGAGGACAGCAGTACGTGAGACTTTGTGCATTTTGTGGGATAACCTGTGATAGCCAGATCGGTTATTATGAGGAAACGAAACGGACCCATTGGGGCGGTATTCGCAATGGAAACGTAGACTACAAGGAGAAGAAAGTATTCTTTTTCTGTTCCGAAGAACATAGGGCGGCTAAAATGACCGCTGATGAAGATTTCGGTTATGAAACTCAGACAGATAGGTGGGGTAACGATGGAGAAGAATGAATTGCTCTATGATTGGGTCGATGAAGAGACTGCCGAGATTTACATTGGCGGCACTTTCGTTGCTACCATGAGCCACGGCCCGCACGGCTGGGACGGTATGATCGGTATTCGTGACACTCTTAACAGCCTTGCCAAGATTCAGGGCTGGACTGTCAAGCACAAGGGGGACCCAGCGGTATGAGTTTCTGAAAGCATTTGTGGGATTATTCCCCTATCATGTATTTCAACTTGATCTTTAATGCCGTAATGATCGGTATTCATCTAGCAGTTGGTTCCTTTACCTTTTGGACTTGGCTCCACGTTGGACTTTTGATTTTCAGTTTGGTTTTGGTTTACTTTTTGTTCCGTGAATGGGAGCAAATTTCAGTTAAGAATTCGGTTTCAAATTCAGTTTGATTTTCGGTTCTGATTTCAGTTTCAGTTTGTGACCGCTTCCGGTTGTAATATGTAACTCTTGACAGGAGACAGTGTGACCTTTAGAATTCTAGTGACAGGCAGCCGAGATTGGGCTGACCATCATGTAGTTGATGCAGCGATCCTTGACTTATGCAATTGGTATCCTATTGATTGGGATGAAGTTGTCATTGTGCATGGCAATTGTCCTACCGGTGCTGATAAGATGGCTGATGAATTTGCTCTTGATACCGGCATTTCTGTAGAGCGACACTCTGCTGATTGGAAGAAATACGGCAGGGCAGCCGGTCCAAAGAGGAATCAACAGATGGTTGACGCCGGTGCTGATATTGTGCTAGCCTTTAAGAACCCAGGCAGCAGAGGCACACAGGATTGTATTAACCGTGCCACTAAGGCCGGGTTGATAGTGAAAGTGTACGAACCGCAAAACCAAACCAATTGATACTGTCTATTGACAGCGCTGATGAACAGGAGTAAGATATGAATGACGATCGAATGATCCTCGCCTCTGAGGCTGAGGGAGCAATCAATGACATTACCGATGCCTTCCTTGAGGCAATTAATGCTGTCGTGACAGACCCTGAGCTTGCCAATGACATTAAGCTTGAGGCTCAGAACCGCCTTTTGACTAAGGCATTGCAGGCTTTGATGGGTCCGAGCGGCGGAATGACTGACGCCCGAGACCTACTTAACTGATATAAAAACAATTAACTAAGGAGATGTTCTAATATTCAATGAGCTTGATGGAGCCACCGAAAAGACTTTTACTTCTACCGAGGTCGCTGCCATCTGTCAGCGTCTTAGCAGATATTTCTCTGATTCCATGACCGACACCGGACTGACTGAGAAGCAGATCGCTGAGGTCGAGCAGGGCGTTATGCTTCGCCAGATTCGAGACATTCTTGATACTACCGACAATCTAACTTGATGCCAAAGGCCCCTCACCAATACTTCTGGTGAGGGGCCTTGAAAGTTCCAGCAATTTTTACGAGGGGTTTCGTAAAGGTAAAAATGACCCGCAATTTTTTCGGGGGGTTTCGTAATACGTGAAAAAAGCCCAGCAATATTTGGAGGGGGTTTCGTAAAGGGTGTTTTGAGGTGCCCCGGACGGGACGCTCACGCGCCCTCGCCCCGGACCTCCCGCCGCCACGCCTGCCGCTCGCGCCGCCTGGCGGACCGTCTCTCTCGCTTCACCACTTTACCAGAAGTGAGGGCCGAATCGCAACACTTGCCGCAGAAATTTGCCTCACCGTTGGCCCGGTTCCGGTCTCTGGTTCGCATGAGCATGTGCGTTCCTTTCGTCGTTGTCTAGGTCAAGTATAACCACAACACAGACCAGCGCAACCCCTAAAAGAAAAAACTTTTTCCTTGACACCGGCTCCCCGGTAGTGTATACGCGGGCACGCACGGTATGAATAAGGTGTAAAAAATCTTGAAGAAAATCCTTGACGTGATCTTGAAACTCTGCCTATAATGTAGCCACACCGAACAGAGAGGAACACGCAAAATGGCTAGCATTAAGTGTGGACACTGCAAGGCAACGCATGGTAGCGTGGCTGAGGTTGCTGATTGCGCCTTCTATGAGGCTGAGGCAAAGGCTGAGTATGAGGCTGAGCGTGCCGCTGAGCGCTTTTGGGAGGAAGGTCCTAACGGTCCTGCCGATGATCCCATTGAGCGCGCTCTGTGGGCAATGGAAGATATGCGCCTGGAAATGTTGTGATCTTGTTTGTACCGTGATACAGTCGTTAAGGTGCTTAATCGTCTAGTCAACGATGAACTAAGGTCCGACTAACCTAAGAGACTGCGGGAAGCCTGAAAGGGCACGCGGTCGAGTGATCTTAACGGCGCTATGACGGTACAAAAAATCTTGAAACAGGGCTTGCACTACCCGCCCGGTTGTGATTATACTGTAGACAGGCACCGACAAAGGGAGACACAATGACCGACCTTAATGAGCACGGCCGCACGGTTGAGCGTGAGGTTTTTCTAGGTGATGTTCTTTCCACTGCTGTTGAAGGTGGAATTAACGATTGGGCTGCTGTTATTCGTTGGCAGTGGGAAGATTTGGGTGCTGAGGATTGGGTCGCAGAAATTGTCGATGCCGAATGGAATGAGGACGGCGATCCCGATTCTGAGCCTGATTTCCCTCAGACCATTATCAACACCGATACCATTGTGCGTGGTATTGAGGTAATTAAGGGTTTCGATTATGAGCCCAATTACTTTGGTGATGGCGGCTCCTATTGGCGGCAGTTTCTGCTTGCCTATGAGACCAATGGCGAGGATGGCGATTACGATGCCATTGTTGCTGATTGGATTGTGCAGGCCGGTATCTTTGGTGAAATCCGCTACGGCTGATTTATTGAGGAGATTGTCTATGGCTGATTACCGTTATTTTGCTTATGCAGCAGCACGCCGAATCAAGCGGTGGAATCTCATTATTGAGAGTGATGATTATAATGAGGTCGCTACAATGGCTAATTGGTATGACGAGAGGGTTGACGTTTATTTCTTTGATCGAAAGCGCATGACTTTTGCCGATTACCAGCGCCTTGCAGATATTAAGTTTGACAATGCGATTGCGAGGCTTGCCAATGGATAAGATGGAATGCTATTGCGCGGGTATTGCTACGGGATTCTTTTTCTTCCCGCTGGTCTATTGGTTTTGCGACACCATCCTGTCTTAAAAAATCTTGAAACTAGGGCTTGACACCCTACCGTGAGTCTGCTTATAATGTAGACACACAAACACACCGGAGGGCAAAATGAGTCACGGACACGTTATCCCAAATGAAGACGGTAGCAAGGTACGTTGCGGCGGGCCGAATTGGTGTCCGGTTTGCAAGGAAGAGCAGAAGAGGGTTGACAGCGCTCAGAATGACTGATAGCCTGCAACTAACCTAATAAGGAGTCAAAATGAGTAGTGCAGTCGATAAGCGTGAATGGTTGCGTGGTCAGGGTTTCACTGTCGGTGAACGCGGCCGGTTTAGTGCCGAAATGAAGGCTGCAATGGCTGAGGCAGAAAAGAATGGTACTGTCTTTGTCGATAAGAAGGCTATTGTTTCCACGGTTGCGGTTATCGGTGAGGATGGCACAATTACCTCAGAGCGCCGTGAGGTTGACCTTTTCGGGCCGACCCCCGATCCTATTCGTGAGGGTATTCTTACCTTTGTCAATGATAATGGCGATAAGTTTAAGGTAAATAGCACCGAGGTTTGCATTAGCTGTATGCATTCTTTCCCGTGGTGTTATTGTGCGGTTCCTACTTTCCGCCATTGGAAGACTCAGGAGGTTTATACTCTTGCCAGCACAGTCTGATGAATATAAGTTTGCATTGCAGATCGAGAAGTATACTGAGCGCATTGGTATGAATTATGCCTTTACGGTAATGCGTTGCACTACACGTAATACTGCAATTCAGGCTAATATATTTGACCTGTGTACGTCATTCCTTAATGCATGGGCGCATATGTATGAGTCAGGGTTGGTTAAGCCTGAGCATAAGGCGTATAAGTTTTGCGAAATGTCTTATCGAATGCTTGCAGTAATGCGAGAGTCTGAGGTTTCGGAACCGGAGCGTTCCGGTAGGCACCGATCAGAGTAAAAAAAATCTTGATTGATAGGCTTGACTCCCCGCTGAGGGTATGCCTATAATAGACACGTCAAAGGGTAGCGGCCAAAGCGCTTAGCCGCTAGCGAACTAGCAGAGTAAAACGGCCCTTTGACAGTAAGCCGAAACACCTGCTAGACTGAAACAGTCAAGGGCGACACCGGGAAACCGGGAGAGGAAAAAGCAACCTAAGCCCTTGACAAACACTGAAACACACACTACACTGAAAACACAAACCAAGCCCGAATAACCGGGCCGACGATAGGAGATACACTATGGCTAGCAAGCGTAACGTTGGCGGTTCCCGCGTCCGTGAGTTCCTGCTTTCCGAGGATGGTCAGGCCGCTCTGGTCGCCGCTCAGGAGGCCGCTGAGGCTAAGGGGGAGAAGTTCCCCAAGCCTCTCACTGAGGTCGGCGCGCGTGGACGATTCTCGGCTGCTCAGATCGAGGTTTTCCACAAGGCTAACAAGCGTGAGCGGTACACTGCGAACCATGTTGAGGCTCGCAAGATCACCGGTACCCGCGAGGGTAGCAACGGACGCAAGCAGACCGTTACGGTTTCTGCTACGCTTCCCGAGGTCCGTGCCTGGGCTGAGAGTCCCGAGGGCATCGCGGCGGGGGTCAAGGTGGGCAGTCGTGGCCGGATCGGTAAGGACGTGCTCAGCGCCTTTGCTGCCCGTCCCCGCGTCTGACAACCTGCATTGCGGGTGAGCCCCTGGCAGACGGGCGAGAGAATAGTCTGCCACAACGCTTGACACCCTGAGTCTCGGTGAGTATACTGAAACTAGCACAGAGGCCCGGTAGTAGATCAACCCTAATACCGGGCCGCACGGGACGTTTTGGAAAAAGTTGCCGCTATGAATGTAGCCTGCTAACTAATACGGGTTCGATTCCCGTTCGTTCCACGCAAAAAAGTTCTTGACAGGCTAGGCAACAACGCCTAGACTGTAGATACACACAACAGAGGGAGAGATAAATGGCTAAGCGAATCAAGGCTGTCCGTATCACCACCCGTGACGGTTACCGTGTGATCAATAACGTGTCCCGAGTGTTCACGAATGGTGATCGTACCGTTACTGTTATGCAGGATTCCAACACTCCTGCCGTGGTCAAGCGACTGCCTTTCGTTAAGGTGTCTTACACTTACTACAAGTGATCTTGTGCCGGGAGGCTTGCATCCTGGCATCCCGTCAAGGGAAAGTCAAGCGCCGAGAGGCGGAATCTCTAAAAAATGTGGCAGTGATTCCCCCACAAAAATACCCTTGACACGCTTCCCCTACTGTGCCTATAATGTAAGCAACACACACCGAACAAAGGAAACGAAATGGGAAACCGACGCTACCGTGAGCAGGCTCAGAAGGATCGCGCCGCTGATCGTGCCCGCGTGGTCCGAATTCAGGAACTGCGCCGTTCTAGCGCCGCTGAGCCGGTTCCGTCCGGTCGCAAGTATGACCGCAACCGTGACCGTCGAATGGCTATTAAGAATGGGATGGATGACTAATGGTTGTTCTTACTCTAATCGGCATGGGCTTTGTTTTCGCGGTAAAGGAAATGTGGGCCGCTATGGCTCTCTGCTTTATTGCTGCTTTCATTATTCAACTACTCGTTTCGATGAAGGACTGATTATATGGCTAAGGTTGAGCAGGAAGTTACCATTAAGGTTACGATGGATAGCGAATACGCTACCGATGCGCGTGAGTGGGATTGGACCGAACTTATTGGCGACGATACGGTAATCGTTTCGGGAAATGAGCCGGTTGTTCTTCCTGAGCCTGAGCGTTTTAGCCTTTCTATTATGTATAAGGGTCTCACCACTTACACTAAGATTTGGGAGACTCCCGCTAACAATGGCACGCTACAGGAGATTGCCGATTGGCTTTCTGCGTCCGTTGACAATATCAATTCCGTGCGCGGCGGGGTCGAGGGCATCAAGATCGACAAGATTTCCTAAAAATCTTGACCGGGTAGGTTGACAACCGCCTACCCGGTCAGGGTATAATATGAGCACAGACACCGACGAGAGGCTAGACAATGCTTAAGCGCTCAAAGGACCGCAAGGTCACGAATCAGGTTTCGCCGAATGGCAAGACTGCCAACGGTGCCAATTCTTTCGGTCTGCCGAGTGGTAAGGCATTTTCCTGCCCCGGTGCGACCAGCGTTTGCGAAAAGGTTTGTTACGCTGGTAAGTTGGAGAAGATTTATTCGGGCGTTAAGAACATTCTACTGCACAATTGGGATGCCTTGCAGAATCAGAGCGTTGCAGGCATGTACGATCTGCTTAACGCAATGATTGCTGAATTCCGTGCTGAGACGGATAAGGCAATTACTAAGGGTAAGACTGCGACTTATGATTTTCGCATTCATTGGGACGGAGATTTCTTTTCTACCGACTATGCAATTGCGTGGGCTGAGGTCATTGCCGATAACCCTGACATTCGCTTTTGGGTATATTCTCGATCCTTTGACGATGCCACGCTAAACGTTCTTCCTATCTTTGAGGCTATGGAGAATCGTGACAACCTTTCTTTCTTCCTGAGTGTTGACCGTGACAATATGGAAGCCGCTAAGACCGCCCGTAAGAATCACAATTGGGCTAAGTGGGCTTTCCTTTCTGACACTTTCGCTGAGGGTCGAGAGGAAATGGACGCTGAGGGTATTGAGGGTAAGCGTTACAACTGCCCGGAAATTGCTGATCGAATTCCCATGATCGATGTTAAGGGTAGCGCGTGCATTCGTTGCAACCTCTGTCCGTCCGGTAAGGGTGATATCGTTTTCAGTATCTCCAAGCGCTGAGAGCCTGCCTACCGGCCCCGCTACTCCGGGGCCGGTAGGCACTTACCCTTAGCCTACTTGATCTTGTTACAGAGGCTCTGAGCCGGTCGAAAAAAGTTCTTGACTTGATCTTGATAGCCTGGTTATAATATGGGCACACACTGAGACACCGGGAGACAGAATGCGCGCATACGATGCCGAGACGCTTACCATTCGACTCATGGGAGAGCATGATCTGATCCGTAAGGGTTGGAAATTTGATTGGTCCCGCGCTAAGCGTACCCTTGGCCTTTGTGACTATCGCCGAAAGACCATTTACCTTTCTGCCTCCTATGTTGCAAACAATGATGTGAGTCAGGTTCGATTGACCATTCTTCACGAAATTGCTCACGCCATTGTTGGTAGCGAGCATGGTCACGATTATGTCTGGCAGGCTAAGTGCATTGAAATTGGTGGCGACGGTAAGCGTTGCGCCGATTCTGAGGAATTGGTAATGCCTAAGGGTGCATGGATTGGTGTTTGTCCTAATGGTCACGAAATTGACCAGCACCGGGCACCTTTGCGCGTTAAGTCTTGCACTAAGTGCGCTGTTGGATTTAAGCCTGAGCACATTTTCCGCTGGAAGAAGAATGGCTTTAGGGTTTCGATTACGAATATGCCCGTCCGTTACCAGCGTGAGATTGTCAATATGATGGTTAAGTATGGTGATCGTATTCCTGCCGGTGTGTGAAAAATCTTGATCGGGGGCCTTGACACTGAGGCCCCCGATCAGGGTATAATATATCCATACCGATGAGAGGATGCCAGGATGGATTACCCGGACCCTTGCGATCTTGATGCCTACTATGAGGCTCAGGAAGAATTGCGTTATGAGAGGCAGGCCGCTATGTTCTGTGAGGATTGCATGATCGAAGATCACGACACTTGCTCACTTACTGATCAAGACTGCCTTTGTTGTCGGGATACTCTTGACAACATGCCCATTACCGTGCTTGATCTTGATGAGTCCCTGTGCAATTTCGAGGGCAAGCCGGTTGACGATTGCCGATGCACCTTCTAAAAAATCTTGAAAGAAATTCTTGACAACCTAGCCCGGACCTGATTGTAATTGGGGTACACCGACTAAGGGAGAACAAAATGATTATCGCTAACATGCATCAGGTTACGCCGGGCGAGATTCGATTTACCATTATTGATGGTGACCGTGCTACGGTTCGATTTATTTTCGTTAACGATTTTCACACTCCCCTTGACGTTGCTATGCGGATTGCCGATAACCTTAACCACTATGCCAACATGAAGGCTAACAATTTTCCTTACGATTATGATGCTGAGTCTCATGTTGCCGGTATTCTGGCTGATGCTCGCCAGTATGGAACGGACTAAAAAATCTTGATCTACCCGCTTGACACCGGGCGGGTAGATCAGGGTATACTATGGGTACACCGACAGAGAGGCAAGCCGATGATCTTTAACCCTAAGTGTGAAACGTGTGGGATCACCCTGGCCGCGTTCCATGATGCCGATGATGCCCATGAGGTTGCCGCCTACGTTACCGGTTCTTACTGCTCTGAGAGTGGTGACTATACCTGTGAGTCGTGCGAGGATGCCCGGTACCGTGAGGGTATGGCTATGGCTGTTTCCTACGATGCTGCAATGCGGCAGCAGTGGGCACGGGAGGATGCTGAGGCATGGAGGGACGAAATTTTTTCTAACGCTGATCTTACTTATGATCTTGCTCGGGACCGTGGCCAAATCTGATTACACACAGTAACGATCTTGAAGTAACAGAAAGTAACTAAAAATAATCCTTGACACTGAGGGAGCCCTCCCGATACAATATAAACACACCGACGAAAGGGAAGCAAATGGACCTCGCTAAAATGCGGCAGGAAATGTTGGAACTGCTTTCTCACTACCGGGTAGATTTGGCTGGTATTGATCTTGCTATTGATCTTGCCATCGCTTATGGTGAGGATAGGGAGTGTGAGGGTTACGAACGGGGTCGGTTGGCTGCATTTAACGAGATTGCTGAGGGCTGATTATGCGTACCCTTTCCGTTGAGGAACAGATTATGCAGGTATTCACGGAAATGCGAAACCGTGAATGGTTTATATCGCACAATACTAGCACAATGCCGGTATTCGAATCGGATTATGTTACTCCTGTTTTCCCCATTCGTTATGGCGGATCGATGAATATGCCCAACACTTTCGGACTCTAAGGAGACAAATGATTTCATTTCTTCGCTATTTCTTTGCTGCCCTTCTAGGCGGTTCCGTTTCTCAGGTGTTTTTTCATGCAAATGACGCTGATCCTACTTATGCAATTGTTATGGCAGGCGTTGGAATTGCATCGGCATTCCTTCATGGCATTTTTGCCGACCTTGACTCTTACTGATAGGAGAAATTAAAATGGACGTTGCGCTTAAGGTTTCTATTGATGTTGCCGGTATGAGTCTCGATGATCTTATTGAGGGTCTGACCACCATTCGTGAGCGTGCGGCGGGTTCAGACGTTACCGTTGATTACAATTCCTATGAGATTGAGTTGGAATGGTCTGAGAGCCTGTGACAAATGAAGTTAAGATTTTGCTTGCCCGCCTACTAACAATCGACCGGGGTATCCTCAGTGATATGGAACGAAAGGGTTTCGATATTGAGGATACAAGACTGGTCCGTGCCGAAATTGAGCGGCTGAAAGAAATTCTGACTGAGGCTTGACGCCGGGCCGGGTTGCCTGGGTATAATATACTTACAGACACCGACACAGGGAGAACAAAATGGCGCGAGGCACCGACCCTAACACCTACCTTAAGACCCTTAAGCACGCTCACAAGGTTGCTGTTCGAAAGAACATGCTTAAGGAGGCCGCTGAGGTCAACGCTCGAATTGAAGAGGTTGAGGCTCTGCTGAGTCGCTAAAAAGTTGACCGATGCCCTTGACCCCTGTCAAGGGCATCGGTTAGACTACTCATAACAAACAAGCAGAGGGAGAAAAATGGCTAATGTTACTCAGAAGGCCCGCGCCATCCTTGCGGTTGAGAGTGCCCGCGCTAATCTTCAAGAGGCTTTGAACAATGCGCGCATTGATGGTGTTAGCATAAGTGATCTAATGGAGATTACCGGCATGAATAACTATTCCATTGCTCAGTTTATGAGTGGCCGAAAGGCATGAGAAACTGGAATTGGGGTATGATTGGTGCCATTACATTTTGCCTAGTGTTTTGGGGATTCTCTATCTGGCTGCTATTCTTCTAAATATCTTGAAGAAAGTTCTTGACACCGGCCGCGGTTGCCTGGGTATAATATAGTCACACCGACGAGGGGACAACACAATGCGAGTCAACGTGACGCTACTGACTGCCAACCTGAATGTCGGGCGCGGGTGGCAGATTGCCGACACTATTGACAATATTGATCTTGATGAGGCTGAGAGGCAGATCGATCACTGGATGCTTCGCCACGGCCACGCCGCTGAGGTTCGTGATCTTGATGGGAACCTGCTGGACGTATGAAAAATAATCCTTGACAGACTAGGAACCGCCCCGGTAGACTGATGGTACACCAAACGGAGGGAACACCAAATGTGTAACTACTGCATGGGTACCGGGGTCAAGATCATCGAGGGCACTAAGTGCTTTTGTGTTCGTCCTAAGAACGCATTTTTCGGTAAGAGTAAGGGCAAGAAGAAGGTAAATGATATGCTGCCTAAGGCGCACAAGTGCGGACCTGAGGTGCAGGAATTCCTTTACGAGAACAATGGCAAGCAATTCTTCCTCTGCGAGTGCGGAAACACTATTAAGGTGGCGGTGTGAAGCGTGAGAAATGTCCTGAATGCGGACTAAGCGATTATATGCACAATGGTAATGCGGCAGGATGGTGTGACTGGAATCCTAACAGCGAATTGCCTGAGGCATGCTGCCAGGGGACATTAGAGAATATGTGTCCTGAGTGTGAGGCTCTTATCTTTCAAATATGAGGAGACATAATGTACGCTGTAGGAGATAGGATCAAGGTAATCCGTTACCCCGATAGCGGTAATGGTCGCAGTCCTATGGGAAAGGTGGGAACGGTAACCGGCATTAACATTTCTTCTATGAAATATGTGCGGGTTGACATTGACAACCTGCCCGGTCCGAATCGGGGTTGGCTTTTCCTGCGTAGTGAGATTGAGCTTATCCCCACGACAGTTAACAATGCGGAATTGTGGGTCTAGAGGAGACATAATGTCAGGTTATGAATATGCGGTGATGAGTAAGGTTGGCGACAATAATGTGGCTAGCCGTGCCGTTTCCGAGTGGATGGAATGTGACGGACCACAAGAGTAAAAAATCTTGATGGAGAGTGTTGACACCGGCCCGGTAGCCTGTAGACTGTAGACATACCGACGAGAGGACACCATATGTTCAACCGAAAGAGTACGCCTGGCCTTACGCCTGTGGCAACTATGCCTGAGCGCTTTCTGCGCCAGCCTGAGGATTTGATTGGCGGAATGCGAATCGGGGATAGCGGTTATGCCGTTTCCTGGGCGCTGAGCGTTGCCGAGAATGGTACGTGTTGGCTTAGGTCCGATTACAGTATCCATGCGACACCGGGCGGCACGGTTCAGTTGCTGATTCAACGACGACAGGACGGTTATCACGTTACCCTTCCCGCGTATTCTGATTATGTGTGGGATCGTGAGGATGACCTGACCTTTCACGATACGCCGGTGGTTAAGGTTACCTACTAAGACTAAATGAATGGTAATGGAGTGGTGACCATTTACCGGGGTGAGGGGAGCCGGGGGATAGTGTGGTGGCTATCCCCCGGTACTCATATAATACCAATAGGAGAATACATTGAGTCTTAAAATGCAGACCATTACCTATCACAAGGTTGAGTATTATGACCTTGACTCGTTTATCTTCAATCATTTTGGAATTCAGTTTGAGACTATTGTCGAACTGGAATGTCAGAATGACACAAGCCATGAGGTTTACGCCGATGCGAATATGACACCTTACGATAGGGGAGAAATTGACAAGTGGCTACAGGGTGAGTCCGCTTATGTGAGAATTCACGACATTCTGTCTTATGCCTCGCTGATCGGTCTGATCCCTGAGGGCCGGTACCTTATCAATGTGTCTTGGTGACTCATGTTAATCCGTGAAAAGATCGCCATAGGTGCGGCCACTATTATGCTAGGCATGACTGCATATGACTCTGTATTTACCAGGGACTCTAAGCCTGTGAGAGAGCCTGAGACGACCGAAATCGCGCGTCCGGTATGGCCCTCTAGGGAAGGTAGGGAAGAGCTTCCTACGGTCACTCAGACGCCTACACAGCCACCAGCGCCGGTATTGCCAGGGAATGATGACCTTGGTACACTAATCGAACAAGAAATAGAAGAGAGAATTACTCACGAAATTCAGGATGCATTGCAACAGGCTGAGGATGGTGAATAATGGGTCTAATGATTTTGATTTTCAGTTTGGTTTGCTTGCTGATCGGTGCTAGACTGACCAGGCCGGTTGATCCTAAGGTTAAGCAAGAACTATGGAAGAACCTAAGTAGAGTAGAGAAGAACAGACTAGCCGATAAATTTGACCATGCGGACCGGGTTGACAGGGTTTGGCCCGACGACTATACTGAGCCTGAGCCGCCGAAGAAGTGGCCCAACGTCTAAGGAGAGAATATGCCCTTTATTGCTGGTGCCCTGGCCGGGTTGTTTACATGGTTTATGATTATTCTAGTAGGTAATATGAGTGAATTTAATGACTGGCAGAATGCTTGCTATGCCCTTAATGGTCAGACACTACAGACTGATGCAGGATTTTGGACTGATCGGTGGGAATGCTTTGTTGATGGTGAGCAGATCACCGTCCCCGGTTATGAGGGAGAGTAATGATTTACACAGTAGTTAATGAAGATAGCGTTTGCTACACAGTCACAGAGGATCGGGTAGAGGCAGAGGAAATGCTGAGTCTGTTTCCTAATGATCTTATTCTGATCACTACCGAGCGCCGGTGGAAGTATGGCGATCTGGTAAATGTTGACCGCCCCCGGTTGCAAGGAGAATAATGAAGCACACCGATCTATTCTATGATACTCCTAAGCATGAACCTACCCATAGCGATATGTTAGCGGCCAAGCGGCTCGGTATTCCGGTTGAGGCAGTTGCTTACTTCATGGGAGTATGGGAGGATGCAGTCTTAGAAACCCTAAGACTAGAACATCGCCCAAAGACAGAAGATTAGAATTGTGGAAACGATGGAACTTGTTATAATAAATTAACAGAGGGTATTAAACCAAATGGTTGAGTAAGAATAGTGGTCCGGAATTTCCGATATTCACGCCGGGGAACCCCAAAAACAGGCCCAAATTACTCAAAAAATGATAAAAATGGGCCAAATTACCTCCAAAACCCCGTAAAAACACTCCATTTCTTACAATTCCTGTATTTCTCTTAATCATCTTAAAATGGACGTGTTAAAATAAAAACCTGTAGTTTTATCATTCCATCGTAAAAGCCCTGTAGTTTTTTGATTCCATCGTAAAAGGATCTTCTGCCGGACAAATGATCTTGATGAAACGAGACCGGCCGGTTTCGGAACCGGGGAGTTTCGGAACTAGGTAGTTTCGGAACAGATCAGTACCGGAACTAGACCGTCCGCTAGTTTATCCACAACCTGTGGATAACTCTTGTTGATCTTGCCTAAGATTCGAAAGCATCAAGATCAATACCTAGGCGCGACACGCCGTGAATTTGGATGTGGCGAGGGGGGTCACCAAGATCAAACACAAACGTGCTGGTCAGAGCCTCAAAATTCGAAAGTTCCGGGCGTGTCGTCTTCAAATTTCACAAGATCATTTCCTCTGTACGGGCCGAAAACCCCTCTACCCATACACAGACCCATATCAGGATGTTGATCTTGTTACAGGCGATCTGAGCGGGTTGGTTGAAATTTGCAACTATCTCAGTCTATGGGATGAGGATTTGACAGGATGCCTACTCATGCTCTACCCGCGCGGGCACGTTCCTCCCTCCATCGCATCGCATGATCTTGATGAATGATCATGCACAAAAATTGAATAAATATTCATGGCGTTTCAGGTGGCTCGCATCCTGGTCAGTGCCTAGATTGGTTCTTGCAGGCAACGCACCGGCCCATCACCCGGCGCGCGAATAACTCCACACACTCCGAACAGGACAGACCTAGGCCCCCCGCAAAGGCCCGCTGAGCAACCGATAATCGGCAAGGCTCACCGCACGGCGGCAAGGCGCTAGTTAAGGCTCCCGGAGAGTGGAGACACAGAATGGCGAATATCAGCCCTAAGGGTGGAGATAATCGGTTCGAATCCGAATTCGCCGCTAAGCAATTCCACACGGGAATTGCTGAGAAAGGAAATCATGTGCGACTGCGAGAAACTGTCCGCTGAGATTGTGGCCGACAGCGCAACGTGGAATGGCGCAGACTGGATTGACGAGTCGGACAAATGGATGCTTGCCAATTCCGACTCCGACTTCTACTTTTCCTGTGGCTGCTGGTCGGGTGCCGCCGACCATTACGCTTGTACGGGAATCGGGCAATACAAGGCGCGTTATGGTTGCCGATGTGGTGCTCCCGACGATTGCTACTGCCACGAGGATTGTTCCGGTTTGGAAGGGTGCGAACAGCACGTAGCCGAATACCGGGAAATGATTGTGGAAGATCACGCCGAAGCAATCCTGATGGATATTCAGCGTGATCTTTGGGTGTGAGTGAATAGCCAGTCTGGCACCGGGGATTAACAAATACTGACCCCGGTGTTGGGCTGACCGTTTAGTCAACCTGAGAGGAAAACGACATGACGTTCTACCTTAGCGACACCGGAAACGACGACACCGAAGGTGGCCCGTACCTCACCGCCGATGAAATGCCGGAATACATTCGAGGGCGGGAGTCTGGTCTACTGCCCTCTGAGGCGGTTGACAGGGTATTGGCTATGCGCCGACACCCTGCCGGTAAGGCACGGTCCTATGTGAGCCGTATCGGCGGTAACTACCCGCAGAATGTACCGGTCCCTCTGACCAGTGAAAGCGCACTTGCACAACTGCGACGGTTGCTCACCGGTGACCCGTGGAACCCTAACCACTAATCGGAGGCATATGAATTACATCAAATTCGTCCTGATCACTTTCTGGCCGTTGTGGGCTCTGGCAGTAATCGTCGCAATAATTAGTCTGATGTAAGGGGATCTGGTGAACAGCACGATAATGATGCCGGTTGACGAAATTCTGCAGTACGTTACCGGGTCAGTGGACATTTGTTTTAACGGTAGGGAGGTCGATTGGTTCGAAATTTTCGCGGCTAAGGTGAGCCACGATCACTTCGATACTTTGGTCGATACGCTTATCGAACAGGGTTTCACTATGCCGATTGTGTTGGGTGAATCGCACCTCGGTGGCTACATCGTTGGCAATGGACACCACCGCCTATGTGCAGCAATTCTGCTGGGGTTCGATGAAATTCCGGTCATTATCGATCGTGAGGCCGATTTTCTGCACTTTGATGACACACATGATGGCGAGTGGAATCCAGGCACACCATCCTACGATTATTGGCACCTGTTGGTTACTAATATGGAAGGTGATCACTGCGGGGACGAATACAACCGCGCACATCGGCTGGCGTTCAATGTCTACTGTCTTGAATGCCAGGAACTACGGGAAGAGTGCGAATGTCTCAGCGCTGATCTTGGCTACTGGTGTGAATGTGGTGGATGGATTGATCCTGCCGAGAATTACTCAGACTGTGAGTGTGCACCTAGTCCTTGGCACCCTGCCCTCGCCGTACTGTGATCGGACGCCCCGGTACTGACTACCGGGGAAACCCTGCCAACCCCGTACAGACCACCTGAGAGGTTTTATCGCTATGTCTGCACAGACTCTCTCCCGTCCCCTGCTGCTGGGGCGCCACGATGGGCGCAATTGGCGTGACCTGCTGACGGACGCGGTTGTAGTGATGATGCCCGCCAATTCCCTTCCTCCCGTGCCTAAGGTGAACCGATGATGCCAGACACCATTGTGCTTATTCTGCTGGCATATGTGATCTTCTACGCACCGGAGGTGAATTACTGATGTATGGATATGAGGATGACTACTGGTACCTAGGCCCGGACAATGACGCATTAGTGGATGGTGAGCCGTACATATGCGATAGGGTTGGATGCACCAATGAAGTAGACCCGGATTCGTTTAATGCCCCCTATTGTGGGGACGCACATAGACGCGAGTGTGTAGACAATGCGGACAACTACACTGGCCCTACTTACATGGAATATGAGGATTAACTAATGCGGTTCACCATTCTTTACATGTTCACCGATCTGATCAGCGACTACGGCGACAGCGGATTCGATAGGAACGGCGTGACAGAGGAGGGATACACATATGATGAAGCAATCGCAAAGGTGATGAGTCAAGCAATAACCATGTGCCACGATAACGCAGAAATGAAGATCGAGGGTGCATGGTCGGTGGAGAATGGTCAATCATTCCGAGTGACTGTCTCCGACAACCTGTCACACAACTACTGGACACTCTGCACTGTCTAATGCGAATGGCGCTAACCATTTCTTCGGGAATGGTTAGCGCCATTTAGGCTTAGGGCGGCGGCATTACCATTATGCAATTTAGCAATGGGCGCACTAATTGCATTTTTTTGCATTCTTCCAGCACCGCTTCGGTTATCTCCCACACACACTCAATTTTCAGGTATTCAAATTAGTTGATCTTGAAAATCCCGGATAAGGGCATCTATATCAAGGGACTCTGCTGGCAAACCAAGTGAAATACGCCGCCTACCTTCTGCATCTGAGCAAAAATAAACATCGAACTCCATAGTGTCACGCATTATGTTGAAATTATGCTTAACATTGACGTGCTGAAAGCCTAGAGATTCCACTCTGTTAGCTATCTCATGCTTAAGATCGATAGCTGTGTAAAACCAATTGTCATTTGTCATGGTAGATCCCTAAACTTTACTTTACTAAGTGGTTCTCTTATTACACATCTTGTTTCTTTACATTTACTACACTTATATACTGTTATCCAGCCTACCGGGCGCATTGTGGGTATCCAGTCTAGATACCCGCCGCCGTCGAACCTAAAATCGTGAATGTGGAATCTCATGGTAATATTCTCCCACCCTCTTTCTTAATCGCCATTAGTTATCTCCGGGAAAATTGTGCTCGGATGGTCAGGATCGCGGACTTCTCTGTCTAGAGAAAATATTGGCCTGTAAAATCCATCCTTTAAGTCTCTTTCATGCGCCCAAATAATCTGATCTGCAAGATCAGCTACCAGCTTGTATACTGCCATAGAATTTGAAGCTTCTTCTTGATTTAAACCTACGTCAAACCGGGTGCTCCTGCCAAAAAGGCGGGCAAATATTGTCCATTCCCAATCGTTACGAGCCATATTAAATTCTCGATACATCTTAACGGGCTCACCAAAGAGCTTCTTTACTTCTGCGAATAGTTCTCTGTGTACCCGGTCGATATCATCCATTTCCATTGATAATATCCCTCACTCTATACTCTAGCAAATCAACCCGGTCCCATGTGCCTTCGAAGATATAGCTGGATTCTGGAGGGTTGCGCTTAATCTCGCGGACACTGCTTGTCGTCTTGGGTCCGGTAAACTGGCTTCTTGTTACGTCTACCCAAATACCACCAGGCAACTCATTAAAGTAGTGCGGGATATTGGTAATCTTACAACCGATGATGTTACCGCCAAGGTGTCGCTGAATGAGCAGGCTAGATACAATACACTGGCCTGCTGCCATATTGGTGCGGTAATTTGGCGGAAGATAGCCCTTGAAGGCGTCGTCACCACGAGTCTCATCATTCCAAGCAAGCGGAATCCCTCTTACTAGTTCGTCTAGGTTCACTTCATCATCCTCAAAAAGTCTGTCATGGGATATTCACCATTAATGGTTTTCTCTAGGTCTTCAATACACTTAAGTAGTTGAAAATCCATTACTTCTAGTACATTACGTTCAGTACCGGTCGCGGTTCTCAATCTTGATAAATAAGCTACTCTAGTAAGCTTCCATTGGTTCAGTAAATCCTCAGGAGTTATCGCTTGTCTCAACGAACCTCTCCTTTATTAGTTCGAACTGCTCATCCATAGCGTCCATAATACTACCGGGCTCAGCCACGATATCTTCGACGTGATTTAGCAGAACTAGGAACAAGTCCCTTGTTAGATCAATTGCTTCGTCCTCTGTCATTTTTTCCTCTTATTCTGACAATGTTGACAATACTTCCATGCACCCTTCTGTGGGTATTCTCCACACAAAATGCACATGCTTCTCTTTAACCATCTTACTTTAGAAATCTGAATACTCTATTCACTATACCTGTCACGGCGAGTCCAATTATTACCACTATTGTTACCGGGGCCACGAAGGGTGCGGCAAGGATAGAGACTAGCAAAAGCTTATGCAAGTCTTGAAGGCTGCCTCGCCTACGTGCTCTATTAAAGATTGCTCCCCATCGCACACCTGCCCACATGAGCCAGCGCTGACAGAAAGAAACACCTAGCTCTCGCATTACCCTGCGGAAAATACCGTCCGTGTCCGGGCTGCTGGTCAGGCCCTCAGGTGGTGTGAGTCCTTCCCCATCCCGGTACACCCAACCCTTGGAGATAAGCTTATCCTCCTGAAAATTAGTTGTCTTAAAATGGTAGTCAGCTAGCTTGACACACAAATCATCATGTAGTATTGCAGCCAGTGTGTACTTACCATATGTAGGAATTAACCACTGGATGATTTGTGGTACTGTAGCAAAGTCTGTCACAAAACCGGCCGTGACAGTGAAATTACCGTCTGACCCTGAATACACCAAATCATCTTCCAACCGAAAGGACTTATCCCCTACGATTGAAAGACGTGGTGTTGTTAGAAATGGCATGACTACATTATATCACAAAAGGTCCCTATAGATTAGACGAGAAAACCAACCGAGCCTCTTCCACTTTACCCCTTGCATCTGATAGTTCCAAGATAAGCGATAAAGTTTTCCACAACTACATTGCATGACCGTGCCTTCAGTTTTGCGATGATTGGCTGACGTATAAGTTATAAGACCGCCTGGCAACTCGTCTCCGCAATCATGAAACTTAGGCTCATAAATTACCTTAGCCATTGGGCAGCATATCCTTCTCGCGGATTACAATCTTCTTGCCCTGACGAATTGCCTTGCCTTCGCCACCGTGCCAAATGTCATCGTTCTTCATTATTCATCTCCTTAAACAGATCATAAAATGGATCGTCTGGATTTAGTGGGTCGAAACCCATTTCTTCTACCAACTGGTCGTATACCTTTGTTGGTACAACTGTTACTACCGGGATTTCGACCGTATCATCAGGCAGGATTAACCTGTGTGCGCTCACAGCAACCAGCGATCCTCACGGAAGTAGCCGTAGCCTTCATACCGCGATTCAAACTCGATACCTTCTACGAGAATGTCACGAGGACGCATCTTCATGCTACGGATCATCTTAAGCATTTCCTCAAGATTGGCCGGGTATAGCATGTGTCCGTTTGTATCGGTGCTATACGTAACTGTTCTAATAGGCTTAAGGGTCTTAGCCTCAAACTTCATCTGCATCATTTGGTTCCTCATAACTTATAGCTGGATCAGGACTTGCGAAAAGTCCTGCCTCATGCAACCGGGCCAGGCTGTCAGCCTCAGCTGGGTTTATATTGGAGTAAATGCCGAGGAGCACATCGTAGATTCTCCGAGTCATAATATAATTAACTAGATTGGCCTCTTCTGCTGCGTTGCGTTCCTCAGGCATTACTCACCCCTCAAAATTCCCATTAACATATCGTAGCGAACCTTGTTCCACCTAGCATCTTCTAGTGCATTGTGCAAACCATCAGGCTGCTTGGGCAACCGGGGGTTCCCTGCCAATTGTACCAGAGTTTTGAGGTCGTTGGTATACATCGGAACATTCTTTGGAAGATCGATCATCTTACCCCAAAGCTGAGCGAGGCAAACGTGATCGTATGCACCAAACCAAGCCCAAAGTTCTGGACGAACATCTTGGCCAATGAACTCTTCAATCTCTAAAGCGATCTGACTCTTGGACTTAGCAGCAGGGTCAGTGACATATAGGTCACGGACAACCGGGGCTCCCTGGAAGTCTACCACAACGAACTTGTCGTGGTCAATAGAAGACATAACATTTTCCATCAGCCAGTTGTTCTTGGCAACCCGACGGGTATCGAATTCATTGCTGACTCCGTAATACTCTCGTCCGTCCTCAGCAACAATACCAATGCTGATAAAATCGATGGTCCGCCCGTCCTCGTGAAATTCCGTGTCGTAGAAGTATTTCACTTTGACACTCCCTTCTTGCTTCTCTTGTCTATTTGTGCCGATCCTAGCAGACACCACTTACCGTAAGTGTGCCCTTCGCCACAATCAGCTAGACACTGGCTGTCTCGGAACCAGCCACGAATGCGCCGGTATGAAAGACCCTTCCAGTCTACACTATTGTCTCCGTAGTGTCCAGTCATTCGGAGCCGAACTTTTCTACAGCCTTAGCCTTAAACTCAGGAACATCATGCTCAATGTATCCATCATCTAGATACATCTGCAATCTAGCAGCACCCTTGTCATTATCGCCTTCGGCATTGTGTGCTCTAATCTCTTCAACCAAAACCTCATCTTCAAGGTCTGCTTCTAATTGCTTAAGCATTAATTCATCAACTAAACCGGGTTTAATTGAGCCGTCCGTGTCATCTGCCAATTCCCAATCAAGGCGAGCAGAGATACCATCATGCTCAAAAAACACGGCATAATGAGTTGTTTGTTTTTTGTCAAAATGCTTGCTCAGATATCTGATGTTTCTCATTCTTCATCATCCTCATCATCTGAACTAAAATAATCCATACCCATACCGGCCAAGCCATAAGTTACATGCGGTGGAGACAGCGATGCCTCGTGCATGTAGCCGGTCTGACCAGCCTGCTTGGCAGAAACGCCGGTAGCAGTTAGAACATAATCCGTTAGAAGAGAGCCTTCCATTTCATCAGAAAAGTGATTAGCAATGGCTGTCTCTAGTGCATTCTTAGTTTCCTTGCTCATCATACTCCTTCAAGGCTTCTTTGTATTCTTTTATGCGCTGAACAGAATCTTCGCGGGCTCTCTCAAAGTCTTCCATTTTTCGGCGGGCTGAGGCGAGGCCGCGTTCAAGATCGTAAAGGGTCTGCTCTTCCTGTGAAAGTGCATACGTCAATGTGTCATATACTGCGCTCATTATTACTCCGGTTCATAATCAAAATCTTCCCATACCAAGCTAACCCTACGGGCTGGCTGCATTTCTTCTAGAAACTTACGCAAGGCATCTTCTACATTATCCTGAGCGGTCCAATACTGCAGCCAGCCCGTAG